>JAEEGL010017247.1_pt1 | contig 110066 bp, 89 predicted proteins | sample 9134231 | NCBI WGS metagenome assembly JAEEGL01 (sample SAMN16246548, study PRJNA631951) | gut metagenome | biome: gut microbiome; feature: rumen; material: fiber-attached | host: Bos | place: Iran: Karaj | collected 2018-10
CATTTACTACTTTTAATCCATGATTTTATACACTTTATTCAGTTGTCAAGCTACATTTTTTATGTAAAATATTTATCTTTTGATAAATATTTTTACCCTTTTTTGTTTTAAATTAGTTTAGTTTTCGGACAGTCTCACCTACGATCTAGCTTAGAGGTGGAGGATTTCTCCGACTGAGTTAAATCAGGTAAATCTTTCCATGAATTCTTCTTCAGTAATTATAGGAATCTGAAGCTCTATAGCTTTTTTGTTCTTTGAAGATCTGCTTTTATTATCGTTATTAATAAGATACGAGGTTTTAGAGCTTACACTTCCTGAAACCTTTCCACCCTTATCTTCTATATACTTCTTAAGCACACTTCTGTTTTCATAATGATTCAGAGATCCTGTAACAACAAAAGTAAGCCCTGTAAGCAAATCATCACCCGCTTCTGAATCCATATTCACCTTTTTAATTATAATAAAATTCAAAAGATTATCTATAATTTTTATGTTCTTTTCATCAGCAAAAAAATCAGAAATTGATTTGGCTGTTATATCTCCTATACCGTCTATTTCGCACATTTCATCAGCTGATGCTTCTCTTATTTTATCAAAATCATATGAAAAATATCTACAAATTATGCGTGCTGTGGAAAGGCCAACATTTGATATTCCAAGTGCATTGATAAAGTTTGGCAAATCCGGATTTTTAGAGTCATCGACTGATTTACATATATTTTCAAATGACTTTTCTTTAAAGCCTTCCATCGCTAATATTTCTTCTTTATGATCCTTCAATCTGTATATATCGGCCGGTTCACTTATTAAGCCTCTCTCTATAAACTTTTCTATAGTCTTAACAGAAAGCCCCTCAATATTCATGGCATCTCTGCTTACAAACAGCTCAAAGAAATTAATCTGCTTGGCCGCACAATCGGAATTAGGACACATAAGAACAGTGGAGCCCGCCTCTGTCAAAAGCTCTGTTTTACATCCACACACAGGACACGAATCCGGAATCCTTAATGTATCAGACATTGTCAGATTTTCAGATATTTGTGGAATTATCATATTAGCCTTATAAACCTTGATTTTATCTCCCTCGCCGAGTTTCAACTGTTTTACTATACTTACATTATGAACACTGGCTCTCTGAACAGTAGTTCCCTCGAGCTCCACAGGTTCAAAAACAGCTATTGGATTTATAAGTCCGGTTCTCGAAGCATTCCACTCAACATAAATAAGACTTGTCTCCATGGTCTCATCCTGCCACTTAAATGCAATTGCATTGCGAGGAAACTTAGCCGTGCTTCCAAGCGACTCTCCATATGCTATATCATCTAAAAGAAGCACTAAACCATCTGAAGGAAAATCATTATCTATTATTTTATCCTGAAAGAGCTGAAGCTTTTCAAGTATATTATCTTTATTTACTCTCTCATAACTAACCACATCAAATCCCTGATTTTTAAGGAAGACACACTTATCTTCATTGGAATTATTAAAATCAGGTGATATGCCATTTTCAGTTGCACTTACAAGTGAAAATGCAAAAAAAGAAACCTTTCTTGCGGCTGTGACACTGCTATCTAACTGTCTAACCGAGCCACTGCAGAGATTTCTGGGGTTTTTATACTTTTCCTCTTCCGGAAGTTCATTATTTATCTTTTCAAACTGCGAATAGGTGATAACTGCTTCTCCTCTAAGAACTAATTTACCCTTATATGGTATCCTTAAAGGAACATTGGTAAATGTTCTGGCATTGGCTGTTATAACTTCTCCCACAACTCCGTTTCCTCTTGTAACAGCCATAGTAAGCTCTCCTGCTTCGTATGTAAGAACAACTGTTAATCCATCTAATTTCCATGAAAGAAGACCTTCTTTATCACCCAACCACTGTCTTAATTCTTCTCTTTCCTTGGTTTTATCAAGTGAAAGCATCGGACGCTCATGAGTAAACTTAGGAAGTTCACTTAAAACTTCATATCCAACCCTCTGAGTAGGACTGTTTGAAAGGATAGTGCCTGTTTTTTCTTCCAGTTCTTTAAGCTCATCATACATATTATCATAATCATAATTACTCATGATTTCATCCTGCCCCTGATAGTACACCTTGGCAGCTTCATTTAGTGTATAGATAAGCTCTTTCATCTTACTTATGTCACTCATGCCTCTCCTCCCTTTTCTCTTTAGTCTGGGTTTTGGCTAAGCCCGTCTGAAATTCAAGACTTTCAATCTCTTTTTCACTCAATTCTCTATACTCTCCAGGTTTCATCCTTTCAAGCCTAATATCCATAATGCGTACTCTTTTAAGAGACAAAACTCTGTAACCTAAAGCCTTACACATACGTCTTATCTGACGATTGATTCCCTGAGTTAAAATTATATCAAATGTACAATCATCAATTCTTGTAACTGTACACTTTCTTGTATAAGCATCTATTTTTTTCTCATCATCTACTATATGAATTCCTTGAGAAAGCCTTTTTATATCATCATCCCTTATGTGTTTATGGAGTTTTACTACATACTCTTTTTCATGATGATTACGACTCTTCATGATCCTGTCCGCAAGTTCTCCGTAATCCGTAAGGAGCAGTAATCCTTCTGATTCCTTATCAAGTCTCCCGATAGGATATACTCTTTCAGGATAATTTATATAATCAATTACATTTTGTATTTTTTTACCATTTTCCTTTTCGGCAGTGGTACAAACTATTCCTCTCGGCTTATAAAAAACCAGAACATGCTTCTTTTCTTTAAGAGATGTAAGCATACTACCATCTACACAAACTCTGTCCTCTGAAGAGACTTTATCTCCCATTAAAGCAACTCTATCATTTATGGTAATCCTGCCTTCACTTACAAGCTTATCTGCCTGCCTTCTGGAACAATACCCTACATCGCTTAAATACTTATTTATGCGAATCTGCATACTCATGATTAATTCTTCTTTTTATTCTTTTTGTTTTTATCCTTATCTTTTGACTTACTCGAATCCTTTTTCTCATCAGATTTATTAGACTTTTCCGAATCTTTATCTTCTGAAGAATCACTTTCAAATGTAGCTTCATTATCTATATTTTCAATACTTTCTTCTTCGCTGTCAGCTTCTGTCTTTTCTTTAAGCATCTGATAGAATTGTCCAACTTTTTCATCGTTCTTTATAACATCATAAAGCTCAGATGAAACCTGAGAAGACATATCCTTTACTATCTGTAGTTGGTCAAGAGTATTCATAACCTCCTGCTCTTCGCTGTTGAGTGCCCCCATAAACACCTTAAAGTTACCTTCCTCATCCTCTGTTACGTAGAGAGCTGAAAGAGATGGGATAAGAGTATCTATATTATAAATCTTTACATTATACCTGGCATAAACTCTGTAAGTCCCCTGTACAGCGTTTAGTACAAGACACTCAAAATCAGAATAGCCCTCAACATACTCAGCCTCTGTTAGAAGCTTCTGCTGCTGAACGTTATTTATATCACTTACGCATTCCTCTAATTCAGTCATATCAACCTTCTGCTTAGCATCATAGTACTTAGCAACAAGCTTGTTAATCTCCTTTTGTACTTCCTTATCATCCTTACCAAATGTAGTACTCACAGCACCAAAGGTTGCAATCTTAGAGTAATCAATCTTTAGTTCTCCGATACCAAAAACATGTGCAAGATTTATATTATTAGGAGCAAGCATAGAAAACGGAAGCATACCTAATATCATTATTGTAAAAACAATTATTACTGTTTGAAATTTGCTTTTAGCACTCATTATATCCTCCAAAACTAAAATTCGCGTCTGAAGGGAATTGAACCCCCGCACGCGGCTCCGGAGGCCACTGCTCTATCCACTGAGCTACAGACGCATATAAAACTACGAGGTGCCAAAATACCTTTAAAGACACCTCGTAAAATAATATCATATTTGATTCTTTTCGGCAAGAGCAAAAGCAAAAAAGTCTAATACTATTCTATAATAACATTTACCTTCTTAGTCATTCCGTTAAAGGTTTTTAAGCAAATTTTAGCACTCCCCTTTTTCTTAGCACTTATAAAACAATCATGTTTACCTTGTTTTATAAGTTTACATACACTCTCACCTGCTATGGTTTTATATTTCATCTTATAGCTATAAGCTTTTTTCCCAAAAGTAACCTTTATCTTTTTTCTTTTTCCGGTTTTAAGTCTTATAGTCTTACACGCAAGCTTTTTAGGCGCTTTCATGACTTTAACAGTTATTATTCTTCGGCTGTTATCCCTTGCTATAAGCCTTACCTTTGTTGTTCCGGTCCTAAGTGCTTTTATCTTATAACCCTTAGCAGTTTTGGTAACACTTACACATATCTTTGAATTTTCAGGTAGATTGATCTCAGAAACATTATCATCCTTGAATTTTATCTTTTCTCCTCTTCCAAGCTTTAACTTCTTTATGCGAACAACCGTAGATGTAGAGGGATATGTTTTTTCGCGTATATCTGTGTTATAAACATTTACACCGGCTCCTGAAGACGCGGATGAGTAAATGTTATTTACAGTATTCTCACTTAAATGTGAACCTGATTTTGTAGTTGTATCGCTTTTGTCTCCACTTTGAGAGCTTGTTCCGGCATTTCCATCTGAATTATTTTGTCCTCCCTGATTTGCGTTCTTATCTGTTTTTTTCCAGTTAGTGTAAAGTGTAAGGGTTTCTCCATGTGATACAGGCTTGTATATAATCTCTTCATTCTCATACCGCCTTTCCGACTTATCAGTCCAATAGTCAAATGTATACCCTTCTCTTGTAAATACACATTTATCAAGCTTTACAGCTTCATAAAGTGATACCTTTCGCACTTCCATACTGCCATTAGAATTCTCAGATATGTATTTAATATAATAATACAAATCCTCTTTTGATTTAATATTATCTCCTACATCTATAAATCTTAACTCTTTATTTCCCTCAGAATTTGCAAAATCTACATACTCTTTAGAACTCGAATCTTTTGTAGCATATATATCTTTCGTTCCAAGAGTATACTCATCCTCATATGAAATCTCTGTTTGAGGATTTAAAAGCATCTTATCCGCAGGACACTCATAGAAAGCTCTCTCACAGATTTGTTCCACACTTTTAGGTATGATTATAAATTTAAGTCTGTGACAACCCGCAAATGCATAGGGACCTATCTTTTTAACACTCTCAGGAATCCTATAGTCAGTAGCACTATCTATAAGACCTATCAGCTCATCCTTATTTTTATTATATAAAGCCTCTTCATTATCATCTCCTGCATAGTACGGATTATTATCAGATACCTGTATACTTTTTAAGTCTTTAAGTGCCCATATAAGGAGTCCTAATTTATCTTTTATATCATCACTTACATTTTCTCCGATAATAAGTCTGGCTATTTTTTCTTTACTCAGCTCTTCACTTTTAATATCCGATAATACCTTTTCTACTGCATTATCTGTATTGATAGTCAGAGCCTGGGCAGTTGCAGATATACTTTTATCTTTTTCAAGCTTATATATTTTCTCAAGTGTCACCTCATAAGTTGCAGTACCATATGGACTTATGTAGATTAATTTTTTCTCTCCTTCACTCTTTATTAAAGCTTTACTTTCACCAATTGCACTTAAATCACTTATATAATAATCCTTTATCTCAGGGTTTTCTGATTGTAAATAAAGCTTTTCTATATCTTCATAGGTATTTGCTTTCTTAGATACTATCAGTTTCTCGCTTTTTTGTGTATCTTTAAAATTTAAGTTTAATGTTGCATTTACCTCAAGAGGTACCCACTTTGCAGTAAATGTAACTGTATCTGATGACTTAGAAGAAAGGTTTTTCACCTCTTCTCCTTCCTTATAACCTATGCTTACTCCTTTATTTTTTAACTCCCACTCCTTAAATTCATACCCCGGAACCGTATATGTACACTTATTAAGCTTTACCTCCTCATCATACTTTACCTTTTGGGATGGAACAGTACCGTAGGCCCCACTTCCCATAGAAGTAGAATAACCATTTTTATACACTATATTATATGTTATAGGATTATAAATCATGTAAATATTATGATCTGTTGTACTTGTAACTACAGTATCTTTTGTTATCCTGCTTCCTCCTGTAAGAGAATTGTAAATTCCCGAAAAGACATAACCGGTTATATCGGAAACACTTGCTTTAAGATAAGTTATAAATCCTCCATAGGTTTCTCCAACTTTATACTCCTGTCTTAAAGATGTGGGATTACCCTTATAATCACAGACCGTCACCACACAATAGATTCCCTTCTCCCAGACTGCGTAAAGCACTCCTCCTGCTGCATCCAGCTGACTTATACTTACCTTATCTCCTGCATAAAATCTCTTAGTTTTATCCTCACTTTCCCAATATAAAAATCTATAACGATAATTACCTGTCTTTTGAGAATTCCAATCCCAATCATTTTTAGGATCAGGTATTGTTATATCAGTTCCCGGAGCAAAAGAAAGGATATTCTGATTAGTACTGTCAAGTCTGTCGCTGAAAACTATTTCGGAACTGTTTATCTGCCAGACAGCATAAAACTTATTATCAAATATATCGAGTTCAGTACTTGTTAATGTCTGACCGGCATTTGCTCCGATAGTGTTATCAGCATTTCTCCAATATAAAAATGTATAATTTTTATTATCTGCAAACCAGTACCATCCAGGATACTTCTGTGGATTTGGTAAAACAAGCGAATCAGAAGCACCAACAGGTATACTTGCATACTGACCGCTGCCGTCATTTACGTGAAAGTCCACCGTCCTTATACCACTCCCAACTTCCGATGAAGAGCCACCGGGATTACTCGAACTTCCCGATCCGGCGTTATACTCCGGATTAGCAAATCTTGCAATATAATAATTATGAGTTGTATCACTTATCTTTTTTCGAAGAGCAATATTTATGATGGGCGCTTCTCTTAAGCTGCTGTTTGTTTTGAGATTGGCATTTTGACTTGAAGAAGCTGTAAGACCTGTAGTAGATGCTGACAATGTGGAACTGCCGTCAGTCCAGATTAAAAGAGCATTAAAGTTTTTTCCTTTTACACTTACTGTTGCCAGACCGCTATCATCAAATGATAGTGTTATACTCTCTGCCTGAGGTATATTTGATTCTTTTTTTGTATTAATATAACCATCAGAAAGATCTGTTATGGTCGAACCATGTTTATTCTGTATGGATGTATAAGAATCTGTACTCGAGTTTTTTATGAGTGAGTAGCTGCTTTGGGCCAAAGCATGAATCGGTTCAACTCCAAAAATTACGCATTCCGTAAAGATATTTAAAAGGAGTGAAAACACCATAAAAACAGCTATATATCTTTTATATTTAAAATATTTTTTCACTGTATATCCTCCTAATATTCTATTATTTTCATTTGTTTTTTATTGATATCATAATAGTACAGGCTATCGGATAATATTTCCTGTGGCTTAATGACAGTATGATTTACGTCCTTTATCATATCAATCATATTGTGTATATCAATCATGTTATCATTTATAATTATTGTTTCATGCACACTGCTGGGTATAAGAAAAAATCCCTTTTTAAAAATTTTTGCTAACTTCTTTATAACACTTTCATAAAGGATGCTGGTTGCGCCATTTATCTGATATTTATTACTTACCACAAGTATATCTTTTTTTATATCAACTTCAGATAATTTACATTCTGATAAGTCTTTTCTGGTAAAAAGCATCTGCAAAAAATCATCCATTTTATATATACATGCTGGCAATATTCTCTCTGTATTTTTTCGTGCTAGTTTTAATAATTTTTCTGTATTTAAAGTACTATCTTCTTCTTTAAATGTATCGAATAAATCGTTTGTAATTCTCATACTCGACACGCTGTTATCTTTAACAGATATAACCAGATGAAAGCTTACACATAGATCCAGGTATTCCCAGTGTGGAATAGTATCAAGAATAGCAGAATTCATGTCTTTTGATACTAATTTCATCACTATATTATCTTTATTATGTTCAAAAGACAGATCTATATTATCAAACTCTTTTTCTTTAATACTTTTAAAGTATTTCTTAAGAATCCAATCACATATTTCTTCTATTGCGATTCCCTTTCTGTAGCAATTATATAAATCCTTCACATAAAAATTAGGTGAAACCCTACAATCACTTTTATAAACAGTTATTGCTTCAAGATTTATAGAATTGTTTTTTATGATTGTCTCTTCATAGACTTCGTATTCTTCTCCAAAGAGCACTTTTAAGCGCTTAACAATCTCATCCTTAAACTTTATATATTCCATCCAATGTTTCCTTTCTTTATATTTTCTTGATTTTTTTAACCGGATATAAGGTGAACACAGTGTTCTTGTTAATGTATACATTTAGAATATTATCAAAAACAATAACAAAAATCTATTTACCAAATTTCATAAAAAAAACAAATGAATATTTACATTTGTCTTGAAAAAATCAAAAAAGCCAATCATAAAATCACATTTTATTGTAAGATGTGCTAATTTGACACCTACAATTTGTTAGATTTTACCATTGACTTTTATATATCTCTTTATTTTTGGCACTTTTAGAACCTTCCTTACAGTGCCTTACGTTTATTAATATCTATCTGTATCTGACCCTTCAATTCATCAAGCGATGCAAAAGTAAGCTCAGGCCTTATAAACTCAGTAAGCTCTACCTTTATATCAAGTCCGTAAATATCTTCATTAAAATCTAAAATATGAGTCTCTACATTGATATTTTCACCATTCACTGTGGGACGAATCCCTATATTGGTTACCGACCTGTGCACTTCTCCTCTTACATGAGTTAAACTCGCATATACTCCGCACTTTGGTATTATTTTTGTTTCAGGGATAAGCATATTTACAGTAGGAAAATTAATAGTTCTTCCAAGCTCCTTCCCATGACATACCTCTCCGGTGTAAAAAAAAGCCCTTTTAAGATATTTATTCGCAACATTTATATTACCCTCAGTCAGTAAATTACGTACAAGGGTAGAACTTATGATTCTTTCATCCCACTTTAATTTTTCGTGTATACATACGTCAAAGCCCTTCTTTTCCCCAGCTTTTTTTAAGGTTTTTGCATTACCGGACCTCATATGTCCATAGCAAAAATCTTCTCCAACAGAGACAAAGGCGACTCCCATTTTCTTTATAAGGATATCGTTAACAAACTTTTCCGAACTGATAGATTTAAGCTCCGGTGTAAAAGGAAGTGATACAACAGCATCCACACCCAACTCATTAAGGATATCAAGCTTCTCATCTTCCGTATAAATATTTGCGTGCTTTGATTCAGGCTCAAATGTAAACACTACTGATCTTTCACTACGCTTAAGTATATCCTGTATCAAAAGCTCATGCCCAGCATGGATTCCATCAAACTTCCCTATACAGACTGCTGATTTTTCAAATCTAAAATCCAGATTTTTATATAATTCCATGATTATAATCCTTTATAAAAACATTTTCTTAGCTTTTAAGAAATTATCTTTTAACTCATAGATTGCTTTAAAATCTCCGTTATTATCATAAACTCTGAAAAAACTCCCTGGGTTATATCCCTTAAAATCCTTTATATCCAGATAATCAAAAGGAAGGATAACACCGTTATAAAGTCGCACGCTTCCCTCCGGTTCCACATGTACCGCCGGTAAATCCTTAAAAACAGTGTCTGTTTTAAGTAAGACTTTTTCGAAAAATGTATCGGACTTTCCCTCTTCTAGCTTCTCAAAGCAGTCCTTTATTTCGGACAACTTATATGCATCTTCCAGCTTAAAAATCCCGGACGAACACCTTTCAAGCTCTTCCATACAGGCATAGGTTCCGAGTTTTCTGCCTATGTCAACTATCAGAGAACGTATGTAAGTCCCCTTAGAGCATGTTACATCAATTATAAAGGTTTTTTCCTCTGTATTCACATCAATCAGATTTATAGAGGTTATATTTATCTTTCTTTTCTTAATCTCCACACTCTGACCCTTACGAGCGTACTCATAAAGCTTCTTTCCGTTTACCTTTATGGCAGAGTACATGGGTGGCATCTGCATACTTTCCCCTAAAAAAGAGGAGACAGCCTGGCTAATCTCCTCTTTTGTAACATTACACTCTTTATCTTCGTTTACTATTTCTCCGGTAATATCATAGGTATCTGTTTCAAATCCAAGTCTTACCTTAGCCCTGTAAGACTTGTCCTTTGAAGTAATAAAATCAACAACTTTTGTGGCATTACCTATACATACCGGCAGAACCCCTGTAGCCATCGGGTCTAAGGTTCCCGTATGACCGATTTTTCTCATATGAAGGATTCTTCTAAGGACTGCAACCACATCATGTGATGTATAATCCTTTTCCTTATACACATTTATAATTCCATTTATGTTTGTATTCATCACTCTTTACTCTTTATCTGCAAGCTTATTTGCTCTGTAATGTTATTGATAACATCATGCAGTGATCCTCTCATGGTAAATCCTGCAGCTCTTATATGTCCTCCGCCCTCAAAATAATCTGCAATCTTACTTACATCAACATAATTATTGGATCTTAAGCTTACCTTATATTCCTGCTCTGCTCTTTCTCTGATAAATACTGCAACCTCAACCCCTCTGGTTACCCTGAGTTGATCAACTATACCTTCTGTATCCTCTTCCTCTGTTTCATACATATCAAGCATACTCTTTGTGACAGTTGTGACTATACATTTTCCATCCATAATTAGTATACTTTCTAATAGAGCTCTTCCGAGAAGCTGGGCCTGATGATAGGTACGTGAGTACATACATCTGTCCATAATCCATGAAAAATCTATGCCCTTTTCCATAAGTCGCCCTGCAAGATTCATGGTATCCTTGGATGTAGCAGGATAACGGAATCCACCCGAATCCGTAACCATACCTGTGTACAGAGCCTCTGCAATCTTTACATCTATATCATCATCACTCATCATATGAGCTATAACTTCACAGGCAGAACCCGCCTCTTTATCAACTATATTTATATCTCCAAAACCAATATTGCTGACATGATGATCTATAACAAGTGTCGCCTTTTTCTTTCTAAATTCATTGGCAACCTCACCAAGTCTGTCAACACTGCTTGAATCCAGTGCAATTATCATACCGATTTCTTCCGGTATTTCACTTTTTATTATACTTTTATCCGGGTCCAAATAATCGTACACCTTCGGTGTGTTTTCCAAGTAAGGTGTGAGTCTTTTTTCCGGAAAAAGCTTATGTATATATCTGTATACTGCGATTACAGCTCCGACACAATCACCATCCGGAGCAACATGCCCAGCAATGACTATATCGTCTGCATTCTTCACATATTCCTTTAATTCTTTCATCAATTCTCTCCTAAAACTAAGTAAAAATTCCTTAAGCCTTAATCTTCATCTTCTTCAGAATCTGACTCCTGTAATTCATTTCTTACCTGTTCAATCTTAGCCGCAATGGCAGCTTCATACTCTATTGTATCATCAACTATAAATCTTAACTCAGGTGTGATACGCATATTCATATTTTTTGCAAGCATACGTCTGATTGCCGGTGCAGCACTCTTAAGACCCTCTGCTGTTTTCTTTTTCTCCTCTTCTCCTCCAAATACACTTACATATATACGTGCATTTCTTAAATCTGGAGAAACATCAGCAGAAAGAACACTTGTCATAGGATGTATACGCGGATCGTGTATCTCTCCGGCAAGTATTCTGCTCACTTCACGCATAACTTCATCATTCATACGCTCATATTTAATACTTCTTTTTTTCAATTTCTTTTTCTCCGATTATTACAATTACCTTGGCACTTCAACCATCTTGTATGCTTCAATCTGATCTTCTTCCTGTATGTCTGAAAAGTCCTTAATTACGATACCACATTCGTAGTTTGCAGCAACTTCCTTAACATCATCCTTAAATCTCTTTAATGATTGTAATTCACCCTCATGGATAAGCTCTCCCTGACGATAAACTCTGATAAGTGCGCCTCTCTCAACCTTTCCGTCAAGTACATAAGAACCTGCGATTATACCGATTCCTGATGCCTTAAATATCTGACGAACCTCTAAGTGAGCAATAACCTTTTCCTCATACTCAGGATCAAGCATACCCTTCATAGCAGCTTCAATATCCTCAATTGCATCATAGATGATTCTATAAAGTCTTACATCAACCTTTTCACGCTCAGCTTTATCCTTAGCTGTATTATCAGGTCGTACGTTAAATCCTATTATGATAGCGTTAGATGCACTTGCAAGGTCTACGTCAGACTCATTGATAGCACCAACACCTGCATGTATTACGCGAACCTGCACTTCTTCGTTGCTAAGCTTTAACAAGGACTGCTTAACAGCTTCTACAGAACCCTGTACATCGGCCTTAACAATAAGATCAAGTTCCTTAATCTCACCAGCCTTAATCTGATCAAATAGTCCATCAAGAGTAAGCTTGCTCTTAGTATCTCTGAGAAGCTTCTCTCGACTCTCCTTAACGTAGGTAGCAGCAATGTTCTTAGCTTCTTTATCTGAATCAACAGCCATAAAGATTTCTCCTGCTTCAGGAACATCATGAAGACCGATAATCTCAACAGGCATAGAAGGTGTTGCTTCTGTAACTCTCTGTCCAAGGTCGTTTGTCATAGCACGAACCTTACCGTAAGCAGCACCAACTGCAACATTATCTCCAACCTTAAGAGTACCTTTTTGAACGAGAATTGTCGCAACAGGACCTCTACCCTTATCAAGCTGTGCTTCGATTACTACACCACGAGCATTTCTATTTGGATTAGCCTTAAGCTCACTTACATCTGCTGTAAGAAGTATCATCTCGAGAAGGTTATCTATACCCTCTTTTGTATGAGCTGAAACAGGAACAAAGATTGTATCTCCGCCCCAATCTTCAGCTGTAAGTCCGTGTTCTATAAGCTCCTGCTTTACTCTCTCTATATTAGCACTTGGCTTATCTATCTTATTAACCGCTACGATTATCTCTACTCCTGCAACCTTAGCATGGTTAATAGCTTCTATAGTCTGTGGCATGACACCATCATCTGCAGCTACAACAAGTACTGCAATATCCGTAGCTTCAGCTCCACGCATACGCATGGCTGTAAATGCCTCATGACCGGGTGTGTCGAGGAATGTTATTTTCTGACCATTAATCTCTGTTACGTAAGCACCGATATGCTGTGTAATTCCGCCTGCCTCACGTGATGTAACATGAGTTTCACGTATAGCATCAAGAAGAGATGTCTTACCATGATCTACATGTCCCATAACGCAGACTACAGGAGGTCTCTTAACCATAAGCTCTTCATCTTCCTCATCTTCCTTAAGAAGCTCTGCGATAACATCAACCTTCTCTTCCATCTCAGCTATATAATTGTAAACAAGGGCGATTTCCTCAGCCTCTTCATATGTTACGGAGTGGTTCAATGTAACGATATTTCCCTTCATGAACTGATCCTTTATAAGTTTTGAAGGCTGAATCTTCATCTTATCAGCAAGTTCCTTGATTGTAAGTGACTCAGGAAGACGAATTTCCTTGATTGTATCTGTAGACTCTTCTTCCTTCTTCTCTACAACCGGCTTTATAAATGCACCTGCTGCATTCTTGTTTTTCTTTGGTTTTCTAGGCTTGATTCCATCAGGATAAAGTGGATTATACTCAAAGTTACTGTCTTTCTTACGATTATACTTTTGCTTAGCGTTTCTTTCCTGATTTTTATTCTTCTTATCCTTTGAATTGTCTCTCTGTCTGTTTGGCTTTGTCTCGAAATCATGAGCCGCCTTCATATCGCTTGAGAAATCTCTGGAATCACTCTTGCCTTTATTTCTGTTTTCCTTCTTATCGAATTTTTTACTCTTTCCTGACTTTTCTTTATCATTAAAGGATTTATCAGCAAAGTTCTTATCATTTTTCTTCTTGTCTCTGTTGTCTCTGTTATCTTTATTATCTTTATTATCTTTTCTATCCTTACGATCCTTATTTTCGGGCTTTTTATCTTTATTCTTATTCTCTTCTTCCTTCTTTGGAGCTTTTTCAGACTTATCTTCTGTTTTGGTTTCTTCTTTAGCTTTAACAACATTTTCGTTGTTTTTCTTTTCTTCAACACTCTTTTGTGTTTCTTCGGTCTTAGCCTTTTCTTCTTCCTTCTTTTCAGTTTCGGAAGCTTTTTCTTCTACTTTTTCAGGAGCATTCTTTACTTCCGACACATTTCCTTTTGCATTTTTTTCTGGAGAAGAAGCGCTACTCTTCTTAGCATCATCCACATCATTCTCACTGTCGGTCACTTTTGTTTTGGAGGTCTTATTGTCCGCAGTTGTAGACTTTGCCTTCTTGGTAGTAGTCTTTTTCTTAGCTTTTGGAGTATTATTTAACTCTTCTTTGTCTGAAAGATTCTTAAAATAATTAAGAATAAATGCGATGGCAAGGTCCTCGATATTGCTCTGAGCACTCTTAACTTCAAAACCATTCTCATTTAAAAGGTTAATAATATCCCTACTTTTAATATTCGGAAATCTTCCCTCTAAACTCCTTGTAATCTCATAAATCTTCATCTTAGCCATATACTCTATTCGACCTCCTTATGTATATCCGACATATTTATCTTCTTAAGGACTGCATCCGAGAGTCCTTTATCTGTTATGCACATTGAAGCACAAACTTCTCTTCCAATCAGGTGTCCCAATCCCTCTTTATCAAGATATTCAAAATATGGAACATCATAATATGTGCATGAATCCTTAAATCGTTTTTTTGTATTATCAGAAGCATCTGTGGCAACTATGCATAGGTATGCCTGCTCGGCTCTGATACACTCAAGCGTCATATCCTGTCCGCTTGCTAAGTGCCCCGATCTCTTTGCAATCCCCAGCAATCCATCTATTTTTTTTATCATATTTTACTCTTATCTTCTTACCGGCACTAAAAGCCTTTAACCTTTCAAAATCGTATCTTCAAGCTGTTGATATATATCATTACTAACATTCATTCGAAGCGATCTGTCAAGGCTTTTCTTTTTATAAGCAATCTTAAGACACTCTGCATTGTTGCATATATACACGCCTCTTCCGTTTTTTCTGCCGGTGAAATCAATCAAAACCTCACCCTCAGGAGTACGTATAACTCTTATAAGTTCCTTTTTTTCTTTTCTTTCATGGCAACCTGCGCACTGTCTTAAAACCTCACGCTTTTTTTGTTCCATCGATTTCTCCTTTTATACTTACATAAGCATATCAAAGAATCAGATATAAATCTTAAGTGAATTAAAAGTCAAGCAATCCACTTTCACACTTGATATCAATCTTATATCCTGTAAGCTTAGCAGCAAGTCTTACGTTCTGACCTTCTTTTCCGATAGCAAGTGAAAGCTGATCGTCCGGAACTAAAACCTCTGCACTCTTCTCTTCTACATCTACATCTACTGTAATTACACTAGCAGGACTAAGAGCATTCTCAATAAGAGTGGATGGCATGTCGCTCCATACGATAATATCTATCTTTTCTCCCTGAAGCTCTTCCACAACAGCATTTACTCTGGCTCCGTTGATACCAACACAGGCACCAACAGGATCGATATTGGTATTGCTTGTATAAACAGCCATCTTTGTACGACTTCCTGCTTCTCTGGCAATACTCATAATTTCAACTACGCCTTCCTGAATCTCTGTAACTTCCTTTTCAAAAAGTCTCTTTACAAGCTCAGGATGTGTACGTGAAACTATAACCTTTGGATCCTTCTTTGTTTCCTTAACATCAACCACATAAAGCTTGATCCTGTCTGTTGGCTTAAAATGTTCTGTCTTAACCTGCTCATTCTCAGTAAGAATGGTATCAAGTCTTCCAAGATTAATCTGTATATTGTTACCATTATACCTCTGTACAACACCTGTAACGATATCATGCTGAAGTTCTTTGAAATTATTGAAAAGTATATCTCTTTCTACCTGACGTATGGTCTGAACAATATTTGACTTAGCATGTTGAGCAGCTATACGACCAAAATTCTTAGGTGTTACTTCGGTGGAAATTATATCTCCAATCTGCTTCTTATCTCCATACTTTAAATGTGCATCTGTAAGTGATACCTCTTTAACATCATCATAATACTCATCATCCGCAACTACTACCTGATCTGAGAACACTTTAATTGCTCCTGTTTTACGATCAATCTCAACGCGGATATTATCATCACTACCAAACTGATTTTTACATGCAATCTTTAATGAACTCTCGATTGCAGTAAACATAACTTCCTTGTCAATCTGTCTCTCCTTCTCGATAGCTTCGAGCGCTTCGATAAGCATAGCACCATCATTTTCTGCAGCTTTTTTTGTTTTCTTTGCAGCCATAAGAACATTTCCTCCGTTTTCCTGTGTTTATAAATATAATTAATGTTAAAAGTCAATTCCCATCCTTACTATGGATACATCTTTTCTGTCAACTGTCATGTCAGAACCATTATACTCTATAGTAATACTGTTTTCATCAAAAGCCTTTAATATTCCGGATAGAACCTTAGTAGTCATCGGCTTTTTCCTTCCTATGTCAAGCTTTACGCTTTTGTAAAGATGGATATCTATAAGCTCTCCTAAAGCTCTTTCAAAATCCTTATCTTTCTTAAGTTTTCTGTCTATTCCAGGTGATGAAACCTCTAATATGTAGGATTCTTCTATAAAATCCTCCTTATCAAGAAGATCACTTAACTCTCTGTTGATTTTTTCACAATCATTCAGTGTTATACCACCCTCTTTGTCTATATATGCTCTAAGAAACCAGTTTCCGGCCTCCCTTACATACTCAAGATCGTAAAGCTCAAAGCCTGCAGCGTCGAGCAAGGGTATTATAAGTGCTTCGGTTTTTGAAACCGTTGTTTGTTTTTCAGCCAAAATATAACCTCTCACTTCTGTTCGCACCTCAGTGCATAAATAAAGTGGACTGCCATCAGTCCACTTTCTAGTAAAATATATTCAACCATGTAATAATAACACTTATAATCCCTAAAATCAAGTGTTTTTACTAATTTTTTCTGAATTCTTTTAATTCCAGCCCCTCATTATCCTCTAAAACCATGCGTATCATCCAGTCATTTACAAACAAAAGAAGTGGATTTCCCTTCATATCCTTAACTGCCTTAACATTATTCATTCGCTTAAGGCGAGTCGGATCTGTAGCCGGATCGCCTATCCATCGTATAAACTGATATGATAGAGGTTCAAGTCTTACTTCGCAGTTGTATTCATTTTCCAATCTGTATTTAAGGACATCAAACTGGAGTACACCTACGACACCAACTATGATTTCGCTCATTCCCAGATTATAATCTTCAAATATCTGTATGGCGCCTTCCTGCGCTATCTGCGTAATCCCCTTTACAAACTGCTTTCTTTTCATGGAATCAAGAGATACAAGTCTGCAAAAGTGCTCCGGAGCAAAGGTTGGAATTCCCTCATAAGAAAACTTCTTTCCCGGAGTATTTAAGGTATCTCCTATGGCAAATATACCGGGATCAAATACACCTATAACATCTCCCGCATATGCTTCTTCTATGATACTTCTCTGCTCAGCCATAATAGTCTGCGGTTGAGATAACTTTAATCTTCTTTCAGACTGAACATGATAAACATCCTTCGATGCATCAAACTTTCCTGAGCAAACTCTCATAAATGCAATTCTATCTCTGTGCGCCTTGTTCATATTTGCCTGAATTTTGAATATAAATCCGGAAAACGGCTCTTCTACCGGGTCGATAACACCCTCATCCGAAGTCCTTGCAAGTGGATGTGTAGTCATCTCTAAAAAGTACTTTAAGAAGATTTCCACTCCGAAGGTATTGAGCGCAGAACCGAAAAACACAGGTGAAAGCTCACCTTTTCTCACTTCATCTAAGTCAAACTCGTTTCCTGCTTCGTCCAGAAGCTCTATCTCCTCTAAAAGCTGAGAGTAAAGCATATCTCCTGCTATTTTCTTAAACTCATCCGATTCAACAGGATAATCTGTTTCTTTAGCTTCTTTAGCGCCTCCTACAGCAGTCTGTACAAAGGTCCGAACTGTCTTAGCTCTCCTATCATATATTCCCTTAAACTCTTTACCGGAGCCTATTGGCCAGTTGATGGGAACTGTTTTTATGCCTAGCACTGATTCTATATCACTCATAAGTTCAAAAGAATCTCTTGCATCCCTGTCCATCTTATTGATAAAGGTAAATATAGGTATATGTCTCATAACGCAAACCTTAAAAAGCTTTATGGTCTGTGCCTCCACACCCTTTGAAGCATCTATAACCATCACAGCCGAGTCTGCAGCCATCAGTGTACGGTACGTATCCTCCGAAAAGTCCTGATGTCCGGGAGTATCAAGGATATTGATACAATAATTGTCATACTCAAACTGAAGAACAGATGAAGTAACAGATATACCTCTTTCTTTCTCAATATCCATCCAGTCAGATACTGCATACTTTGAGTTAGCCTTTCCCTTTACGCTTCCTGCTGTATTTATGGCGCCTCCGTAAAGAAGAAACTTCTCTGTAAGTGTAGTTTTTCCTGCATCCGGATGAGATATGATTGCAAATGTTCTTCTACGTTCTATTTCATTTTTAATATCAGACATGATTAATTAATTTCCCTTTATTTCTTAAGATATTCCTTATATCCGATTTCCTGAAGCTTATCATTCTTTGCTACCACCTGGCTCTTTAAATCATCTTTAAATGATTTTAACTTTGCTAAGAGCTCTTCATCCGAAACAGCAAGAATCTTTGCTGCCAAAATAGCTGCATTCTTTGCACCATCTATAGCAACTGTTGCTACAGGGATTCCGGATGGCATCTGAACTATGGAGTAAAGCGAATCAACTCCTCCAACAGTCTTTGTACAGATAGGTACACCGATTACAGGAAGAGTAAATATAGCTGCGCACATTCCCGGAAGATGAGCCGCTCCACCTGCACCTGCGATTATTACTTTGATTCCTCTTTCCTCTGCACTCTTTGCATAATCTACAAATACATCAACTTCCCTGTGAGCTGATATAACATTTACTTCATACTCAATTCCAAACTCCTCAAGCTGCTCCATAGCTTTAGCCATAACAGGAAGATCCGAATCACTTCCCATTAAAATTCCTACCTTTGGCATAATAATCCTCCTTAAAAATAAAAATGTTTTTTATCACATAAATTCACTCATACAAAAGTTACTTAAATCAAGTCCCTTATGTGTAAGATGTATCTTATCACCTTCCGCATTATAATCCAGAAGAGAAAGATTAACAAGCTTTTTTATAACATCTCCGTAAATATCCTTAGCACTCACTTTAAAATCATTTTCAAATTTCTTTAGCGATACTCCCTCGGTTTTTCTTAAACCTAAGAAAAAAAACTCCTGCATGGCTTCTTTTTCAGTCAAAAACTGTACATCGTCTTTTTGTATGTGTGAGGGGGATTCCAGGAGTTCTGAGAGCGAAGATACTTTCTTTAATCTATCTACATAACTTTTATAGGTTTTATGACTTTTGGGATTATTAAATCTAACTCCGTAACCCTTATCTTTAATATACGAAGAAGCACCTAAACCTACCCCTATGTAATTACCTCTATTCCAGTAAACCAGATTATGAATACACTCGCGCCCCTCTAATGCATAATTAGAAATTTCATAACGCTTATACCCTATCTTTTTTAACTTTTCTTCAGTCATCTGATACATAAGTCTATCTGTCTCTTCATCAGGTATAATTAACTCTCCCCTTTTTTCCATATCAAAAAATATTGTACCGGGTTCTATGATAAGGCTGTAAGCCGATATATGTTGTGGCTTTAATCTTATGATTTCATCAAGAGTACTCCGGTATGACTCGAGGGTTTGTCCGGGAATATCAGCCATAAGATCAATATTTATATTAGCGATTCCTATGTCTCTAAGTCTATGATATGTTTCAAGAAAATCCTTAAAATCATGGACTCGACCAAGAGCCTTTAATTCACTATCTATAGCTGACTGACATCCTATACTTACTCGATTGATTAGAGACCTTTCCAAAACTTTGCAAAGTCTTTCGGTTAAAGTTTTTGGATTTAATTCTATCGAGTACTCTTTTATGGACATGGTGTCAAAGCTTTCTCTTAAAGTTTTATCAATCCTTTCGATTGCCTCAGGCAAAAGAGACGGTGTCCCTCCACCTATAAAGACTGTCACAAGGTTAAATTGAGTTTGAAAGAGTCTCCCTATCTGACTAATTTCTTCACACAAGACATCAATATAATCCTCATAAGAGTCTTCATACTCCCTTAAGGGGAATGAAAGAAAATCACAATATAAGCACTTTTTAATACAAAAAGGAATATGAATATAAAGCGACAAATCCATCCTTCTTAATCCTCATCAAGCTTTAACACACTCATAAATGCAGACTGTGGAATCTCTACATTACCAAACTGTCTCATGCGCTTCTTACCTTCTTTTTGCTTTTCTAAAAGCTTTCTCTTACGTGAAATATCACCACCGTAACACTTAGCAAGCACATCCTTACGCATGGCTTTTACAGTTTCTCTGGCTATTATCTTACTTCCGATAGCAGCCTGTATAGGTATCTCAAAGAGCTGTCTTGGTATCTCTTTTTTAAGCTTCTCAACCATCTTTCTACCACGCTCATAAGCAGTATCTGCATGAACTATAAAGCTTAAAGCATCTATCTCTTCATGATTTACAAGTATATCTAACTTAACCAGCTTTGCCTCCTCATATCCCTTGAATTCATAATCAAGGGAAGCATATCCTCTGGATCGTGATTTTAGAGCATCAAAGAAATCATAGATAATCTCATTTAGAGGAAGATCATACTTTATAAGGGCTCTGGTTTCTTCTAAGTAATCCATTCCCTTATAAATTCCTCTTCTCTCCTGACAAAGAGTCATGATAGCTCCTACAAACTCAGTAGTTACCATAATTTCAGCAGATACAACCGGCTCTTCCATGTGGTCTATTTCTGATGGATCCGGAAGATTTGACGGATTAGTAACATCTACAACCTCACCATTAGTCTTATAAACCTTATATATAACTCCGGGAGCTGTAGTAACTAAATCAAGGTTATATTCTCTTTCCAGTCTCTCTTGTATTATCTCAAGGTGAAGAAGCCCCAGGAATCCACATCTAAAACCAAATCCCAATGCTATAGAAGTCTCTGCTTCAAAGTTAAGAGAAGCATCGTTTAACTGTAATTTTTCAAGTGCATCTCTTAAATCAGGATACTTAGCACCATCAGAAGGGTAAAGACCGCAGTAAACCATGGATTGAACAGTCTTATATCCGGGAAGTGCTTCATCACAAGGTGTTTTAGCCAGAGTCACTGTATCGCCAACTCTTGTGTCCGCAACATTTTTAAGACTGGCTGTTATATATCCTACCATACCTGCACTTAGCTCATCAGCCGGGATAAATCTTCCCGCGCCAAATATTCCGATTTCCACCACCTCAGCCTTTGCTCCGGTAGCCATCATAAGTATCTCATCACCCTTTTTAACGTTTCCGTCAAATATCCTGCAAAATATAATAACACCCTTATAAGCATCATAGATAGAATCAAATATCAAAGCTTTTAAAGGTTTATCAGGATTCCCGGACGGAGCGGGTATGGTATTAACTATCTGCTCAAGTACATCCTCTATATTAGTTCCCATTTTTGCGGATATAAGAGGGGCCTCAGAAGCATCTATACCGATAATATCCTCAACCTCTGCTTTTACTCTCTCCGGCTCGGCACTGGGAAGATCAATCTTATTTATTACAGGCATAATCTCCAGATTATGATCCAGCGCTAAATAGCAGTTTGCCAGGGTCTGTGCTTCTACTCCCTGTGCAGCATCTACTATAAGAATTGCACCTTCACAGGCTGCCAGACTTCTCGAAACCTCATAATTAAAGTCCACATGACCGGGTGTATCTATAAGATTAAATGTATACTCTTCTCCATTCTTTGCTGTATATATAATTCTTACGGTCTGGGCTTTTATGGTTATTCCGCGTTCTCTTTCTATATCCATATTGTCGAGAACCTGAGCCTGCATCTCTCTTTCTGTAAGAGCTCCCGTCTTTTCTATTATTCTATCAGCTAAAGTTGATTTTCCATGATCAATATGCGCTATGATACAAAAATTTCTGATATGTGATTGATCTTTACTCATTTATCTTCTCCTATATTACGTAATTCTAAAGCTCAAGTCTGATATTTTTTCCGCTGGTTTTATATGCTCTTTTTTTAACTCCTGCAACGTCCATCATACGTTTAGCAGCTATGGTACTGTCAGAACCTGAATACTTATCACTAAAGTAAATAACCTCTTTAATACCTGATTGAATTATCGCTTTTGTACATTCATTGCAAGGAAATAGTGTAGTATATAATCTGGCATTTTCAAAGCTTTTTCCGGAATAATTTAATATAGCATTTAACTCAGCATGACAAACGTAAAGATATTTATTATCAAGCTCTTCTTCTCTATCTCTTTCCCATGAAAATATATCATCAGAACAACCACGAGGCATGCCATTGTAGCCAACTGATAATATCTTATTATCATCGCCTACTATACACGAACCAACTCTGGTATTAGGATCCTTACTTCTCTCAGCTGAAAGAAGAGCAATCCCCATAAAATATTCATCCCACTCTATATAATCATTTCTCTTCATACCACGATTGTCCTTTCTTTAAAAATATAATATAAATCAACTTTTTTAATAATTAACATCGACATATAGCCATAACTCACGAAGCGGTTGACTCAGTCGTAGCCCAAAATCCAACTGAGTTAAAAAGAAAAAAACAGGCTACCTCACACCTTAGGTAGCCCTAAAATTCATTATAATATTAGTCAAGCTTATTAACTGCAAGTGTAAGTCTTGAAATCTTTCTTGAAGCTGTCTTCTTATGAAGAACACCCTTTGATACAGCCTTAGAAATCTCTGATGTAGCTCCCTTTAAAGCAACCTCAGCACTAGCCTTATCCTTTGCATCAATTGCAGCATAAACCTTTTTAACTGATGTCTTAATTGTTGACTTAACTGCTTTGTTTCTAGCAGCATTTCTACGATCAACAAGAATTCTCTTCTTTGCAGACTTAATGTTTGCCATCTTTATACCTCCAAGTATACGTTGTTTTCATTTTTGGGTTTATATTGAATGCAACGAACGAGACACGGGCAGTTCGCCACATACCATGTAATAATATGACAGAATCCCAAATAAGTCAAGCGAAAAAATAATCTTCATCAAAATACAGATAGTACTATAGTTTTTTTCATAACAGTCAATAAGATTTTAAATTATTATTCGCCAATACTATAATTTGGAGCTTCTTTAGTAATATGTATGTCATGAGGATGACTTTCCTTAAGTGAAGCTGCTGAAATCTTTACAAACTTAGATGTCTCGCGAAGTGTCTTTATATCTTTTGCTCCACAGTAACCCATGCCTGATCTGATACCTCCGATGAGCTGGAATACTGTATCCTCAACTGTTCCCTTGTAGGCAACTCTTCCTTCTACACCCTCAGGAACAAGCTTCTTTGCACCTTCCTGGAAGTAACGATCCTTACTTCCGTTTTCCATAGCTGCGATTGAGCCCATACCTCTGTACACCTTATACTTACGTCCCTGATAAAGTTCGAACTCTCCCGGGCTCTCATCACATCCTGCAAATATGCTGCCCATCATACATACGCTCGCTCCGGCAGCAAGTGCCTTTGTCATATCACCTGAATACTTGATGCCACCATCAGCTATGATTGGTATACCATACTTCTGAGCAATGCTATATGAATCCATAATTGCAGTAACCTGAGGAACACCTATACCTGCAACAACTCTGGTTGTACATATAGATCCCGGACCGATACCTACCTTTACGCAGTTAACTCCTGCCTTTATAAGAGCCTCAGTTGCCTCAGCTGTAGCTACATTTCCTGCTATAATCTGTAAATCAGGATATGCATCTCTTACCATCTTTACAACTCTTATAACGTTTGCACTATGTCCATGAGCGGTATCGATAACGATACAGTCTACCTTTTTCTTAACAAGTGCATCTACTCTGTCTAGTATATTTGCTGTAATTCCTACGCCGGCACCGCAGAGGAGACGCCCCTGTGAATCCTTAGCGGAATATGGATATTTAATCTGCTTCTCAATATCCTTAATAGTGATAAGTCCCGTAAGATTACCTTCATCATCTACTATCGGAAGCTTTTCTTTTCTTGCATCAGCCAAAACCTTCTTCGCTTCATCCAGAGTAATACCCATCTTTGCTGTAACAAGCCCCTCAGAAGTCATGGATTCCTTAATTTTCTTAGTAAAATCAGTCTCAAACTTGAGATCTCTGTTTGTAATTATACCTACGAGCTTTCTTCCTTCTGTTATCGGAACACCTGAAATTCTAAACTTTGCCATTAACTCGTTAGCATCAGCAAGAGTATGCTCAGGAGACAGATAAAATGGATCGGTAATAACACCATTTTCAGAACGCTTTACCTTATCAACTTCATCAGCCTGGGCTTCAATTGACATATTTTTATGAATAATTCCTATTCCACCCTGTCTTGCCATAGCTATAGCCATGCGATTTTCTGTAACTGTGTCCATACCAGCACTCATCATAGGAATATTTAATTTGATTGATGGTGTAAGATATGTCTCCAAAGACACCTCATTTGGTATAACCTCAGAATACTGAGGAACCAGTAAAACGTCATCAAATGTAATTCCATCTCCAATTATTGTAGCCATTTCTCTCCTCCTAAATAATAATCATATAAATAAAACTCAAAAATTAGTACAAACACGCAGGTAAAATATAATACCTGCGTGTTAATTAATTTTGAAAAGTTTACACCAACAAAAGTGGAGTGTCAACCGATTTTGGTAATATTTTATTGTTATTTAATATCTAAAACATTTTAGTGGCAAATCTGTGGCATAACTTACGCAATTAATCAAATTAATCAAATTCTTTGGATACATCCTTAATAAGCTTAATTATCTCTAAGTGCTGAGGACATACACCTTCACACTGTCCACACTCTATACAGTCAGCAGCTTTTCCGAACTCCTTCGTAAGATTAATATAATACTCTCTCTGCGGTGTCCATCCCTTTCCTTCTATTTCCTGATGTTCTGCATTGTAAAGCGAAAAATACTTAGGAATCGGTATATTTTGTGGACATCCACCCGTACAATATGAGCATCCGGTGCAAGGTATCACAATATCGTTATTGATAATATCAGCAGCCAGCTTTACAATTCTGTATTCTTCTTCATCAAACGGCTTAAAATCCCGCATATATTCGGTATTATCCAGCATTTGCTCCATATTGCTCATACCACTTAATACCATCATGACCTCTTCATGACTTGCTGCAAATCTGATAGCCCATGAAGGAATCGAAGCTAAAGGTGAATGATTCTTAAACAGATTTTCAACTTTCTCCGGTACATTTGCTAAAGTTCCTCCCTTAACAGGTTCCATAACAACTACCTTTTTTCCATGCTTTACAATCGTTTCATAGCACTTTTGAGACTGAATTGCCACGCTTTCATAATCGAGATAATTAAGCTGTATCTGAACAAAATCAACCTCCGGATGCTCACTTAATACCTTTTCAAGCACATCAGCGCTGTCATGGAATGAAAATCCCATATTCTTTACAAGTCCGGCTTCCTTCTTTTTTTGAAGCCATCCAAAACAGTCATACTTCTTATAGGTCTCATAGGAATGAGAATTAACATCATGAATCAGATAGTAATCGAAATAATCAACACCGATTTTTTCTAATTGTTCATTGAAGAGTCTCTCAGGATCTTCGGGTCCATGAATATACATAGAGTGTAGTTTAGTAGCTATAGTATACTTATCATGACTGTAGCGTGATGTGAGAGCTACCTTAGTAGCTGCCTCACTCTGCTCTCCGCAGTACATAAGTGCCGTATCAAAGTAAGTAAATCCTCTTTCCAAAAATGTATCGACCATTTTTTTCATTTCTTCAAAATCAATGTCTCCGTCGCCACCACCCTTTACAAGCGGAAGTCTCATAAGACCAAAGCCTAATTTCTTTGCCATAGTTTTACTCATATTTCTTAACCTCCCTCCAAAAATAATCATCGCTTTATGTTACTCTATACACAAACATTGCAATGTCAACAGTAATCCCAACAAAAATTATAGATAGTGAGCTCTTATCTCATCTCCTGATAACTGTGAAAGATAAGCAGGTGCTATATCAAATACGGTTTTGGCACCGCTTATGCCTTCCTTATTCATTTTGTAAGCTGCTCTTGCATAAGCTACCAAAACAGCTCCTGTAAACTCAGGATTTGAATCCAATTTTAAACTGTACTCGATTACATTTGTATTCTTATTATCCATACCTGTCTTTCCTGTATAAATAACAGAACCGCCATGAGGAAGACCACTGTGATCTCTTGCCATCTCTTCTTCACTTATAAAGTGAACAGTTGTATCATAATCTGCAAAATAATTAGGCATAGTCTTTATTGCCTCTTCTATTGCTGACGTATCTGCACCCTCTTCTGCAACCACAAAACACTCTCTTGTGTGCTTCTGTCTGGTGGTTAGCTCAGGATTTATACCACTTCTTACAGCATTTACAGATTCCTCAACAGGTATAGTATACTGCCTTGCATCCTTAACTCCCTGGATTCTGCGAACAGCGTCAGAGTGTCCCTGACTTACGCCCTTACCCCAGAAAGTGTAATCCTTCCCATCCGGTAAAATAGATAAAGCATATAATCTGTTTAAAGAAAACATTCCCGGATCCCATCCGCAAGATATAATTCCAATCTTTCCGGATTTTTTAGCTGCATTATCTACATTTGAAAAATGTTCAGGTATCTTAGCATGTGTATCAAAGCTGTCTATAACATTGTATTTGCTAACATACTTTGGAGTCATCCCGGGCAGATCAGTCGCACTTCCACCACAGATTATAAGGACATCAATCTCATCTTCCATATTCTCAAGCTCATCAGCTGACTTTACACTAACCCCTTCTGTGTTAATCTTAAGTGTTTCAGGATTACGTCTGGTAAAAATCGCCTTTAGCTCCATGTCAGATGACTGCTTTATGGCACACTCAACTCCTCTACCAAGATTTCCATAACCCATTATTCCAATTCTAATACTCATTTTTTAAACCGTCCTCCTAATATATATTTTTCTTGTGATTATTAATCTAGCTATTAATTTTATCATAATTAATAAAAAATGTAAATTCCACCTTTAGCGTAGCATATCAATTTCCACCTCACTGAACCATTCATTTTTACTAATTTAGTTAAAATGTCGGGCTGTGAGAAGGAAATCTTTTCATCTGAACCATCCATTTTTGTGAATTTTTATATTTAGGATGGTTCAAATCCTGATTTCCGTGCTTCTGAACCATCCATTTTTACTAATTTAGTCAAAATGTCGGGCTGTGAGACGGAAATCTTTTCTTCCGAACCATCCATTTTTTTGGTTTCTTCAATTATGGATGGTTCCAAAAAATCATTCATAGTTAGCTAACTCACTTCACTAATAGTCGCCTACAAAAAAACACCCGATAAGAGTACTGATATCTATACGAATATCTTAGGCCCCTATCAGGTGGAAATTGTTTTTATTTATTATTTTTCTGTATGAACTTTTATTGGAGATTTTGATTTCATCTCTTCTATAAGTCTCTCATCGGGTGTAAATTTCACAACATAGTTACCATTTTCACCACTATTTATGACGAACCAAAAATGATTGTCTTCAGCTCTGTTTGAAGAATAATTCTTAAGCGGAAGATTCTTATGAGAATCTAAAACATGTGATCCTTCGGGAGCAACAACTACTGCATCATCTAAGTCTACTCTGTCTATATGCTTTCGGCTGTTTCCTGCGATTATTTTATCGAAATCTATCTGTCCGTCTACATATACATATTCAAACTCAACCTTTGTGCTTGGCAAAAACCATATCAAAAGAACATCAATGATAAGAATGATAACAAACAATCCCGGGTTTTTCAAAAATATAGCAAGACCTATTAAAAGTGTTACTGCTGCAACAATTATCATTATATATCTCAATGCTTTTCTGGCGCCGGCTATTTCAACCTTTACCAGAGTATCTGAGTATGAGCCTTCGTTCATATATTGGTTCCTTTCTTTAATATAAAAATAAAGGTCCTACACGTCGCCTGACTTCACGCTGCGTAGTACCGCGCCTATTATTCGGGCGGTCCTACACGCTTCGCTTTCTTTTTGCCTGACTTCACGCTGCGTAGTACCGCTCTCATTATTCGGTGTTTTCGCTTCGCTCTACTGTCTGCTTCGCAGACAAACACCTCATATTCGGGCGGTCCTACACGCTTCGCTTTCTTCATCTGAACACAAGCCTCCCTTAAAATCCTATTGGATTTTAGGAATGCTTGCATTCAGATGAATCAGCGTGAAGTCTGTAGGACTCTTATGCTATTACATCATTCCCATGCCTGGTGCGCCGCCTGCTGGCATAGCAGGTTCTGCTTCTTTGATTGTTGATACAACAGACTCTGTTGTAAGAAGTGTTGAAGCTACGCTTGTAGCATTCTGAAGTGCACTTCTTGAAACCTTTGCGGGATCAACGATACCTGCTTTAACCATATCTGTATACTCTTCCTTAAGAGCATTGAAGCCGGTTCCTGGTTCTGATTCTGAAACCTTATTTACGATAACTGCGCCCTGAAGACCTGCATTCTCAACAATTGTGAAAAGTGGAGCTTCAAGTGCCTTAAGTACTACCTTTGCACCGGTCTTCTCATCGCCTTCAAGTGTATCAGCAAGATCTGCAACCTTCTTAGCTGCGTGAATATAAGCTGAACCACCACCTGATACAATTCCTTCTTCAACTGCTGCTCTTGTTGCTGCAAGTGCATCTTCCATACGAAGCTTAGCTTCCTTCATCTCAGTCTCAGTTGCAGCACCTACTCTAATAACTGCCACACCACCTGCAAGCTTAGCAAGACGCTCCTGAAGCTTCTCTTTATCAAAATCAGAAGTTGTTTCTTCTATCTGATTTCTAATCTGTGCAATTCTTGACTCAATAGCAGTAGAATCACCTGCACCATCAACTATTACAGTGTTTTCCTTATTAACCTTAACACTCTTTGCTCTACCAAGCTGATCTAATGTTGTATCCTTAAGATCAAGACCAACCTCATCTGTTATAACCTGTCCACCCGTAAGGATTGCAATATCTTCAAGCATAGCCTTTCTTCTGTCACCATATCCTGGTGCCTTAACAGCTACTACATTAAATGTACCACGAAGCTTATTAAGAACAAGAGTTGTAAGAGCTTCACCTTCAACATCTTCAGCTATTATAAGTAACTTCTGTCCTGTCTTAACAATTTCCTCTAATACAGGAAGTATATCCTGAATATTAGAAATCTTCTTATCTGTGATAAGGATATAAGGATCATCGAGTACTGCTTCCATCTTATCCATGTCTGTACACATATAAGCTGATACATAACCACGATCAAACTGCATACCTTCTACTAAGTCAAGCTCTGTAAGCATTGTCTTTGATTCCTCTATAGTAATAACACCATCGTTAGAAACCTTATCCATAGCATCAGCAACCATCTCTCCGACCTGATCATCTCCGGCTGAAATTGCTGCAACCCTTGCAATCTGCTCTTTAGAGTTAACCTTTACACTCATACCTTTTATAGCCTCTACAGCAACATCTGTAGCCTTCTTCATACCCTTACGAAGAATGATGGGATTTGCACCTGCAGCAAGGTTTTTCATACCTTCTTTGACCATAGCCTGAGCTAAAACTGTAGCTGTAGTAGTACCGTCACCTGCTACATCATTAGTCTTTGTAGCAACTTCCTTAACGAGCTGGGCACCCATATTCTCAAAACCATCCTCAAGCTCGATATCCTTTGCAATAGTTACACCATCGTTTGTGATAAGTGGTGCACCATATGATTTATCAAGGACAACATTTCTTCCCTTAGGTCCAAGTGTAACCTTTACAGTATTAGCAAGCTTATCCACACCTGCTTCAAGAGCGGTTCTGGCATCTGCTCCAAATTTAATTTCCTTAGCCATTTTTAATTTCCTCCTAATTTATGTTAGTTAATAATTATTTTCATAAAGAATAAATATCTTTAATTAATGTTGGTTTTCTCGCTACACATATATTACTGAACTTTAGCAAGTATATCGCTCTGCTTAACAATGATGAACTTATCATCTCCAAGCTTAACGTCTGTTCCGGCATACTTTGAATATATAACCTTATCTCCAACCTCGACCTGCATAACTACAGTCTTACCATCAACTTCTCCACCCGGTCCTACAGCAACAACTTCCGCCTGCTGTGGCTTTTCCTGAGCTGACTCTGTTAAGATGATACCTGAAGCTGTTTTCTCCTCTGCTTCAAGCTGCTTTAATACTACTCTGTCTCCTAATGGAACTAAATTCATAATAATTCCCTCCTTTTATTGAAAAAATAAATATTTAAAGTGTTTTAGATTAGTTTGTTAGCACTCTTATACTTTGAGTGCTAACCACAAGAACTACTATATTACAATTTCATTAATAAATCAAGTCTTTTTTTCTAAAATAACTGAAATTTCAAAATAATCTAAAATATTATTAATATATTTCTTCTTTTCTATTCTTATATTTCATTATCAACAAACAATTAAAAGCATCGGAAGTTTCATCCGATGCTTTTAAAACTAATTGACCACAAAAATCAACAATATTAATAATCAAACTCACATATTATTCCATTAGATAATAATTCATTTTGTGAAATAACTGCGTTCTTTGGTATAATAAGACGATATTTCCCATGACTAAAATATTCCTTAATATATCTCAGTGTATACACGACATTACTCTTAATTCCGGGAGGATACCCAACTACTACTGCTTCTACAATATTATCCTCAGATGTTTCTACTTTTGTCCATCCACCATTCTCCAATTTTTCAACATAAAAATCTCTACCGAGCCTTATTTCTTGCGTGGTATTATTGCAAAACTCAACATTAATAACAACACTCGAGCCAGTAGCACTTACACTGTTTACCTTTCCGGTAAAAGTGTTATTAACACCATTAGCCTCAGAAACATTATTATTTGACTCTTCATGTTCGTTAGAGTCAGCATACACTTCTACTTTACATACATATCTACTCTTTTTGTATTTTGCAATTATATTTGCTTTACCAACAGAGAATGCTTTTAATTTACCCTTTTTAACCTTTACTATTTTTTCATTAGAAGATTTCCATTTTACATTCTTCTTTTTAACATTTTTTAAAACCAATACATAAGTATCACCCTTTTTTAAATTAACGTTAACATTATTCAATTTAATTTGTTTTGCATTTGCAAATCTAGGGCACATAAAACTAACTGCATAAAGCAAGAGTAAAAATCCAATTATTTTCTTCATATAATCCCCCCTTAAAACAATCATCAAGTCATCCCTCGGACGTAATTTCCTGCCCGAGGGAATATACTTAGTTTAGATTAGTCTAAATATCTTATAAGCGACAATTATCAATACGCTTATTCTCTATCTCTCTTTATCTGAGCATCTGCTATTTCCTTAGGTGCCTGCTCATACCTGCTGAATTCATATGCAAATGTTCCGTATCCTCTAGTCATGGAACGAAGGCGGGTATCGTATCCTAAAAGCTCTATATAAGGTATCTCAGCCTCTATCTCCTGATATCCGTTATCTATAGGATTCATGCCCATAACTCTTCCGCGATGCTTGTTTAAGTCACCCATAACATCACCTGTATTAGCATCCGGCACACTAACCTTAATATTTGCAATAGGTTCAAGTAACACAGGATCTGCCTCCATAAAGCCTTTCTTAAACGCCTGCATGGCTGCAACCTTAAATGCATGTTCCGATGAGTCTACGCTGTGAGCTGAACCATCGTAAAGAATAGCCTTTACGCCAAGTACCGGGTAATCCGCAAGTGGACCTGTCTTTACAGCCTCTGCTATACCCTTTTCTACTGCAGGTATGTAATTTTTAGGAACTGCGCCCCCCACTACTCTCTCTTCAAATTCATATGATTTTGAAAGATCTCCCAGTGGCTCAAATATAATCTTAACATGACCATACTGACCATGTCCTCCTGACTGCTTTTTATACTTAAATTCACTATCTGCCTTTTTACGAATAGTCTCACGGAAGGCAATCTTTGGCGGCTTAAGCTCTATCTCAACTTTATACTTTTCCATAAGTATATTCTTTGTTATCTCTAAGTGCTGTTCGCTAATTCCATAAAGCAGTAACTGTCTGTTTTCACTATCGTTTACATGTGCAAGTGTCATGTCTTCTGCGAGCATCTTACTTAATGCCTGTGAAATCTTATCCTCATCACCCTTCTTAACAGCACTGTAACTTAAGTAAACATAAGGCTTAGAAATAGGTGCTCTTAAGTAAGCAATTGGATTCTTTCTGGTTGAAAGTGAGTCGGTTGTAAGAGTAGCATCCAACTTAGCTATAGCTCCTATATCCCCCGCATGTAGTTCCTTAACCTCTTCTACTTTATTTCCAAGCATTACATAAAGCTTTCCAAGTTTCTCATCTGCATCCCTATGATAATTATACATAACATCATCCGTCTTAAGAACACCGGAATTAACCTTTATAAATGAGTATTTTCCGATAAATGGATCGATGATAGTCTTAAATACATAAGCTGATTTCGGCTTTGAGAAATCATAATTTGCCTCAAATACTTCATTGGTAACCGTGTTGATACCGGCATTTTGTACACGATCGGGACTTGGGAAATACTTAATAATGTCAGCCATCAGTGTATACATGCCTCTTGCAAGTAAATTAGAACCCATAAGTACCGGAGCGATGTTACAATCACAAACATTCACTCTGAGAGCCTGACGGATCTCATTATCGGAAAACTCATCTCCATCAAAGTATCTCTCCATGTATTCTTCACTTGTCTCGGCCACAGCCTCTATAAGTGCATCCCTGCATATGTTTAAATTCTCTTTAGAGTACTCAGGCATTTCAACCTTATCTATGGTCCCCTGTGCATTCCACCTCTTTGCTCTTTGCTGCACAACATTTACATATCCAACAAATTCCGTATTCTCCCTTATAGGTAAATGAAACGGTGCGATTTTCTTTCCGTATAACTCCTGTAAGTCTTCAACCACCTGACGGAAGCTGACATTATCAACATCCATATCCGTAACAAAAAAAATGCGAGGCAATTTACGTTTTTCACATAAATCCCACGCTCGTCTCGTACCCGCTTCAATTCCTGCTTTACCTGAAATCACAATGATGGCAGCATCAGCCACACTGACAGCTTCCTCGACCTCTCCTATGTAATCAAAGTTGCCGGGTGTGTCAAGTACATTAATCTTGTGTCCATCAAAAAGGACAGGATACATCGCAGTCTTTATGGAAAACCCCTGCTTTATCTCCTCTTTTTCATAGTCACTGATAGTATTGCCCCCTTCAGTCGTACCCATTCTGTGAGTCTGACCTGAAAGAAATGCCATGGCTTCTAAAAGCGATGTCTTGCCAGAACCGCCATGTCCCAATAATACAACATTTCTGATTTTGTCGGTTGTAAATACCTTCATAAACCCCTCCAATCCAGAGTAAATCCCCATTTCACTCCAAATTTGAACAGAGCAAGGGGACTTCGCATAAGAAGTCGGTCCCCTACTCTATATTAAAGAAATGATTTGTTATTTACTCTACTGTTACTGATTTTGCTAAGTTTCTAGGCTGGTCTACATTGAGTCCCTTTGCGTATGAGGTATAGTAAGCAATATACTGCAACATAACCGCAGCGCCGAAAGGAGCAAAATCCTGATCAACCTTAGGTAGTACTAATATATGATCACACAGGGATGTGTTTACATCTACATCTTCTGTGGTTATCATTATAACAAATGCGCCTCTGGAACGTACTTCAACTATATTAGAAACAGTCTTTGCAAGAACATCCTTCTGTGTTGCAACTGCTATTACAGGAACATTATCCGTAATTAAGGATATGGTTCCGTGCTTTAACTCACCTGCAGCGTAAGCCTCTGAGTGAATATATGTAATTTCCTTAAGTTTAAGTGAGCCTTCACATGAAAGCACGTAATCTAAACCTCTTCCTATGTAAAAAAGACTGTTTGCATTGATTATCTTATTGCTGATTTTTTGTATAGCCTTGTCTGAGTCAAGGATTGTCTTAACGTAGTCAGGTACATGAATAAGCTCTGCAGTTAGTCTTCTAACCTCTGCTTCATCCACGGTTTTCTTAAGAAGTGCAAGTCTAAGCATGATGAGATACATAACTGACATCTGTACCATATATGCCTTTGTGCTTGCAACTGCTATCTCAGGACCTGCATGTGTATAAAGCACATAATCACTCTCACGAGCTATGCTTGAACCCTTTACGTTAACAATTGAGAGAGTCTTAGCATTTCTTGCCTTTGAAAGTCTGAGAGCCTCGAGAGTATCTGCTGTCTCTCCTGACTGTGATACAAGTATAACAAGTGTATGCTCGTCTACTATAGGATTCTTATATCTGTACTCTGAAGCAATCTCCACATTTACAGGTATTCTTACATACTTTTCTATAATTGTCTTTCCGATAAGTCCCGCATGCATAGCTGTTCCGCAGGCGGTGATAGTGATATTATTTATTCCTTCAAATATTGAATCATCAACTCCATCAACACTGAAATCAGGTAAACCACCTACTATACGAGGAACTATGGTATTGGTAAGTGCTTCAGGCTGCTCATGTATCTCCTTAAGCATGAAATACTCATATCCGCCCTTCTTAGCGGCTGTTGCATCCCAGCTTACATGCATCATATCAGGCTCAACCTCACGGAACTTTAAATCCATGATACTGATACTATCCTTGGTTATGGTAGCTATATGATGCTCAGGAAGTACGAAATAATCCTTCGAATACTTAACTATTGCAACCATATCTGAAGCTATAAATGAGCCTTCATCAGTGTTGGTCGCAACCAAAGGACTTCCGTTTCTTATTGCATATATATTTTCAGGATAATCATCAAATATTATACAAAATGCATATGCACCCTTAAGACGCTTAACAGCTGCCTTTACCGCTTCTATAGGATTATCTGTATAACAGTCATTGATAACCATGGCAGCGATTTCCGTATCTGTCTCACTGACAGGCTCTAAGCCCTTTTCCTTAAACTGTGCAGCAAGCTCCTGATAATTCTCTATAATTCCGTTATGAACAAGTGTAACCTTACCTGCCCTGTGAGGATGAGCATTCTCAGCTGTTACTCCACCGTGAGTCGCCCATCTGGTATGTCCTATACCTGTTGTAGCTTTAAGAGAATCACCATACTCATTTACTTTATCAACAAGATTAGAAACCTTACCGACAGTCTTAATATTTTTAATTCCATTTTCAGTTTCAACAGCTATTCCCGCACTGTCATAACCTCTGTACTCAAGTGCCTTAAGACCATGTAAAAGCACGTCCTTTGCACTTATCTCTCCTGTAAATCCTACGATTCCACACATATTTCTTTCCCTCCATATTTTGTGTTTTTCTTTTGGTGTAAATATACGCCTTGTTATTTCTTTTCTCCAAATGTATCGTCAATGATATCTTCTATAATTGTTTTTTTAAGATATACATCAAAACTCAGCATACATATAAACATAAAATTTGTTAAAATTTTCTTATCTTCTTCATCCTCTATATCCTCAAAGCTTTCCATGGAAATCTTTAATTTTCGGATAATATCATTTACCTGTGAAGATATATTTTTTTCTTCATTTACAACAACCATATCATAAATATCAGATAATGTGAGTCCGTTCTTCTCAGCATGAAAATAATCTTCCTTTATGGGTTCGATTATTTTTTGTATATCACTGATAGATAAGAAATTCTTAAGATAATAAATATATATCAAAAGCAGCATATGCTCCTTTGAATACTTCTTCTTAACAGGTGGTGGAAGCATGTCATTTTTAGTATAATTATTTATCATCGTTTTGGTAAGAACCTTGTCATCCTTATATCTCTTGGAGGACTTTAGATGATCTTCCATAAACCTTGTGACCTGATCCATGTACAAATCTATATCAGGTATGTCTGTTGGCTTTACATAATCAGTATTCTGTAAAGTACGAAGAAGCTTTAGTATCTCCTGCTTTTGTTCTCTTATCTTTTGCTTATCTTTACCATCGCCGGTATTATTATTTTTTATGTTTTTTCCTTTGGAGCTATCCTTACCGCTCCTCATATTATCATTTCGGCTTTCTCTTAATTTTTTTTCTTTATCCGTTTCTTTCATGTTACATCTTTTCTTTCATTTAACTACTTTTTTATCTAATCTTCTCTCTTATCCCCCCAGAAGAAAATAGCCACTGTTCCCGGACCGGTATGACTTCCTATGGTTCCACCTATAGGATATATATTAACCTTACCATCCATCTTTGTAAATTTTTCTTCGATAAGATCTGCAACCGCTCTTGCATCCTCATAGCAATCAGAGTGACTCAAAAAAACCTTTCCGGAGTAATCAAGTCCTCCCTCTGCATGTGCTTCCATCTTTTCTACAATTCTCTGTATTACCTTTTTCTTTGTTCTGATATTCTCTCTTGGAATCAAATGTCCTTCATTATCTACATTTAGTAAAGGACAGATATTTAAGATATTTCCTATAGTTCCTGCAGTTTTAGAAACTCTTCCTCCCCTAATGAAGTAGGTGAGATCTGTAGAGAAGAACCAATGGTGCATATTTAACTTATGCTCTTCGATCCACTTATAAGCATCTTCAAGATTCATATCCTCATCTCTAAGGTCACAAAGCTTATCTATCAGATGTCCGTATCCTGTAGAAGCTCCCAGTGAATCGACCACATATATCTTTCGTGAAGGAAACATCTCCTGAACCTCATTTGCAGCCATAACTGCAGAGTTATAGGTTCCTGAAAGACCACTTGAAAGGGTTACATGAAGAACATCATTTCCCTTACTTAAAAGATCCTTAAAATACTCAAAGTACTCAGCCAGCGTAACCTGGGAGGTCTTTGTCATGGCTCCCTCTGCCATTCTTTTAAATAATTCCTTATGTGGAACTGTTTTTCCCATATCATCTGGGTAATCTACTCCATCTATCTCAATATGAAAGTATATACATCTGACATTTCTCTTTTCCATATAGTCTAATGAAAGATCAGATGAAGAACAACATGATAAAACAAACTTTGCCATAACGGTCCCTCCACGTAAAAAGTAATTGTAATGATTTTACCACATCCACACCCTACAATCAAGATTTATTGAAATTCTCCAAAAATGAATGAGCTTCTCCCTTTGTCTTATAACCCGGAAATGTATCGAGACAAACCGCATGAATACTGTTAAAGATGCTTTTTTCTATATCAGGACTTCCTTCTTTTAGTTTCTTTAAAAGCTCTTTTACCTCCTGCCTCTTAGACTCTCCAACCCCGTCACCTGCCTCGCTTATGCTTTCCGTAAAACGACAGGCGCACTGTATAAATTCGAGTCCGTTAAACTCTGACCATGATATAATATCCTCTTCATGAACCATGTAAAGCGGTCTTATAAGCTCCATACCCTCAAAATTCGTACTGTGAAGCTTAGGTGGCATAGCCTGCAACTGAGAACCGTAAAACATGCCTATTAATGTTGTTTCAACCACATCATTGAAGTGATGCCCCAAAGCTATCTTATTGCATCCAAGACTGCGTGCCATGCTGTAGAGATACCCTCTTCTCATACGGGCACAAAGGTAACATGGATTTCTTTCGGTAGTACTTGTAACAGCAAATATATCAGACTCAAATATATGAACATCCAACCCCAATAGACTCGCATTTTCCTCTATTTTTTTACGATTTCTCTCATTATATCCGGGGTCCATAACTATATATTCTACGCTAAACTCTACATCACTGATTCTTTGTAGCATCCTCACAAGGACCGCAAGTAGCATAGAATCCTTGCCACCAGATATACAGACAGCCACTTTGTCTCCTTCCAAAAAGAGCTCATAATTCTTGCAAGCCTTTACGAATCTGCTCCATATTCTCTTTCTGTACGTCTTTGTTATACTTCTTTCAACCCGTTCAAAATACTGTAATTCACGCATATTTAAATCCTTCATCCATCGGTTTTATCTATAGGTTATTAAGCAGGCCCTTTAGGCCTTCTTTATCGTATATTTTCTTATATTCACTAACTTCCTCTTTTATCAAATCATCTATAAGATTCATACTAAGCAACTCAACAGGAGCTTTATCATCGGTCATAATATACTCCCCTGCTTCATACTTTTTTAGATTAATCTTATTTAAAAAAGCTAAATCCTTTAACTCATCCGAATCTTCTTCCAAGCTTTTATATTCTAGATTTTTAATAATATCCGGATTATCAGATGCAAAAAGCTCCCTGTTGGTATAGCCTTCCACATCTACTGTGTAAACTGTTCCAAATACATCTGAGATTGTATCCGAAAGATAATCATTTATATTACCCGGTTTATCACTTCTCATGTTCATATTTATAAGCATGACACCATCTTTATTTAAGTGATTTTTCACAAGTGTAAAAAACTCTTTTGAAGCCATCTGAAACGGAACGGTTATATCCTGATAAGCATCTACAAGAATTATATCATACCTTTCTTTTACTGCATTTAAGTAAGCTCTTCCGTCATAAGTTAAAACATCTATAGATTTAGGCATGTAAAAATAATCTTCCGCAAGATCGGTTATTTTTTCATCAATCTCTATTCCCGTGATATCAGCTTTTTTAAAGTAACGCTTAAGCTGGGTAGCATATGTCCCCGAGCCATTTCCCAATATAAGTATGTCAAGCTTTTCCTTAGTTCCTTTTTCCATCATGAAGGGCGCTAATAAAGCATAGTCATAATAGCTTCCCGATAATCCTTCATCCTTTACAAATACAGATTGAACGCCAAATAAAACATTGGTGGAAAGTCTTACCTCTTTTTCATTTTCATAAACCTGCAGATAATTATATATAGATTCGCCTTCATACTTTAAGTTATCTTCCCAAAAAGCAAAATTGCTTTTATGACCAAATATGCATGAAATAATAAATATAATTATACCGCCAAAAACCTTTTTCATCTTAAGAGGATTTGTCTTATTCACAGCAAAATAAATAATCGCCAATACCAATAAAATTCCTGCAAATACCAAAAATGTTATGGACGTTCCAACCGCCGGAATAGTTACAAAAGTTGGCACAAATGTACCTATGATACTTCCAATGGTATTAAAAGCATTTAGATTTCCAACAAGCCTTCCATTATCATCCAGATTGTCTACAGTAAATTTGACAAGAGAAGGTGTAACGGTTCCAAGTAAAAATAAAGGAAACACAAATATAATCATACAAGCTGCAAAACCTGCTATTATTAAAAAATTAGAATTAACTGAAAATATCAGTACTCCGGAAATTCCTATAATTATGTATTTACCAGCGACCGGTATAAGTCCTATCCAGATTGCTGCAATTATAATACGTCCGTAAAGCTTATCCGGATCCGGATTCTTATCCGCACTTCTTCCGCCGTAAACATTACCAAGCGCCATTGCTATCATAATAGTTCCGATGATTATGGTCCATACTATTTGAGATGAACTAAAGTAAGGCGCTAATAATCGGGACGCACCCAACTCTACAGCCATTACAGACATCCCAGCAAAAAATTCTGTCAAGTATAAATATACTTTATTCTTAAGTATCTTTTTTTCATTCATAAGATTTCTCCATAATTGGGGCTTATATTATTTCATAAGAGATTTTTAAACCGTAAAACCTCTCCCGACAAGCTCTTATTATATCATTACTTGTGAATACTCGCAATATGACTTATACTTGACGCAAAAATCTCATGACCTTATAATGTTATGGATTTTGCAAATACAACTGATTTCTTGAAATGGAGGAAATTATGGTCAATTTTCATACACATACATACAGATGCAATCACGCAGCAGGCGAAGACAGAGAATATGTCGAAGCAGCAATCCAGGCCGGTTACAAGGTTCTTGGTTTTTCAGATCACTGCCCCAATGTTTATCCTGACGGATATGTATCGGATATTCGCATGAAACTCTCTGAGATAGACGGTTACTTTGATTCTCTTACCTCTCTTCGTGATGAATATAAAAATGATATAAAAATATATATCGGTTATGAAAATGAATATATCCCGGAATTACTATATGAGCAGGATAAAATCCTTTCAGAGTATCCTATTGATTTTCTGATTCAAGGTCAACACTCCATAAGACAGGAAAACTATTCTCCGTATACAGGTATAGAAACTCTTGATAAAGACATACTATATTCATATACTAAGCTTGCTGTAAACGGGATAAAAAGCGGAAGGTACCTTTACCTTGCTCACCCTGATTTAATTAATTTTAAAGGCGATTCTAAAATGTATGAGGAATGTGCTCATAAAATCTGTAAGACATTAAAGGAGTATGATAAACCATATGAATTTAATATGCTTGGCTATTGGCAAAAAAGACATTACCCTGTAGAAGCTTTTATCGATATAGCTTCTGAATATAAGTTAAAAGCTATAATCGGAACTGATGCTCATGATCCCGGTGAACTTTTAAAAACCAGAGAAAGAGAAAAAGCAACCTCACTTTTAAAAGAAAAAGGGTTTGAAATTATAGAGTATGATTATCTTCTTTCTTGTCTTGAAGATGGCTCTTATAAAAGACCTTACAGCATAGTGTACGATATGTAAAAAACATAAAAACAATATAAGTAGTCCCAATCCTGAAGGGGCGATCAAGGTCGAAAAAGTATCTGGTGATTTTTTTAAATGGAGGAAAAAAATGACCGCATCAAATAACAATATTAATATATCAATATCAGTCAGAAATCTTACGGAATTTTGCTGCAGATGCGGTTCTATAGACTCTTACGGAGATTCTCTTCGAGATCCCGATATACTTTCAGAAGGGCAAAGGGCTCATAAAAAATTCCAAAAAGAGCAGTCTGATGAATACGAATCGGAAGTATCATTAAAGCTGATCAGTGAGATAAAACTGACAAAGAAAATATCTTTTCAAAATTCCACATTAGAATCCGTAACCTACACAATAGAAGGCAGAGCAGATGGCATACATAAGGATAGCTCCACCTCTGTATATACAGTAGATGAAATAAAATCCACCTACAAAAATGTAGATTCTTTTGTGTCTCCATCTCCTACTCACTTAGCACAGGCAAAGTGTTATGCTTATATCTACGCTTGTCAGCATGATTTGAAAAAGATAAGTGTACGTATGGTTTACATACAGCTTGGAAGTAAAAAGATTAAGTATTTTGGAGAAATATATACCAAAAAAGAGATTACAGACTGGTTTAATAGTCTTATTCTTTCATACCATACTTTTTGCTTATTACAGCTAGAGCATATCCAAAAAAGAGATATATTTTTAAAGGACCTCAACTTTCCTTTTGATTATCGAGAAGGTCAAAAAAAACTAATGGGTGATATCTACATATCCATACTCAGAAGAAAGCGCCTATACTTAGAAGCAGCTACAGGCTCCGGCAAAACTATCGCAAATATTTTCCCTGGTATCAAGGCTCTTTCGGAGGGTAAGATTAGCCGTATTTTCTACATAACTGCAAAAAATATTACTCGCACTGTTGCTCTCGATACAGTTAAATTGCTTTGTGATTCTGCTTCTCCTCTTAGAACACTTATACTTACTGCAAGAGAGAAGATTTGTCTTCTTAAACAAGATAAAATCAGCGATGAAGTTAATTGCAATCAGGACAGCTGTCCCTATGCCAGAGGCCACTTTGACAGGGTAAATACTGCTTTACAAGAAATCTTATCTCATGAAAATATAATCAGCAATGATGTACTGCTTTTCTATGCAAGAAAGTATGAAGTATGTCCTTATTCTCTTTCCAGAGATATAGCATACTTTTGTGATATCATAATTTGCGATTATAATTATGTATTTGCACCTGATGTTTATCTCAGTGGTTTTTTTGGAGCAGACAGACAAAATTCCCCTGATATCTATGACGATATCTACAGGTATCTTCATCACGGCTCTAAATCAGACGATGAAACAGATGAAACTAAAGAAAATGAAAACTCTACTTATCTCATACTCACAGACGAAGCTCATAACTTAGTTTCAAGAGCAAGAAGTATGTACTCAGCTTCACTTTCTTATACTTATCTTTTTGAAATCAAAGAATTTTTTACATCCCTTTCCGATAGTCTGATCGTAAATAATAATATAAAAAAGGGCTATAAAAATGTACATAGATTATTAAATCATTGTAGAGCAAATATAAAAACCATCTACAACACCTTAACAGCAATCAGAGAAGAATCTTCCTTTAATTTTCATAATACCTATCGACTTACAGCGGAGGATGAGGAGTTTTTATTTTCAACCGTCAGCATGCTTTTAAATAATTTAGAAAAATTTTTATTGCAAAAAAAATGTCGTGATTTTCTAAAGGAAAAATCAGATAAAAGTACGTTTTCTGATTTTTATTTTCTGATTAGATTTTTAAATGATATTTATGAAAATGAAAATGATAATTATATAAATTATATCTCAATAAGCGAAGATGGTGACAATATATTAACACTGGACTGTATGGAGCCTAAAGAACTCATAGAAGAAAAACTGCAAAAAAGCAGAGCTTGTATATTCTTCTCTGCTACTCTCAGACCTGTTAATTATTTTAAGGAACAGCTTGCAGGAAGAGAAAATGATTATTGCATATATTCTCCATCTCCCTTTGATAAAAAAAGAAGGCTAACCCTGGTTGCAACCGATGTAAGCACTCTTTACTCTCGCAGAAATTCTGCGGAGTACGAAAAGCTTTCAGATTACCTTTTTACTTTTATGTATTCACGACCGGGCAACTATATGTTTTTCTTTCCCTCATATAAATTTTTAGGAGAAATAGCAGAAATCTTATCTGAAAAAATACGAAAAACAAGCTCGACTATACATCCTACTTTGATAATTCAATCCAGACAAATGAGTGAGGAAGATAAAGAAGCCTTTTTGGAGGAATTTAAATCAAATCCTAAAGATTCTTTTAAGGTCGGGTTATGTGTACTGGGTGGAGTTTTTTCGGAAGGAATAGACTTGCAGGGCGAAGCTCTCATAGGAGTCGCGGTTTTAGGAACCGGTCTTCCTATGGTCTGCTCCGAAAATGAAATATATAAGTATTACTTTGATAAAGCACATAAGTCAGGCTTTGATTACGCATATACCTACCCCGGAATGAATAAGGTTACACAGGCAGGCGGACGTCTTATAAGAACCGCTGAGGACTGCGGAGTTATACTTCTTTTGGATGAAAGATTCACAAAAAACTCTTACAGACAGCTTTTCCCCGGAGAGTGGCAGCCTGTAGTTCCTGTAAATAGAAGCACTATCTCTGATAAATTAAATGAATTTTGGACTAAGCTTTAGTGTGCCTCATCCCAGTTGCTTCCTTCGCTTACCGAGACCTCAAGCTCTACTAAAAGCTTAGCTGCATGCTTCATGTTCTCCACCAGGATTTCTTTTACTTTATCTTTTTCATCAATGTAAGTTTCCACGAGAAGCTCATCATGAACCTGTAGCACAACTCTGGATTTAAGTCCTTCATCATAAAGCTTTCTCGACACATTTATCATTGCAATCTTCATAATATCAGCTGCAGAGCCCTGGATAGGAGCATTCATAGCAACTCTTTCTCCGAAAGCTCTTTGCATGTGATTAGAGGACTTTAATTCAGGTATTGGGCGTCTGCGACCAAATATCGTAGTCGTATATCCATCTGTCTTTGCATCCTCTACAAGCTTATCTAAATACTTCTTTATATCCGGATAGGTCTTAAAATACTCTTCTATGTACTCCTTAGCCTGCTTACCTGATATATTTAGATCCTGTCCCAGGCCAAATGAGCTGATACCGTATATAATGCCAAAGTTTACAGCCTTAGCATTTCTTCGCATGATAGGTGTAACCTCTTCAAAAGGAACATGAAAAACTTTAGATGCTGTTATGGCATGAATATCTTCTCCAAGCTTATAGGAATCTATAAGTTCCTTATCACCGGACATGTGTGCCATAAGCCTTAGCTCTATCTGAGAAAAATCTGCATCCAAAAATACGCAACCATCCTTTGGTTTAAATACTCCTCTGAAGCGCCTTCCAAGCTCCATACGTACAGGAATATTTTGCAAATTAGGGTCTGTACTGCTGATACGCCCTGTGGCTGTTATAGTCTGGTTAAATGACCCATGTATACGTCCATCCGTTCCTATGTACGGAGCCAGTCCATCTGCGTAAGTTGATTTTAATTTACTTAACTGTCGATACTCTAGTATTTTATCGATTATAGGATCTTCTCCCTTAAGCTTTTCCAGCACATCTGCGGCAGTTGAGTAGCCGGTCTTTGTTTTCTTAGCTCCCGGAAGCTTTAGTTTCTCAAAGAGTATAACTCCCAATTGCTTTGGCGAATTTATATTAAACTCTTCTCCTGCCAGGTTGTAAATATCGTCAGTAAGGGAATCAATTCTTTCGCCCAAAAGAACTGACATTTTATGAAGTTCCTCTTTATCAGCCTTGATTCCAAGCTGCTCAAGAGTATACAAGTAGTATGCAGTCGGAATCTCAATTTCCTTGAAAAGCTTAAGCATACCGGTCTGCGATAACTTGTCATACAGCACTTTATGGGTTTCTATGCATATAGCGCTCTCATTAGCATAATATGTGCCTATTTTTTCATCTGTTAGCAATCTATACTTAATATCACTATACTTATCTTTACCAAATATTTCAAAAAAGTCAGATGCTTCTATTCCAAGATAAAGCCTTGCGCACGAAGGTGCAGTGTAGGAATCCGCCAAAGGATTTAAAAGGTAAGAAGCTATGGAAATATCAAAAATTTTATTAAAATTGTCTTTAATTATTTTTCCTTCATCAGACTCTTCAAACTCTAAAAAATCACAGTGATAAGGTGTTATAAGATGCAAAAGATTCTTTACATTAGAAACACTTATAATATCCGAAATCTGCATCAATTTACATATGAATTTTAAGAGATTATTTTTATTGATTTTTTCTCCCACTATCAGATAAGTCTTTTTTATCTTATCTCCTATACTTACAGAGATTCCATCATACTCATACAAAGCTTCCTCATGCGTATCAAAAAGATTATCTCCTCCTGAAAAGTCAAGTGTAATCTGAGTTTCCTTCTTTCCCTTACTTCTCTTTATCTTTGAATAATCATTTGACCATTCTTCTCCTATTACAGCAAAAGAAATAATCTTTTTTTCAAGGGATAATATAGCATTTATTATATTTTCCTTTTCAGAATTAAGCTCACTTTCATTCGTAAGCTTTATTATCTTATAATCACTTAAATTAACGTCTTTTGTTGAGTGAGTCTGTCCTGAAATATTATTAAATTTTTTCAAAAAGCTTTTTAAATCCAGCTCTCTCATATAAAGATATGCTTCGTCATTGAACATGTCTTTTATAATAGTTTCTTCCAGATTAACATCTATATCCGCATGTGTATCTATGGTAGCAAGAGCCTTTGACATCTCTGCAGACTCTCTTCCCTCCAATAAAAGAGTTTTTGTTCTTTTTTTCTCTATTCCTTCTATGTTTTCGTATATAGTTTTAACATCAGGGTACTGCTTTAATAAAGCTACTGCAGTCTTTTCACCAACTCCCGGTACTCCCGGTATATTGTCGGATGAATCTCCCATAAGAGCCTTTAGCTCTATAATCTGAGCAGGTGTAACACCATACTTTTCCACAACATCATCCGGATAATAGTTTTCAACTGTTGTTCCACCCCTGCCGGTCTTAGGTATACGTATTAAAACGCGTGAATCTGATAACTGAAGCATATCTCTGTCACCGGATATTATACGGACTTCCATGCCTTTTTGCTTTGCGCACTCTGCATAAGTTCCAAGTATATCGTCAGCCTCATAGCCAGCCTTTTCACATATACTTATATTCATCCTGGTAAGTAATTCATGAATTAAAGGCATCTGCTCTTTTAGCTCGTCAGGCATTCCCTTTCTGGTCCCCTTATAGGCTTCATACATCTCATGTCTAAAGGTTTTTGCATGAACATCAAATGCTACGAGCAAGTATTCAGGCTTTTCCTCATCTAATACCTTAAACATAATATTTAGAAAACCAAATATCGCATTGGTGTGAACCCCTTTTGAATTGGTCAGATTCGGAACCCCGTAAAATGCCCTGTTCATAATACTGTTTCCATCTATCAAAACTATTTTTTTATCCATGCTAATCTCCATAAATCTAATTCTAATACTTATAGGTATGGTCTCCTACTAAGATTAATAACCACACCAGTCAATACATGTCTTCTATAATAAAAAAAAATCCCGAAAGAACTTATCCACTCTAAGCTCTCCCGAGATTCCACATATGCACCAGGAGGGACTTGAACCCTCATGAGATTGCTCTCGACGGATTTTGAGTCCGTTGCGTCTGCCAATTCCGCCACTAGTGCAAAATGAAATATAAAAATCAACTAAGTGCTTTCTTAACTGATTCTATAACTCTGTCTACCTGGAACGGTTTAACAACAAAATCTCTTGCTCCGCTCTGAATAGCTTCAATAACCATAGCCTGCTGACCCATGGCTGAACACATGATAACTCTTGCATTACCATCGATAGCCCTGATTTCCTTTAACGCCTGTATACCATCCATCTTAGGCATGGTTATATCCATGGTAACTAAATCAGGTTTAAGCTCCTGATACTTTTGAACAGCTATTTCTCCGTTTTCAGCTTCTCCGACTACGTTAAATCCACCTTTTGTAAGTATATCTTTTATCATCATGCGCATAAAAGCAGCATCATCAACTATCAATATATCATTACCCATTTGTTGTCTCCCTAAAGGTTAATGTTTGCATCCATAAGCAACATCAAGATTATACAGCATTTTTTTTACTTTGTCAATAATTCAAAGGTATCATGTTTCTTGATTATATCATGATTTATCATACTGCATTCATAGATTTATATTCATCTTTTATAATACTTAAACACTCTTTTATACGTGCATTCACCTCTTCTTTCGCACCTTCCCTGTACGAATTCTTCACTCCGTTAACCATACCGTAAAGCTTTGAATCTCTTGCAAGGTCTGTTATCCTTTCCCAAAGCTCCTCAAAGTTCTTCATATCTGTGGCAGAAGCACTAAGCTTCTCTATTTCATCGATTTTATTTTCAACCGTTACATCTAACTGCAATGCAGTCATAAAACCACAGAAGGCTCTGAATTCACGATTTCTGATATAGGCTTTGGTATAACACTCTCTTGACTTCTTATATTCACCAAGTTTTAAAGCTATAAGTCCAAGTCTCTCGTAAACAGCACTCATTTCTTCATTGGCGTCCTCTGATATATCTATATGCTGTAAGAGATGATTATATTCTCTTTCAGCCTTAGTTAATTCGTTACACTTATAGTAATTAGCGGCTTTGATCTTAATCCTGCCATAATAATCCAGACTTTGGGTTTCTTTCATAATTCCTATAAGATCTTCAATCTCAGCCTGAGTATAATAATCACAGGCACAGCATATGGTCACAACCAAATCCTTTATATCAGCCTTATCCTTGAGAAGTTTTTTTAGCTTCTGAGCAAGATTTGTAATCTTTAATTCTTCTTCTACCCATCTTACAAATTCTTCACCAAAATAATCCTCGCGAATAAGATATATATTGCTTTTTATGTAGAAACACACCTCTTCAATACTGTAGACGTATGTTTTTGTCTTTGGAAAAAAGTATCCTTCAGAGGCATACTCTCCCTTGCAAAGAATAATCTTGCTCATATCGGACCTCTTTCTACTAAAGTTTTAATGTTCTCTCCCAGATACGGTTCGTGGAACGATAAAAATCTCCGAAACCTCTGTCCTTAAGAGTTATAATACATTCGTTAACATTCTTAAACCTTATTCTAAATGTAAAACGTGTCATCTTATCGGGTCTTTTCTCAACATTATTTAACGAAAGCATATGGTATCTCTTTTGTCTTGTCAAAACATTTTCTATAACAATGCAAATTTCATCTTCCTCATCAGGTATGATGTCTACACTTTCATCTATATGCTCCCACTTAGAGCCTGCACTTACAACCTTTAGGAGCTGAATCTGGGCATCAGTATAAACTCTTAAGTAAATATTAGAATCAATTCCGGTAGAATCCATAAGAACTATATCGGTTCTATGATTCTCAGCCATTATCTCATGTGCTAGGTAGCAGGCTCCTCTGGTATAAAGGTTTTCACCCTTAAATATCCTTCTTCCTACACATAGTTTTCTTAAAGACTGATCTATCCATCCGGAAACTATCTTGCTTCCGATAATGTAAACCGTTGTTATATTATGCTTATAAAATATGGCATTTGCCATACTTGTAAATGATGTCACTTTTTCATGTTCTGTCATGGTCTCATATTTTTTCAAGTCCAAATTATCGGTTAAATCTCTTTCATTCCAGCTTACAATAAAAGGATTTGAGCTTCTATCTATGGTAAGCTGTATAAATTTCAATCTTATTTGCAAATCATCATCTCTGTAAAACTCAAAAAGACCGATGTTATTGAGCCACAACTCAACCTTCTGACTTGTTGCGTAGTGCATATAACTTATGGGATGACTTACTATGGAAAATCGCTCCGAATCAAGTCCCGCCTCCAGCACTGATTTACTTAACTTCGAAAGCATTACATCATCTGCACTTGTACAGGTAAATGCACAATAAAGAATCTTTTGATAAGGATATCTGGTTTTAACAATATTTAAAAGTCTTATGATAAATATTCGTAAAAGTTCGGATATTTCAAAACTCATACCTGATACACTTATGCTATCCTCAGTTCGTGCCAATGATAAGAGATTTCTAATCGTAATAAATCCCGAATCATGTTTCCTCTCTTCTGCTTCTACTCCAAAATACCAGATTTTATGGTGTGTATCGAAGGAAAGCACCGATGGTATCTCATATATTTCTTTACCTGCATACCTGTATCCAACAGGAACCGGTTCTTTGGCTTCCTCATCATAGCAGGAAATCTGGGTAAGTAGGTCACTTAAATCTATACCCAGCTTTAAGGTCCTCATATCTTTCATGCTTACCTCCATGTGAAAAGCTTTTACTTGTTAAAAATACTCATCAGAGTTTTTTAGCCTTCTTCCTCTAAGAATCTTTCAAAATTTTCTATGGCGGATTTTCTAAATACGTATCCTGTCAATCTATCCATAAATTCATCAGCATTATTGTTCTCATAAGCCTTAATTATCTTATTTATTACTTCAAAGTTGTTGATGGCATTAACATCAGCGTTTTTATCGCACTCCTCACCCCTGACAGTACCGGTACTCACTGCAACCGTCTCTGTTTCGCCGTCCAGAGCACTTTCTCGGCTTATGGTATAATTACAAATCTCATCTCTAAAAAGCAGCATCCTCTTAACTCTGACACCTTCATAAACATCAGTCATTATTTCTTCGGTAGTCTTTCTTTCATTTGTCTGTGATGTAATATCGCAGGTTATACTGATAACCTCGTTAGGATCTGCTATATACTCTATATAACAATCACTTAATATATCATAAGGCATATCTATCTTATTTGCGAAGCCCTTGTAAAATGAGAAGCAAATCCCTTCATTTATTAGCTTTGTAAGATAATATCCTACATACTCTTCATCATCATCATTTAAATCCACTTCACTCAAAAGCTTTAGAGATGCTATCATACAAGCCTTAGACTCATCCTTAATAGTTGCTTTTTTAAGCAGTCCGATAAGAGACTCCGGAAATACTCTTCCTCTGATTATATATCTGTATGCATAAAGATTAAGAACAGCTAAAATCAAAGTGTGATTTGCATTTTTCTCATCATTGTAATTCTTAATTATATCCGGAATATCATCTGTTAATTCTTCACTTACAACTGCCATTTCAAGTATTCTCTCAGCCAGATTGTGACTAGTGATGGAATTATTTTTAGCAATCCTGTATAGCTGAGCCATATCAAGAAGGGTATTACTTAAATATCTGCAAAGGTAATCTATAGTATTTTCGTCATACTTTCCCTTTTGGAACAGATATAATCCAAGCTTTATAAGGGTGTCATCCTTCTTTAGCGACTCTTCTGTAAACAGGTACTGAGAAGCTGTAAGAAGACTCTTTGCATCAATTCTCTCAAAACCAAATCCAAAGACACCTTCCATAGCAAGTTTAAAGTTATTTCTGCTTATGCATATTTCTATAACTTTCGAAATATCCTCCGAAGGAATATACTTCCAATTAAGTGTTTTTAAAAGTTTATCCAAATCATCAACTTCATAATTGTCATGATAATCCTTTAAAATCTGTACATACAGCTTGCGCTTTAATTCTTTACTGATTCCTCTCTGATAATAAACCTCAACTCTTAGATTTCTTACCTCTTCACCGGTCTTTCCGGTAGATGTTTTCTTATCATAAAGATAAACTAAAAGACCTAAATCATTTTTAATATATTCATAACACTTATTTACAAAGAAGTCAGCTCTCATAAGCTTATTAATCTTATAATCCACACTCTTAGAAAGCCTGTTTCCAAGGGTGTCGGTAAGCAGCACTATGGCATCATCGGTATAAAAATTAACCAGGGCCTTCCCCTGTACTAAAGGCACAAACTCCTCAGATTCTATCTGTGGATGTCTTACATAAACTCCTATAATACTAGGGTCATAACACTCTATCTCGTGGCAAAACAGTACCCTTGCAAGAAGCCCTGCATAATCATTATCTATGTACTCTCTTGTTATAAATTCTTCGTAAAGAACAGCTAAATCCTTACTTACTCGGACATTAGAAAGCTGCTCGACTGTAAATCTTCTCATCTTATCCGCATAAGCTTTGTATATATGTCTAAGCTTATCCTTTTTCTTAACAATATATGCATATAAAGCAGCTCTTTTGGATAATTTTAAGCCGGTATCATAAAGAAAATAATCGAAAACCTTTTCAGGGATTTGCTTTGTAACATCCGATAAATCCATGGAATACATAAAGAATTCGAAAAGTCCTGTAAGTTTTATTCCTCTTTCTACTCCTAATGCATACCACCTATGATACTCTTCATCTGTTTTTGATGTATTAAGGAGTATAGAGCAGATAACAACTAAGTATTCATCGCTTTTATATTTTTCATAGAGATTACACATATCACAAAATGCCATACGCGAATAATCTCTCTTTAATCCAAGATAATATGCGTATCTCTCAGAAGCCTGCGGAGATAGTATGTTATTATCAACTCCCCAATGAAGACATACACTCATGCCATCTACGAGATCAGCAAAGAGTCTTGGCTCGCGATTTATAAGCTTACAAAGAGCCATGTAAACAAGGGGATCACTGTTTCCCGCAAGAACATAATCTATAAGTGATTCATAAATATAATCAGAATCCTCATAAGGTATATCACATAAAACCATGGCTACAAATGCCTTATAATTCTTCTCGCCACTCTTTATACAACTCTTTAAATCATAATCACAAAGCTCAGATAACTCTTCATTATGAAGCCATCTGTAGAATCTTTTAAGTATAACCGCATAGCTTATATATCTTTCTATATCATTATCAAAGAGTATGTCTTTATTATCTTTAAAGTAACTTTCAAGTTTTAAAAGCTTTTCTTTATCTCCGATTAAGGCTGCCTTGTAATAATCAAGTATGCTTTTATCCATACTTCCCTTTGCATTTTCAAAAAAGCGTGAAACCTCATCTATAACTTTAACAAAGTCAGCTTCCTTTATCTTTCCTTTAAGAAAAGAAATTTGCTGTTTCTTTAATTCTACAATAGCCTTCTGTTTTTGAATTTCTTCAGAAAACTTTTCCTCATTCACCCCGGAGGACACTGATACAGTAATAGATACAACAGGTCTGTCTATAAAATCACTTACGGAAATTTCAGACAGATTGGTTCCTTCATTTATAAATCCCGGATCGCAATTAAAAGATAATGAATACTTATCATCAACAAAATCCTCAGTGGTAAATGATTGTTTATCAAGGGCAACAAACCCTTCTTGGCAGCTTACATTAAAGGATGCATATCCCCATCCTTTTTTCTTTAGTACTATCTCTTGTTTCCATGGTGTTTGTGCTTCACTTATATTATACTCAGAACTTTCACAGTATACAGTGACTTTTTCCTTTGCTTTTGCACTCACCAGGAATTCTTCCATGGAAATTCTTACATTCTTATTTTTCTTAAGTCCTCTGTAAAGCTGTATAAGTTTTTCATTACCGCAGATAACATTTTTTTCAAAGTATTCATTCTTAAAAATCTTAGCAGCAAGTGAAATATCATTCTTGTAAAGTTCGACGAAGTCCGATAAACCGGACAGGGTTACGTTATCATTATATGCGCCTTTTTTTACATGTACAGTAATTCTGACAGATGTGTTGCCGCACTCTGAAAATATCCTTATTATCCCCTTTATGATATCCTTATCCTGCATATTGGCAGCATTTACTGTTATTTTAACCTTGTTTTCTATACCCGAAAAAACACTATTTTCAATATTTATAAACTGGGCCTCGGAGAATAATGATCCGGAAAAAGATATACCTTTATCATTTTTTAAAATGAGTACAGCCTCGCCTTCCCCTCCGGCAGGGCACTCCACAAAAAGCTCATTATCAGAGACAATAAGCTTTGGTTTATGATATTTATATTCTTCCTTTGCATATTGCAAAACTTTGCTATTCATACTCATTCCCCTTAACATCACCTTTATGCACCATGACACGAAAGTAATTATATATCATTATATATAAATATACAAGTAAACAACCTATAAATCATGAATCAATATCAGGGATAGCTTTTACGATAAATGTTTATTTTCTATTAGTAAAGAAGGTTCCTATAGGCTTATTATCAAAAAGATCATAAAGCTTAGCCGGGTCCTTGCCACTCATGAGCACAACATCTATATCATGCTTAAAAGCCACTTCAACTGCGTCGATTTTTGCAGCCATTCCGCCGGTTCCAAACTTTGTACCTGCACCCTTAGCAATGTCTTTTATATAACCATCTATGCTTTCAACTCTCTTTATAAGCTCTGCATCCTTATTTTTACGTGGATCATCAGTATAAAGTCCCTCTATATCTGAAAGTATAACAAGTAAATCTGCATCAAGTATACCTGCCACTATAGCTGCTAAGGTATCATTCTCACCTACTTCAAGCTCCAACTCATCTATGGCAACAGTATCATTTTCATTAACGATAGGAATAGTGCCTATACTTAGAAGTCTATCAATGGTATTCATAACATTCACTCTTCTGTCTTCAAGAAGAACATACTTTGTAAGCAGAATCTGTGCAACGTTGATACTGTATTCACTGAAGTATTTATCATATATGTACATAAGCTCACACTGACCTACAGCGGCACAAGCCTGCTTTCCCGGTGTATCCTTGGGTTTTGAGTTTAAGCCGAGCTTTGCGGCTCCAAGTCCTATAGAACCACTTGAAACAAGGATAATTTCATATCCTGTATTTTTAAGATCTGAAAGAGTCTTAACAAGAGCCTCCATACGTCTTATATTTAGCATTCCGGTTTTATGATGTGTGATGGTGGATGTACCTACCTTTATTACAATTCTTTTTCTTTTACTTATGGCTAATTCTTCCATGGTTTTCCTGTTTTCTAACCTTTCTGATTTATATATTTATAAAACTCATGTCTGCATATTTGCTTTTTTGATGGATTTTCTTAAGTAATATGCATATTTTTTCTGCTTAAAAGTAAGTTGTCACAATCCAAGGTATGAGATAAGAAATCGTACACATAATAACAAGTGCAAGGGCTATACCTATGATAATGGCGGGTATTGACTTCTTTACATCCACACCTAGGAGCGCTGCAATAAGAGAACCTGTCCATGCTCCCGTACCCGGAAGAGGTATACCTACAAAGAGTATCAAGCCTACAAATTCATACTTTTGAATCTTATCACTTTTGCTGAGAGCCTTTTTCTCTAGCTTTTCAACCATAGGTTTTAAACGTTTTGTCTGTTTTAATTTATCAAATATATCTGTTATGAGCCAGAGTATGAATGGGACAGGAATCATATTACCCAGAGTACATATTAAAACAGCCTTAACTACAGGTATTTTAAGGATTGCTGCTGCAATTATTCCACCTCTTAGCTCTAATATTGGCATCATGGATATAATAAATATAATCATCTCCTTCGGAATCTTGCCGTTTAGGCTGTCCGTCAGTGCATTTACAAGGTTCTCAACCATTTTTAATCCTCCAAATAATTATATACGGCAAAAAGCCGATAGGTATTATATCATATATATCAAAGGTTAATCAATAACTGTTTTTCATTGAAATCATGTAAGATTTGTAGTAGAATCAGTGTAACGTTAGTATTGGAGGATTAAAAAAATGGAAAACACAGAAACTACACAGGCTACTTCTCAAAAGCAAAAAAAACCATTAATAAAAAGAATCTTTAAAAAGCTTGCCTCAACATTTGCATTCAGCCGACTCCCTATGATTATTATCCTTATTCTTTTCCAGGCAGCTTTATACTTTATAATTTTTAATATTATAGATGATTACTCCAGAGAGTATACACTTTTAAGGGCCTTTGGTATACTTATCACTTCTATCATAATATATAATTATAACATGGATTCTTCCGTAAAGCTTACATGGATGCTGATAGTAGCCATGCTCCCGTTAACGGGTGCTGCCTTTTTTATTTATACACGTTTGGGACTTTCATTTTGGGATATACGTCTAAAAATATTAAATACCATAAGAAGAACAATGAACTTTCTGCCTGTAGATGTGGAAGTCGCTAAGGAGCTGTATTTCGAGGATCCAACAACATTTAATCTATTTATATATTCCAATAATACCGGATGTTTTCCAATCTATAAGGATAGTGATATAACATTTTTTCCTCTTGGAGAAGATAAGTTTGATGATATGCTAAATGAGCTAAAAAAAGCACAATCCTACATCTTTTTAGAGTATTTTATAATCGAAGAAGGCATTATGTGGAATTCTATACTTGATATACTTGTAGAAAAAGTAAAGGAAGGCGTTGAAGTCAGGCTTATGTATGATGGAATGTGTGAAATAACAACCCTTTCCTTTGATTATAAGGATAAGATGAAAGAACTGGGCATAAAGTGTAAACCTTTTTTCCCTATAACACCGCTCATGTCTACTAAGTACAATTACAGAGATCATAGAAAGATACTTGTTATAGATGGTATAGTTGCATATAACGGAGGGGTAAACCTCGCAGATGAGTACATCAATAAAAAAGAGAGATTCGGACATTGGAAGGATACAGCAGTAAAGATTTACGGTACCGCAGCCCAAAGCTTTACCCTTATGTTTCTTCAGATGTGGAATATAGACGCTGCGGAGTATTATGATGATTCTAACTACTACCCTTATATTCCTTACCTTGAGCCTTCAAACAACTTGGAATTAATGATGACCAATTACTTTAACGAGGATGCTATTTCAGAGCTGTACAGAATAGAGGACACTTATACTCCCGATGATTTTCCTAAGGGATATGTACTCCCCTTTGCTGACTACCCTACTGACGGTGATAAGGTTGGAAAAAAATTCTTCTTGGAAATACTGAATCACGCTCAAAAGTTTGTTTACATCATGACACCTTACCTTATCCTGGATGATGAACTGCTCGAAACACTTAAGTATACTGCACAGCGATTTGTGGATGTGAGGATAATACTGCCCGGTATCCCTGATAAAAAGGGTGCTTACGCTCTGGCTAAATCACATTACAGAATACTTAATGACTATGGTGTAAAAATCTATGAATACACTCCCGGATTTGTACACGCTAAAATAATAGTTAGTGACATGAAGAGAGCAATAGTTGGAACAATTAACTTTGATTACAGAAGCCTGTATCATCATTTTGAATGTGCTACATATATGTACCGCTCACCTGCTATCATTGATATAGTAGATGACTTTAAACAAACACAGAAAAAGTGTCGTCGTATAGATGAAGATGCAATCAAAAACGAAAAATTATCTTATAAAATACTAGGCAAAGTGCTTAAGCTTGTGGCACCGTTAATGTAAAACGCTATATAGTATACTAGGAGGAAGACATGTTAGATTTTTACTTTTTATCCAATGATAAACAAACAAAAATTCACGCTGTTGAGTGGTTTCCGAAAGATGTAGAAATAAAGGGAATTGTTCAGATATCTCACGGTATGACAGAACACATACTCAGATATGATGATTTCGCTAAGTATCTTAATTCTATCGGTTTTATAGTAGTCGGACATGATCACTTAGGTCACGGTGACTCCATACAATCCAAGGATGAATATGGATACTTTGCAGATAAAAATCCTGCTTCAGTTCTTATAAAAGATATACATAAATTAAGACTTATAACACAGAAAAAATATAGTAATCTGCCTTACTTTATGTTGGGGCACAGTATGGGTTCATACCTTCTAAGAAGATATTTGAGTTCCCGTGGCAAAGGACTAAAGGGAGCACTTATACTTGGAACAGGTTATGTGAATTTACAAAAGTGCCGTGCAGGTCTTTCTCTTTGCAAAGCCTTTTCTGACAAAAACGGTCCTCATCACATAAGTAATCTTTGTCAATTCTTAGTGTTTAGCGGCTCTTACCTAAAGTACGATATGACAGGAAAGAACCTTGAAAAAAACTTCTGTACAAAAGATGTAGAACTACTAAAAGCAAGACAGGGTGACCCAAAGAGTGGCTTTACATTTACTGTTAACGGTTTTTACGGCCTGGTTTCGGCTGTTTACTTTTCAGGGCTTCCAAAGTATATAGATATGATTCCTAAGGATTTACCTATTATCATTGCTTCCGGAGATAAAGACCCTGTCGGAGGCATGGGAAAGGGTGTAAAGAAGGTACATAGGCTCTACAGCAAGGCAGGAATAAAAGACCTCACCTTTAAGCTTTACGAAGGAGATCGTCATGAAATCCTAAACGAACTTGACAGAGATGAGGTCTATAAAGATCTTGGTAATTGGATTTTAGATAGAATCAATTAATGATTTTATATAATTTCTTTCACTACATAATCTTTTGCTTCAACAGCAGACTTAAGTATATCATCACTAAGTGGTGCAGAGAGTGTTACTACTGCGCGACCTTCCTTGTGACTAACCTCTGCACTGCTTACTTCTGAAAGCCCCTCGAGGGCTTTTTTTACGCTTGCTTCACAGTGTTCGCACATCATACCCTCTATTGTCATTGTTTTTGTCATACTGATTTCCTCCTTTTGTTCTGTTTTTATGATTTTAAATCTATTTAATCTTAAAGCATTCATACATACACAAAAACTCGAAAGACTCATGGCAAGTGCCCCGTAAACAGGCTTCATCGCCAGTCCGAATACTCCCATGGCAAGAGGTATACATATTGAATTATATATAAATGCCCAGAATAAATTCTCATGAATATTTTTTATGGTTTTTCTGCTAAGTAAAACAGCGTTAACCACATCCATAAGAGAGTTTTTCATAAGTACAACATCAGCAGAGTCAATTGCAATATCTGTTCCGCTGCCTACTGCGATACCTATATCCGCAGTTGTTAGTGCAGGGGCGTCATTTATTCCATCTCCCACCATAGCTATTTTCTCTGATCCCTTTAGCTTTTCAATAGTCATTGCCTTCTCATCAGGCATAACACCGGCGTAAACTTCAGAAACACCTGCTGCATTGCCTATAGAGCGAGCAGTTACCTCATTATCTCCGGTTATCATAACTGTTTTTACACCTATAATTCCAAGTCTATCTATGGCTTGAGCGCTATCAGGCTTTATAGTGTCTGCAACAGCAATTATTCCTGCTATTTTTTTATCATATACGAATATCAAAGGGGTCTTTCCTTCCTTTGATAATGTATCAATCTTCTCCTCGACTGCTTTATCTATCTTAGAAACAGTACTTATAAACTTTTGATTTCCTCCTAAAATCTCTATTTGCTCATCTTCTTGATTATCATTTTTATTTCCTTTACTGTCCGGAATAATAACTGCAGAGAGGCCATTTCCCGCAAAAGTCTTAAAGCTCAGTGTATCCGTGAGATTAACATTATTCTCTTCTGCATAAGTATTTATGGCTTTTCCTAAAGGATGACTTGACTTTACTTCAAGTGCATAAGCTGTTTCAAGCAAGACTTTTTTATCTGTATCTATAGGAATTATGTCCGTAACTTTAGGTTTTCCTTCAGTTATGGTTCCGGTCTTATCAAATGCAATAATTGATACACGTCCCAAATTTTCAAGAGCCTGAGCATTTTTATATAGTATAGAGTTTTTCGCTCCCACGCCGCTTCCCACCATAACAGCCACCGGTGTAGCAAGGCCCAGAGCACACGGGCAACTTATAACCAACACTGTAACTGCTCTTGCAATTGAAAATGAAAAATCCTTGCCAAATATAAAAAACCACCCTAAAAATGTTATAAGGGCAATAGAAATCACCACAGGAACAAATATAGCGGATACCTTGTCTGCAATTCTTGATATAGGAGCCTTTGTAGCAGATACATCGCTCACCATATGGATAATAGCCGAAAGGGTTGTATCCTCTCCTACACTTATTGCCTCACACTTTATAAAACCGCTTGTATTGGTAGTTGCTGCATACACCATGTCACCTTTACTCTTATCCTTAGGTATGCTTTCTCCCGTTAGCGCCGATTCGTCCAGAGATGCTTCTCCTTCTATGATTTTACCGTCAACTGCTACATTGTCTCCCTGCTTAACGACAAAAATCATACCCGGACGCACCTCATCAACAGATACTACTCTTTCGTTATTTTCATCATCTACAATTACTGCAGTCTTCGGAGCAAGCTTCATAAGTGCTTTAAGAGCATCTGTTGTCTTGCCCTTAGACTTAGCTTCAAGCAGCTTTCCGACTGTTATTAATGTAGGAATCATGGCAGCAGACTCAAAGTAAAGATTCATAAGTTGTTTATGAAGACCTTCTACATTTCCTATGCTCGCTTGCCAAAACATAATATATAAAAGCACTAAAGAATATATAAATGAAATGCCTGATCCAAGTGCTACAAGTGTATCCATGTTGGCTGAAAGATGTAAGATACCCTTAAATCCATTCACGAAAAACTTTTTATTAATAAACATTATACAGATACTTATAAGCATCTGTGTGGTACCGATTGCCAGGGGATTGGAAATAGTCTTTGGCAGAGGTGCTCCAAGCATCATATGAGCCATACTTACGTACATAAGCAAAGCAAGGAATATGCATGAACTTATAAGACGCTTTTTTAATATATTAGACTCATTATCCTCTAAGGCAGCATCCTCTAATGAACTTTTAGATTTAGTGGTGCCTTTTTGTGCTGATGACGCACCATATCCTGCCTTTTCAACCGCATGTATTATCTCAGCATCCGTAACATCACCCTCAACTCCCATAGAATTGGTAAGAAGGTTAACTGCACAGCTTTCTACTCCCTCTAGAGAGGAAACTGCTTTTTCAACCTTTGCGCTGCATGCGGCACAGCTCATACCGGTAATGCTGTACTTCTTCATCGTTAAAACCCTTTCGTGTGAATACTCCAGGACCACCTGTTAGCCTTGGGTAATATAAAATATATCATGTTTAAACATATATGTCAAAGAATGCGAAAGAAAGGTAAATTTCACACATATACTTGCAAATTTTATTCAATGGCTATATAATGTGTAATTGAAATTTTACAAAAACATTAGGAGTCAAAGCGCTTCGGTAGAGGAGGATTAATATGAGTGAAAAAGTTATACTTGCTTACTCCGGTGGTCTTGATACCACTGCCATTATTCCATGGTTAAAGGAAAACTATAATTACGAGGTAATCTGTGTTTGTATAGACGTTGGTCAGGAAAGTGAGCTCGACGGCTTAGATGAAAGAGCTAAGGCTTGCGGTGCTTCAAAGCTTTATATTGAAGACGTAGTTGATGAGTTCTGTGACGAGTACGTTATTCCTTGTGTAAAGGCACACGCTGTTTACGAGAATAAGTACCTCTTAGGAACATCCATGGCACGTCCATTGATTGCTAAAAGACTTGTTGAGATTGCTCGTAAGGAAGGTGCAACAGCCATCTGCCACGGTGCTACAGGTAAGGGTAACGATCAGGTTCGTTTTGAACTTGGTATTAAGTCCCTCGCTCCTGATCTTAAGATAATTGCTGCATGGCGTGATCCTAACTGGACACTTGATTCACGTGAGTCAGAGATTGAATATTGTCGTCAGCACGGTATCACACTTCCTTTCTCAGCTGATTCTAGCTACAGTCGTGACAGAAACCTCTGGCATATAAGCCATGAAGGACTTGAGTTGGAAGATCCTGCCAATGCTCCTGATTTTGATCATCTTCTTGTTCTTGGTGTTTCTCCTGAAAAAGCTCCTGACGAGGGCGAAGAAGTTACAATTACCTTTGAACAGGGTGTACCAAAGAGCGTAAACGGTAAGGAAATGAAGGTTTCAGATATCATCCGTGAGCTTAACAGACTCGGCGGAAAGCATGGAATCGGAATTGTTGATATAGTAGAGAACAGAGTTGTAGGTATGAAGTCACGTGGAGTATATGAAACACCGGGTGGAACAATCCTTTACGAAGCTCATCAGCAGCTTGAAGAACTCATCCTTGACCGTGCAACATATACTGTTAAGAAGGATCTTGGAAACAAATTTGCAGATGTTGTTTACGAAGGAAAGTGGTTCACTCCCCTTCGTGAAGCTCTTTCGGCATTTATCGATTCTACACAGAAGTATGTCACAGGTGAAGTTAAGTTTAAACTTTATAAGGGTAACATCATAAAGCTCGGAGAGACATCTCCTCACTCACTTTACTCAGAGTCAATCGCTTCATTTACCACAGGTGATCTTTATGATCATAAGGATGCAGAAGGATTTATAAATCTCTTTGGTCTTTCAGATAAGGTTCGTGCCATGAAACAAGGACCTTTCACAGAGTTAAATGTAGACTGATTAAAAGACTCTTAGGCGAGTCTTAATACAAAATAAATAATTGCAATACGCACTTAGGGGGAGCTCCTTCAAACGAGCTCCCCCTTCTTCCATCGTCCCCGCCAAAACACTCCTGGCAAAGGACCTCTATATATAATTGTACATCTCAAGTGTTTATACATCGCACAACCCTGCACTCATAATACAGAGCCGTCTTCCATACCTGGCATCCTCAAGCTACACTTAAATCAGAAACCCTATCTGATACGTCCTCAAACACGCTCTCCAGATAGTACATCAATGCATCGATAACAGCAAAGACAACCTCAACTATGTACTCACAGTCTCTCTCGACTTTACTCATCTCCCTCATGTAGATGTCGTGCATCTTCCTGATAAACTTGAGAATATCATCCGGTGTATGAACTGAATTCTCTATCCGACCACGGCTAACCTCATTCTTCCGAACGTAAGCTCTAAAACGACGCTTCAATTCTTCCTCATAATTACAATGATCTTTTAAGTTGCCGGGATAGTTCGAATTGTGCGGGAATGTGAAATAATCCGAAACATAATGTGTAATCACTCCTAACTTCCTGCAGTCATAGCTGCTATATCCTTTATTCGGATTAAAATGTGATACCAGCTTCGCTATTTCTTTCTCCAAGCACTGAAACGAATCCTCAAAAGTGTGTTTTCTCGTCAAAAACGTAGGAACACAATCCGGTAATACGCTACCAACGTAGAATGATTTCTTATGCTCTTTGAATGATTCCATCCCTTCACTGTTCATAATAAACCAAGCCAGAGATATATGGGATTTCTTACGCATACCCACCTCCTTCTAGATTTAACAAACACTTGTTTAAGCATTCGCTCTATTAAAATTAACCCTGTCATCTGCAACCAAAATGTGATTGCAGATTCAAGAAAATCAATTTCAATTAATCTAATACTATTGTATACACAATTTGCAAAATTGTCAAGTGAAATTTCAAATTTTTTTAATTATCTGATATTCTCTCTTATATGACTTTTATTTTTATGATGAAGCGCTTTAATGCCATACATTTCATCATCTGCACGCTTCATAATAACGTCTATATCAGCGGTTTTTTCGCCTTCTCCAAATGCATAACCTATACTAATATCTATGTCATAATTTTTACTTTCTTCGTACTTATATTTTTCAATATTCAGATGAATTTTTTCCACCTTCTCATAGTAATAATCATAATCAAATTTATCACCATCAGATATAAATGCAATCAAAAATTCATCCCCTCCAAAACGAGCACAAATTCCTTCATCTCCGACACATTCTGTTATAGAACTTCCAACTGCCCAAAGAGCAAAATCTCCCTCACTATGACCATATTTATCATTAATTTCTTTAAGATTATCCATATCTATAGATGCTATAAATATTATCTTATGTTTGGTCATATTTTTCTTCATGATTTTTCCAACTTCGCCAAAGAAACCTCTTCTGTTTAAAAGATGAGTAAGAGAATCTTTTATGATGAGATCATGTAACTGAGATTTCTTCAAAACAATACCAAACACTTCCATAAGGCACATCATATATTCATATATTTCTATATAATCAAGGGAGTTCTTATCATGTTTCATGATTATATATCCATAATCTTCATTTTGCCAGTTAAAGGGCAAAAATAATACCTGATTTCCATCTTCAGCGTACTCTTCTATCATCTGCGATTCTATATCAATATCCACAAGCTGCATAGGAAGAGAAGCTTCTGAATCTTTCATAGAAAAAATTCTCATGGAATCATATCCATCCCAATCTTTAGGCGACGGAATGTCTGTCTGATTACAATAATTCTTATTTGCTATTATTGAAAACTGAGAATTTATTATTGCTGAATTTCTATCAGAGAAAAGCACGTCTCCGAGTCCCTCAAGCATCTGCACTACAGAGTCTGCATCAACAAGCTTGGATATAGATGTAAATACACGCTCTAAGTTATTCTCTCTCTTTCTGTATTTATCATACATCTTCATGATATTTTTATTATAAAGCTCTTTACTGTCTACAGCTGCAGTCCTACATCCGCAGGAATCCGAAACATACATCTTATGCGGTATATTTTCATCATAAGGCTCTATTTCGTTATCTGAGAGTATATCATCAGCAAGCTTACCTATGACTTCTGAAAGACTTTCATAATCATTAAATGCAGTGGTAAGACGTGGAATAGTATATCTACCAAGATTTATTCTATCAAAACCTGTAACTATAACATCTTCAGGAACCGATATATTTCTTTCATTAAGACACTCACAAACCGTTATAGCCATAATATCATTACAGCAAACAATAGCATCCGGAAGTGCTTTGCCACTGTCTAACCATCTGTTACACTCTCTTCTGGCAGGGATTTCCCAAAAGTCCCCATGAGCAATCTTACCTTCATCAACTTCTATTCCATTTTCTGTAAGTACTTCTTTATATATTTCAATACGCTTTTCAGAAAAAGAATTTTTATCAAATCCTGCCATTAGATATACATTTCTGCAACCATGGTGAATTACCACGTGCTCAACTATCTGCCTAAAAGCATGAGCATGGTCCATATTGATATTAAAGCAGCCTTTAAGATGGCCTCCGATATTGATTATAGGCTTTCTTGCCATTCTCAATCTCTTAGCGAGCTTCTTGGATGCATCTTCATTTAACATACTTTCGCTAAGAACGATGAATAAATCTATATAATCAAAATTCATCTTGTCAAAAAGCTTTTCCTGACCTCTGACAGAATCACTGTAATAACTGTAATCATCATAAATATTATATATATACACCCTAAACCCTATAGACGCAAGATACTCTGATAATGTTCCGATTATTTCAGGTATGTTTACATGATGAAACCCTGCAGAACATATAGCTACAACACCCTTATAGTTTTTACTCTTTGTGCTCATGCTTAGAGCCTCCCTTCTCCTCCTGTTTATCATAAAGACTCACCATTTTCTTCAAATGATTTCTTATCCTTCATAAAGTAAATAAGACTTGATACAGCACCTATCCACGACATAATAAACATAATGAGTACTATCGTGTTTTTTGTATTAACAGATATCATCCCGTACTTAGAAAAAATCGATAATCCAATAGATGTTACATTTCCAAGCATATGAATGATAATGGCCGGTAAGATACTTTCGGTCTTTTTTAATACAACCCCTAAAAACAATCCCATAAAAAATGCTGTTATCCCTTGTACCAAATTCCCATGATACACGCCGAATAACACTGCTTGAATAATATTTGCATATATATAACCATATGAAAACTCAAGCCTCCTGTAAATTGCCCCTCTGAAAATCATCTCTTCAGCAACAGGTCCGAGTATCATGATATAAAACATATTCAAAGCATTAAAGTCGGCAGTCAGCATATTAATCAAATTATTGTAGGTTTCAAATATATACGGAAAAGCCTTATAAAGTATGGTAAGTATACTTGTAAAAAATATCATTAAAGACAGCCCGCTTACTATAATAGCTACCGTATTGGGTAAGGAAAATGTTTTCTTATAATCAGGTTCCTTGATTTCAAAACCAATCTTACGATAACTGACCACTCCAAAAACAAGTATAAATACCGTATTTAAAAATAATATTATATTATATATATTCCCGCCTTTTAGTGCACTTGATATTTGTGCTGTATTAATATCGTACCCCATTTGCTTCTTGTACAACATCCATATCAATATCACCAAGGCAGTAACTATAATTTGAATAGCACCTATACCAAGCATTATAAGCAATGCCTGCAAAGTATACTTTCTTTGAACTTTTTTCCATATTACAGGATCAAGCTCTAATTTGCTTCTATTATCCTTATTGTCAGAATCTTTTTTCAAACAAAACCACCATCCCGTATATATAAATATAGAGCTACCATCATATACTGTTATGCCCAGATCTGACAATAGCTCTATAGAAAAAATCGATAACTAATTAATTATCTCTTATTATTTTTAAGAAAATCAGGTATCTTCATACCGCCGGCTCCATTGGAATGCGAACTGCTTCTTGGAGTATAAGAAGGAGTACGTCTTACACGAGTAGTATCGCTTGAAATCGAGGTTCTTGTAGGATCAGGTTCAAGTCCGGCTTCAGTTTCATCTACAGTTGTAGAAGTCTGAGAACTCCTTGCTACTGAAGTACGAACTGTGCTTCCTGCCTTAGGAGCATCTGAAACAGCACTTCTGCGAATATGAGTTGAACCTACAGAAGGAGCTGCATGTGAAACTGTTGTAGCAGTAGCCTGAGCTTGTACAGGTGCTTCTTCAACGACTTCCTCCTTAGGAGCAGGTGCATCCTCAGGCATACCCGTAGCTATTACGGTTATCATTACCTTATCCTTCATATCTTCCTTAGTGCATACTCCGAAGAATGTATCAAGATCATCTATGTTACCAACCTTCTCATTGAGCTCATTTACAGCTGCCTGAGCTTCAAAAAGTGATACATCACCTGTGATATTGATAATAATCTCACTTGCACCACTGATAGATGTTTCAAGAAGAGGATTATTAATAGCGTCATTCATAGCCTTCTTACAGCAGTTCTCACCCTCTGCATAACCTATACCAAGATGAGCAACGCCCTTATCCTTCATAACAGAAACAACATCCTCAAAGTCGAGGTTAATGGTAGCATCCTGCTGAATTATATCAGTAATACCCTGAACACCCTGTCTTAAGACCTCATCTGCTCTGGTAAAAGCTTCTTCAAATCCGGCATTCTTACCAAGATCGGAAATCTCTAATATCTTATCATTTGGTATAACTATAATCGTATCAACTACTTCTCTAAGCTTCTTTATACCCTCTTTTGCAACTCTCGCTCTTCTTCCGCCTTCGAATGAGAACGGCTCAGTAACAACACCTACAGTAAGAATTCCCTTATCTTTAGCAATCTTTGCTATAACAGGAGCAGCTCCGGTACCTGTTCCGCCACCCATACCACAGGTAACAAATACCATCTGAACTCCATCCATAAGATTTTCTATCTCTTCAGCATTCTCCTCTGCGGCCATCTGACCTTTCTCAGGCTTTGCTCCGGCTCCTCTTCCGCCGGTAACCTTTCCTCCGATAGCAAGGGTCTTAATACCCTCTGTTTCACAGCGGTTAAGAACCATCTGATCTGTATTTACACAAACAAACTTTACGCTTTGAATCTTATCTTTAACCATTCGCTCAACGGCATTATTACCACCGCCGCCAACACCGATAACTAAAATTTTGACGATTTCTTCATCAATTTCAGGTTTTACTTCTAACACAGTACTTCTTCCTCCTTAAAAAAATATAGCACCTTTTATATAATACAGTTAATGAAACTATAAATCAATGTTTTTTTTATTTTTTTATAGTCTTTTTACTGTATTACCTCACTATCTGTCACGACTTCCTCACCTTCAGTCTTCACAGCCCCTTCAGTAGAAGGCTTAGCTTTCTTAAATCCGGGTCTTTGGAGTATTATCTTATCACCAAAAACAAAGTCAGACATATCTATAGAACCTTTGAGTTTCTTTTTCCTAATTTTTCTGAGAGCTGAAGAAAGAGCTGCCATCTCATCCTCTCCCACAGTTTCTTTATTTCCAAAGTAAACCTTAACTTTACCGACATACATAACTATACCTGTGTCAGTATTTTTTAACTCTTTAACCCTTAAGTTATAGTAATTTATGAGTTCAGTTATTTTTACCAGCCTTTTAAGCAAGGTTTTATCCTTTGCTCCAAGCACCTCACCAACCTTAAATGTATTGACATCAACACCGGTTATCACCGTAACTGCAGGTAATGTAGTGGGAAGAGTTTCTATTACAACACCCTTCTCGTCCATATATGCATATTGATTCATACAGGATACACATGCACTAATCTTTTTTTCATATACCTTAAATACAATATCCGAAGGATTATTAAATTCCAGCTTAATATCCTCGGCAAATGGCATGGGATTTTCACCCTTTAACTTGAATTTCAGGTATAAATAAAGCGAATTATAGGCATATTTATCAGACATCTGGGCTTCAATCACTTCGCCCTCGGTATATATTTTGCTGTTTTCTACAGAAATGTTTTTTATCTTAACCAGAAAGAAAACCAGCACAAGAATTAATATAAGTCCTACCGGTATTCCAATTATTATTTTATACTTTTTCAATCGGCTTCACCTCAATTAATACTTATGTTTTACTGTCTTTGAAATAATTATGACAAATGCTATTTCTATCATCTGAAGCAGGGTTGCGGTACCTCCGGAGCTTATAAACGGAAGAGCAACTCCGGTATTTGGAATGAAATTTGTTACTACCGCTATATTTAAAACAACTTGCAGTCCGAATTGGAACATGACTCCATAGCAGTAAAATGAAGCAAACATACTCGGGGCAGCATTGGCTATGATAATTATCCTCCACAGAAGCATGATGTAAAGAAGCACCAGAACCATACCACCTATCAGGCCCATTTCTTCGCAAATTACTGCAAAAATCATATCATTTGTTTTTTCAGGAAGCGTGTTTTTTTGTACACCCATACCTATTCCTGTACCTGTAAGTCCACCGTTTGCTATAGAAAGCAACCCCTTTATAGGTTGAGTCTTTTCTACTGTATCATCCAAACCGTCGTAGTTCATGGTTTCAAAATAGCTTTTAATTCTTCCCGCTCTGTAACCACCTTCCCACACTATAAGTAAAGCTCCTGCTGCTACAACAATTATCGCAAGTACAATCCATAATTTTTTGTTTTTTGTGATTACAAAACACATAAGATAAGCTATAACTCCAACTATAAGAGCTGAGCTCGTATTCTCAATAGCAATAAGACCAAGCGCCGGAACTATATACCATAGTGTAGTAATGATTCCAAACAGCGAATCAAGCTTCTTTGCCTTATGGTAAATCATATAAGCCACAAATAGTATTACTGCTATTTTTACTACCTCTACAGGCTGCAACTCAACACCTATTCTTATCCATCTTTTCGAGCCATTATGCTCTACTCCTATTCCAGGAACGTAACATAGTGCCTGCAAAATGGTTGCAAATATCAAAAACAATCCCGGAGGACTTACCAAATCTTTAACAATTATGTCCTTTACACCGGTATATTTGGTTTTCTTAATTCTGGATTTTAAATTCTCAAAATTAATAACATCAAAAAAAGTCGGAATCAATATAAGCGCAACACCTACAATTACAAAACCAACTCTGGATAGTAGAAGTGCTTTTCCGCCGATGCTGTACATCATAGTGAGACCTAGGGCTGTTATAAGCAGCATTATAAAAAGCAAAAGCCAGTCAGTCTGATTATAATATTTTGTAAATCTAGCATTTAATGATCTTTTTTCTTCAGCCACTTATCTCACCTCCGTTCCTTTTGACTAAAAAAACAATTCAAATTATTCAGATAATTTATTGACATATTCTTTGAAGAGTCTTCCTCTCTCTTCATAGCTTTTAAACATATCCCAGCTTGCACAGGCAGGTGAAAGAAGCACTGCCCAGCCTTCGCAGGCAAGCTTATGACATACTAAAACAGCTTCTTCTAAGGTATCACATCTTGTAATATTTATAAACCCTTTTTTTCTGGCAGTTTCCTCGATTTTATCAGCCGTTTCACCTATAAGCACAAGTTCTTTAACCTTATCCTTAAAGCTGTCAATCCACTCATCATACTCTGAATGCTTATCATAACCACCACCTATCAAAACAGTAGGTGTAACCATAGCTTCAACTGCCTTTATCGATGCATCGGTATTTGTTCCCTTTGAATCGTTATAATACTTTACGCCCTTAACAGTTTTAACATACTCTATCCTATGCTCTACTGCCTCAAATTCTCTTATAGCTTTTCTTATATTATCCAAAGAAACCCCTGCATTAGCAGTTATAGCGATCGCTGCCATTACATTTTCATAATTATGCACACCTAAAAGATTCATATCATGAATTGTACATACTTTTACAGCTTCCTTATCTTCGCTTTCCTTATATAGAATATCTTCACCCTTTAAGTAAACTCCGGCAGTCAGCTCTGTCTTCGAGCTAAAGAAAACAACCTTTGCCTTTACATAAGGAATTCTTTCTCTTATAAGTTCATCCTCGTAATTCAGTACACATACCAAGTCTTTACCTTGGTTTTTTGTTACGCAAAACTTTGCATCTATATAAGCTTCCATGGTATGGTGTCTATCTAAATGGTCAGGTGTAATATTGAGAATCGCAGAAACCACCGGACAAAAATCCTGTATGGTTTCTAATTGGAAACTGGAAACCTCTGCCACTGTCATACTCTCATCTGTCATAGATAAAGTATACTCTGTATAAGGAAGGCCAATATTGCCAACAACATATGTTTCAGAGTACTGCTCTCTCATAATAGCACCCACAAGAGATGTGGTAGTGGTTTTTCCGTTGGTTCCGGTTATGGCTACTACCCTTCCCTTACCTGTTTTATATCCAAGCTCTAATTCTCCCCAAATAGGGATATAATGCTCTTTTATCCTTATCGAAAGAGGGTTATCCAAAGGAACTCCCGGGCTTAAAATCGCAATATCAACTTCATTAAGTTTTTCATCATCGATATCGCCTATTATTATCTCTACATCATGCTTTAATGTCTTTTTCTCATTGATTCTTTTTAATATTGCTGACCTATCGGCTGATTGGTTGCCGTCAAAAAGAATCGTTCCACTTGCTCCTATTTCATCCAGAAGTCCAACCGCAGATATTCCGCTTATTCCTGCTCCCACTACCAGATATTTATTATCCTTTAAATTCATAATTTCCTCCATGTCAAGCAATCAAATTTTAGTAAATGTAAATCATAGTAATTCTTGTGTTTTTTTATCAGAATATTGCAAATAATATATATGCTGTAGCACAACAAATACATGAAATAACCGTAAATACCACAACTACCTTTGTTTCCTTCCAACCACCCTTCTCAAAGTGATGATGTATAGGAGCCATTCGAAATATTCTCTTTCCTCCTGACACCTTGTAGTAACCTACCTGAAGCATAACTGAAACCGTTTCCATAAGATATATAAAACCGAAAAGAATTATAAATACCTCTGCTCTAAGCATGCATGCGCAAGATGCCACAAATCCACCTATAGCCAAGGCTCCTGTATCTCCCATAAATACTTTTGCAGGGTAATGATTATAAATAAGAAATCCTAAGAATCCACCCAGCATACCCATGGCAACTATGCCAACTGCAGAAGGATACTTTGTGAAGAAATTGACTTTTGGCTCTAAAGACATGAGGTAAATACATATACACACCGGAATTGATACAAATGATACAAGTCCGTCAAGTCCATCGGTAAGATTAGTTCCGTTATCCGTCCCCAATAAAACTATTATTAAAAATATAACGAAAATCACAACAGGGAGAACTATCGGATTTTTAATAAAAGGAATATATATTGCACAAGCACTGTGAATCCTGCTTATGTCCTTACCCCAAAGTATAAAAAGTGCTATAAATACGCCTGTAACAAGAGTTTGTGATAAAAACTTCTGTTTTACAGTAAGACCTTCGCTCTCTTTTTTCTTTATTTTTAAATAATCATCCATAAATCCGACAATTGTATATCCTATAGTAAGTATCAGTATTAAGGCCATTTCCTTTATAAGACTCTGTTTGTAGATTTCGCCTCCGTATTTAAGCGATATAATCCCTGCAATAAGACTGGATATCAAAACACCTGCCATCATGCATATACCACCCATGGTAGGGGTTCCGGCTTTTTTCTTATGAGATTCCGGCCCCTCTTCTCTTATATATTGTCCGAATTTAAATTTATGAAGTATAGGAATGGTAAACTTTTCCGATACTGCAGTAATTATAAATGATATGACTAGTGCTAACATGGGGATGTATATATCTGGATTCATAACTTTCTCCTGTGTTTTCTTTTATTGAATGTTAGTTTCTACACTACTTTCTGTCGCTGTAACCGTAGTGCTATCCGTGACGCCTTCGGCCCCTACGGTTTCATCGGCACTTGTATCCTCTATGCCCTCTATTTCCTCAGGAACGATAATATCGGATGAAACATTATTTTTCTTATTCTTATTGGATTTAGCTACATTATAACTCTGATCTGCATACCCACCTTCAGGAGCACCGTCGTAGAGGTTACCCTTGCTGGTTGAAGGAAGCTTTACAGAAGAGTTGCTCTCATCTGTCTTCTCTCTGGTCGGCTTTATACCAAGTATAGGGAGCACATCCTTTAGAAGGGAGCTCGCAAACTCAGTAGCATAGGTTGAATGTGCCTGATCCTGTGTATCCGGCTCATCTATAACAACATAACACACCAGCTCCGGATTTTTGCTTGGCACACATCCTATAAATGATACCAGATAATTACCAAGTCCGGTAGGGTGTTTTTCTGCGGTTCCTGTTTTACCACAAACTTCATATCCACTTACAGCAGCAGGCTTTGCAGTCCCCTCCTCTACTGTACTGAAAAGATATTTGCACAGAAGGTCTGAACTCTTTTGGGTTATGGTTCTTCTTTCAGCTATATCTGCATAACTCCTCAGCACTGCACCGTTATCATTTACTATCTCCTTCATAAGATGCGGTTTATAGTAAGTTCCGCCATTTACAAGAGATGAAAAACCAGCTGCCATCTGAATCATAGTAACAGTCTGACCCTGACCAAAGCTTGATGTTGCAAGCTCTACAGGCCCCAAAGTATCCTTGTTAAACACCTGTCCGGTAGCTTCTCCCGATATATCAATACCGGTAGTCTTTCCAAAACCAAAGTCTGAGCAATATTTGATAAATTTATCGTATCCCATAGATGCACACATTTGCATAAGAGCATCATTACAAGAATACATCACTGCGTGCTCTAAGTCAACTTGTCCGTGACCTCCGTAGTTATGGGCACTACACCTGATATAAACACCGGAAACATCCTGACCACCATCACATACAAAACTTGAATTGTTATTTACAACTGCTTCATCTAAGCAAGCAGCCACTGAAAAAGGCTTAAATGTGGATCCCGGCTCGTATTCATCACTTATACAGAAAGACTTCCAAACCGCACTAAGCTTTGCACTATCGTTAAACTTAGAAATCTGAGCCTGTGTAAAATGCTGCTTCAAGAATTTATTTAAATTAAAACCAAAGTCTGCAGGATTATTTAAATCATAGGTTGGCTCAGAGGCCATAGCAAGAATCTCCCCATTATTAGGGTTCATAAGTATAACTCCTATGTTTCTTGCACCCATATCATCCGAAAACCTGGCTATATGCTGTTCAACCACACCCTGTACGTTAACATCTATAGTCGAAACAACATTATTGCCATCTATAGCCTCGCGAGATGATTCCTCGTACTCAAGATTTGATTTATAATATCTGTATTTTTTACCGTTTTCTCCGTTTAAATCTTCGTTGTAAGATGCTTCTAAACCGAAAGCTCCTACATTATCAGTAGATGCAATACCTATAAGATCAGCTCCTACGGTTTTATAAGGATAATATCTTTCAAATCTTTCATCAAAGGAAACTCCGCCTATCATGCTTCCGTACTTTTTGATAAGCTCTTCACTTTCGTTGATTTCCTTCTTTTTCTGTTCAAATTTTTTCTTCTTTGCCAATGACAAACCTTTATACTTTTCCATAGGATAATACTGGGAGTTCTTATCCTCTGCTATAGCTTCCTTCACCTGTTCTTCCTTCATGTTGAAGACTTCACCAAGAAGCTTTACAGTTCCGTCATAGTAATCATACTTGTTATTTTCATCTACATCAGCAATCAAAACATGGGGATCTAAGATCATATCATATACTCTCTTACTTTCCGCCAGTACATTGCCATTTCTATCTGTAATATTACCTCGTTTATACTTCGTACTTTTACTTACATAACTAACATCCTGTATAACCTGTCTTCTATAGTCATCTCCATGCTTTGCCATGGTTATTCCGATATTTACAAAAACCAGGATTGCAACCAGAAAAAAAATCGAAAATATTATAACTACATTTTTCTTTACTCTCATGGGAGTTAGTATAGCATAGTCTCTTCTTCTGTCTCTGAAGCTGACATTCTGCTTTTGTTTTCTTCTATCCTTAGCCTCTCTCTTCTGAGTGTGCTCTACATTGGTTTTAGGGTGTCTTTGAGCCGTTCTCCTTCTCCCATCGCTCGTTCTTTCACTCGAACTTTGACCTTTAAAGGCCGACCTTTCATTTCTGTCAGTCATTCTCCCGGTTCTTGTTTCATTCATTCTCCCGGCTCTTGTGTCAGTCGTCCTTCCGGTTCTTCTCGTCGAGGTTCTTGTATCAGTTGTCCTTCCGGTTCTTCTCGTCGATGTTCTTGTGTCAGTTGTTCTCCCGGTTCTTCTCGTCGAAGTTCTTGTGTCAGTTGTTCTTCCGGTTCTTCTAGTTCCGGTTCTTCTTCCGTTATTCCCATCATCGTTTCTTTGCATCGATACCACCATTTCATACAAAATGTGCAAGCCACGCCTTTTAAGCGTGGCTTAGGTTAATGTAACATTCTTTTATTTAGGAACATCAGAGTATTGCTTAACAATATCACTTTTCTTTGTGTTGTATGTAAATGTCTTATTTTCAGAAGCATCTACCATACCATATTCATTAACTGCCTTATCGTAAATCATAGACAAGTCAATCTTATCATTTATATTACTGATCCTGTCTTCCTGTCTGCGTCTGGTCTCTTCATTCTTAGCCTCCAAAACGCTGATATGATTTCTAATTTCTTTTACTCTGTTTTGCTCTCTCATGAAATTAAGTCCCATGAAAACAACTAAACCAACAACGGCCAAAAAAACTAAAAATACAGGTCCGCTGATCATGGCTGTTTTCACCACAGGTTGCTGTTTATAAGGTTTTTCTTTTTCCGGTTCCAGTGTCCTTGGTCTCTCAACCGGAACACTCTCTACCTGTCTGACTGTATTACCATAAACAAACTCAGACTTCTTCTGATAATCCGCTCTTGGTCTGCTTTGTCTTTGAGTTCTTATATTATCTCTGCTTCTTCCAGCATTACGATTATAAGAACGCTGATTATTGTTACCATAGGCATACCGTAGATTTCTGTCAGCCATACTAAGTCTCCCTTTCTTCTCATAGTAAGTGGGGATAGTATAAAAAGGAAATCACCCTTTTCAAATCGCCCAAAGTCGCACTTACTTAGCTTTTAAGCAAGATCGCGCGACTTAAGGCTTGTAATCTGTATGGCCTCTCCCGCCAAACAGTTGTTTTCAGGCGGCGCCCCGTATACGATTGGCGTCGCCAAATTTCCGACAAATCCACCTGATCCCCCAATCCGTTGAACTTGTCTGTTCATACGATGCTTTTTGCTCCTTTCCGTTTAGAGCCAAAAAGCTTCATATATGTTCAAGAATCCGAAGCTTGCTACTCTTCGAACGCGGATTTTCTATCATTTCCGTTTCTTGAGGCAATATCGGTTTACGTGTTACCAGTTTCCCTCGGCGCCTCTCCTCTCTTTTACATACACACACAGGAAGTCCCGGTGGACATGTGCAAGCCGGATCAGCCGCCTCTTTAAAAATACGTTTTACTATCCTGTCTTCTAATGAATGAAATGTTATGACACATATTCTTCCACCAGGCGATAGTCTGTCAATTAGCAGATCGAGCGATTCTCTAAGAACATCAAGTTCATGGTTTACTTCTATCCTGATAGCCTGAAAGGTCTTCTTGGCGGGATGACCTCCTGTTCGCCTGTACTTGGCCGGTATGCTTTCACGGATAATATCAACTAGTTCAAATGTAGTCTCTATAGGACTTTGCTCTCGCTTCTTCACTATATTTTTTGCTATGGCGGAAGCGAACTTTTCTTCACCATACTCTCTAATGACTCTTGTTAACTCTTCTCTACTGTAGGTGTTTACTACATCTGATGCTTTTAACTCCCCCTGTAAGTCCATACGCATGTCTAAAGGTGCATCAAACCTGTAAGAAAACCCCCTTTCAGGATTATCAAATTGATAAGACGAAACTCCTATATCCAGGAGAATCCCATCTACCTTATCTATTCCCAAGCTGTCAAGTACTTCAGGTAGATCGTGATAGTTACTTTTTATGATGTGTTTATTTGCTTTATATTGCGACAGTCTCTCACGTGCAGTTTCAAGCGCTTCTTCATCTTGATCCACACCGACAAAAGTACCACGTTCACTGAGTCTCTCACATACTCCGCCGGCATGACCTGCCCCTCCAAGTGTACCATCGACATAAACGCCATCAGGTTTAATATTTAAGCCGCTGATGACTTCATCATACATAATCGAAACATGTTTAAATATCATTAAGCAAGTCTCCAATATCCATGTTCTCGGCTATTTCTTCCATGCTTAAAGCATTTTCCTGAGCAAGGAAACTACTTACGTCAGTTTCAGGTATAGAGTTAGCTTCATACCTTGATTTTTCCCAAACCTCAATTTTTGAGCCAACACCTGCAAACAACAGCTCCTCACTAAATCCACAAATATCTCTTAAGTTTTGTGGAATTACTATACGTCCTGATTTATCAGGAGTAAGTTTTTTAGACTTAGCCATGAACTCTCTCACCAAAGCTCTACTGGACTGCTTGTTCATAGGAAGCTTCATAAGCTTCTGCTGAAATACTACCCACTCATCCATGGGATAGATATAAGCACAACCGTCTAAACCTCTGGTAATCACAAAACTATCACCTAAAGCTTCACGAAATTCGGATGGTATAACAGTTCTGCCCTTGGCATCTATGCTATGTGTGTATTCACTCATGAAAAAATGCACAATGACCACCCGCCTTTCTTTGAAAAATCCCCATTTAAGTTCATATGATTTTAGTGTGGAATAATATGACACTGATTGGTATTATTTACCACTGTCTGACACTTCGGAGCCTAAAACCACAAAACTTGGATTTATTTTACTATTAAAAATGGGATAATGCAAGCAGAATTTTCAAAAAAATCTCATTTTTTTCTAGTAAAATCAGGCATTTGCTCCGGTTCCATCTTTGTACTATAAATATAGGTTATTTCGCAATTATAGTAATCATGGTATCTAGATACACTTTTACGAACATTTGCTCGCGAAGCGCAATAGAATGGGTGTTCGAGTGTTATTTTGACATATTTTTATTTTTTTCCAATAAGGTTTTTTATATTAGAAATTGATTCAGCATTTTTCCATAAAAAAAAACTAACCATAACACTCTGTTGTTATGATTAGCTTTCTTATATAATCTATTCTTTTATATTATTTACTTTCTTTTGCCCCTTCATCGTCGGATGTTTTGGAAATAACCGCCACTGTCTCATCTGAATCCTTGGGAACATCTGCCACCGTCTGCCTTTTTTTGAAATAATTGAAATAATTAATGGCCATAATTATTCCTACTATCACCACAATCGCTATTGAAAGTGCCATGGACACAGGAATCTTAGTTCCTCCTATCATCAGCTGATCAGTCCTTAAAGCCTCTATCCATATTCTTCCAAGTGCATATCCCATAATGTAAAGGCCAAATATTTCTCCATCAAACTTTTTACGTTTAGAATACAAAAACAGTACTATAAGTAAACACAGATTCCACATGGACTCATAAAAAAAGGTAGGATGAACCTGAATATAGTTTACACCACCTACATTCACCAGATGGTCTCCAAGATTTCCCGTAAGCTCATCTATATTTACATCAGAAAGCTTTACCTGCATGGAAAAAATGCTATTTGTATATCCTCCAAATGCTTCGCGGTTAATAAAATTACCCCAACGACCTACAGCCTGACCTACAAGAAGTGAGCAGGCCGCCGTATCAGCAATAAGCAGGAAGGGATACTTCTTAACCTTCGATATTATAAGAGCAGCAAGCACACCACCTATAATACCACCGTAAATAGCCAGGCCGCCACCCCTTATATTTAATATTTCCATGAGATGTTCCTTATAGTAATCCCATGAAAAAACAACATAATATACGCGAGCGCCAATGATTGCAAGGATAATACCAAGGATTGCAACATCAGTGTATATAGTCGGATCCTGTCCGGTTCTCTTTGCCTGGTAGTACGCTAAAAGATAGCCTAACACCATACCTGCGGCAATTATCATTCCATAGTAAGCAATTGTAAAATCCCCAAGTTGCACACCTCTGGATAAATGATTTATGGTTATTCCAAGTTTTGGAAAAATAATATCGGGACTCATACCAATCTCCATTTAAGAATTCATATTACAAAAGAATTATCCTGTACATAAAAAAGGGTTAGTTTATTACACATTGAATCTGAATTCAACTACATCTCCATCCTGTACCACGTACTCCTTACCCTCTGATCTTAAAACTCCGTTATCTCTGGCAGCTGCTATACTTCCGTACTTAACGAGGTTATCATAGCTTACTATCTCAGCTCTTATAAATCCTCTCTCAAAATCTGAGTGAATCTTTCCTGCAGCCTGAGGAGCCTTGGTTCCTTTTTTAATTGTCCATGCCTTGGTTTCCTTATCACCTGTAGTAATATAACTTATAAGGCCCAGTAAATCATAGCTGGCTGCTATAAGCTTATCAAGGCCGGATGACTTAATTCCAAGATCATCTAAAAACTCTTTCTTCTCATCTTCATCAAGCTCAGCTATCTCTTCTTCTATCTTTGCACAGATTACAAAAGCCTGAGATCCCTCTTCTTTAGCGTATTCTCTTACCTTTTGTACATATTCATTATCTGCTCCGTCATTTACCAAATCATCCTCTGTAACATTGGCTCCGTATATGGTAGGCTTATAAGTAAGAAGATTAAAGCTCTTAAGCATTTCTTCTTCCTCATCTGACTCGGCTTCATATACCTTAGCGAGATTACCCTTCTCCATGTGAGCAAGAAGCTTTTCGGTAAGATCTAATTCACCCTGAAGACTTTTATCTCCCTTTACACTTTTTATAAGCTTAGCTTTTCTTCTTTCAAGTATTTCCATATCTGAGAAAAGAAGCTCGTAATTTATAGTTTCTATATCTCTTAAAGGATCAACACTACCGTCTACATGTACTATGTTAGCATCCTCAAAGCACCTTACCACATGTACAATAGCGTCCACCTCACGAATATTGGACAGGAACTGATTTCCGAGACCCTCTCCCTTTGAAGCGCCCTTTACAAGTCCTGCAATATCAACAAACTCTATGGTAGCATATACTGTTTTAGGTGAATTGGTAAGACGTGTGAGTACCTCTAGTCTTTCATCAGGTACCGGTACCACTCCTACATTTGGATCGATTGTACAGAAAGGGTAGTTTGCAGATTCTGCCCCCGCCTTTGTTAGAGAGTTAAATAGTGTAGATTTTCCAACATTCGGTAATCCGACGATTCCCAGTTTCATATATCCTTATTACCTCCTGAAAAGCCTTATTTTACAAAGGTTTTAAGACCCCTGATTTTTTAGATGCTGCAATTTAGTGCTGCACCTTTTTAAGAGCCGATTCATAAAAATCCATCAATTTTTATACTTTCATACTCAAAATCGGCTATATTCCACTTAAACTTAAGTAATATACCATAAAAATCCAGAAAAAACAATGAGTAATACAGAAAAAGTACAAGAACCGTCAGAAGTCTTCCAACGTTTCTTCAACCAGCCGTCAGAAGTATTGTCAGGAGAATGAAAATCTATCCTGTCAGGCACTTCCTTTACTGAATACGCCAATCGGAAAATGCTCTGGATTCTGAATTTTGTCAATACCCCCACCTACGATCTAGCTTAGAGGTGGGGGATTTCTCCGACTGAGTTAATATATTTACCAAAAAATCATATAAATATTTCAGCAATATAAACCATAACACAGGCAGCAATTGCAACCAGAAGCAAGCTTTCTTTTTTTAATGAAATTATAATTGCAATTATAACTCCTAAGCTGGCAGATATCACAGATGCAGTCGTATAAAATACAGCAGGAATTGTCATAGCTGTCAGAACTGCATAAGGGATATATGCAAGAAAAGATTTAATATATATATTTTTTGTTTTTTCTTTGACTAAGGCAAAGGGAATAGCTCTAATAAGGTATGTAGAGCCTGCCATAACAATCAAATAAATAAAATACTCTGCAACATTCAATTTAACCGGTCTCCTAAAATGTAAAAATTAATCTAATATAACAAAATGCTTTACACCGTAAATATCATTTAAAACAAGTCTTTGATTCAGTGTATCGTACATTTTACCTGTTACATTATCCATAGACTTGATATCCTTTCCTGTTTCAACATAAAGTCCAAAGTCAGGCTTTGATAAATCATAACTAACTGCTTCATCACGATTAAGCTTAACCATTTGTAAATAGTGATTTGTTCCATATGCAGTATATAATTCGTTATCATCACCATAAGTAGCCGAATCATAATCAACAGGTCCGTCTATCATACTAAGGAATTTTACATTCTTAACTTCCACTTCCCCGGAAGCCTTTATAATCACATTCATTCTAAGATTAATCTGATCAAAAAATGTATATCCATCATCAGTGGATAAAGATGTTGCAAATACTAATGGAATATATCCTATGGAAGGGTCTGACGCTTCATGCTGCATAGTAACCAGATGGCTTTTCCCTTTTGTATCTGTAATCTGATAAAAGACAGGCTCAATTTTAGGTGCCTTTAGGTTTACACTGTCTTTATCATATAAAGCGCTTCTACCTTCTATTATGTTAGAAGCATTTTCATCTTCTTCGCCGTTAAAAAGACCTCCGTCAAAAACATCAAGCACCGAAAGAAAATCAGTCTTTTTCGGCACATAAGCACCTATATCTTTTCCTTCGGGAAAGATTGGTTTATCATCTTTATCATTAGCAATTATAGTCAATTCTGTTTCCATTGGATTTGTATAATTCAATGTTTTATATGTACTTGAAGGTACACCGATTTTATAAGAATATTTATCTTCATCTTCCGGTTTCAATAACTCATTTTCTATATTATCTTTTTGAATTATTTCTGATTTTTGCTGTTTAAAGATACCATCAAACCACTCTTTATCGTAGTCATATTCCGAATATAATTGCATTTTTTCTTTTACTGTATCCAAGGTAATATTCTCTTTACCTTCTTCGCTCAGTTCGGATATAGCTTTACCTGATTTCATTATCAAATAATAACTACCTGCTATATCTCTAAAATTTTCGTAGATATGAATCTTTTCTTTTGCTTCTTTATCATCAGATTTTTTCAATGTTTCAATAACAGTATTCATTATCGATACATACTCAGGCGCAGACGTATTATCATTAAACGGGAAAAATACACTTAATCCTGATGATGTAATATTATCAAAAGTAACTACTTCACCATCTTTATTTCTACCGCAAGATAGCTTCACTTTTTCATTCATACTATCTGCATTTTTTGTATAAAATATTTCATCATTATTTAAATAATCATTTAGCTTTAGACTTATATCGGTATACAAATTTCCGAGTTTATAGTCCGATTTATTTGTAGTATTGTCAGTTTCTGTAAGTATAATTCCCAGTGCATTTAAAAATCCACCAAAATCAATTTCTCCGTATCCCTTATAGTGAAGAGCCATTTGTGCACTGTTTAATTCATCATAAAAATTATAGATATTATTTTCACCTTTTTCAAGCGCCTCAGATCTCAAGACATCTGTAAATTCTGTGAGAATTGGAACCATATTCTTTTCAAATTCCTGAGCATTTATTGCACTTAAAGTTACTCTTGAGCCATAATCTTCGTTATCTTTATCGTTATAAAAGGCCTGATAATCATCTACTATCTTTTTGCCAAGCGTAAAGCCATCCGTCATGATATTATCATTAAGCATCTCAAGAAAGCCCTTATAAACCTGTCCGCTTGCCGGCTCTGTCTCAGCTGAAACCACATAGTTATTTGCATAATCAGAAACCAATGTTAAAAATTCGACATTTCCCATGAGACAACATTCAAAGTCTATCATCTCAAATTTTTGTTCCATATTGCTATCTTCTATTGCTTTTACAAATGTGTCGGCAGACATAACCCTATCGGCACCTTCGACTTCAGTTACCTGATCTTCGCCAAAACCAAATATACCATTTCCATGATCCCAAAGTATCAAGTCATACATATCAGCAGGATAGTTCTTTAGAGAATAATCAATCAGATATGTAAGAGGCTTAGAGGAAACATATGACTCATTTTTTAGCTCATCAACATTTTCAAGCAATGTCATCTTACCGTGAGATTCGTTTTCTTTTCCTGTTACTCTCCATAACTGCTTTTCATTTACATCTATTTGTATTGGATTACCATCCTTATCCTGAACATACTCATCACTTATATGATATTTTTGAGTTCCACCTGTCATCATGATTATATTTAGGTTTTCAGAATATTTTGATGACATTATTTCTTTTAGATTCTCTGAAAGAAATCCATATTTTGACTCTAAGTCAACTCCATCAGCAAAGAACATTATTGTTCTGCTTTTCTTATCTTCGGGCGATGTCGCAGGTGTAGATTGTGGAGCCAACGAAGGCTTTAAACTAACTGTTAGAGAAGGCTTAACTGTAGGGACAGTAGTTGTTTTCGATTCTGTTGCCTTAACTGTTACTTTACATTTTAATATTTTTATTACTATTCCCTCTGACTTAATCTTGCATTTTATTTTTGTATTGCCTTCGGCCTTAGCAGTAATTTTACCTTTTCCATTAACAGATGCAACCCTTTTTTTGCCAGAGGACCATTTAATCTTATACTTTTTCATCTCTTTTATGTTTTTCACCTTTAGTTTAAAGCTTTCACCTACATGGAGAGATACCTTTGTTTTATTTAAAATAAATTTTGATTTTGCATCTGCTTTAGCACCAAAAATTTTACATCCATCCGGTATAACGGATGATAAAATAAGTGTAAAAGCAACAATAATAGTAATTATTTTTTTTGTGTTTTTCATATTCATTTTATTCTCCATTCTTTTTTATATAATGATAAATATAGATTATCAAACTATTAAAAAAATTCTATTGTTTTTAGCTTTCATCTTCATCTGAAACCGGAAAAAGAATAGCACATATAACCGCTGCAACCACTGCACACACGCTTATAGTAAGGCCCATGGGAAAGTTCTGAAGTATCTTTATATATCTAAAGCAACAACTAAATACAGCAGAAAGAACCACAACAAAAATTACAGGTTTTTGTTTCTTCATTTCTGGAACTATGATCGCTATAAACATTCCGTAAATTGCTATACTCAGAGCACTCATGATACTCTTTGGTAAGATATCCCCCAGAAGAGCTCCTACGAGCGTTCCGAGGGTCCATCCAATATAGGGAAGAACTGCAAGTCCGGCAAAGTAAGCCCTTGTTATTTCTTTTTCTCTTATGGCAACTGCATAGATTTCATCAGTAACCACATATCCAAGGAGCCATCTCCAAATTCCTGAAAACTTTTTACTTACCTTTTGAGCAAGAGAAACAGACATAAAAGAATATCTGACATTTATTGTAAGTTGAGATATAAGCATCTCTATATAATTTCCAGGCATGACCATAATATTTATTCCTGCAAGCTGCCCTGCTGATGTAAGACAAGTCATGGATATCAATATTGCCTGCCACTTATAAAACCCTAAACTCATAGCCATAATTCCAAATGTAAATGATACGGATAAGTATCCCATACCTATAGGAATCCCGGCTCTTACTCCTTTAATAAATCTTGATTTAACATCATTTTTTTCTATCTTAGTCACATTAAAAGCCTCTCTTTTACGTATGTCGGATATTATTATATATTTAAGATATAATTATTTCAACCACAAAAAAACGTTGCTGCTTTCAGCAAAACACAGAAAGCAGCAACGTATATATCATGTTAAAAAAGTATTTAAAAACTTATATTCAGAATTAATATTTCACATCTACACCGTATACGTAGACACCACAGGACTTAGAATATATATAATATGTTCCTGCTGATGGTACACTGTAGGTAACGGTTGTGTCGCTACCGTTAAGAGTCTTATCTGCAACAAGTGTTCCTCCTACGCTTGAGCTTGTCATACGAAGAGTTCTGGTTGCTGATGTAGAGGTAGATACACCGCTTACCGTTACATTACATGCACCTGTAGTTGTAAACTTGATGTAACGACCTGTAGAATTTCCACCACCATTCATCTTAAGTCTCTTAGAGTAATATGTTCCGTTCACTGTTGTGCTTGCACTTTCTACTGAAACATACTTACTAGATGAAGCACCGATTGTGAAGCTTCCTGATGTAATGTCTGAAGTATAAGCACCCTTTGTAAGGTCATTTGCACTTAAAGTAATATCAGTTCCCGTTGTTGCGCTTGAGCTTGAAGAACTGCTTGATGAACTTGAACTTGAACTTGATGAACCTGAGCTTGTAAGAGAGATGCTTAAAATCTTTCCATCATTATATGCACTAAGCGCAAGATATGAAACTGATGATGAAGATGAAATCGAAAGGCTGCTCTTTAGCTCAGCTACTGTAGTTGTAACTGTTACTGTATCTGTGGCTGTAGCAGATGCACTGTAGCTTGATCCGTTAATCCAGTTTCCGTTTACTGAAGCACCCCATCCGAGTACACCCCAGTAACCATGACTTGAATTTGTGCATGTATACTTGATAGTAACCGTATCTGTATCAGCTGCATTTAAAAGCCATGATGCATCTGAAGTTGAGTAGCTTTCATTTGCTGTATTGCTTGCGAAAATCGTTGTTGTAGTTGATGAAGAAGATGAGTTGCTTGAACTGCTTGAGCTGCTTGATGTGCTGCTTGAAGCAGGGTATACAGCCATAATAGCATCTATAATAGTTTGCTGTGTAACTGCATATGTATTACGATTAAAAAGTGCAAATCCATAAGTATTTGTATCACCATTATCCCACCATACAGGCACACATCCGTACTGTTTTGCATAAGTACAAACCTTTGAAGCAAAGTCTGCACGTCTTGCAGTATTGGTTGAATCATAAGCTGCTTTATCGATAGCGCCATACTCTCCGATTACTACAGGATAACCCTGGCTTGTAAACTTAGAGTAAAGGTTATAAAACTGAGAATTAAGATACGACTCATCTCCATAGCTTGCTACCTTTGAACTGTTTGTTGCATTGCTTCCCCACTGAGTAACAGTACTACTCTCTGCACCACAGAAATCCCATGGATCATAATAATGAACTGAAATCATTATTCTCTTTCCAGAAACACTGCTTGAGAGATAATTATCTGAAGGAAGTGAAAATCCGTAATTACCTACTGTATATTCAATGTTAGTATTCCATCCCGGAATCATAAGCCAACGCTTAGCATTATTTCCGCCTGTCTGACGAACTGTGTCTACAAAGATCTGATTATATGCATTAATATTTGAGTAGTACGTTGTATTTGGTGTACCGTAAGTACCATCAAACTCTTCGTTCATTGACTCAAATATAAGATGCTCATCATAATCCTTAAATGTAGTTGCTATCTGTTTCCAACATGCTTTGTACTTAGCTTTGATGGTTGTCTGATCTGAACCGTTACAAAGAAGCCAGCCGCCGGATACTGAATTATAGCCGTCACCATGCATGTTAATAATTACATAAAGTCCATTGTTAATACACATATCAACAACTTCTTTTACTCTGTTAAGCCAACTTGAATTAATAGTGTAACTTGAACCACTTCCGATATATCCCAAATAAGATACAGGAACACGAATAGTATTGAATCCGGCATTCTTAACTGCCTTAATCATACTGTTAGTGATTGTTGGATTACCCCAGGCTGTCTCAGATGGGATTCCTGATATAGATGCTTCCATTTGATTACCTAAGTTCCAACCGGCTCCCATGGCACTTACCATGGCACTCTGATTTAAATCATTAAAGCTAGCTGCACTAGCTTCTTTTGATTGGGTTAAACCTAACCCAGAAACCCCTGTTACAGTTAATGCTGCAGCAAGAACAGCTGCAAGAATTTTTTTGAAACGCATAGTTTCCTCCTCATAAAAAATGCTTATGACATACACCCCATATGTCACAAAAAAACTAATTAAAAATTCCTTTAAAGCCCCTCTCAAATTTTACTTTTAAAGGATTAATCCGAAACTCTGTAAACGCCTATACATCGAACTCATGAACACTCCGGAGTAAAAAAAATTCATGTTTTCGACGATAAAAAAAACAGATTACAGAAGGAAAAAATAATTTGAAATTTTCCTGTGCATAATCTGTTTAGAATTAAAATTTCGAACCGTGTAGCATTGTAACACTTTTTTATAGTTTTGTACATATCTAACAAAAAAGTTTTTCATTTTCGTGATTTTGTACACAAATAGTACTAACGAAAACTTTTTAGTAAAGATTTTTTTGTGCATGTTGCACAAATTTCATCTTTAAGAAGACAAAAATTTGACACTTATTGGTTATTTTTAACAAATACCTAAGTGAACATGACTCAAATTTGACTTTATTTGTCTTTATATGATAGTATCTATGCAAAATTAGAAACTAACACTTAAGAAAGGTAAATACAAAAGAGGTTACTATGAACACAAGACATGCTGTTTTTTTTGATATAGATGGAACCATATGGGATTATAAATGTGAAATACCCCGAAGTACAATTCAAGCCATACATGCACTCCGAAAAAACGGACATTATGCTTTTTTATGTAGTGGCAGAAGCAGGGGCGCAATAGTAGAAAAAAAGCTATATGATATAGGTTTTGACGGACTGATTGCGGGTGGCGGAACTTATATAGAAATAAAAAACTATAATAATCCTGACGCTTCTCTTACGCGTCCTACCATAACCTCTAATCTGAATACCGACGATATAATCTACGAAAAAATAATTCCATATAATGAGGTATGCAGAGTAAAAAAAAGATCTGAAGAAAAAAATCTAGCTTATATATTTGAAGGAAGAGATGCAATTTATGTTGATGTTGACACATTTAAAGACGACTCTTATGTGGCTTTTCTTAAAGAATCTTTAGGAGAACATTTTAAGACAGGCTTAGAAATAGATGAGAATTCAAACATTAACAAACTTAGTGTTGACAGCAAGTTTACCAATGCAGGTGTTCAACCTATATATGAGGTTTATGGTGACAATCCGGATAATATGTTTGGTTACGAGATAATAAAACATGAATTTGCGGATTATGCAGAAATCATGCCAAAGAACCATACAAAAGCAACCGGCATAGAAAAAGTATGTGATTATCTTTCTATACCGGTTGAGTATACATATGCATTTGGTGATAGTGCAAATGATATTGATATGTTAAAGTACGTTAATTGTGGAATAGCTATGGGTGGCGGCGCCAACTGTGCTAAAGAAGCAGCTGACTTCGTTACAGATTCCATGTATGAAAATGGTATCTATAATGCACTTATAAAATTTGGGCTTATCTAAAACTCCGACTGAGTATAATTTGTCAATACTCCCACCTACGATCTAGCTTAGAGGTGGGGGATTTCTCCGACTGAGTTAAATCTCCTTATATTTTAGCAGTTCTTCCACATACGCTTTTCCGTAAACAGACATCTTACTATCTTTTCTTGTTATATAACCTATGGTCAGCGGATCTTCTTCCTTAAGCTTTATGGAAACCAAGCCTTTAAGTATTGCTTCATCTCCGGAAAGCATACCTGAACCGATAGAATAACCTCCAAGCTTAGCTATTAGTTCCATGGAAGTTGCTCTGTCATCAGACTTAACCATCTTCGGGAAATCGTAATCCGCCATTGCTTCCTCTGTAAGATAATAATTGCTTTCATCACTTTGATCAAAGGACAGACATGTATAATCAGAAAGTTCCTCTATGGATATTTCCTTTCGACCCGCAAGTTCATGATCTTCCCATACATAAATATAGGTTTCTCTTATCATAAGAGGTGTAAAGACTAGCTGATAATGCTTAAATATTTTTCTTAGTATTTCTTCGTTAGCATCGGAAAATGAAACGACACCCACTTCACTTTTCATACTCCTGACATCTTCCAAAACCTCTTTTGTTTTGGTTTCATGAATTGAAAAGATAAATCTATCAGGATAAAATTTATTGATAACTTCCGTAAATGCCTTTATTGCAAAGTTATAATGTTGAGTTGATACTGAGAAGCGCTCTTTGTCGCTATCCTTTGATAGATATTTATCCTCTAGTATTTCATACTGAGACACTGCTCTTTTTGCATAATTTACAAATTCACTTCCGTCTTCAGTAAGTGTGATACCCTTATTGGTTCTGTCAAAAATCAGTATTCCCAACTCTTCTTCGAGTTCTCTTACACTTGCCGAAAGAGCCGGTTGAGAAACAAATAATTTTGTTGCAGCCTCCCTCATAGAAGATGAAGAAGCGATTTCAAGTACATACTTTATTTGATTTATATTCATAATATTTTACACATTTTCCTTTCTATAGCCGTTATGACCAAAATATCAATCTCTGGTTATAGCTCCCATGTTTTTAAGTTGTTTTTTCCTTGCGTACATCAACTGATTCGCTCTTTCAAATACAGTATGGAACGAATTATCCTTTCCCGGTTCAAAATCCGAAATTCCTCCGGAAATAACAACCTTTCCCTCTTTAAGATTTTTTTCTACCTGTCGATTAAAGGAGTCTACAAGCTCATCTCTGTTAGGATAATCCTGTCCATTAATAATAACCACAAACTCATCGCCACCTGTACGAAAAACAGGACTGTGTTTAAATATTTCACATATAAGTTGGCAGGCACTTTTTACGCCTGTAAGAGCATCCTTGTAAGCTATTGTCTTAACAGTACCAAGTTCCTCTGCAGTCTGCGATTCGCACTTTCTTACAAAAACCCAGTTAGATAACATAGTACCGAAAGAGCAAAAGCCCCAAGTCCGGAGACATAGGGCTGTAATTTTTTATTATCTGAAGATGCAATCTCTTTAGCCATAGTAATCCCCTCTTTCAATCATTAATATATCCATCATTTTTATATTGAAATCATTTACTTATATAGGAATTATTATAGCACATTTTTTTTATATAATCCAGTTTTATGACTTGATTGCATCAAATCCCTTTTCAAGATCTGCAATAATATCATCTATATGCTCAACACCGATTGAAAGACGAATGGTATTAGGCTTAATCCCGATTTCCAAAAGTTCTTCCTCCGGAAGTTGAGAATGTGTGGTAGATGCCGGATGGATAACTAAGCTCTTAACATCTGCAACATTGGCAAGAAGAGAGAAGATCTCAAGATTATCAATAAATTTCCAAGCTTCTTCCTGCCCGCCTTTTATATCAAATGTAAAGATTGATCCACCACCATTTGGGAAATATTTCTTATATAATTCGTAATCAGGATGATCCTTTAGCGAAGGATGATTTACCTTTTCTACTTGTGGATGATTACTTAAATATTCAACAATTTTTTTTGTATTTTGTGCATGTCTGTCAAGACGAAGAGAGAGAGTTTCTACACCCTGAAGAAGTAAAAATGCATTGAAAGGCGATATGCTTGCACCCGTATCTCTTAAAAGAATTGCTCTTATATAAGTTACAAAAGCTGCAGGACCTAGTGCATCGTAAAATGATAATCCATGATAACTTGGATTTTGTTCAGTGATATTGGGATAATTACCACTTGCTTTAAAATCAAATCTACCTGATTCAACTATAATTCCTCCTAATGTTGTTCCATGTCCACCGATAAATTTTGTAGCTGAGTGAACTACGATATCTGCTCCGTGTTCAATCGGTCTTATAAGATATGGAGTTCCAAATGTATTATCAACAACTAGCGGAAGTCCGTGCTTATGTGCTATTTTTGCTATCGCATCAATATCCGGTATATCACTGTTTGGATTTCCAAGAGTTTCTAAGTAAATAGCTCTTGTATTTTTCTTTATTGCATTTTCAACTTCTGTTAAATCATGAGCATTTACAAATGTTGTTTCTACTCCATACTGCGGAAGAGTATAAGAAAGAAGATTATAACTTCCTCCGTATATTGTTTTCTGTGCAACTATGTGTCCACCATTTGCTGCAAGAGCTTCGATGGTATATGTAATTGCTGCCGCTCCGGATGCAACTGCCAAAGCTGCGCTTCCTCCTTCAAGTGCTGCAAGTCTTTTTTCTAATACTTCCTCTGTTGAGTTTGTTAATCTTCCATATATATTTCCTCCTGCAGAAAGGCTAAATCTGTCTGAAGCATTTTGACTGTCATGGAAAACATAAGAGGCAGTCTGGTAAATCGGAACTGCTCTTGAATCTGTAGCCGGGTCTGCCTTCTCCTGTCCTACGTGTAACTGTAATGTTTCAAATTTATATGTACTCATAGCTTTAATCTCCTTTCATTTGGAAAATATTTATTATTTGTTCGATGGGTTTATAATAGCACCACATAAGCATTTTGAAAATTCATTTGGTTTTATCGTAAGTGATAGTCTTTACTTATCACTATGATTACGTATTATCTATGCAAAAATACTTAACTTTTTATTACTGAACTTTTACATCCAATGGATACATATTTGTACTGAGATACTTCATACCATTGTCTGCAAGTATTACCACTATATTTTTTCCGGCATTTTCAGAACGCTTACCTACTATTGTTGCTGCCAAAAGAGCTGCAGCAGCTGATTGACCCAAAAATACTCCATCTGTACGTGCAAGTTCGCGTCCAACTGCATATGCATCTTCGCCCTTAATGTCAATGCATTCATCGTAATCAAATCCCACAATAAATGGAGCTTTTGCTTCATCAGGAAAACCCGGATCTCCAAATGGTGCTGTACCATCAAGTGTCTGAGGATTTTCAGATCCTCCCGGTCTTGAGGTAGGATCCGCCTGAACTGCAATTATTTTTATATCCGGATTCTTCTCTCTGAAATACTTTGATAAGCCTGTGATTGTTCCGGCAGTACCGGACGTGGCAACTAATATATCTACTTTTCCATCTGCATCTTCCCATATTTCCGGTCCTGTAGTTTCATAATGAATTCCAGGGTTCGCTTCATTGGCAAGCTGATTAATGAAATAATGTTTTGTTGGCTGCGAATCGCAATAGGCCTGAATAGCATCCTGATAGAATTGCGTTGTAAATGTTCCATTTGTCAATGCTTCCGGCACTCCCGGTACATCAAACATACTCTTTAAGTTAGCTCCATAAGCCCTAAGCATCTTTTGTCTTTCTTCAGACTGCCCCGGTTCAAGAAAAACTGTAAGTTTGTATCCTCTACTTGCTGAGAATGCAGCAAGACCAATGCCTGTGTTACCGGATGTATTTTCAACAATTGTATCTCCTGGTTTTAAAATTCCATTCTTCTCTGCTGCCTTGATCATATTTAATGCTGCTCTGTCTTTAACTGATCCGGAAGGATTAAAATATTCTAATTTTCCTAAAATCTTTGCTTTTATATCATTTTTTTCTTCATAATTCACAAATTCAAATAATGGTGTATGTCCTACAAGTTCCTCAATATTTGTTATTATTTTTCCCATTATCTTTACCTCACTTTCTATAATTCATTAATCAAATATTTCTTTGTATGGATCTTCCAAATAAATCGGATAATAATCACCTGAGTCCAAATACTGTGCTAAAGCTATAAGCGATGCAGCACAACCGGTGCTTCCATGATAAAGTCCGGTATAAGCATCAGAAGTCCACGGTTCGTGCCTGTTCCATGCTGTATACCAGTTAGTATAATGTTTCTTATCATCATAGGTTGACTCACCTATTAAGGTCTCCGCTGCCTCTTTAGCAGCTTTTAAATAAATATCTTCATTGGTCAGCTTATGGATATTTATAAAATGCTCAACCATACCAGCCGCTCCACAGCAGTAGCAGTTGGTTCTCCAATATCCTTCAGAATGTTTTTGTGGGGCTCCGGTTGCCAGGATTCCATTTGTAAGTTTAATAACAAAATCCTTATACTTCTCTTCGCCTGTAATTTCGTATAATTTAAAGAACAATCTGGATGTCCCGATTGGACCCTGACATACACCCAGGTAGAATAAATCTTTAAGATACGTATCATTGTACGGAATTAACGCAGCATCTTTATCCTCTGAATATACTGCAAGACCCTCTATATAATCTGCTGCTCCCTTTGCAATACTTAAGAATTCTTCATCCTTTGTATATTCATATGCTGTAGCCATAATATATCCTGATCCTGCCGCACCATATTCGAAGCCCGGAAAATAACCCCCCGCTTTTCCTATTGTTGGAAAACTTTCCGTATCCATAACATACCAGCGATAGCCACCATTTGGTGCATTTTCTTTTTGATTTGCAACATATGTTGCAGCTTTCTTTGCAATGTTCAAATAATTCTCAACGCCATACCTTTTATAGACATCCAGCAGATATAATATAAGACCGCCTTCGCCCAATATCCCATAAAATCCATACCAGGTAAGACCGACCTCTTCTTCATGTGCTGAATCAACTAAGTCATTTGTTACCTTTATAGCGAAATCTTTATATTTCTCATCGCCTGTAATATCATATAGTTTACTTGCTGCGTATGCACCTCCCGCAGGTCCGTTTAAGAAACCAATCTCGGCTCCCTCCAGGTATTTTGTTTTTGCTATAAAGTTTTCTTTTCCTTTATAATGTGAAATAACATAGTTAATACTTCTCTTTGCATGAAGCAAATAGGTTTCATCGTTAGTTGATTTATAAAGTCGTAGAAAGAAAAGTGCTACGCCTGCTCCCCCGCCATATATTCCTGTCTTGGAAAGTAACAGTTCATCATCTGCAACCTCTTTGCCGGGTTTAATGTCATAATACTCTGTATCACCTTCTATGTGACAGTAGTTTTCAAGCCATTTTAAGGTTTCTTTTGCCTTTTTAATAAGGTCTTCACCGGTTAATGGTTCAAATCTCTTTATCCAGTTGGACTTACTCATCTGTTTTCTTACCTTTCATTAGTTTCTATATAAGTAGCCTTTGTATTTTCTTTTACAACGGTCTCAACATCAGCTGTCTTTCAATGAAAACAGTTGTATTCACAAAACTCTCAACAAGGACATAATTTAAGCGGCAACGGAAGGATCAGCGTTATTGATGAATCGATAAAATTAATATAGAATTTCCACTTATCTTTCCCCAAAACAATTTTTTATTCTATCCAGTGCTTCAACAAGAACACTTCTAGGGCATGCAACATTAATCCGCTGAAATCCTGACCCTGTTTTACCAAATATCCTTCCACTGTCCAGCCAAAGGTTCGCTTTGTTTACAATCCAATCATCAACTGCCTTGGCATCAATTCCGGTTTCTCTAAAATCAAGCCATATCAAATAGGTTCCTTCCGTTGGAACTAACCTTATTCCTGTAAGCTTTTCTTCGATATAATCCTTTGTAAAATCAAGGTTTTCCTTAATATATTTTTTCACTGCCTCATACCATTCATCACCGTAAGTATAGGCAGCCTCTGTTGCTGCAATTCCAAAACGATTCGGCTCATCAAGTCCTGATACATCATACTGCTTTACAAACTTATGCTTTAATTCTCTGTTTGGAATAAATATATTTGACTGCTGTACACCTGCTAAATTAAAGGTCTTACTTGGTGCTGTCGCAGTAATGGTAAACTCTCTAAACTCCGGCTTAATCTCCTGGAAAACGTGATGTGTACCACTCCAGATAAAGTCAAAATGAATCTCATCACTAAACACAATCACTTTATATTTCTTACAAATCTCACCAAGCTTTTCTAACTCTTCTTTCTTCCATACTCTTCCAACCGGATTGTGTGGATTGCAAAGAATAAATAGCTTTACATCATGTTCCTTTATTTTATTTTCAAAATCATCGAAGTCGATTGTATAGTGTCCCTCTCCATCATAGCGCAAATCATTGCTAACCAGCTTTCTGTCATTTTGAAGTATGATATTGCTAAATGGATAATAGACCGGCTGCTGAATAATCACCGAATCACCAATATTGGTATATGCTCTAATTGCATTTGCAATGGCAAAGCACACACCTGGCGTATGCACGTGCCACTCCGGTAATACCTCCCAATCGTGATGTCTTTTCATCCAGCCTGCAACTGCCTCAAAAAATCCATCTCCCTTTTGAATATTTGTGTAACCGTAAATATTATGCGCTACAACTTCTGTCAAAGCATCCTCTACATATGAGGTTGTCTTAAAGTCCATATCCGCCACCCAAAGAGATAATACATCCTCCGGATATCCGCGTTTTACGGCAAAGTCGTATTTTAAGCATTTTGTTCCTTTTCGATCTATTATTTTATCAAAATCAAGATTTCTTTCTGGCATATGAATTACTTCCTCTAATTTAATACTGATACACAATAGCTATTGGCTCGCTTCTCTCTCACTAAATATACTGTGCCTTATAGCCATCATACGAATCTATAGCGTATTTTAAATCTGCAATCAAATCCTTTGCAGACTCAATTCCAACCGACATACGAAGCACACAATCTGTGATTCCATTCGCTATTCGCTCCTCCTCCGGTACGTCAGCATGTGTCTGGGTATAGGGATAAGTGAGAAGCGTTTCCACTCCTCCAAGGCTCTCAGCAAAAGGAATGAGCTTAGTGTATTTTAAAATATGCTTTGTAAGGGCTGCACTTTCCACTTCAAAGGTTAACATTGCTCCAAAGCCTCTTGCCTGCTTTTTACTAATCTCGTAGCTTTCTGTTCCTTCAATTCCCGGATAATAAATATTCTTTACCATTGGCTCCGACTGCAAATACTTTACAATTTCAAATGCATTTTTCTGCGCCCTTTCCATACGAATTCCAAGCGTCTTTATTCCTCGAAGAATCAACCAGCTATCAAATGGTGCAAGTCCTGAGCCAACTGTTTTTATTATAAAACGTAATTTTTCTAAAATATCATCTCTATTTGCTACCACAAAGCCCGCAATGGTATCATTGTGACCACCTAAGTATTTGGTTCCACTATGAATAACAACATCTGCGCCAAGATTAAGTGGATTTTGGAAATATGGTGATAAAAATGTATTATCTACTATCAATAATAAATCATGCTTTTTTGCAATAGCGGCAACCCTTTCGATATCAATGACACGCATCATAGGATTGGTCGGAGTTTCCACATATATTGCCCTTGTGTTTTCCTTTATATAACCTTCTACATCCTCTTTGCTACAATTAATTCTGGTAAATTCAATACCATTTTTTAAATTGATATTATCAAACAAACGAATACTTCCACCGTAAAGGTCTGCATCTGTAATCAAGTGATCCCCCGGTTTAAATATCTCCATTAAAGCTGTAATTGCTGCCATTCCACTCGAAAACGCCAGTGCATCCGTACCATTTTCCAATGCTGCAACCATCTTTTCCAACTGCTGTCTTGTTGGATTCTGCAATCTTGAATAATCAAACCCTGTGCTCTGTCCCACCTCCGGATGTGCGTATGTTGCAGTCTGATAAATTGGGTAAGTGATTGAACCATAATGTTCCCCATACCCCTCTTCACTTTCTATATGCAAACACTTTGTATCGATATCTAAACTCATAAATCTACAACCTTCCATTTTCATCTACTTACCTGGGTCTATAACTAAGCGCCACCTTGCTGTTTAATTGCCACAATTTAACCAACCTTTCTATCAATCAAATCCTGCAATGTTGTTTTTTCTAAAACATCATTTAATGCATCATACATTTTTTTCCAAAGCGGAAGACATATACTTTCACATTTGTATTCAAACACTTCTTCATTTTGTAAGGAGTTATCAGTTGTACAGAAATCTCCTTCTAAGCATTTTATTATTTCACCAACAGTATAACCATTTGGCGTTCTTGCCAATCGGTATCCCCCCTCTGCACCTCTTGCACTAATAACTTTATTATTGCAACGTAACTTGGCAACAATGCTCTCCAGATACTTTTCAGATAATCCTTCCTGCTCTGCAATATCTTTCAGTCTTACAAAGTTTTCCCCTTGATATAATGCAAGAAAAACCATTATCTTTAACCCATTTTTACCCTTAGTTGTTACAAGCATAACACCACTCTTTCTTCACCACAACCAGTCACATTTTTCTAAGTGATTCATGATTATCAATTTTGCCAAAATAAAATGAAATTTTCTCGAGCGCTTCCGCTACTGAACATTCCACATCAAAAACAGAGATTGCTTTTTTTTCAAATTGCTTTTGTGCCTGAAAACCAATCTTTTTACAAACCACAGATCTGCAATCTGAAATGATTGAAACTCTGGATATAACATCCTCAGGTCCGCCACAGGCATTTCCCTGACCATCACAACCATTTCCTGATCCACCACAACCTTTCCTGTCACCGCATTGTGAAGATGTTTTTTCTTCCGATACAATTCTTTCTTCTAATAATTTTATTTCCTCGTCCACTTCGTATATTAAAAATTTGCTCACTTCACCAAATTTCAAATCTACATTCATTCCATCTGAAGAACCTATCGCTATTTTATATGACATAGTTTTCCTTTCATATCTGAACGAATCTGTTCAGAGCCACATCTCGAAAATCCTTCGAATTTTCGAGATATGGCTTATCCTTAAAAACCGAGCATTTTTATTCTGCTTAATGAAATTTTGCTTGGCTCAAAACAGTTACACTTTAATTAAATCTGGATACTGCCACAGTGTAGATATCTTCTATCAAACGTATACCACCTGTGTAACCTACATAGGAATTATCAAAAACAACCTTATCCTGTACAGGATAAGCTATATTTAAAAAGTTTCCCTTCAATTCCTCAGTAACCTCTTTCTCATAATATCCACCTAACACAAGTGGATAGCCATGATAGTCGTGCTGCCGAATCTCACTATGAATCTTAAAGCCATCTGTTTCGAATGAAACCTCTGCCTCAAGTCCATAATTTAACTTTTTAAACTCTTCCTTAATACTTTCTCTTACATTCTTTGGCGTGTCATCCACCACAAACTGCTTTGCCGGAACAAGTCCCAAATCATTTGCAAGGAATTTTGTAATTCCGAGTGCATAATGCGCATCTGAAACCACTGTAAACTGCTTATTAATAACACGATTTTCAAGGAAAAGATCTGCATAACGTTCAATTAGATAATAATAATAATCCTCATGCTCCTTGATTACATACTCAACCTTTGCTTCATCAACACCCGCAAATTTACCAACCTCTCTTAAAAACCTGCTGGTTTCTGTCGCTCCAATAGGTAATGTCTTATAATGCAAGTATGGTGTACCAAACTTGCGCTCCATTTTCTTTACATTTGAGAGCCCCACCCAAGGTGAAACAAGTAAATTGAATTCAGCATCCGGAATCTTATTAATATTTTCAATCCCTCTCTTATATCCAAAGATTGTATTAGGGATAAGACCAAGTTCACTAATTAGTTTTTCTAATTCACGAAGATTTCCAAGCCAAAACAAATCTTGATATGGAACATCAGCCCAAATATTTACAAGTCCCTTTTGCTTCTTATCTGATTTCTTTAAATACTGCTCAATAATCGAATCTACAACCTGTTCATGTCCCTTATAATTATTTCCCTTGAAACCAGCAGTTGGTGCATAAAGAACAGGCTTTGGTGCATCTTCAAATCTTGATACAACCTCACCGGAATCATCTCCTACAATTTCCGGAATACATCCTGTTAATACTACATATAAATCTGCATCAATTACTTTAAGTGCATTTTCAATTGTTGAGTCAAGCTTCTTTACGCCACCAAATACAACATCCTTCTCGTTGATACTTGTACAAGGAAAAATATTTGGTGAAAAATATCCCGAGCTACCTATAGATTCCGATAACTTCTGTGCGCAACCAGGTCCTGAATGAAGTATTGGCAAAGCACGGTCAATTGCCTGAACTGTCTGCATTGCACCAAGTGCACATTTATAACGCTGTTTATCTAATAATTTTGCCACCCTACTTCACCTCCTCAAGAAATGCATCTACATTCTGCTGATACCACCAGTCTGTATATGGCAGCTTAGTTCGTGCTGCAAGATTTGCTTCAAAGCTTCTATTCCGAATTGCATCAAGAATTGTATTTGCAAACTCCAATGTATGCTTATAACCGAAAATCATATACTCATCTGCAACATAGATTGCCGGTGTGCCATTCTTTATTGCCCATACAGTTGAGCCGGGATGTCTTGACAAATACATATCCGGTTTGTATTTATTTAAAATATTCATAACCTCATAATTTTGCTGATCTGCAACGCTCGCCTCAAAATCAATATCATTATCAAGAAGATATTTCATTGATGGAGGAACATCTCCATTTTCATACTTCTTGTCATAATGCCAAGCAAGTGCCCACACAACCTTAATACCGAGTTCTTCAAGTACTCTTGAAACCTCAAAGGTATATCCGGGTCCCATACCAAGAACAGCTGTAAGACCTTTAATTTCTTTCTTAACCTCTTCAATCTGTGGAATATAAATTGCTCTTTGTTCTTCTATGTACTTCTCGATTTTTTCACTTCTACCAGTTACCTTTCCAATTTCACGTAGCCATGTTTCAAAACCGACAATACCACACTGGTTGATACTTCTTACATATGGAACACCATACTTTTCCTCTAATCCATTGCCAAGATAATTTCCCAGGGTTCCGCAAATACAGGTTGTAGCGAGACTCTCTGATAAATGTGAAAGTTCTTCAATGGTTGAGTTACAATATAAAAACACAGGATCCAAATCAAAATTCTTAAACATTTCAATAATCTCCGGCCTTGCACTCTCAAAGAAATTCTTGAAATTGATTTTATTTGTTTTAACGCCCTCTCTTGGTGGCTGAACTATTTCCTGCAAAATAGCATGGTCTGAAATATCAAAGCCGGTCGCCCAAATTCTAGACTTAAATCCTTCACAATGAACCGCCACAATTGGAACCCCAACTTCTTCTCTTACATCATCAACAATACTATCAATATCCTCACCAATAATTCCTGTCGCACATGAGCTTGAAACAAAAATTGCCTTTGGTGAATATCTTTTATTTACTTCTAAAATAATATCGCGAAGCTTTTCTGTAGAACCAAATATTGTATCATTTTCATTCATATCTGTTCCTACATAAACCGTATCACTTGTTACACCTCTCTTCTTCGCCATTACTTTTGTCATATAATATGCACCAGCACTTGCTACAGAGCACCCAGCCGGTCCATGATGAATAATCGCTACATCACGAATACCTGCAAGCTGACCAAGTCCACAAGACGAAAGACAGGTACTAGACTGTGAAAAACATCTTGAACAGCCCTTTAATGTTCCACACTCACTTTGTGTGGCTAAATCTTTTAATGAACCTACATAACCAGTGATAGAACCTATACGGTTTTCTCTGGTTGCCAAGTTTGAATTACCTGTGTTAATAGCCATATCTTAAGCAAATCCTTTCGTTTTATTTAAAATTCAATCGCATCCTCTACTTCATGTCTTATTTTCTGAAGATCTTCGGATAGGTATCTCTCTCCGTTGTCAGGAAGAAGCGGAACAATAAGCTTACCCTCATTTTCCTGAAGTCTTGCCTGCCTAATTGCAACAGCAAGCGATGCACCTGATGAAGCTCCAACAAATATCCCTTCATATTTAGCAAGCAAATGGATTGCTTTTAATGTTTCAGCATATGTAATTGTCACATACTCATCTGTAAGCTCATCATTAAAATTAGCCGGAGCCATTGGTGTTGTTGTTGTTCCATCATGCACAGCATGTATTCCATGGAAACCTCCATCCTCAACTCCCTTAACAATTGGATTTTGTACATCATTTGCATCAGGCTGGGTAATCACAACCTTAATATGAGGATTTTTCTCTTTCAAATACTTGCTTACACCATGTGTAGAACCACCGGTACCTACACCGCCAACAAAAATATCTATTTTCCCTTCCGTATCTTCCCAAATTTCAGGTCCAGTATGCTTGTAATGTGCATTCACGTTATCCGGATTATCTAACTGTCGTGTTGTATATGCACCTTCAATTCCATCAGTCATGTACGAAAGTACATCTGCGAAAGCCGCAATACCCTTTTCAAACACACCTGCTACTAACTCATCCGGAATATCTTCTATTATGTTTGCCTGATACGCCTCAAGAAGCTTACGTCTCTCAATTGATACACCATTTTGTAATCCTATATTAAACTTATATCCTTTTGCCGCTGCAAAAGCTGCCATTGCAACACCTGTATTTCCACTTGTATATTCAATCAGTGTTGTCTTCTCCGGACTAATGTCACCTCGCGCTTCAGCCGCCTCAATTATTTCCAGAGCCATACGATCCTTGTGTGAACCAGCAGGATTAAAATACTCAAGCTTTCCAGCTATTCTTCCCTTTAAGCCAAGAACCTTTTCAAGTCTCCTGAATTCAACGATTGGTGTCTTTCCAACCAGTTCTGTAATAGAATTATAAATTGCCATAAGAATCCTCCTATTCTTCCATAAACCTCTGGTTTTCCAGTCAGTCAATCTAAATTATGTACTTATTTCTTTATTATTAAATCTTGTAATCGTCTGCAAGCTCCATCATGCCGTATTCCATAAGAATTTCTTCAAGTCTTTCCTGTGTCATCGGTGTAGGAATTACAAAATCAGTATTTTCAATAACTGCTTGAGCTAGATTTCTGTATTCCTGCGCCTGATTTGAATCTGGTTTGTATTCAATTACCGTCTTTTTATTTATCTCAGCATGCTGAACGATATTATCTCTTGGAACAAAATAAAGAAGCTTTGTTCCGAGCTCTTTTGAAAAAGCACGCAGAAGATCCAGTTCCCTATCTACATTTCTTGAATTACAAATGATACCACCAAGTCGTACTCCACCGGTTCTGGCGTATCTCTGAATACCCTTTGAAATATTATTTGCAGCGTAAAGTGCCATCATCTCACCACTTGCTACAATATAAATTTCTTTAGCCTTACCTTCACGAATCGGCATTGCAAAACCACCACAAACTACATCTCCTAATACATCATAGAATACGTAATCCAAATCATCTGTGTATGCTCCAAGATTTTCAAGCATATTAATTGAAGTAATTATACCTCGACCGGCACAGCCAACCCCCGGTTCGGGTCCACCGGACTCAACACACTTTGTACCGCCGTAGCCTTCCTTCAGAATAAGATCAAGCTCGATGTCTTCTCCTTCATCACGAATTGTGTCAAGTACTGTCTTTTGTGCCAGACCTCCAAGCAAAAGTCTTGTTGAATCTGCCTTTGGATCACAACCTACAACCATTACCTTCTTACCATGCTCACAAAGACCTGCTGTAAGATTCTGAGTTGTTGTTGACTTTCCAATACCACCTTTTCCATAAATTGCAATCTGTCTAATTTCTCCCATTTTTTCTTCCTTCCTATTCAAATAATTTTTGTATTTTAATATATTTCATTAATTGCTCTATTGAGTTTTCTATAATTCCGGGAATCTCATAGGCCTGAATTCCCATGCAACCGGCTGTATACCTGGCTCCGTCTCCTATACGGCCAACTAGTAAATATTCACAATCCGAAAGAGCTTCTAGATTTTCTCTCAGTCTTTCCTCGTCATGATTACCAAACTCACAAACCGGCTCAAGCTGCCTTTTTTCAAGCATAACCATCTCATCATCTAAAACCTCAAGGATATAAAATGCTTTCGCTCTTCCAAAGTGGTTATTCACAACAATTCCATCACTCGATGCAACTGCAATTCTTATTTTATCCATGCGAAAAAGTCTCCTTCACATTCAGTCGTCTCTGATAAATCCGATCTCCGAATTCCGATTTTCCCGGAACACCAACTGCATCCGCTCTACAGTGTTGACAATGTCTAAATACATCAATATATTTAGAAGCTTTTGTTCTTGCAGCATCAATCTCTGCACACACAGGTGCCTTTACATCTTTTAGTTCATGTTGTGGAATTAAAGGAATTATGTTGTATATGCTTGCACCTGCTTCTTTAACAGTTCGTGCTATTTTTTCGATGTGATCTCCATTTATTTCCGGAACAAGTACCGTGTTTACCTTCACTGTTATTCCACCCGCTGCAACTTTTTTTATGCCTTCTAACTGGTTTTCAATCAGTATTCTCGCACCCTCTACACCTTCTATTTTTTCACCATGGTAAATAATGTATGCATTCAGTTTTTCCTCTATAACAGGATCAACCGCATTTACGGTTACCGTCAAAGAATCAATCCCTATATCCATAACATCCTCGGCTCTTTCGCTTAACAATAATCCATTTGTACTCATACACTTAATTAGATTAGGGAATTTTTCCTTTATTATCCTAAAAGTGTTTAATGCATTATCTGTTGCCAACGTATCTCCAGGTCCGGCAATTCCAGCCACCTTTATGTCAGGACATATTTCCAAAGCCTTTGTAAGTATATCCTCACACTCTTCCGGCTTTAATACTTTTGAGGTTACTCCCGGACGTTCCTCTACATCATTAATTGTTCGGTCACAGAATCTACAAGCAATGTTACATCCCGGACTTACAGGCAAATGTATTCTTCCTGCATTATTTTTATGACCACCAAAGCAAGGATGCGAATTTTGCAAATCCTTGTATGTATTACTCATGTGACACCCTCTTTCAATCTCTATTTTCTTTAGTGATTATGCATCACCAACGATACCGGTTGGATTCGAACCAACATCTTCAGTTTTGCAAACCTATGCCATACCAGCGGCCACGGCATCTTATAAAAATAGAAAGACCAAAGTTCATCCCCTTCAAGAATAAACCTCTGGTCTTTCCAGTCAGTTTTATAATCTTATTTTTTCTGTTTTATCAATTTGTATTACTTTTCCATCCTGAATAATAAGTGTAATATTGCCGTATTTTACTTCTTTAACTAATCGACTGATTATTTCACTTAATTTACTATCGTAAATTGTCTGTTTATCATTTCCCATAAGCACCTCCTATGAATTAAATAAAGGTGTTGATAAGTATCTGTCACCGGAATCCGGAAGTAAAGCAACAATTACCTTTCCCTTATTCTCAGGTCTTTTTGCAAGAATTTCTGCTGCCTTTAATGCGGCTCCTGATGAAATACCCACGAGAATTCCTTCTGATGTTGCAAAAGCTTTTCCTTCTGCGAATGCATCCTCATTTTCAATTGTTATAATTTCGTCGTACACCTTAGTATCAAGTACATCCGGCACAAATCCGGCACCAATTCCCTGAATCTTATGAGCTCCGGGAGTTCCTGTTGAAAGTACTGCACTTGTAGCCGGCTCAACAGCAACAATCTTCACATCAGGATTTTGCTCTTTCAAATACTGTCCTACACCGGTAATTGTTCCACCGGTACCTACACCTGCAATAAAAATATCCACCTTTCCATCTGTCTGTTTCCAAATCTCAGGACCTGTTGTTTCCTTATGTACTTTAGGGTTGGCCGGATTAACAAACTGACCTAAAATAACAGAATCTTCAATCTCCTTATTAAGTTCTTCAGCTTTTGCAATGGCACCCTTCATGCCCTTAGCACCCTCTGTAAGAACAAGCTCAGCGCCATAAGCCTTTAGAAGATTTCTTCTTTCCACACTCATTGTCTCCGGTAATGTAAGGATTGCTTTATATCCCATAGCAGTTGCTACTGCCGCAAGACCAATACCTGTATTACCACTTGTTGGCTCAATAATGGTTGCTCCCGGCTTTAAGATTCCCTTTGCCTCTGCATCCTCAATCATTGCAAGAGCAATACGATCCTTAACTGAACCTGCCGGGTTTAAGTACTCAAGCTTAGCAAGTACAGTTGCCTCTGTAATTTCTCTTTTCCTTGAATATCCATTTAACTGTAATAAAGGTGTTCCTCCAATAAGTTCTAATGCACTCTGTTTGATTTCACTCATGATAAATATCCTCCTTATAATAAAAATAGTAGCTACCTCTTACGGCAACTACAGTTATATTTGTTAGCCCTAAGGGTATAGTTTTTTATATCCTTAATCGGATTGACTATATCCTACCACGCTAGTATGTTTTTGAAAATATCACAAAACTAATCATTGGTGATTAGTTTTGTTAATCACTAAAATTCCTCATATTTCTTAATTTGGATTTCTAAAATGTTCCATTATCTTTTCACTATATAATGCAAATTTCTTTTCCTCTTATTCTTCAAACACATGTGGTCGTTTTCCATTTATCAAATCTCTCCAAAACGGTGACATATTTCTGAGATACTCCACCACTTCTTTAACCGACTGAATCATATAATCAATTTCTTCCTCAGTCACATCCTCAGAAAGGGATAATCTAAGGGAACCATGTGCCACCTCGTACGGTCTGCCAATTGCAAGTAACACATGACTTGGGTCTAATGAACCGGAAGCACAAGCCGAACCCGAGGATGCTGAAATGCCTTTGTTATCTAATAAAAGGATCAATGACTCTCCCACTATTCCCTCAAAACAGAAATTAACAGTCCCAGGCAATCTATTATCTCTGTCACCATTCAATTCTGAGTAAGGGATTGAATCAAGACCGGCAATTAATTTATCTCTAAGTGGTAATAATTTAGCTGCATATCCATCAAGGTCCTTTGTTGCATCCTCTAGAGCTGCCACCATACTTACAATACCTGGTAAGTTTTCTGTTCCTGCTCGTTTTCCTCTCTCCTGTGCACCACCTTCTATTATGTTAGTAAGCAGTATTCCCTTCTTTGCATATAAAATTCCCACACCCTTTGGTCCATGGAACTTGTGGGCTGAGAGGCTTAGCATATCGATATTATCTCTATCTATATCTACAGATATATGTCCAATTGCCTGTACGGCATCAGTGTGAAATAATACATTTTTCTCTCTACATACTGTGCCGATTTCTTTTATTGGCTGAACTGTACCAATCTCATTATTTGCATACATAATTGTTACAAGCGCCGTGTCTTCTCTTATGGCATCCTTTACCTGCCTCGCTGATATAACTCCATTACTATGTACATCTAAAAGCTCAATTTCAAAACCTTCTTTTTCCAACTTTTTTAGGGTATGAAGCACTGCATGGTGCTCAAACGATGTTGAAATAATATGCTTATTTCCCTTTTTCTCTCCTATTCTTGCCGCAGAAATAATTGCCTGATTATCAGCCTCACTTCCACCTGATGTAAAATATATTTCCTTTGCGTCACAGTTCAACACTACTGCCGCTCTTCTTCTCGCATCCTCAAGTGCTTTCTTTGCCTTTTGACCTATCTCATATAGACTGGAAGGGTTACCATACACCTCTCTCATATATGGAAGCATTGCGTTAATTGCATTGTTGCTCATTTTTGTTGTAGCTGCATTATCTGCGTATATTCTCATAAATATCCTCCATTTATAAATATCTCGCCTACCTCAAAGGTGTCTCCCACTTCACCACGGTTGATTTCTGTCCCTTTCTTTACTCCACCGGTATACTTCTGTAAAAAAAGAAATAGCCGGCAGTCGATAACATACTGTCCATCGATTATTTTGTCACCTAAAAGAACAACAATCTCGACGTGCATTTTTAAAGCTAACCAACGATGGACTCATATTGCCAAACTGTTTTCATCAAGCAGAAATTCTTTCGCTCCCATCATCAGATAGCCATTCTCATCATAACGAGGTTTCATACTCTTTTCTACGATAATGATCCTCTTAAATGAATCATTGATTTTTTTGAAAGAAAATGTTTCCTGCACATATTTCTCTTTTTCAGAAATAGCATACGCTGACTGAATATAATACTTTTTACTGCCCAATGTGGCTATAAAATCAATCTCGCGCTGCACACGGATTTCTTTTCCTTTACTGTCTCTTTCTCTCGATTCCACAGTTCCCACATCTACCTGATACCCTCTGAATCTCAACTCATTATATATAATATTCTCCATGATATGTGTTTCTTCAATCTGCCGAAAAGATAAACGGGCATTCCTAAGCCCCACATCTTCAAAATATATTTTATAAGGTGTGCCTATATATTTTCTTCCTTTCACATTATATCTTTTTACACGGTTAAGAATAAACGCTTCTTCAGCATAGCCAATATATTTGTCTATCGTCGATGCACAGGTAGTTTTTCCATGGACCGAATTCATAGTATCAGCTATTTTTCTCGGATTTGTTAATGAGGAAATACCGGAAGCAATCACATCGATCACTTCTCCAAGGGCTGCTTCATCTTTTACTGAGTATCTTAAAATGATATCCCTGAGATACACATTTTCCATTTGGGAGATCAGATAATTGGTTTTCTGTTCTTCCGTTGCCATAAGTGCAACTGCGGGAAGCCCTCCGTATACCGAATAATCGTCATACGCTTCACTTTTGTCTCCTTGCCTGAACCCATAATACTCCGAAAATGATAAGGGAAGAATGTGCACTTCATCTCCCCTCCCTTCAAATTCTGTTAAAATATCTTTCGATAAAAACCTGGAATTACTTCCCGTAACGTAAACATCTACATTATCTTTACGAAGAAAGCCATTAAGTACTGACTCAAAAGCACCGAGTTTCTGAACCTCATCAAGCAAAAGATAATACATTTCCCTGCCACTGATCTTTGGCATTAACCACTGTATAAATTTAGAAGGATCAACTTTACGGTCTTCCTTTGCATTATCAAAAATCAAAGGATCCTCACCGATTTTCATTAAATCCTCTGCTGAGTCAAAGGCGAACTTGATGATATGATCCTCTGCTATATTTTCTTTCAACAAATGGTTATAAAATATGTTATTCAATAGATATGACTTACCACATCTTCGTATTCCGGTGATCACTTTAATAAATCCGTTGTGTTTTCTGACAATGAGCCTCTCAAGGTAGATATTTCTGCTTATTTCCATAATAATTTCTCCATTTAATATTTCTGTCGTAAACGATGTTTTTGTTAAGTAGATTATAGCCTACCTTTCAGCAAATTGCAATTGTCAATTTAATATTTTTTCCGCAATTGACACTTTTAGTCAAGACTCGCTTGCGAGTCTTTTCGCGCCGGTCTCGGATATCATGTCGGTCATTGTAACCTTTGTTTTCTTTGTTCCAATATTCTATAATAAGATGAAGAGCCAGGATAAGCCACTATTATTGTGAATGAGACCGTAGAAAATCTATGATTTTCGTAATCAAACTTATGCACAGCTGGTTCCAGATGGTTCAAGTCCGAAGGACGCAGAAGCATCTGCTAGAACCGAACCATTTGGAGCAGTTATTGTCGAGCTTGCGAGACATTAGAACTGCCCATATGATAGCTGGCAGATGTTCAAGTCTACAGGACGCAGAAGCTTCGACTTGCAGCGAACCATTAGGGTCTGTTTTTAATTGCAAAGATTTATAAAATTGATAATTATAGTAACTATTTTTTCCGGATAATTATAAAACACATACAACTATGATCCATTATCATCTTGTGTGGGGGAGGAATTCCTGCCATTTGATTTATTACCACAAGGAGAGATAAATTATTGCAGTCATTAAATAATAATGACAATCATTTGCTGTATGTGCTATTACAAGCATGTATCATATGCTTGCAACCTCAATTTATATAACAAAATTATTAATTTTAATCACAGATATAACTTGTTTGAATAGTATTTTTTCTGTAATGCATTTACAATTTCATTACAATCATATCCTTTATAATCTGTATCGTATCGGCTATCATAATCACCGAAAGTAATAATATTATCTTTGTGTAATTTTTCTTTCAGATAATCAATCATATTTTCTACTGAAGCATTTTTATTATATATCTTCATATAACTGTATCCCGGATAATCCTCGGATTCGTATTTTATGATTTTTAATTCATCAACCAGTCCTTCATGCAACAAAGAATCATATAAACCATCAATCTTCTTTGTTTCATCTATCAACATAAAATATACGACAGGATGTATCTCAGGTCGTTCTTTTTTCAAGTTTTTTTGCATGAACGGCTGATATTATATATACATATGGATAACTATTCTCAGTAATGTCATAAAGGATAGCCCCATCCATTGCTATAATTGTCTAATCCTTTAGTTTTCTAAATATTTGTTACACATATCTAAAATGTAATAATCAAATGTTCATCGGCTACATCATCATAAACCTCACATTTTTTATCTTTGACATCATATATATGGACAATATCTTGGAGTTCCTCTCCTGATTCAAATTCACTTACAATATCGGGGCATTCCTTAAGTTTTTCCGGTGCAAAATGCATCGTTTTTTCGTTATGGAAGACTGCTGTATATAGGATTTCAGCTTCAACAAGATCTTGAAAGATATGGCTTCCGTAAGACAGCTCCGGATTGTATCCTGCTTTAGATTCTTCAACTTCGCATATTATATCATATGCACTGATATCCGAAAATGCTGTAGGAACCCCAAGTTCAGGAGAGGTCGTACCTATCCTCCCCGGAACAATAAGCATCATATGTTTGTCAGTATCCCGATAATGCCAGTTTACTTTCCCAACCAACTTTGCCACCAAATCTTTCATCTTGTATGGCATGTTGTAATATTTAATGGGATCCACATACACTATAAGATCAAGCTTTGTAGTTTTAGGTATTCCCATTGATACACCTTTACTCTGAAGTAGAATTCTATCTTCAGGTATATTGTCAGGAATCACTGTTTCAGAAATCCCTTTCTGAACCTGCAAAGGCCGACATTGTAGAAGATCTATCGAATACTCCCCATTTTCTGAAATATTTATGGTAAACTCTGTGTCAACAGGATATTGATATTCATCCTGAATGCAGGAAAGTATCTTCTTCATCTGATCCATCAGTATTTTATTTTCAACTAATCCCTTACATGAAATAAATTTGACTTCTCGTCTTCTACCCATTTCAAGCAGTCTTGATTCAGCATCATAGTCATGCTCAAATAATATTTTATCAAGATAATTTGGAATATCAGCCTCTATCTCATCAAGAGAATATCTCTTAATCGACTGCTCTGTCATATTGATTGCTTCTGCCTTCCCTTGAGAAAACTTGTGTTTTTCAGCTGACGATGAATATGATGTTTTTTCCGGCATATCAAGATTTACTATTCGTGGATATGAACCTTCGGTTCGGTCCACTGCCGATGTTCCAAGTCCCATGACTAATCTCAACATACCTGCTTTAGGATCAATGTTTTTCATTATCTTGTATGGACTATACGAATAACCAACACCTGCAGCACAGGGCATATAATTTGAACCATAGTATGAACCTGACACACGCTGTACCAACAATGCCATTTGCTCATCTCGTTTATCAAGACCTCTTCGTTTACGATAGTCAAGTGCTGACAGATTCATTGAACTAGCATATACGACCTTAATAGCATGTTCAAATTCACTCACTCGCTCCTCAATAGTACCCCTGTTCACACAAAATACAGACTCATATTTCCCTGCAAACGCATTTCCAAAGCCATCTTCCAAAATACTACTCGAACGGATGATATAAGGATCCTGCCCATAATACTCAATAATTCTGATAAACTGCTCTCTCATCGTGTCAGAAAATTTTCCATTCATAAGTTTCGAAGCAAACTCATTGGCAAGCTCAAAATATCCCTCTTCCGTTCGTTGCTTTATTCGGATATCCCACAAATTATTATCAACAATATATGTATAATATACATCTGATCCGATATAAAATGAGTCATGTGGTTCTAGTACTTCTTTCAAATCAGGTTCTTTATTACAAATAATTGCTCTTGCCAAAAGCATACCACATGCCTTGCCACCTATCATTCCAGTTCCAATCATATGGTCTCTTACAGAAAAATAATCTTCAGGTTTAAAATGCTTCTTTACCATTTTTCGCATATTCATATCACGAGTCATCATAATATTACACATTCGTGAGCATTCTTCTTTTATATCCATACCATTTCGGGCTAATACTTTTACATTATTAAAAAAACGATCCCACGAATCAGAATACTGTTCTTCAGCTGATCTCTGTGCCAAACCGAGTGTTTGATAAAATCTGCTTGACTTGACACCATCTAATATTGGCTGAAAACTTCCATTTGAAGGATTATATATATGCGGGAGAAACATAGTATCAGAATTTCTATTCCATACCTTTTCCGCACGTACATAAATATTCTTTTCATCTGAATAAACATCAAAGAAAAGCTGTGTTGTATTAAGTATTTTATTAACCGCTTGAACAGAATGCCTGCCTCTTATGATCGGAAAAAAAGCTACCGTATCTAATATAAATAAAAAAGGACATGTAACTCTAAAAAAATTGCCCATCATAAGATCTGTTGCCCATGCAGCTTGAAGTTCAGACAAACAATCAAAAACATAAAAAGCATCTTTCCCTTCTTTTTCGATAGCATTATGAATATCAACTGTAAAATCTTCAAACCTGTGAGACAAGAAAACATTGATGGTCTTTATTTCAGGACATTCATCTAATAATCTCTCATGACTGGCAAATCTAAAATATATAATCTTCCGTTTATCCAGAATAGCCTGTCTGATATATGGTTCCATAAATAATTTAAACTCTGATAATTCAGACACCCGCCATACCACATTATCTCCAAGGCGAATATTATCAAGCGCTTTGTCCATTTCCGGAATACCACTCTTTACCCTTTCGAATGCTGCCATATCGTATTAACCTCCTCGTATTATATAGTCATACCCATTCTTTACCTTCTCTATAGGTATAGGGTATGCTATTGAAGATGCTGTGGATTGGTTTTGTCCTCCTACCGCATAGACGGTTTCAAATAGGCTCCAACCACAGCCTCTTTGTCAC
>JAEEGL013635679.1_pt1 | contig 109998 bp, 139 predicted proteins | sample 9134231 | NCBI WGS metagenome assembly JAEEGL01 (sample SAMN16246548, study PRJNA631951) | gut metagenome | biome: gut microbiome; feature: rumen; material: fiber-attached | host: Bos | place: Iran: Karaj | collected 2018-10
CAAAGGCGTTGATGATGTTGAAGACATCATGAACAAGCTTGTAACGGTTGGTAACAACTTTCCTATCAGCGTTAAACAAATTGCTGAAGGTATGAATAATGCAGGCAGTATGTTAGCTGTTGCAGGCAACAGTATGGAGCAGTCTATCGCTTTGTTAACTGCTGCCAATACGACGATCCAGGATATCAGCAAAGCCTCTACCGGTCTTCGCACGATCGCTGCTCGTATTCGTAAAACGACAACAGAACTTGACGAACTCGGTGAGACGATCAACGAGGCAAAATACGAGGAAATGCTTTCGGCTCTGACGAAGCATGGCGTGAGTTTAACTGAGAACGGTGAATACCGTGAAACATACGCGATCCTAAAAGACGTTGCCGCAGTTTGGGAACAGTTATCCAGTATGGAGCAAGCTGCTGTCAGTGAGGCTCTCGCCGGAACAAGACAACAGAACGTTTTGCTTAGCATTATCTCGCAGTTCCAGGAAGCCGAAGGCGCAATGAACGCGATGGCAGAAAGTGCTGGTGCATTGGATTCAGCATACGATACATACCTCAGCAGTATCCAGGCGCATATTAATCAGCTAAAAGCAGCGTTCGACGAATTGTCGCTTGCCGCTATAAACAGCGATTTTGTAAAAAGTTTTGTAGACGCAGCAAAGATATTTGTTGAATCACTAACTTCCGTTATCGATAAAATTGGCGCTCTCGGTACGCTGCTTGGCGGAGGAATTCTTTACAGTATTCTGAAGGGCGGTATCATTCCGCAGGTAATCCAATCGCTTTATGCGTTCGCTGACGCTGGTGCATTAACTGGAACGGTAGCTTTAAATATTGGAAAGCTTGCATTTGCGGCGAGCGGTGTTGTTGGTCCGCTTCTTGCTGTAGCGGCCGCAATTGGAGCAATCGTTTCCATTGTTAAGATATATAAAAAATTAAACCCATCTTTAGACAATCTGAAAGATAGCGCGAACAAGTCCAAGCAAGAGTTGGATGAAATGCGGGAAAAGGTCGAAACGGCGACCAAACGTATAGAAGAGCTTAACAATTTAAAGACAAGCGGCGAGATAACAGCTGCGCAGGAAAACGAGCTTGCACAACTACAAGAACAGGTAGCGCTTTATGAAAAAGAGCTTGAGCTCCTTCAATTTATTAACGAAGCAAAACAAGCAGAAGTAGTAAAGAAGACCAATTCGGATGTTGATAAATGGTTTGCCGGTGGACATGGAAGCGGTAAAACCGCTCTCGACGAAGCAATAAACGATTATAAAACGTATGAAGATGTTATTTCGTCATACAGTTCGCAAGCTGATGAAGCTATAGAAAATGGTAATGTAAGACTGGCGACTACATTACAGAAGCGAATTGGAGAAGTAGAAACAAAGCAAAGAGCGTTACTCGATACAATCAAAGATGGTTATAATGAGTTAAACGGATATGCAGATTCGCTTAAAGGAGCAACCGATCCAACATCTATTGCGAACCTAGAGCGTCTTTCTGTTGAGCTTCAAAGCCTATTTAAATTTGTTGGCACAGAATCAACATCATTCGAAGAAGAACTTGCAAAACTTCCAGAATCGATCAAAGATAAATTAGCAAAAGGCGTCGAAGGCATTAAAGAACTCACTAGCGATGAGATTAAAGAGTTAAACAAATGGTTCGATAAGGTTGGTGTCTCGGCGGAAGCACTTGCAAGACATTTCCTGAATCTTGGCGGAAAACAGAAGTTGTTTGATGAGGCAACACGGAAACAAATTGGCGATCTTGCCTCTTTCCGCAATGAGCTTGCAGCGACAAAACAGGCTCTCGATGATTATAATAATGCGTTGTCCGGCGGCGAAAAAGGCGACGCCTTTGAAGAGTATAGAAAAATTTACCAGGGCATGCTCGAAGATATCGAGGCTGGTAAAATCGATAGCAACAGAATGCAGGCCGGTGCGAATCTTCTGTTTTCAGACGAACAGCTCTCTGCGTGGAACTATGACATGCAGAAGGTCGCTGAAACGCTGCAGAGTACGCTATTTACAACACTCTTTGATCCGGAGGATAAAAGCGGGACAGACGCCGGGAAGCGATTCTTAGAAACAGTTCTTGGAGACCCGGCGAAATACTCTAAGGGTATCGAAGCCATACGTAACGCGGACGGCTCTATTGACTATCTAATTAAAGACCATAAAGAACTTGCCAAGGCGTTTGGAATGAGCACCGAGGCAATGGATGCTCTACTCGACCTTATTGATCTTTACGACGTCGGCACAATGCGTGACGCCAAAGATAACGCAAAATTAATCGAGCAATACCGTGAACTTGATGAGGCATACCGTGATGTTGGTCAGGCTGCCGGAACCAGTAAAAAGGGCGTCAAGGCATTTATAGAGGCGCTCGCTCAAGAAGGTTACAGCAACTTCGATATCTTCAGCATCATCAGTGACCTGCAGGAAGCCGGAGCAATCAGTAAAGATATGGATGGCGTCGGCGATATGATCGCTGAAGTCATGGGTAATATCAGCGAGCTTGACGCAGAAGAAGCTGAGCCAACTGTTGGTATGGACAACAGCGCCTTTATGGCTGGTTACGATCAAGTTAAGGCGTATATGGAAGCCATTTCCGCTATGCGCGCAAGTCCAACTGTGACCCTTACGACAGCAACCGGCGACAAAGGAGCGTCTGCTGGCGGGTCTCTTCCTGGCGGCGCTGGTCGAGCATCCGGCACAATTGTGGCGCTTGGTAGTGGTAACAGAAACACACTCGGTCAAGGCGGAGATACACTCGTCAATGAGCTTGGACCGGAACTAATTTCTGATCGTGGTTCTGCGTTTATCGCAAACGGTGGGAAGCCGGGCTTTACATATCTCAGCAAGGACGCCATCGTTTTTAATGCCAAAGAAACCGAGGAGTTACTCCGGAGCGGTAAACTACGTTCTCATATTAATGCGTTTGCTGAAGGAAGCGGTAGGGCAAGTATCCGGAATAGACTAATCCAGGGGAAACGCACTCCTGCTAGGGCGCAGGCCGTGGACGATAAAGGCAAGACAGTAGCTACAGTTGCGCGAGACAAATGCCGCCATTGTTATGGAATGTTCTCTATTCCATATTTTCAAAAGTTTGGATACTGCAATATTTGCGGATGGCACCCATACGGAATTTATCCGGTTGCCAGCTGGGCGATTGAAGCGGAACGGAAAAAGAACGAGGAAGCTGCAGCTAGGTCCAAGGCTAAAAAGAACGAAATAGCTAAGGGCTTAAGCGCCGAAAACCAGCGCAAAGAACAGCTGGCAATACGCTACCCGAATCGTTATGAGCAAGACGAGAAGGGTAATTGGCGCAAGAGATCAAATGTTGGTACTGGCACACCGGAGGGTCTCGGCGGCGGCGGCGGCGGAGGCGGTGCTTCCCAGTCTGATCCGCAGAAGTTTGACTGGGTCGGTATCAAGCTTGACCGTCTGCGGCGTAAAGTAGAAAAGTTTACCAAGGTCGCAACGAGCGGATTTTATGATCTCAGCACACGGTTGTCTAATTCGAAAGACGAGATCAAGGCAATTACGGACGAGATGAACGTCGCGCTGAAGAATTCCAGCAACGCTGCGGCGCGATATAAGAAGGAAGCCGACAGCATCAAGCTGGACAGTGGGATCAAGAAGCTCGTACGTGAAGGCGCCATCGATATCAAGAAATACAATGAAAAGACCGCAAAGCTCATAAACGAGTACCAGGAATGGTATGAAAAGTACCTGGACGAAGCGCAAAAAGAGGAAGAATACCGTCAGGCAATCATGCAGGCATATCAGGAACGCTTCGAGATGGTGCAGACTGATTATGAGAATCAGATTGAGCAGATCGAACACAGTACTGAGATGGCGAGCAAAGAGCTGGAACGCATTTCTCTGCAGGGGTATTTGACAAATGTAAATGCCTATGATGAATCGATCAGTCTTCAGCAGGAAAAGATTGCAACACTAAAGAAAGAGCTCAAAGACCTGAATAAATATATGAAGGAAGCTCTGGATAACGGCAAGATACAAGAAGGCAGCGAAGCGTGGTACGATATGAAGTCCGCGATCAACGATGTGGAAGAAGCTATTGCGGATGCGGATATTGAATTGATCCAGCTTCAGAAGGACGCGCGCGACGCCGCATGGAACGCTTTTGACTGGGCGCAGGATCGTATTTCTCAATTGACACAAGAAGCGAACTTCCTTATTGAGTTGATGAGCTCAAAGGATCTGTTTAATGATAATGGTCAAATGACAAGCGCCGGACTTGCTACAGCAGAAATGCGCGCGATCAATTATGATACGTACATGATGCAGGCGGACGAGTATGCAAAAGAAATGAAGCGAATCAGTGAAGATCTTGCAAAAGACAAATACAACACGGAACTGATCGAGCGGCGGGAAGAGCTTCTCGGGCTTCAGCAGCAGTCTATACTGTCAGCAGAGCAGGAAAAGGAAGCAGTGCGCAGTCTTGTTGAGCAGGGTATCCAGATCCAGCTTCAGTCGATGCAGGATCTCATCCAATCGTATGTAGACAGTCTGGATTCCGCGAAAGACTTGTATGAATATCAGAAGAAGATCCGGGATCAGGCGAAAGATGTTGCGGATATTGAGAAGCAGATCTCTGCTTATCAGAATGATACGTCCGAAGAGAACCGTGCACGGTTGCAGAAGCTTCAGGAGCAGCTAAAGGCGGCACGCGAAACTTTGGCAGGATCAGAGCGTGACCAGGCCATCTCCGATCAGAAAAAACTTTTGGATGAATTGTACGCTGAGTACGAAGACATTCTGAACGCACGTCTGGATGACGTTGATGCATTGATGCGTGAGATGATAGATACCGTAAACGCGAATGAAAAAGATATCCTTGCCGAACTTCGAAGTATAACTAATAATGTTGGTTATACGATGACAGGCGATATGTCCAATGCCGTAATCAAATCTGAATCATATTACGACGGGGTCTTCAATGGCGTTAACAGTATTCATATTTTTGTTCAGGGTATCTATGATATAGTCAATGATATGGCCGGTACTGGCTTCAAGATCAATGTACAATTGCCACACTATAGACCGGATAATTCTGGGAGTGGCGGCCCAGGAACAGGACAGTCTGGTAGAATTACGCCGGGATATTCGCGCTCCGGTTATGCTACAGGTGGGCTGAATACACATGCGGGTATTGCCATGCTTCATGGTACGGCAAACAAGCCAGAACTGGTTTTGAATCCAGAAGATACAAAGAATATGCTGGATATTGTTTCCATTCTGCGGAGCAAACCTGCGTTCTCTGCATTGTATAACAATACCGGATATGGTTCCGGCGTAAATATTGGGGCACTTAGCGTAACGATACCGATCGATCATGTACAGGATTACAATGAGATGGTATCTCAGATGCAGAAAGATCCGAAGTTTGAAAAACTGGTAAACGCGATGACGCTTGATCGTGCAGTTGGCAGAAGCAGTCTGAGCAAGAACCGGATACAGTTTTAAACAACAGACACCGGGTTGAGGGTAAGACACCCTCCCCGGTGTCTCAACATTATAATGATGGGAAGAATAATGAAACAGGAAAAGAAACTGGCTTATCTTGAAAAAGAACTGGATATACTGCGTCGCGAAAACAAAGATCTGCGCGCAGAAATCGAAGCCGCTGAACTTCAGCTAAAGCTGAGAGAGGACTCGCTGGCGGAAAAAGACGCCGCTTACGACAAACTTCAGGAGGCTTTCGACAAGGTCTGTTTCGATTGTTCCCAGGCGATCGAGCAGGCCGCAGAGGCGGAACTGCTCTTTCAGCAGAAGACAGCTGAAGTAAAAGAGTTGTCAAAGGGATACAAGGAAGAAATGGAACAGCTTCTCGGCATGATGCAGAGGCAGCTTAGAAAGGGGGAATAAAGATTTGTATGCAATGGATTTTACTTACGACGGCGTAACGCTGAGCAGTTTTGGCTATATCGTCTGTTCGTTTGATGATTCCGGAAATATCAATACATCAGAAAGTATACCGGAGATATCTTTTACACTTTCCCCGATGCACAGCGGAAAGCGGCAGGTTGTGGCAGGGTCACAATATGAGTCGTGCCTGACGACGAAGTTTCAAATCTGCAAAGATCCTGCAACACACACAGAAGCCCAGATGGCAATTGAGCCGAGTGAGTTTCGTGCGCTGAGCCGCTGGTTGAACCGCAGGCAGTTTCTGTGGTTCCATAATTATGATAGCTGCGCAACAGTGCGTGAGCGCCCGTGGGTACGGGCGACATTTACGCTGACGCGTATTCAGGTCAACGGTGTTACACACGGTGTTGAACTGGATATGAGAACCGATTCCCCGTTCGGTTACGGTGAAGAAAGAACAGAAACGCTTTCATTTACTGCCGGCGCTTTGTCGAAGACTATCACAGACCAGAACGATGAGATCGGTGAATGTTATCCGCTGACAACGATTACGTGTGGACAGGCCGGCAAGATTATACTTGCAAACGCCATGACAGGTTGTTCGACTGAAATTGACAACTGCGCAAACGGTGAAGTTATCACACTCAGCGGAGACACGATGATCATCAGCACGAGCAACGCAGCACACGATCTGGCTGATGATTTTAACTATGACTTTTTCAAGATCGGAAATACATATACTACCAAAACCAATACGATTACGGCGAACAGGCCGTGCACGGTCGTGTTAAAGTATCGCCCGATCTATAAAGATACAATATGAGGTGAGGCACGTGGCAATACAGATCAAGTTTGATGTCGCAGGTAATCCCCTGCCGGCCCGGCTGATCCTCGCGACCAAGAATGGAACGCGGATTCGTGAACTGCCGATTGAACAGGTAACATTCCGTGACAATCTGACAGACGGTTCCGTGTTCACATGCGTGGTAGATAAGCAGCGCTGCGTGAACAAAGACGGCGCTGTTGATGAAAGCTTCTGGAGACGTATCACTGATTTTAAGCTTGCCTATTGTCCAGAGTACGATATGTGGTACGAGATTACTGTTGATATCAATGAATCGACTGACGTTAAGAAGTCAATCGAGGCAGTATCTCTTGGTGAAGCAGAGCTTGGGCAGATCAGTGTATACGGGCTGGAAGTAAATACTGAAAGCGATATTCTGCGTGACGATTACGAGCCGACGGTAATATACGATGAAAATAACGCAAGCGCATCTCTTATCGACAGGCTTCTTGATAAAGCTCCGCACTATCATGTGGGTCATGTGGATGAAAGCATCGCATCTATCCAGCGTACGTTTACTTTCGATAAAAAGACAATACACGACTGCTTGAATGATGTGGCGCAGGAAATTGGATGCCTGGTGCGCTATGAGTGTACACGAGGTACAAACGGCGCTCGTATTAGCCGTAAGGTCAGCCTCTATGATCTGGAGAGTTACTGTACGGTATGTCATTACCGTGGAGAGTTCTCAGGCACATGCCCGAATTGTGACAGTTCTGCTATTACACTTGGTTATGGTGAAAACACATCGGTATTTGTTTCGCGGGAGAATCTTGCGAGTGAAATTACCTATACGACAGACACTGATAAAGTAAAGAACTGTTTCCGCCTGGAAGGCGGCGACGACCTGATGACGGCGACGATCGTGAACTGTAATCCGAACGGGAGCCAGTATCTTTGGTATTTCTCTGACGAGATGAAAGCAGATATGTCTCCGGAGCTTTCAGCAAAGCTTACTCAGTATGATGAACAGTACGACTACTACCAGAACGAGTTTACCTACACTCCACCGTCTGCGCTTGTTACGCAGTATAACGCGATCGTAAGCCGGTATTCTTCGTTCCGGAACGATCTGGGAACGATCCCATCCTCTATCGTCGGGCATCCGGCATTGATGGAGGCTTACTACAATACAATAGATTTACAGCTGTTCCTGAGCAGCGAGCTAATGCCAAACGTTGAAATATCTTCTACGACGGCGGCTCAGGAAGCAGCCAAACTTACAACACAGAATCTCAGTCCTGTCGCGGTTGCGAACCTTACTTTCTGCACAGCATCAACAGCGTCTTCCGCTGTGCTTGGTATGGCGAAGTGTTTGGTACGCGGTACGTATCAGGTGACGGTAGACAGCTCCTCGTACAACGCCTCCTCACATGTCTGGACCGGTAACTTTATTGTGACTAACTACGGTGACGAGGAAGATACCGCAACATCTGCCAGTATCTCCGTTACTGTAAACGGCGATATGGAGACGTATATCGAGCAGAAACTGAAGACGGCGCAGAAGAAAGCGTCGGATGATGTCACGGATATTCAGGAACTGTTCGCTCTTTCTCTTAGCGACTTTTCCACAGAGATACGGAAATATTCGATGCAGAGGCTGTTGGCATTTCGAGATGCGGCACAGGCATGTCTGGATATTATGATTCAGCAAGGTGCTGCAAATCCGGACGAAAACCCGGATGTTTACGAAAGCTTATATTATCCGTACTACCAGAAGATGCAGTCGATCGAAACGGCAATCAGCGAACGGACGCAGGATCTCGCTGTTGTGGCTGGCATCACTGATGAGAACGGCGGCATCGTGACGAAGGGTATGCAGCAGTATCTTGATGGTGCACGCAACACGATACACGACGCGCTGGATCTGGAAACCTACCTTGGCACGACGCTCTGGGAGGAATTCGCAAGCTTTCGGCGTGACGATGTGTTCAGCAATCAGAACTATATCTCGGACGGTTTTTCAAACGATGAGATATTTGCACGGGCGCGTGAGTTTATTAAGGTAGCACAGCGCGAGCTTTATGAGTCTGCAACGGCTCAGCATTCAATCAGCGCGTCTATGGCGTGTCTGCTTTCGATGCCGGAATTCTCCCCTCTTCGCAGTAAATTTGCAGTCGGCAACTGGATCCGTATTCTTGCCGACGGAGATATCTATCGCCTGCGTTTGTCTGAGTATACGATCGACTATGATAAGTGGACGATTGAAGTAACATTTACCGATACAAAACGCGGACATAATGCCATCAACGACATCCGGGATATTCTGGATGCGATGCGGACGATTTCGACCAGCTATGGCGCTGTAGCGCGCCAAGCGAAATCCGGACGAGAAGCCAGCAACAAGATCAGAAACTGGGCGAACGACGGGTTCTCTTTGACGACAAAGATCGTATCTGACGCCGCGAACCAGGAGTTCGTAATGGATCAGGGCGGCATCACAGGACGCGAGTATATTCCAGAAGAAGATACATATTCTGATTATCAGATCAAAATGATCAACCAGGGGCTTTATGTAACACGTGATGGCTGGGAGACGGCCGAAGCTGGAGTTGGTCATTTTACTTACTATAATCCGCAGACGCACCAGGTAGAAAGCGGGTTCGGCGTAATCGCACGGACGATCGTTGGTTCGTTGATGCTGTCGGAAGAACTTGGTATCTATAACGAATCCGGCAGCGTGACCATTGATGAAGACGGATTAACGCTGATCGCTGACGGTACTAATAACACGACGATCTTCACGATCAAGCGCGATAACGGAGACGGTACGCAGAGCAATATTCTAAGCATTGACTCCAATGGGAATCTTGTACTTCAGAACTACTCTACCACACAGCAAATCGCGAATGACTACCTCTCGAAAACAGATGCCGAAAATACTTACACAGCGCAGGAAGACGCGATCGCCGAAGTATATGTGGACTATATCAGCTGGAACAGTTATGCTGTTGCCCCTACTGACAATAATCCTGGCTGGTCAACTTCCACGCCGACATGGGAAGATGGCAAATATATCTGGCAGCGTACACGTACAGTCAGTGCCGCCGGCACTACAAGCTATTCAAGCCCAACCTGCATCCAGGGCGCAGACGGCTCAGACGGAACCGGCATTGCAAGCGTTATGGAATATTATGCTGTCAGCTCAAGTGGAAGTACGGCTCCAAGCGATAACGATTTCAGCACGTCAGTCCCAACAATGGATGCGTCACACCGCTATCTTTGGAGCTATGAACTTATCACGTACTCTGATGGTTCCACCGAACAGACGCTGAAGCGTGTGATTGGAGTATCAGGCGCATCCGGCGAAAACGGAGCTGATGGTTTAAATAATGCGATCGTTTATTTATATAAACGTGCATCGACAGCCCCATCCATAAGCTGGCAGAATGATCTGACATACAGTTTTGCACAGAAACAAATCACGTCAAGTGCGCCAACAGGATGGAGTAAATCGATTTACGCCGGTACAGATCCTTTGTACGTAACGGCAGCCACGGCATCGTCAGCAACAGATACGGATACGATTTCATATGACGAATGGTCAACCCCTGTTTTGCTAGTACAAAATGGTACCAATGGCACAAACGGTACAAATGGTACTAACGGCCTAAATTCTGCAACCGTATATTTGTACACGCGTTCAACAACAGCGCCGAGTATTAGCTGGCAAACAGACCTGACCTATAACTTTACATCTAAACGGATTACATCCAATATACCATCCGGATGGAGCCAGACAATCCCTGCGACCGGAGACGGCCCGCTATATGTAGCGGCGGCGACAGCTTCATCTACAGGCACAACGGCAACTATTGCATCAAGCGATTGGGCGGCGCCCGCTAAGCTTGCACAGGATGGCACGAACGGAGCGAACGGTACAAATGGAGCTAACGGGCTAAACAATGCTATTGTGTACCTGTATAAGCGTTCTTCTACAGCGCCGTCTATAGACTGGAGCGGCGCGCTTACATATAACTTCTCTACAAAAACATTACAGGAACCAAGCGGCTGGAGCGCAACAATCCCGCAGACAGGCTCTGACCCTATTTATGTAACAGCAGCAACAGCGTCCTCATCTGCAACAACAGCGAGTATTGCGAAGTCTGACTGGGCGACTCCTGTTATCCTTGCGAAAAATGGAGAAGATGGTGAGCCCGGAACACCTGGTACACCCGGAACAAACGGTTTGAACACGGCTACCGTGGTGTTGTACAAGCGTCCTGTGCCGGTAGCACATATGGCAAGTGGTACTACGGCTTATTTGAGTGGAGCGCAGGAATATCTCCCGATTACATTATTGACTGTTGCTTTAACTGCAAGGCAGGCTGGTAGCGGTACGCCATCTCCTACTAATGTAAGAAATATTACCGGGTGGAAAAACGTTTGTATCAGGGTGACCAACGGCACAGAAACGTTAGCTACAGATGTCCGCATCGATCCACCGGTTAAATATGGTGTTGTTGGCGGTACGTTAAATGTTACGATGGGCGAGCTTACGGTAACGCATATCCTAGTCACAAAAAATGTGGCGGATATGAATAGTACCAACTCAAAGCCAGGATGGAAGAATTGTAATGAACTTGCGTATATTGTGGGAGTAAATGCTCCAGGCACCGGAACACTAAATGGATTAACAGGAAACGTTGGAAGTACATTTTCTTACGATACAACATCCGGCGGAGAAGATACTTTGTATTTGCCTACCGGGTCATATGGCAACAGGACGCAGGCTCAGTGGAAGGCTGACTTCAGTAATCTGGACGTTCAGTTTGTTGTGGAGCTTCGTGAACCAAGAACTTACTCTATTGACCCGAAGGATATTCGTACGCTTTCCGGTACAAATTCATTAACGGCAGAAGGTAATGTAGTAACCGTTAATTATCTCGGTGCTTATACAGCATCTCTTGGGGCTCCAAGCGCAACGGCAACGTATACGTTTGCCGATGGCAGTTTAAGCCCAGCATCTGCACTGAACGGATGGTCGCTGACAATGCCGGATAATAACAGGAATCCCTGTTATTCCATTCAGGCCACTGCGATTTCAAGCGGCGCTACGGATGATATTACAGTTCAGGAGTGGAGTTCTCCTGTTATGGTGGCGCAGGACGGCCTACCAGGTCTAAACGGTGTTGACGGTGTCAATACAGCAAGCGTATTTCTTTACAAACGAGCTGCAGACTTGCCAACATTGGTAGAAAACGGCGACGCTCCGACTGGTGAGCTGACCTATACGTTCTCTGACGGCAGCCTGACGCCAAGCACCAACCTAAATGGCTGGACAACTGGAGTGCCGGACTCAAATGGCTATCCATGTTTTATGATCCAGGCGACAGCTGTATCAGCAACATCCACAGACACAATCGACATAGATGAATGGAGCGATCCGATCGTGCTGTCGCAGGATGGCGAAGATGGTGCGCCCGGCGTTAATACCGCGACTATTTATCTTTACAAACGGTCGTCTACCGTACCGTCGATCGATTGGCAGACGACACTGACATATACTTTTGCAAGCGGAGAATTGAGTTCAATTCCTTCCGGGTGGAGCCGTACGGTTCCCACAAACAGTACAGATCCACTTTATATGACAATGGCAACAGCGGCAGGAACCGGAAGTACAGCTTCGATTACCGCAGACAAATGGGCATCTCCAGCCATGATCGCACGAAACGGTACCAATGGTACAAACGGTCTGAACAGTGCGATGGTGTATCTATACAAGCGTTCTTCAACAGCACCAAGTGTTGACTGGAGTACGGAATTAACTTACAACTTTACCAATAAAACCCTGACCTCTACCCCGTCTGGCTGGAGCAAGACAATAGCCGAGACAGCCGGAACCGATCCGTTGTATATAACAGCGGCTGTTGCGTCATCGAATACAGCAACGGATACTATTGGTGCGTCTGAATGGACGGTGCCTGTTATTCTTGCTCAAAACGGAACAAATGGCACAAATGGAACGAATGGTCGCGGGATCAGCTCAACGGTAATTCGGTATGCAAGTTCGTCAAATGGGACAAGCGCCCCGTCTTCCGGCTGGCAATCAAATGTCCCATCTGTTGCTCAGGGTAACTACCTATGGACACGCACTGTCATTACTTACACAGACAGTTCAACGAGCACATCGTACTCTGTTGCCTATATCGGCTCGGACGGTGACGATGGCAAGAGTGTAGCTGTGACAAGCGCCACAAAGACAGACGGCGTAACAACGGTTGTTTTAACCGACACAGATGGTCAAACTACTACTCTTACAATATCAGATGGCGAGGATGGTAACGACGGGACTCCCGGAGCGGCTGGATATGTCCATACAGCATGGGCGAACAGCGCTAACGGAGCGACAGATTTCAGCACGACCGTCAGCACAGGGAAATCTTATCTTGGTGTTTACACAGATAATACACAGGCTGACAGTCAGCGTTACCAGGATTATTCGTGGTCACTTATCAAAGGGGCGGACGGCGATGATGGCCGCGGAATCAGTTCTACAGAAATAAAATATGCGTCTGCGACAAGCGGTACAACTGCGCCATCATCAGGGTGGCAAACAAATGTTCCGTCAGTTGCGAAGGGCAGGTATCTCTGGACAAGAACAGTCATCACTTATACCGATTCAACAACAAATACATCATATGCCGTTGCGTATATAGGTACAGACGGTGAAGACGGTGTCAGTGTTGCAGTAAAAAGCTCGACAAAGACGGGCGGTGTTACCACTGTCGTATTAGAAGATACGGGCGGCAATACAACGACGCTGACAATAGCTGATGGTGAGGATGGCGATGACGGAGCGCCCGGAGCATCCGGTTATGTACATACTGCATGGGCGAACAGTGCAGATGGGTCTGTCGATTTCAGTACGACGGTAAGTACAGGCAAGTCATATCTCGGCGTTTATACTGATAATACGCAGGCGGATAGTACAAGATATCAAGATTACTCATGGTCTTTAATCAAGGGTGCTGACGGCACAAACGGCCAGAACGGTAAGGGTATCAGCACAACAGAAATAAAATATGCCTCTTCTTCCAGCGGCACTACACCTCCGTCGTCCGGTTGGCAGACAAACGTTCCTTCTGTTGCGGAGAATAACTATCTGTGGACACGCACGATTGTAACGTACACAGACAGTACAACGACAACATCATATTCTGTTTCGCATATCGGCAAAAACGGAACGAACGGTACTAATGGAACAAATGGGACTGACGGTCGCGGCATTGAAAGCACTGAAATAAAATACGCCGGATCTACAAGCGGCACTACGCCACCGTCTTCCGGATGGCAGACGAGTATACCGACTGTTGCTGAAAATAGCTATTTATGGACGCGGACTGTTATTACTTACACAGACACTACAACCAGTACCTCTTATTCAGTTGCCCATGTTGGTAGGAACGGGGCGGCCGGAAAAGGTATCAGCAGTACCGTTATTAAATACGCAAAAGGATCAAGCGGGTCGACTATTCCTACGCCAGAAAGTTCGTGGGGCACGAGTGTTCCGACAAATATGACGACGGGAGACTATCTCTGGACACGGACTGTTATTACCTACACTGACAGTACTACGAGTACGTCTTATTCCGTTTCATATTTCGGCACCAACGGTACCAACGGAACAAATGGCACTAACGGCACTGATGGCCGTGGTATCAGTACAACAGTAATCGAGTACGCAAGCGGAACAAGTGGAACAACAGCGCCATCATCAAACTGGGGAACAAATGTTCCATCAGTGGCCGAAAACAACTACCTTTGGACGCGCACAACTATAACCTATACAGATAATACGACGAGTGTCTCATATTCTGTAGCACATATTGGCAAAAATGGCACTAACGGAACAAACGGTCTAAGCTCCGCTACGGTATTTTTATACAAGCGGTCGGCTACGTCAAATCCTTCTGGACCGAGCGGACAGTTGACATATACGTTTTCTTCCGGTGCTTTGACGCCAGTCGGCAATTTGAACGGCTGGAGCACGACCATCCCGGCTGCTGATGGGAACCCATGCTATGTTATTCAGGCAGCGGCAGTTTCAACGTCTAGTACTTACGCCATTACAGCAAATAGCTGGAGTTCTCCACCTATCGTATTGGCGCAAGACGGTGCCGCTGGTAGGGGTATTACCAGCGTGGACAATTATTATCTGGCAACAAGTGCGTCTTCAGGTGTCACAAAGTCGACGTCTGGCTGGACGATGAATCAGGTACAAAATGTAACGTCGACGAAAAAGTATTTATGGAATTACGAAGTCGTTAACTATACATCCGGAGATCCAGACGAAACGAGCCCCGTTATTATTGGCGTGTATGGCGATACCGGAGCGACCGGGCCAACGGGTGCGACAGGACGCGGCGTGTCACAACTGACAGCGCTGTATATCCTTGGGGCAAACCCGCCTGTTACAGATCCTCCGACAGCGCCCACAGCGCCTTCGACGCCGGATCAGGGTGAAGATGGATGGAGCGCGACCTGCCCGTCATGGCAAAGCGGATATAGTATCTGGACATGTACAAAGATCGACTGGGATGACAACACTACGACCTATACAGCTCCGACGCTTGCGCAGGCGCTGAATGATGCAAATGAGCGCGCTGTCAATGTACAGCAGGCAATGCAGGAATATTACACCACAACCGAGCAAGTACAAACAATGGTGAAGCAGCTCGGGCCGGAAGGCGTAGCGGAGTATATGGAGAACGACAGCTTCGCCGGATGGGCGGACGCGTATCAAAAATATTACGACAACAAGATCAGCACGTCTGCGCAAAGCATTGTTGAGGCATACGACAGAACGATCCTAGCCAGCAAGTTCTCTGCAACAGAGAATGAATTGCTTGCAGCGCTGGAGAAATATGAGCTTTACAACAGGGGGCAAATCACAAGAGGCTACTTTACGACTGGTTCAGGTGAAGAGGTATTCGGTATTGCCATCAGCAACGAGATCCAGTTCAATGGCACCGTCGTCAAATATTTGAAAGCGAATGGCGAGTGGGCGACACAACAGGAAATCCAGGCAATTATCGACGCTGCGACTGTTGAAGGTATAGAACCAGACTTTAGCCAGCTTGGAACGGAGTATTATGAACTTGTACCGACGCAGACGCTCGGTATCTACACTTCGACCGGGTGGCAGTTCTGGGTCAACGGCATTAAGATCGGATGGTTTGACTCTCTGGATCAGCAGCTGCACACGGTGAACCAAGTCGTGGAAGGCGACCAACAGCAGGGTGACTGGCTGATCACAACAACGAACGGCTGGGGCTTGCAGTACATAGGGGGATAAAGGATGGCATTAACACCAACAAGCGTAGCGGTAACCAATACTTCGTATTTGACACGATACGGCTCCACAGCGTGGACACAATATTTTGCCGCTATATGGAAAACATATAATAGCGTAAGCCCTTATGAGTACTGGGCAGGAGAAAGCTGCCCGGAACTGTATTGCCGCATTAAACTGTCTACGGACGCCAGCGGCTGTTCCAGTATCAGCTGGAACGGCGCTGGCACCAGAGAAGGCGGCACGATGTACTGGGCTGTTACGACTTCGACATCAAAGCCGGCGAACAGCGCAGGTACAGCGGCGTCGTTTTCGAGCAATAAATGGTCTGGTAGCAAGAGCGTATCCTTGCTCCCAAATACAACTTATTATCTATGGATTTGGCCAGACACAACATCGGCGTCCAATCATACTGTTGCACATGGTTCAAATCCGGTATCAGTCCCTTATAACAGAAGGCTCAACGGTCCGGTTTCGATTGCTGGCAGCGGCGCTTACGGCGTAGCCGGGAACATTACGACGAAGATAAGCGGTACGGATGTAACAGCGGCGAACTTCGGCGATGCTGTGACGTTGGGTTATGCCGCAAATCCGACAAACAACGCGACTTATACTGTCAAAGTGTCTTTGCCGACGGACAGCGGAACCTACACTGCAACATTGCAGGAGTATAACCAGTCGTCCGGCGCAGGCACTACTTCGCGGACGTGGACGCCTGCGGTAGCAACATTCGCGTCACTGATCACTAACAAAACGAGCGTAACGGCGACAATCTCCGTGACAACGTATTATGGAACAGTTTCTGTCGGTACGAAGACAAAGAATATTACGCTATCATTTTTACAGAGTGATGTTGGCATTCAGGCGGCGAGTAATTGGGTCACATGCGCGTGGAACAATACAGGGCTTCCGAATGCAACGAGCCAGGCGTTTAGCGGGTATATAGAAAAGTATTCACGTGCAACGCTAACTCTAACAAGCGGAGGGCTGACTTGGCCGAATAACTACGGAGATCTCTCGACGACGACGTTCTCAGTTAAGGTAATGAGCGACAGCGCTGTTTCGATCGCAACGTCATCTGGGTTTCCATACAATACCAAAGTTCTTACAGAAAGCGGCACGATCCGCGTGATTGCAACTGATAAACGCGGGTTTACGGCAACACAGGACTTTGCAATTACGCTACTCCCATACGGAAATCCAGGTGTAAACGCTGTTTATACACGTGCTAGCAGCGGCGGTAACACAGATCCGTCCGGGTCATATTTGAAAATAACGCCAACTGCGTCGTTCTCCAGTCTGGAGTATAGCTCAACACCGCAAAATTCTATCACGAGTATCGTATTAACGATGACGCCAAAAGGCGGCTCATCCAGCACGATGAATCTGACTAGTGGCACGACAACACTGATCCCAAGCATCTCGCCGTCGACGTACACGCTGACGCTTGTCGTTACGGACGCGCTCGGAAACACTGGCACAACGATGTATACGCTGGCTCCTGGCGCCTACGCCATGAACTTTCTCCTTAGTACAGATTCGCAGACAAACGCAAAGTATGTAAACGGCGTGTCTTTCGGGAAACTTGCCGAAAAAGAAAGAACGGTAGATGTTGGAAGCTGGGCTGTTGAACATCTCAGTGATACTGGCGAAGACGGGTTCCGTATCGTTGCAAACAGTATCATTGAAGATACGACTCCAAATACGACAACCTATTCGCCGCGATTTGTTATACGAACAAAGAACGGGCTTGACAGGTTGGCTGATATTTCCGGGAGAAAGCAGGACGACGGCAAAGAAGGGCTCCGTATGCAGACGCACCGTTATATCAACGGTACGGATTATTTTAACGCTATCTCGCTGAATCTTGACGGAAGCGGGAACCCGACTGTCGGCGTTTCAGCAGCCGGTGCATGGCGTACGGCGCTTGGGTTAGGTAGTATTGCGACATTAAACTCTCCACTGCCAATCGCCAACGGCGGTACTGGCGGGACGACTGCGAGTGAGGCGCGCCGGAATATTGGTGTGGCATATAAGCCAAATGACTCTTTTTCTGCCACAACCTTCTATGGTTCCGGGTATATTACGAATTCGGGCAAAGATCTGATGTTTGGCGTTAATATGTCGTTGCTGATGAATAGTGTATCGAATCTTACTATTTCAAAATTTGAAATATCCATTCGGTGTAACAATGCTTACGTCGGCGCCTCGGACTCTTCGTGGACGGATATTGCACAATATATAACAAATCAGTCCAGATACGGCACCGTTCTGTGGATCAAGGCTACTAAGTCTGCCGGCTGGGGTGTGCAAAATAATACGGCATGCGCAGGGTCGGTAAGGGTCACTGGGACGTGGACATAATAATTAAAAGGATTGAAAACTATGTATTTTATCTGTGAAATTCAGGTGTCGGATAACGGTACGGCCGCTCATATTATACAGACAGCAGAAACACGTCAGAGTGCGTTTAGCAAATACTATGGTGTACTTCAGTATGCTGCTGTTTCTGAACTCCCGCGTCATAGCTGCATCGTGTTTGATGATCGCGGCATGCCGGTAATCCATGAGACGTTTACTCACCCTGAAGAAGAGAGCGAAGAGCCCATGTAAACCAATAAATAAAGGCCGCCTTTGACTAGGCGGCCTTTTAACAAAACTGAGACCAAAGGTGGTGATGCGGAATGTCTGTAGAAATTGTCAATAACACCATTACCATGACGAGGGGTGACACCCTGCGCACACCCGTCGGCATTTTTCTGCGCGACGGAACCGAGTATGAAATCCAGAACGGAGACACACTCCGGTTCGCCTTGAGGCCTGCCGGATTAAATGCAAAAGAGACGGCCTTCCGTCACGATGTGGTACTCGTTAAGAGTATCCCGGTTAATACGCTTATTCTTGAGCTTGTTCCGGCGGATACCAAAGAGCTTCCGTTCGGCAAATATAAATACGACGTCGAGCTTGTAATGGCTGACGGCACAACAGACACAATCATCGAAAATGAAACGCTGACCCTAAGCCCGGAGGTGTACTGATATGGACAGACCTACCTCCTGCGGCTGCCCGGACTGCGATTGCGGTAACGGCAGCGTTGCAAGTCTGCGTGGCGTGCTCTCGGACATGCAGAGCCTGCGCGGATTTTTGTCGCAACCGATCTACGTCAGCGGAGGCGGCGGCATCAGCGCTTATTATGATACGACAGCGAACTGGGACATACAGTCCTCTCTTATTGCGGAGCAGGGCGCTATCTATGTCTACAGCGATTATTATACAACTTATGACGAGGTCGGCAATCCGACCTTTTCACCCGGCGTCAAAATCGGGGACGGAACGTCATATCTGATCGACATTCCGGTACTCAGCGACACCGGCATCCAGATGGTTCTGGATTATCTTACAACGAACAACTATCTGGTTACTTCCGAAGACAGACTCTTCTGGAACAATAAGGTCAGCGCAGCTCTGGACGAACAAGACCCGGAGATCCTGATCTTCTCTACCGATTAATAACAAGGAGATGCATCTATTATGGCTGATATTTCCAAAATTACCTTACCGAGCGGCAGTACCTATGACATAAAAGACGCTGTTGCCCGTGCCAGTATCGAGGCAATTGAAGCATCGATTTCCGGCGGCGTTTCCTTCATTGGCCAGACCTCAACGAGCCTGTCCGATGGGGCTACCACGACCCCGATTGTTATCAATAACGCCGACGTCAATCCTATCCAGGGCAACCTGGTTTATTCTGGTTCCAAGGAATTTCTCTGGGACGGATCGAAGTGGATCGAACTTGGCGACCTGACCACGATCGGCGCACTTGGCTACAAAGACAGTGCTTCTGCGACTTACACTCCGGCGGGCTCTGTGTCTACACCGACGTTTACCGGCAGCGAACTGACTTCCACCGGCACGCTTACACCGGCCGGCTCTGTAACAATTGCGACCGGCTCCGGCACCGCAAACTACACGCCGGCGGGCACTGTGTCACAGCCTGAGTTCTCCGGAAGCTCCATGACTTCCACCGGCAACTTTACGCCGGCAGGTTCCGTGACAATCTCTAAGGGAACCGGCACGGCGAACTACACGCCTGAGGGCAGCGTGTCCGCTCCGACTATCAGCGTTGCCTCCGCTGGCACTACCACGACCGTGAACAGTATCACGGCTGTCGGCACGCTTCCTGAACTGACGACGACCGTCGCCAACGAAACGCTTACCATTGGCTTCTCTCAGGGTACGCTTCCGACAAAGGGCGCGAACACTACGGTCAAGACAGGAGACGCTTCCTACTCCGCTACCGCTCCGACGTTTACTGGCACCGGCGCGGAACTGAAGGCGAGCTTCAGCGGAACACAGGGCGCAGTTTCTGTTACCGGCACTCCGTCCGGAACGGTATCTCAGCCCAGCTTCACCGGCACGGGAGCGAATCTCACCGGCACGTTCAGTGGCACACAGGCGAATGTGTCTGTCACGGGTACGCCCGCAGGCACGGTTTCTCAGCCGTCGTTCAGCGGCACACAGGCAACGATCACGGTGACCTGATGGTACAAGAACAGCGAGGGAGAGCACGGTCTTTCCCTCGCATAATAAAAACGAAAATAAGGAGATATCGTAATGACGGATATTTCCATTCAATATAAAAGATAAGGAGGCGAATCGTCATTGGCTGATATCTCAAAGATAAAAACATTAGATGGCTCAACGTACGATCTAAAAGACGCAACGGCACGATCCGCCCTCGTCTATCCGGTGAAAGGGACGCAATCTTCCGCAACGGCATCCTGGACAGGCTCGGTCGGAGTGTCCGCCCTGTATGACGGACTGACGATTGCGTACTATCTCCCCTACAACAGTTCATCCAATGTGACGTTGAACCTGACTTTATCCGGCGGCGGTACGACCGGAGCAATCCCTGTGTATATCAATGGGTCGATTCGCCTTGGGCAGCAATTCGGCGCCGGTTCTATGATTTATCTTACTTACTGGAGTTCAGACAGTATCTCATCCGGCGGAACATCCATCAGCGGAGCACGTTGGATCACAAGCGTTGCCGCTATCTACTATAATGAGACTGCCAATACTTATGGCACTACTGTTACTATCGGCGGAAACTATTCGTAAGGAGGTGAGCACATGGCTGACACATTAGAAATATTCGGTGAAGAGTACGCTAACGCACCCGGTATTAAAGCTTATGATAACAACGGCAACTTGCTCACCTTTATCAAGCCGAGCGGCACAAAAAACATCACATCCGGCGGAACGACGGATGTTTCTTCTTACGCCTCGGTTTCTGTAGCTACAGGTTCTGTTGCTAATCCTACAGCAACCAAAGGAGCGGTATATAACCACAGCATTAATGTAACGCCGGGGTGTAATATTACTGCTGGTTATATCGCAGATGGTGGTACTTATTACGGGGCAGCCGTTTCTGTCTCTGCGTCCGAGGTCGTCAGCGGCAACTTAGAAATTACAGAAAACGGAACTAACATAAATTGTACCAATTACGCAACAGTTAGCGTCGCTGTCTCTGGGGCTGTTTATCCATCAGCATCGGGGGTGAGTTTCTGATGGCAGATTATCTCGTAACATCAGACGACCTCGTATCAATAGCCAATGAGATTCGCTCTAAAACGGGCTCGTCCGCCTCTATCGTCTGGCCGAATGGATTTATAGAGGCGGTAGGAGCCGCTACTGGTGGTGTTGAAAATTATATAATCACGCAGTTTCCCAGCTCAACTGCGGTCTCTGTGTATTCAAATAGTACAGTTTCGTATATCGCTCCGTTAAAGTTTTGTAACCAGAATTATTTACGAAGTGTATATTTTGACAACTGCACTTCAATTGGTTATAGTGCTTTTAGTGGATGTGACTTATATTCTGCCATTTTCCCAGAGTGCATTACTGTTGGCCCTTACGCATTTCATGGCACCAACCAAATATACACCTTGAGTTTCCCTAAGTGTAAATCAATAGATACGGCTGGGTTTGCTACAAACGCCAATAATACTCTTCAAAATTCTAATTTCTCATATGCAAACTTTCCAGCTTGCGAGTATATCGGTAGTCTAGGGTTTCAATCTAGGGCAATGCTTAAAAACATAAGTTTCCCGGAATGCTCTTATGTGGGGTATCAGGGCTTTTATTATTGTAGGACATTGCTGGAAGTAAGTCTCCCAAAGTGTACTTTTTTGGGGGGCGGGGCTTTTAGCTTTTGTACCAATTTAAGAAGCGCATATTTCCCACTTTTATCAGAAATAAGTTCGGATTATGCATTTCAGGGGGATGCATACCTAACAACACTTAGTTTCCCTAATCTTGTAAGTATAGGTGGGAAAAATACTTTTGCAGGATGCACTTCTTTGCCGTTTGTTAGTTTTCCTAAGTGCGAATACATAGGTTATTCGTGCTTCTCAAACTGTGGGTCGCTGGTCTCTGTAAGCCTGCCGGAATGTAAGATTATTGACGTAGGTGCTTTTTATAATTGCGGAAACTTGAGTGATATATATATACCAAAGTGTGAATACATTTCGAGTACGGCGTTTACTGGTTGCTCACATTTAAGCAATATATCCATTCCATTATGTTCTTATATCGGGAGCTCCGCATTCAAAAACTGTTACATTTTGTCGTCAATCGAAACGTCGCTATGTTCTTATATTGGAACAAACGCATTCGAATCGTGTTCGCAACTTACAATAGTATCCTTTTCTTCGTGCGCCGCTCTTTGTAACTACGCATTTCGATATTGTTATGCGTTAACAAACGTTTATTTCCCTTCATTGGTCAGTTTGATGTCTTACGCTTTTGCGTTTTGCAGCTCTCTTGAAAGCGTATACTTCCCTAAATGCGCTAATATGAGCGGGTATGTATTTACAGGGGCTCAAAGTTTGAATACAGTTATACTTGGGAACGAGGCGCCCGGATCAATAATTCTTCAGTCATACGTTTTTTCAAGTTGTTATAATTTACTGAGTGTTTATTTGCTCTATTCTCAAATATGCAAGCTTAATTATTCAACCGCTTTCGCATCTACGCCTATAGGTGGATATACAGAATCAACGGGCGGATTATATGGAAGTGTTTTTGTGAGGGAATCGCTATACAATACGTATATCACCTCAACAAACTGGACATATTTTTCGTCTCGTATCGTTTCTATGACTAATTCAGAAATCGAATCTTTGCTTGGGGGTGTAATATGAGTGGTTCTATATATGTCGCTGACGGCGCCCATATCACATCTTTTGCTGACGCCATAAGAGCAAAGGCCGGTTATTCCTCTTCGCTCGTGTGGCCGTCCGATTTTATAAGCGGGATTAGAGCGATTCAAGTTTCCAACAGAGAGAACGAAATAATTGACGGAACGATTTCAGGACGTTACGAAAACACAGGCGTCTCTTATATTGGCGTCGGGCGGTTCTATGAATGCTCCTCGTTAACAGATGGTATTTTCCCGTCATGCGGCTATATTAATGATAGAGCTTTTGAGAAATGCACATCTCTATCTTTTTTTAGCGCCTCTTTATGCTCCGCAGTATATCGTTCTGCGTTTAAAGACTGCACTGCGCTTTTGAGCGTAAATATAACTTCTTGTAAAAATGTTAGTGAGTGTGCTTTTCAAAATTGCGTGTCGTTGCAAAGCATTAATCTACCAAATTGCCAGAGTGTCTCGTCGAGTGCATTTCAAGGATGTTCATCCCTATCTTATGTTAGTTTGCCTCCCTGTACTAAGCTTGGGAACATGGCATTTGAGGGTTGTACAAATTTACGCTCGATAGAATTACCATATTATTCGTTCCCTTCCTCCGCCTCTTCCTGTTTTGCGAATTGCACGTCTCTTAGTTTCGTTTCTCTCCCCATATGCACATCTATTGGGTACAGGTGGTTTGATGGATGTTATTCTCTTGCTTCTATTTATGCCCCGTCTGCGCTGTCAATTGGCCAATATGCGTTTGCTGGATGTGCGTTAGAGTCATTTTCATTTTCTAAAATTATATCTATCGGCGGTGGAGCGTTTCAGAGTTGTGTAAATTTAAAATACGCATACATCGGCTTCTCTGCTATTGATGGGTATACATTTGCGGATTGTATAAAGCTAAGTTATGTAGAAATGCCGAATTGTGTTAGCGTCAGTAATCATGCGTTTAATGGATGCACTTTGTTGAGCAGTGTTTATGCCCCAATCCTCTACAGTATATCTGGAGCAGCATTTTCAGGATGTGGGTTTTCCTCTATTTATTTCCCTTATGCCTACACTGTTTCCGCTTCTGCATTTAATAACAATGCTTCATTAAGGTACGCCTGTCTTCCAGCAACAAGGATTGTTTGGCGTATTTTTAGTAGTTGTGATCTGCTTAGTTCTGTTTACATGCCGAACGCAAGAACGATATACAGCTCCGTATTTTTGAATAATATTGGGTTGAAAACAGTTGTTATAGGAAATAACAGTAGTTCAGCAGGTCGAATTTATGCAAATGCATTTGCATCTTGTTATAATTTGTTAAGTTTCTATATACTTAGCGGTCAAATAGTTTTGTCGGCAATTAATGCGTTTTACAGTACACCGATCAGCAACTATACCGCATTTACAGATGGCATTTATGGAAGTATATATATTCTATCGTCTCTTTATAGCTATTATATATCATCGACAAACTGGGTAAATTACTCAACACGAATGGTGTCTATTACTCTTGCGGAGGCAGATGCATTGTTTCCTACGTATTTAAACACCGATATACCGTATGGCGTTGTGTCTATGGTATCAACTACCGGAGACTATGTATCGTACTTCTCTAAGAGCATTTATTTTGAAAGAATTCCAACTGTTAGTAGCGTCTACCAATTAAACGCAGAGGTTGAGACGTATACATCTGCAGGCGCCCTGCCGTTCAGCTCTACGTATACTTTTAGCGGTGCTATCGAATGGCCGGGATATTCAGGTATAGTATGCGAGTTGTCTGGACCGCCCAAAAGAGCTTTTATCAAACTATTAATTGAGTCAGATACCGGATTGGGCGATGCTTTCGTATTATATAAAGTTGGTGTTGGCTACGCTAGTATGTATGCAAGATTATCAATTAATCTACACGCCTGATAGCTTTTCCAGTATTAACGAATAAATAACGGGTAGCGTCGGAGTCATGGCCCGACGAGATAATGCGCCATAACGCAAGCCGTTATTCAATACAAAAATTTATCGTTATGGAGGTAAATTAAAACGTGAAACTTCAAATTTTAGTTCCGCATTATCATGAAAGTGCGGAAGTAATCAAGCCGTTGCTTGATAGTATAGCGATCCAACAGAACGTCGATTTCAATGAAATCGGCGTTATTATTTGCCACGACGGAGACGAGCCAAGTTTCGATGACTGGTGGGAAGATATTTGTTCCGAAAATGAAAGCCCGCATTTTGAAATTGATGTTGGTGATATTCCGGTAACTAAATGGACAGTTTATGAACAATACCCGTTCAAAATTGAACAGATACATCAGAAGCACCTTGGTGTTTCGGCCGCAAGAAATTCTTGTTTAGACGCAGCCACGGCTGACTATGTTATGTTCTGTGATATTGATGATATGTTCTGCAATGTCTGCGGGCTATGGATTCTTTTCAGGGAGTTTGAAAACGGCGGGTTTGATAGTCTCGTTTCTGTTTTTCTAGAGGAAACAAGACACCCAGAAACCAAAGATGTGATGTACATCAATCACGATATGGATTCGACTTTCGTGCATGGAAAAGTTCACAGGCGGAAGTATCTGTTGGAGCAAAAAATTCGGTGGAATCCAAATTTGACTATTCATGAGGATAGCTTCTTCAATATTCAGTGTCAGAATTTAAGCCAGAATGTCAAGTATTGCCAGACCCCGTTTTATCTTTGGAAGTGGAGAGACGAATCCGTTTGCAGACACGACCCGAAATACATTCTGAAAACGTACAAAAACATGCTCGACTCCAACGATGCCTTAATTGATGAGTTTATCAAGCGTGGTGTACAGGATAAGGCAATGTTCTTCACTGCATTTATGATTTTTGACGCTTACTATACAATGAACAAACCGGAGTGGATCAATCAGGAGAACAAGGAGTATCGAGACTCTACGGAGCTTCGGTTTGCCGCTTACTACAAAAAGCGCAAAGATTTGTGGAACGCCGTCGGAACTGCCGATAAAATGATGATTTCCAACCAGGTCAGGAGCCGTAGCGTCATGGAGGGTATGCAAATGGAGGCAATCACGATTGACGCGTGGCTCAGGCATATTGAGAAGCTCGGAAGGGGGAAGAGGAAATAATGGCACTTGTTACAGAAATTATTCCGCCAGAAGAAGAAGGCGGATGGACTTTAGTTAGAAATTATTCGAACATAGGCATGATGATTCGCCAAAATGGTACTGGCGAACTATATGACGAGGCCGTTGATCCTGACTTCACAAACCGGACGTATACTGAGACAAATATTCCGGTTGATAGTGAAGAAGAATCCGACGATGAAGGTGGCAAAGCCATTGAAATCCTCGATACTTTACTTGGAGAGTGATTAACGTATGAACTGGCGAGAAATGAGCAGAGAAGACGCTGTAGCTCATGCGCAGCGCATGCGCACAATGATTGAAAAAGCCGCCATCAGCCTCAACGACGAGGATGCTTTAGAAGCAGTTGAGCTTTTTCCGAACTGGGAAGTCGGTATCGCATATGCCGTGAATGACCGCATCAGGTACGAGGACGTTCTGTATCGGTGTGAGCAGGCGCATACGTCCCAGTCTGACTGGACTCCGGATATTACGCCTGCTGTGTGGACGCAGGTGGCGCTTCCCGGAGAGATTCCTGTGTGGGTTCAGCCTACTGGCGCCCAGGATGCTTATATGTCCGGTGACAGAGTGCATTATCCTGACTCTGACAGTCCTGTGTACGAGTCCACAATCGATTACAACATTTACTCACCGGAGGCTTACCCGGCCGGATGGCAGTTGGTTGAGTAAGCTGAGGAAGGGGGCATAGTATGCCTATCAACAAAATAGTGTTCGGGGGTACAACGCTCCTCGATTTATCAAATACTACTTTTGACAGCGCTGACGATTTGTTATCCGGAATAACCGGCGTTGACAGGTCTGGCACGTTAAGAGAAGGAACCGCAACAGCAGGAAGCTCTGTTGGCGTTATTTATCAGGACGAAAACGGATACGTTATCCTTGACGATGGCGAGCCGTTTACAAAATCTATTAGCATAACAGAAAATGGCACATATAATGTTGCCGGGTACGGTTCTGCTGTAGTTTATGTAGCTGGCGGTGGCGGAGGCATCACGCCAACCGGTAATATAAATATTACACAAAGCGGTCAAACAGACGTAACTAATTATGCTACGGCTACTGTGCCGTTAGCTGACTGCGCCGCCTCGCTCTCTGGTCGTTTTTCAACAGAAAACAATCAAAGGATTTGGACTGCATCCGCAGAGGTGTATGCAGAAACCGCAGGCTGGGTTAACGAGGGGGCATCGAGTCCAAATCCATATACCTATATGGCTGTTCCCGCAAACACAACTATCACTCCATCAACATCTTCTCAGACAATTGGCGGTGCAAACTACATGATGGAGGGAGCGGTTACTGTTTCGGCAATGCCGAGCATGACTCTTCCGAGTGCGCCAACATCGTCATCGTCTGGAACGCAAAAGGCGGTAATTACAACTTCAACATCATCGAGATACCTTAATATTCCGACTGGGTATAACAGCACGGCGCAATACTACAATATTACACCAGTTGAGGTTGTACCTCTGAGCGTGACATCAAACGGAACTTATTATGCGTCAGACCCACAATACGATGTCGATGGGTTCAGTTCTGTCACCGTCAACGTCTCTGGCGGTGGCGGCGGAGCTTCTCTGAATATTGCTACCGCTAGTGTGACTCCATCTTCCGCTTCGTCTTCCATATCGTTTACAAGCCTCAGCGGAGAACCGACGTCGTTTATTGTCATGGCTCATGCTGACCTTGCAACGGGTGCGTCCCCGTATAAAGTAGCGGCTGTCGTTTTTGACGGAACAAGCCTGCACGGGCAGACAATTACGAACACGTCGAATGCGCAGGTAACTTATGACGGAAGCAGTTTCAGCAAGTCTTACTCTAACGGAACACTCACGATTACTTCGACCGGCGCATACTTTCAGAATGTTCAGTACGGAATTACGTATTCCTATAACGGTGGGACAATTGACACGAAGGACGTGCAGGTCGGTTCTGGCGCTACGTCTATTACCTTCACAGGCTTGGAAGAAGAGCCACAGTATTGGTCTTGTATCTTTAAGAGCAACTTTTCAACGAGCTCTGGCTATCAGCGTGTTATTGCGACGAGAGATTGCGACGGCGTAAACGGTCTCGAAATGGACTCCGGTGCGCACTTCAGCAGCGCTCACTGGACGTCTTCTTACAGCAACGGTTCGTTGACGATTACAAGCTCTGGAACAAATGCTGGCGGATATTTCCATCAGCCAGGCTACTACCAGTTGACATATGCTTATGATGACGGAAGTGGTGGCGGAAACTACCAGACAAAGAGCGCGACGTATACTCCGTCAACATCTCAGCAGACTGATTCTATTTCGGCAGATATCGGTTATGATGCTCTGAAAAAGGTAAACGTAACTGTCAATGCCATGCCTACAATGACCTTGCCGACAGCAGCATCGTCTACGTCAAGTGGTACGAGCAAGGCGACAATCACGCCGACAACATCTGCACAATATCTTAATATTCCGACCGGCTATAACGACACGGCCCAGTATTACACTATAGCGGCAACAAGCGGTGGCGGAACTTCGTCAAAGAACGTTCAGGCATACCTAGGCTACGCTTCAAGAACAGCAAATAGCTACGGCGCAACGAATGTTACGCTTACTGTCGCAAAGACAGGCACATACAAAATCTGTTGGATGGCGTGGAGAGGTTCTTCTTCCGGTACTATGGGCACAAACTTGCATATCGGAAGCACAACCGGAACAAACCAGCAAAAATGGACTGGCACTTATGGGCAGTGTATAACCTTAAATAACCAGTCGCTAACGGCCAATCAGGTGTTGACGCTATATGCGACTTCTGGCAGCAACTCGAGAACGATTTACGTCGGCAACCTCATTATTGAGGAACAGTAAGGGGTGAATGATATGATTGCAACCGAAACTGTAACGATCGATGGGGTTGAGTTTGTTCGTACGTACTCCGATGCAGGCCTCGGCATTACCTATAATGGATTTTGCTATACAGAGGCAGTAGACCCTGTCGGCAACGTACCACTTTATACAGAATGCGAAGCGAACCCAGATGAGGAAGCTCCTCCTGAAGAACTACTCGACATTTTGCTTGGCGAATGATACAGACTCCGGCTCATTTCAGTGTGTAAAATGGAGGAGTTGCTTTAATTAAACTGCGGCGGCTCAGTTTTTGTGCTTGCCCGACCTCGCGGTTGGGGAGCTTTACAACCGCCACTACCTGCACAGCCTCTGGTCAAGGGTCTAAGCGGACAGATGCAGGAGATTGACAAAAAGCTGAAATCCAAGCTTTCCAAAAGAATGGTCGGCAAGGTTCGCCTCTTGTTGTGCTGTTCTTAGTTTTTGGGTTGTACCCGAGGTTATGCCGCGGAGGCTTTGGCGAAGTTGAAACGGCATAGCTGACTTCGAGTCCGACACGACTATAAACTGCTGCCTACATAGTCCATGCGAGGCTTAATTGAGAAGAGGACTGACTGTGGAAAGACACTATACCCGTGCGCTTTCTTGCATTGGAGTCGGGATAAGGGATAGTAATGCAAGCGGTGTCTACGACATCGAATCCTGCGGAAATCAGAACTGTCCACCCTACTGGGCACCCGTGACAGTCGGGTCATATACCACCTCCCTCTGTAAGAGGTTTGGCAGCATAAAACTGTTTGGCGGGTCAGTTGTACTCCGGTAGAGCCCTGGGGTCTCATATCTGAGACTAGTGCGCACGAACCGGGGACGTCTGGAGGAGTTACAACCGCTTATTATGGTATTTTGCTTTCCTAACGAGAAAGGAGAACGTAAATGGTTACTGGTTATAAAGAATCTATTGTTCAGAACGGTACGCATGGATCCTCCACAACTTTTTATGGCCTCAGCACTGATACTAAACGGACTGAGAGTGTTTTGAACGGCTCCTGTTTTATTGAAATGGATACTGGCAAGGTCTACTTCTTTGATGCAGAAAACGGCGAATGGATCGAAATGTAACCACCTTAACAGGAGGGATTGATTATGGCATTTAGTCCAGAAACTTATGCGCTATTAGCTAATAAATACGGCGGAGGCGGCGGTAGCGATACAGATTCTATCCGCTATTATGGTGCATGCAGCACGAACGCAAGCACGCAGGAAAAGAAAGTAGATATTGAGGGGTTCACATCGGAGAATCTTGTCGAGGGCACTTGCATCGCAGTCCGGTTCGCCTATATGCAACTTTATGACGGAACACCGAAGCTCAACGTGTCTGGCACAGGCGCAAAGAACATCCAGAGCAGGGCAGGAACGAACGCAGGGAAAGGCGAATGGTACACCGGACAGATTGTCGAGTTCGTGTTCTATAACAACGCTTGGGTTATTGTAGATGGCTTTCATGCAACGACCAGCTATTATGGAAAAACGAAGCTCACGAATGATTTCAGCGTGATAGACATGGACTCGGCGGCAACCGGACAGATGGTAACGGCTCTTGCAGGTTTTGTCGCAAAGGGATGGCTCTGGGATGGCAACGAGCATGAACCGACTGTTCTGGTTGACACGCTCACACCGGACGGCGGCGATTGGGACTACTATTCGCAAGGGTTGGACATCTGCACAATCAACTACACCGACTTTGCAAGCACGGTTAACTTCAATCCTTATTATATGCGGTTGATAAAAGTAACCTTTGGGAGTCAAGTCTTTTACAAAGGACTTCTTTATTCCCGACCTTATGAGCGACTGACAATCAACTTTGATGAAGATATGCACGATGCGTGTCTCATGATTGATACGGCAGAAACAACTATTATTGCCCCCGCAGGATATGCGGAAATCACATTCAAGGTTGAACTGTATTCTGGGTATGGCGATGCCGGTCTGGTGACCTATCCGATGCTCAAGGACTATTCTGGTGGGGGCGGCTCAACGCTTTCCGTGAATATCATCGAGGACGGCTCTCTATGGACGTGCGACAAGACATGGAAAGAAATGCACGATGCGGCTATGGCAGGCTCACAGGTTTGGGTGAAGAAAGAAAACCAATGGAATAATTTACAAGGACTTGTGACATCGTTCGATGTAAGTCAGCACGGTATATATTTCAAACTACAGGTCTATGACTATTCCTTGTTTGCTTCATCCGAGAACGACTACCCATCCTATTATTTTGATTAAAGCGAGGTGCAAATTACAAACGAGCCATTTATTGTAACCTGCACTCCAACTGCGCAAGACTTTAGCGGGACAATGGACAAGACTGTTGCGGAAATTGATACGGCCTTTAAAGCGGGGAGAAGAGTCCTTTTTAATGTTATTGTTAGCGGAGTTGGCAACAGCGTCGTTGAATGCACACAAGCCGGGTATGTGGAGGGCGTGCTATATCCATCGTATAACGCTTATATTATTTACGATTCAATGGATGCGCTTATTGGTCTTTTTACACTTACTACTAATGACGGTTCGAAAAACGAGTACTCTACAATTATCTATTCGCTTAATCGTCTTTCATCGTGATAAAAAAATAAAACAAAAACCCGGCCAGATGATCTGGCCGGGTTTGTAATGTAAAGGAGGGCGCTATGACACAACAGGAAGCTATTAATAAAGTGCTGGCGCTTGCTCGTGAAGAAATCGGTTACCACGAAAAAGCCAGCAACAGTCAGTTGGACGATAAGACAGCAAACAGCGGAAGCCGCAACTACACAAAATACGCAAGGGATCTTGACGCGCTTGGTAATTTTTACAACGGAATCAAACAGTCGTTTGCCTACTGTGATATGTTTGTTGACTGGCTTCTCGTAAAGAGTTTCGGCGCTGAGACCGGACGGCAGATGCTGTATCAGCCGACCTACAGCTCCGGCGCAGGATGCCTGTACTCTTCTCGCTATTACAGAACTGCCGGAGCCTGGGTCACCACGCCGCAACCAGGCGATCAGATTTTCTTCTCCTATCAGTCTGGAGAGGTGTCCCACACCGGTATCGTTGAATCTGTTACGGCAACTACAGTGGTAACGATTGAGGGCAACACCAGTGATCAGGTCGCGAGACGGAGCTACAACCGCTCCAGCGGTATTATCTATGGATATGGACGTCCGAACTGGGGGCTCGTTGCGAACGGAGCGTCCTCCGGCACAACTGCGCCGAACGGATCAACGAGCACAGCAACCGCAACAATTACGCCGAATGCAGAAACAGCAGCGACTTATCACAAGTACGGCTCCAGAATTCTGAAGTTCGGTCGCGCCGGGACAGACGTGCGTGATCTTCAGGGCAACCTTATTCAGCTTGGGTACAACCTGAGCAAATACGGAGCCGACGGTGAGTTCGGAACCGAAACACTCAACGCCGTAAAAGAGTTCCAGCGTAAAAATGGATTGGAGCCTGACGGCGAGGTCGGTAACGACACATATAAGGCAATCGCCAATGCCTTGGCTGCGTCCAACAAAAACAACGCGACGACAGCAGTAATTGTATGGAAGCCGCACGTAGGAGAAGTTGTAAAGTTCACCGGCATCCGACATTACGCTGCGTCTAACGCAATCATCGCAAAGGCCTGTAAGCCAGGCAATGCGAAGATTACAGCTATCTATGGGCTTGGCGTCGTAAAACATCCGTATCACCTGATCGCAGTACCAGGAAGCGGTTCTACCGTTTACGGTTGGGTCGACACAGATACGATTGAAAAGCTATGAGGCGATAGTATGCCTAAAGGAAAAGGAAAAAAGAGAAAAGAGTTTTCTAAAATCATGGCCGTAATCGCCGTTGTCATGTGGCTCGTTGTCAATTTCTTTGGCATGGTCATGATGGTTATCACGCTCGACCTCTCCCCTATGGTCTACGTCATCGGGAGCGTCGACGCCGTGGTTGCAGTTGTCCTGTCGTGTTACTACGGCAAGGCAAAGCTGGAGAATCAGATTAAACTAAGGAAGATTTATGGTGTAGATGGCGCCGCAGTCATCGATGCCAATATCAGTAGAGAAAAACTCTACGAAGATTCAAATGTTGTATGATATGAGGAGGAATGCTTTATGATCGATTTAACTCAAATCATCGTAGCATTGATTGGTTTGCTGAGTGCGGTGCTTACCGCTTTTCTTGTACCGCTGATCCGCTCTAAGATTGAAGAGAGCAAAATGCATCTGTCAGAGCAGGAGCAGCAGGTGTTGATGGAACTGGCAAAAGCGGCAGTCAAAGCCGCAGAACAGATCTACACTGAGTCCGGCAAAGGTAAGGAGAAAAAGGCTTACGTTCAGGAATATCTCGCGGAAAACGGCTACATTTTGGATGAAAAGGCTGTTGATATTGCGATTGAGTCGGCTGTTCTTGAGCTGAAGCAGCAGATCGGAGTGTAAGTATGAGCACTTTTTGGACGGGTCTCCTGCAGTTCTTGCTTGGCGCTGGCGGCCTTGCGCTTCTCAGTATCTTGCAGGAAAGATGGAGATGGAAACACGACCGCAAAGCCCACAAAGAAGACAAAGCAGAAGAGTATGAACATGAGCGTGAAGTTTCTCAGAGACATTGTGAAGATACGCTTGTAAAAATCAGCAAAGACCTTGAAGAGTATATCAAGCGCCAGGATGAATTTGACGGCAAGCTGGTAAAACGCATGGAGGATATGGAAGCTCAGAATGCCGCTCAGAACGAGGGCATGAAGCACGTTCTCCTCGACCGTATCCTGTATTTGGGACAGAGCTATATCAAGAAAGGCGAAGTTACATTTGACGAAAGAAAACGTCTCGGTGATATGCACAACGTTTACCACAAACGTCTTGAGGGTAACGGAGACGCCGATGCGGTTATGGACGCCGTGTACAATCTTCCACTGTCTCAGAAAAAGTAATACCTGAATGCAAATATCAAAACCTTTTTCACCAAATTTAGCATAAGGCAGAAGGCTAACAACCTTCTGCCTTATTTTTTTCGCCGCGTTCAGAAATCTATAAAATAAAATGGAAGAAATTCTTAAAATAGACCGGCGAATTTTACTTTCTTGCTTGCTGTTTTGTAAAAATGTAGCGCGAAAGTCAAGTCGTTGTAAAAACTACATATTATTTATAACTGATAGGAGAAGAAAAGCGGATCATTTTTTAATTACAAGCGTGCTTTAAAAATGAAAAATTAAAGCACGGTTCAGTTGTCTACTTTTTGTAGACAACTCGTGTTGTCATCACCGGAAATGAAGTTTGGAATCGAAGCGACGGCCTTTGCTTTTTGCTCCTTCATCACGTGGATATATGTGTTATATGTTATCCCTATATCAGCGTGTCCAAGCAACTCACTGACTGTTTTGATATCGACGCCGTTCTGGAGCAAAAGCGTCGCAAACGTATGACGCAGAGCGTGCGGCCCGTATATCTTATCGTCCGGTAATCCGGCTCTCTTTTCGACACGTCTCACGATCTTATCAATATCACGGGTAGACTTGCGCTCACCCTGCTTCGTAGCAAATACATACAGTGTGTGGCCGGTTTTTTCTTTAAGGCTTTGAAACGCATGGAAAGCATCGTCGTTTAGAGGAATGACGCGATCCTGCCCGGCTGCAGACTTGACTGTTTTCTGCTCTACTGTAACAAATTTCTTCTTATCATCTTCCCTATTCTTGATAACGACGACATTTCTATGAACGTACAAAAGTCTGTTTTCCATGTCAATATCTCTCGCCCACTGGAGAGCAGTAACTTCTGACAGGCGCAGTCCGGTATTAAGGAGCACTACGACAACTTCGCCAAGCGGATACCACGGTGTGCCTTTCGGATACTTTGTGAGCGCTGTTTTTGAGATGAGCCTGGCTTCCTCTGCATTGTAATACTTTATCTCTACCGGATCGAATGTACTTTTCTTCGGCAGTTTTACAGCAATTGCCGGGTTGTATTTTACTTTTGGAGGAATGACGCTTAATCCCCATTTGAAAGAGGCGTTGACAGCGTCATAGGCTTTTTTGACAGAAGAGTATGACCGCTCTCCTGCAACCAGTTCAGATATCATTTTTTGAATATCAGATGTTGATACAGAACTAACCTGGAGTGAGCCGAGATAAGGCAAAACATCTCTGTTAATTGTATACTCCAGTCTGTCGTAGCTCTTCGGTTTTAATTCAAGCTTTTTAACGGTCGTCAGCCATTTAGTAACAAATGTAGAGTACAGCTCTTTCTGTACATAAACATAATCTTCTTTCTTTAATTCATCGATTAGCTTGTTGAGCTTGCGATTTGCTTCGGCCTCTGTCTTGCCACGAACGGTTTTAATGTCTGGCCTGCCGTTCGGCTTGATACCAGCTTTATAGGCTCCGACCCATACGTTTTCTTTTTCAACAAAGTAAACAGAGCCGGTGCCGTGGTTCCGCTTTTTCTTCGCAGTAGCCATAAGAAGTGTCCTTTCTTAGTGAATTTCTTAGTGAACTAAATGATACTAAACGACACTAACTGACACGATTATCTTATACGAATAGAAATCTGTCAAGAAATAGGGTATTATTTCGTATAAAAGCAACAAAAAACCACCGCGTTAGCAGTGGCTTTTTGTCAGTTCTCCTGGCAGGGGAAGAAGGCTTCGAACCCTCGGCCTACGGTTTTGGAGGCTAAGGTTCTTAATTCAATTTTCGTTAATATTACTGCATAAAATAATATGCTATTTTAGATTCGTAGTGAATTCTTAGTGAATCTGTTTCGGTTTTACTTTCTTGCTCGGTTCGCCTGGAGCGGAAAGCAACATAGTAAATAAATATACCCGTCAGGGTATAGTGCGGCCTTATATGGTAAAGATTATACCTGAACGGGTGTAATTCAAGTTTAACATATTTTCGCCGCGAATTGCAATAATACTGCATTTAACGGAGAAAATAAAACGTCTGCTGTCTTAACAACAGCAGACGTTATTGTTATAATCTTCAGGATTGAAAGGGCGGTATTCAATTTGTGCAGGTTGTCCCTGCCAGTACCAGCCGCACTTAGGGCAGCGTCTTGCAGGGATTGGCGGGTTCATTGTAAGTGTAAGCATTTCAAGAACGTGCCCACACTCGGGGCAGGTTTCATAGATGATCATATGATTTCTCCGTTTCCTGATCAAAAGGTATCCAGTATGTGATCATGGCGCCGCAATGTACACAGTGACAAAAATGTACGATTCCGTCTCCATCGTAATTAAGGTCGTCAAACGAAAAGTCGTTATCCCAAATCACTGTACGATTCATACAATGAAAACATTCATACATTTTGTGCCTCCTTTGGGAAGATGTCCCACGGTGGCGTTGGCAGTGGTTGCCAGTGTGTAATGGGAAGTTCGCAATTTGTAAAAACTGATTCCCATTTATCACCAGTCCACCAGGATATCCCGCATTCTCTCTTGTTGGCATCTGCGCAATAGTACATCCCTTCTGTTTCCGGCGGTTCGTCTTTTACTGACCGCCACCCCTCAGGATGGTATCTCACAACATACTTCTCCATTTACTTCTCCATCCACATATCAAACAAAATGTAAAGGATGAGGCCAAGCTCGCAGCAGGCTGCAGCCTGCAGACAAATCATAGCCGTTCCCTGTATCGTCGTCATGGCCGCACCTCACATCTTCTTATAAATATTACCCAGTAAAATGATTATGCAGAGCAACTGAATGCTGATACAAGTAGACTGAGCCCAGGTCATGGCTTCACCTCACACACAGTTTCTACGCGGTCGATATAATCAGACATCTTCCCACCCCCAGTCCATTTCATACCAGTCATCATACAAATTCGTTTCTTCCTCTATATCTGGTTCCTGTTCTTCTTCTACAAGCTCTTCTGCTTCCCGCGCCAATTCCAGGTCGTCAATACGATCCACAAGGTCAGCGAGACACATATGTATTACACCGATGAGCCATCCGGCGGCCAGGCCAATAATAAATTTAACCATTCTGGTCACCACCTCAGCAAAAGATAAAACAGGAGCGTGAACATGGCGCCGATGGCAATAGCCATACCGCCTGCGCAGATGATTAAACATATTTGCTCAAATCGCATTCTTCTTCCACCTCTTTTTTCAGCCATTCTAACCATGCCGCTTCGCACCCATTCATGCACGAAACCCCTTCGTGGTGGATAAAACAACAGGCATTGTCGCAATCGCAAGTGCTACCGAATAAACTCGCCAGTTTCTCATCACTCATCGCTCGGATGCGGTCTGCATTGGTTGTAGTGTGCTTGTACCCATCACAGACTTTTTCTGTTGTTGGCAAACCATGTCCCGTGCAGTTTTTGTTCTCGCAAGTGGCACATTCATATCCCACATATATTGGCTTTAAGCCTTTGCCATTCCTTATATCGTCTAAAACTGACATGGCTCGCCCTCCTCAGCAGGGATGATAGTGGATGCGGCATAAATCCAGCTTACGATTGCAGATTCCTGACGGTTCAGATACTCCAAGCCACGAATCCCTAAATTATTTGGAAGCTCGTCTATCAGCGCATCCCCATCAATCAACCGTCCATGTGGCGGGACGGAGATGAGAGGACATCTTGGGTGGCGGTCTGCTGATTCAACCATAAGACTTGGCTTTGCCATGCAATAATTTTTGTGCTCAAACGGGCAATAGCCGCAACATTCTGGCATCTCCATGCCCTTAATTAATATGCTCATTTCTTACACCTCCATGAAATCACTTCGCCAGCCGTCAGAATCGCTATGATCTGCAAGAGCGAATCGTCTGGAAGGTCAAGGTTGTTTTTCGTACAGAACCACGCAAGCAAATAGCAAACGGACATGAACAGAAGATAGGTCATATTTCCTCCTTCGGTGGCTCTGCAACAAGCTGTCCACAATAGCCAAGCGCGGCGTTCATCTCATCCGACAGTCCACATTCGTCATAGGCGGCTTGCTCGTCTCCCGTGTTGAGGAATATCCATGTGTGCATAGCTTTTGCGGCTTTCATCAGTTCCTCTATGGCATCAGCGGCTTCGTGCATAACCTGTTGGCAAGCGAAAGCGAAGTCCCAAGCATCGCCAAATTCTTCCGGGTGCGCTTCTCTCAGCCGCTTAATCAGTTCGTTATATTCGCTCATTCTTTCACCTCTGCTTCTAAGATTGTCGGAGCGATTTCTATCTCTGACTGCGAATAAACATATTCACCACCAAACACCATCATCTTCCCAATCGGGTTATTGGTTTTCAGAAGTGCATCCGCATCAATCAATCTTCCGTGCGGCGGGAGTTCGATGAGCGGACAATCGCTCGGCATTTTATTCTCTGGCACTAAACACCGTTGCTTCCCGTTTGCTCCACAATAACCGTCTGCGTCACACAAAGGGCAAATAGTTAAATTGCCGTTCTTATCTCGCCAAAAGCAGGCCTTTGGCATTTTCATACCCTCTACCAATACGCTCATTCACACGACTCCTCTCTCAGCCACTGATGAAGCCACGCTCTTGAATCTGTCCAGCATGGCAGCTGTTTATAGATTCGCCAGTACTCCGCCTCAAGTTCGTCGTCGGAAAGACTGCGGATTCGGTCGGCATTTGTGTATACGCATCGTCTGGACACTAGCTTTCCGTCGATATCGTAATCATAATCAACCATCTTCTACCTCATAGATCCAATGTTCACCGTCGGTTTTGACGATACCAATGGCGTTCAGTTTTCTGCAGGCGAGTTCCGCAAAGGCTTCGCCGTCAAAGTCCTCTCTGAAAATTTCCCGCGCCACCCATCTGGCAAAATTAAGAAGAGCCTTTTTCTCATTCATTCTTTTACCTCTGTTATTTGCACTTTTATTCTTCCTTTCGCCTGAACACCACGACAAATTTATGATGCGGATCGCCTGTAAGCACATAGTCCGTATATACAGTGTCGATCTCCCATTCGGATTCGTCTGACATTTTAAAAACTTCTTTACCGGACGTTACAACACGGGTGACCGGAGGTACCCGGTCACCTATGCTGAATTCTTCAATCGTGTGGGTCTTCTGTGCAATCATACGACTACTTCGTTTTGGCGGTGTCGCCGATCGTAACGGAATCGTATCCACCGCTTCCTGTAGATGTGCAGGTTATTGTCGGTGTCGACCACGTAATGTCCGGTAATGTGTGAGTTAACGGGCAGTAAGAATCCGTGCGCGTGCAGATCCCGCACGGCAAACGGTAAGTACAATAGTACCGGTAGCTGTTATTCGTAACAGTCGATGTAGTCGCAGTCGTTGTTTGGTACTTATTTGTCGTTTTATCATCCTCAATCTGGATATATCCGGACGTGATTGTGGCGTCTGTTTCCCTGTTATATGTACCGCTCATGGCGAGTTCCCTCTCGCGTTGCATATATTCCAGCGCTCCGGCGGCATCCCGCAATACTTTATCAACGCAGTTATCGACAACTTTACGCGAACAGTTCGTGCAGTCGTTCTCAGCGCACTGTTTAATGTCGTGGATCAGCGTATCGTATAATGCCATCGTTGTTCCTCCTGCTTAAAACGGAATAAAATCTTCCGGCTCTTCCACATCGGTGCAGTACTGGACACCTTCCATATCAACGAAAATTTCTTTCGCAATTTCCTGATACAGCGTAGAGCGCACGCCATTCGCATCTCCCAGGTCGTCGGTAAAGTACTGGACTACCTCTTTCCGGAAAACGACGTAGTAGATTGGGTTGGTAAAAATGCCTTCAACACCGCGTACATAGGAGAGCGCCGGGTTACCGGCAAAAGCCTCACCGAACAAAGATTCTGGTGTTGTTGAACGATATGCATAATGCATACGTCCATCTTCTTTATTGGCGGGAATCACTTCGATTAGGACGTTCGTGCATCCGAACTCCTTGCTCTTCGGGAGCAGCCACTCCAGGGCCGCAGCTTTGTTTACGCCGTTAACGTAAATCTTGATTTTTGTGTTGTCTTCGTCAAAAACCACGTGCACAGCACGGTCGTTTTTAAACATGGCTTCCACCTCGTGATAGAACAGCACCCAGGGGGAAGATAACTTAAGTTTCGGCATATTCGTTTTCTCCTTCGTTTTCTATTTCGATGATATCGGCGTCCACCAATATTTCATCCAGCTTGATTGACAGTTCATCCAGTTCCGTCCAGATCAGGGTGAACAGTATGTAGCTTGCTCCGGCCATGATCATCACGACGACCATCAGCAGTATCTCAAAAACCCTCATTTCCAGCCCCACCTTTCGTCTGTATCGCCGGCAGCGACCATACAGCACATGGTGGCTACGCCAATCAAGGCGCCGACCAGTGTGCCAAGATAAAATTTAATCATCTTTTTCTTCCTCGCTTTCGTCGGCGTCCATTTTGGCGCCGCAATTCGGACAGTAATTTGTGTGGCTGTTGCAGTCGTAACTACTTTCACCACACCCGCAGACGGAGCATTCCCAGTATTTTTCACCCCAGTCTTCTGCGTTTATGAGCTCCCACCTTCCGCGGAACTCCTCGTCATACCAGCCGATACTGGTCTCGCCCGTCTGGCTGTTCCTCCACACTTCGACGGTGCAGTTCCTGTGTATCTCGCATTCGTCGTACAGGCCTGTTTGAATAATCTCTTTCAAAGCACAAACTCCTTTCCGGTTTGATGTACGAGCCATTCGTCAAGAGCCTGTTGTGTTACATACAGCCGGTTCCCGACACGAATTGTCGGGAACCCTTTTGCGTTCATTAGCCTGTATGCTACGCCCCTGCTGACCGAGAAGATGCCCTGGACATCTTTTGGTGTCAGAAGCTTGGATGATTCAATGGGAGGCATCGGCTTTTGCCTTCTTCTTTTTCAGTTCTTTGCGGTTCTCCCACAGCCAATCAATAAAAACGTCCCAGTTCAGGCGAACCTGATCGTAAACGTCGATTTTCTCGTCTCGGAAATTCATTTCCGGTCTGGCTGGCGGCCACGATGTCAGGATAATCTCCCATTCGCATTTCGACCAAAACCAGTACATCATCTCGCGGCGTACCATTTCGGAGAAATCTTCTTTAGCGGTACATTTTTTAGCTGCTTCTACGCAACCATCAAAAAATGCTGTGTGTTCGAAGATGTTAAATGTCGAAATTCGGCGGCCGTTGAAATCTTCGTAATAAGCATTCCATGTCAGCATGGCGCCTTCTCCTTTTTCTTTTTCTCGTTCAGCGCTATCATGCGCTGTCTCGATTTTTCTCGCGTTTCATCGTCAAGAACACGTGTGTAGAACGGGTTCTTGCCGTGACGAAACGGATAAAGCGGGCAGTCTTTTGCTGTGCACATGTCCGCTTCGTTGACGCTGCCGCAACAGCAATCGATGCATTTAGCCCGTATCGCTTTAATCGGGCTGGTTATCTGTTTCTCCGACATCGGCTTCCTCCGTTTCAACAGCGCTGGCCTCCTCTGTGGGTGCGGGCTCTTCCATTTCAACGAAGTTATCGAGCTGGATAACGTTCTGGATCATTACGCTCTTATATCCGGTTTCTTCCACAATGCTTTTAGCAATGTTGGCAAGAAGTGCATTATTGATAGCGGTCTCAGCGTCAGTCTGGAAGTACTGGCACCCCCAGGCGATTGCTCCGTCACCGATATCTGTAATATAAACGATATAAAGATATTTCATGTGGTTCTCCTTTTATGTCCCTGTACTTCCAAATCCACCGGCTCCACGTACGGTTATCGGCAGTTCGTCTTTTTCTACGAATTCTGCTTTCAGGCACGGCAGTATCACAAGCTGGGCGACACGCTCGTCATCCTCTATCACGCAGGTGGTGTCATTATCGTTATGCAGAGCTACGATGATTTCGCCGCGGTAGTCGCTGTCGATAACACCGACACAGTTAGCTGGACGCAGGCCGCGTTTTACGGCAAGCCCGCTTCTGGCGAAAACCGCCCCGAAATATCCGTCCGGAATCGCCACCGAAATGCCCGTATGGATCATAACCGTGTCACCGGGTGCAATTTTTGCGTAAGCGGTATGCAGATCGGCATATAAATCGAACCCGGCCGACCCGCTGGTTGCGCGGGTCGGTACGAGCGCGGTATCGGACAACCGCTTAAAAGCAATTGCCGTTCTGGAATCGTGCATAGGCAGGCTCACTTTCTAATACCAACCAAAAGACCGAGCACAAAACCAACTCCCAACATCAACAGTTCTACCGGTGACGGCAGGGTAATTGGAATCACAACGCCGACGAGTTCTTCTTCGTCGTCCTCGTCGTTTTCGGCAAGGTCTTCGCTGAAACGGTCTGCGTTGTTGCAATCGCCGCAGTCGCCTGCACCATCACACTCTTCACACAGATTTGGGGCGAGTTTTTCGCACTTTTCAAACGAAACCTCCTCGATGTGTCCGCTGACTGTTTCCTCCAGCTTGTTAGCCAGCTCGGTTACTTCATTGATGGTGCCGCGTTTGAAGTGCGAATCGAGGTCGTGATATGTGCCAAGCGCAAATGATTCGTTATCGTCGTCAACGGTAAGGAAAAAAGAATAAGCCATAGTTCGTTCCTTTCTTTTCTTACGGCTTTCTGCCGTTGTTATGTGATGCAAGCGCAGCCATGATGAAAAGCCACGCCACTGTGGTAAAGAGGGCAATATGTTCCATGGTCATGCATCCGCCCTCACGTAATAGCCGTCTCCATCGTCGTTGCCGATCGGTCTATCGACAACCGGTCTTTCGTACATATTGCAGAGACTGCTAAAGTTCGAAAAAGTATAGACGCCGGGGTGCCCGTCCAAGTGCGAGTAGTGCCGAAGGCATTCCGTGTGCTGACAGCCTGGAGCCCAGCAATAGCTGATATCGTCAGACATCATCATCGTATTCGTCATCTTCCTCGCATGACGCGTAACCGTCGTCTACGATGGCAAGAATCGCGTCGATAATGCCGGCAGAGTATCCGGAGTCCATTTCGCCGACTCCCAAGTCCAGTGTGTTGAGAAGAATCGTCCGAATGAGAGCGAGCTTCTGTTCGTTTGTCAAAGGCGTTACCATATTTTTCCTCCTTATGAGATGACCTTCGCGAACTGGTTGTCGCTCGCGAGGTTGACACCAAGAACACTGTCGAAGTGCGGCTCCTGGCCTGGGCGGAAGCGCCCAAACTTGACAATGATGTTTGGAAATACGGACAACATGCGAACTTCGCCTTCAATTTCCCGGTAAATGTAGCCGGTGTATATCACGACAGGGTCGAGACATTCATATTCCAGACGAAGTTTGTTGATAAACTGGAACAATTCGTCGTACTGGTCGAACGGTTCCAGTCCACCGAAGATAATTGCTTTTGTAATGGGGTTTTCGAGGTAATGGGTGATGATCACATCGTCATCGACCTCAGTCCGTGCTTCACCGATAAGGTCGCTGTTCTGGCACACAGGCCGTCCGCACTCGCGATCACATTTGAAGTCACAGGAGGCTGTGCAGATAAACAGGGATGGGTCTTTATAATTGGTAAAATCCTCGTTGCGTATCCCTATAATCTTCATCAGCCAATCACCCCGTCGCTTTCCAGTACGTTCATCCATTTCCTGCAGTCAAATTCCATCTTGCGTATCCGCTGGTAACTGGACACCGGCGTGTAGAACCCAACGACGCGGGCATAAGTGTCGGCAATCGGTTCCCCGCAGACCGGGCATTTCGATTCGGAAATGAACGCGTGTTTCGATTTGCAGACACTGATTTTTGTGGTGAACGCGAAGTATATAACACCTTGTGAAGCCACGTAGTTAAGCATCTCCCAGGCTGTTTCCTCGTTCGGGAAACGGTTTTCAATATTGATGTGGGCGATGCACCCGCCTCCGCACTTCTTATCAAACAAAGAACCGAGGCGGCACTTCTCCTGAATGGTGCATTTTTCCATCAGCGGTAGCCACTGGTTGGAGTAGATGAAATATTTGTTCTGCTCGTACAGCAGGTTGTCGGCCTGGCAGATGACGCCTGCGCAGTTTTCAGCCGGAATCATCTCGATGTTGTAGGTAAAATCACACGGGAAGTTGTCTTTTACCTCGTTCATGGCGTCGAGTATCTCGGTTGCGAACGCAACGGCTTCATCGGAGTAGCTCTTGTAGCCGAATTCGTCGGTGCTGATGAGCCCGAACAGATCCATGACCTCGTACATGCCGATTCCGCCGATGGTGCAGAACTGTTTGTCGAGTTCTACGGCTCCATCCTGATAATTCGGTAAAAGCCCCTTCTCGATGTTGCGTTGGATGATGTGTCGCATGGACGCAAGTGCCTTGCAGTCGAGCAAAACGCGGTCGCGGAGGATTTTGAGGTACTTTTTCTGGTTAAATCCGCTCTCGTAGGCGATACGGACAAGATTTATGGTGCTGACACGGCATGAACCGACCGAAAGAGCGGTACCGCCGATAGAATTGATGAACGCGTCGAGCTTCTGCGTGTCGCTGAGAAGCCTGCAGCAGTTGGAGAGGACGCCAACGTTGTCGGAAACGAAGAAATTAGAGTCGCTCCATCGCATATTGTGCTTCGAGCACCATTTTGCGAACGGTTCGTCGGTAAATTTCCCGTCCTGATACAGCAGTGAATACGTCAAAACCGGGTACGTGAACATATTTGACTCGCGAATCTCGCTCACGACCTCCATAAACGCCTTCTGAAACTCCAGCAAGTCTTCGATGTGGTCGATTGCGAGCGTTCCGTCCGGAAATTCCGTGCCGCCGAACAGAGATTCAAGATACGGACGGTCAAAAATAGAAATATTGGTAAACGCGGACTGGTCGATACGCAAAAACGGTTGATTCAGACGGTAGATAAACTTCTGGAACTGCTGGCGCATGTAGTAGTCGGGGTCTTTCATGCAGTATCCGTTTTCAACGTCTATTTTCCAAAAGTACCATGCCCAAATAAGCACATTCGGCATGCCAACAGCTCCTGACTGGCGGTTGGAGAGGAAGCTGACGAACTCAATTACGTCGTCAAAGTACGTGGTAAGATGTTTCGGAGCCTGGTTGTTGTATCCGGACAGGAAGAAAAGCCCCTCTGTAGCAAGTCTGGTGAAGTCATTCGCCCAGCAATACGGGAAATAGCTTGCTGTCGTGGAATCGTTGAGGTAAAAACCGCGGCTGAATTCCTGTTCGAGCCACTGTTTTGCTGTACGGAGCCCCCACATCTTCTTAATTTCCATAAAGATCTTGTTCAGGCCGAAAAGTTTGTCCTCGCTCTTCCCCTTTTCTGTCATGAAACTGCGAATGTCTTTATGGTTGGCGTTCGCGTTCGGGTCAATGCTGGAGTCTGCGAGCGTGTCGCGGTCGACGAAATTATCGAGGAACTCTGAAAAATCGAGCTGGCTCGGATGAAGCCCGTTGATGTACTCGAAATCCTCACCGTATTTCTTTTTCAGTTCATCCAGACAACGCTCAAAATCTTTGGTAAGTTTAAGCTGTATGTCCATCTGTTTCCTCCTGGTGCTCGTTCACCCAGCGGACAGCTTCGGTGAACCCCATGATAGTGTCGCCCACTTTCAGCCCGGGCGCGGCTTTCAGGCCGAGGGACAGCATTTCGTCAACGTCATTTTTGACTTCATACGCGATTCCCTTTTTGTCCAGTTTCTGCGTCAGCACCTTGCATTTCGGACAGCCTGTTGAGTACAAAACAATTCCCATTACAACCCTCCTGTTCGGACGCCCCGGAAGTCGGGGCGGTTATTATATTTACGACCGACGGATATGCCTCCCGCGACGACGGCTTCCGTCAGTTTTTCTACTTCTCTGTATAAATGGTCGAGATCTTCGCTGTTTATCAGATCGTAATCCGGTTCACGGTCATCCAGAGCAATTTCCGAGATGTGGTTTTGTTGTTCTGCGGTGAGCCCGTTGTCGAAATCGGGTCTGACAATGCGGACATGCACGGTGTCGAACCCGGCATCCCACATACCGTCAATCTCGTTTGGGAAACGTGCGTCCGGAATCAGTACATAGTCCCATTCATCCGGGAACAGATGTAAAACCTGAACCAGAAACCGAACCCAAAAGTCCGGGTCTTTACGCCTAATCACATCGGTGCCGATAGACTGGAGCAATTCACGTCCGTGGTCGTCCTTGATACCATCCCAGTCGAAAAACATCTGGCAGACGTATTTGAGCAGGTCGGCATAGTGCGTAACCAATACAGAATTCCCGCGTGCTTCCAAAATTTCTTTCATATATCCAGCGGCCGTGTCTTTACCGTGACGTGCCTTGCCGGAAAAGCAGACAACGGTCACCGGAAGTCCACCTCGCTTCCGGAATCCCCCACATATTCTTCTTCCGGTATAATCGGGTCGATTACGCATTCTTCGATGAATTCGTCGAGGCATTCCGGGCATAGGATGAGGTGCAGAATATCCGTGTCGTGAATGGAGCCGTATCCGATGCGAGCGTGTACCATCAGAGCGGTATCGTACCGGTCGAGGTACGTTCCGCACCGGCTGCACTGCCGGTCTTCGGTGTTTTCCGGGAAAAACGACATCTTTCTTCTCCTTTTCGTTCACTTTTTCTTTAACAGATACTCGCGGGAGACGTTCTTGAACGATTCCATGCCGTCGGGTGTCCGGTAGACGAGGCCTTCCCGCAATACGTTCGGATTTATGACTGAATTCCCATCAGCCTGAAGCTTCATAGCCTCCATATTGTCCGGCAGCGTGACGTCTCCGTAGATCGGCACCCATTTCATGCCGTACTGGTCAAGAACTTCCCGTCCTTCATAGCTGCCGAACCGCCCATGCTCTGATGTAATCAGGTTGAAGACATAAAGGTCGTCATGATCCATCTTTAGCGGGTTGCCCTGTACACTGCCGATCCCCTCGCCCTGGATGACGACCCATTCGCAGTTGTACACGCGGATAAGATCTCTCAGAACGTTCTCGATATCGTACTTGAACGCCAGATCCCAGTAGATACTGCCGCCTTCATAGGCATCTCGCTTTTCCTGCGGCAATCTGCGGTTGCGTGAGCAGACCGCAAAATCGTATCTTCTGGCACTGACTTGTCGCAAGGCGTACGTGCAGGACGTCCCGTCCAGTTTTTCCGTCACGACATAAGTCTTGCCGTTTCCGAGAACGAACGGCATGTTTTCGACGCGCTCCTCATCTGTCTTCTTCACGTAGCTTGGGAACTGGAGCGGCTTATCATGCCGCTTCCCGAAGAAAAAGAAGAGGAACCTCTTGCCCCATTCCCGCTTCATAAGCCAGCGTACCGGTTTTGTCTGGAACAGTTTTTTGTGACGTGCCGCCATTGACTGGTATTTGCTTTTCTGCGACGGCGTCTTTGCCTTGCGCTCGTTATCTTCCGGGATATAGTAGGTAACGCCGAGTTTTGCTGTAACGTCAGCGCCGACTTCGCATCCTGCAAGTTCCGGGAAGTGCGTGAGCGGCATCAAAAGCCCCTGAGAGATTACCTTGCACATCTTCTGTGTTTTGATGCGGTAATCGCGCTTTGCCAGAAACGCAAACCGTTCGTCTGTTGCCGGTACACGGCTGTCAATTTCGAAGTACACACATTTATCGCCGACCTGCAGGTTATCCTCTTTGCTGACGATGACCCACCAGCCGCTGGTTCTGGCGTACTCGACGCGGTCGTAGCCTTCAATCGGTTTGATCTCATCGATCGTTACGATATAGGCCAGCGCCCGCTCTCCATTAATAATCATAGAAGCTCCTTTCCGTTATTAAAATCCAGTTGGCTGGGCAAAATCAGCTCAGTCTGGTATATTCCGTGATGATGTGGTAGCCACGGTCAAATTTGTATCCCTTACAGTAAAGGATGCTCCCCTCCGGGACAGGGTCTTTGCGGTAAACTTCATCAAAGATGGTAAACCAGTTCTCGATCCCGCTTCCAATGGATTTAGCGAGAACGGAATGTCCGAACAGTTTGCCGTCTTTTCTGCGGTGCAACTCCTTATTTTGTATTACGTAGAGTTTGCGGCGGTCTTCAGGCTTGCCCGAGATGTAACCAACATACCCCATGGCGTCGTAGAAGTTCCTCACCTTTAAAATATCGGGCAGATCAGAGCAGTGTGCGTCTTTTATAACCCTTTCGCACTCACGGAGGATGGCAGGCACATCGAGAAGCTGATAACTTTTGGACTCAGCGCCGTTTTTTGTGGTACCGACAGAGTGTTTTGCGACTATCTTCTCAAAATCCGTGTTGACAATGTCCTCTTTGCGAATTTGCTTTGCTCTACCTGCTTTCATTCTGCCAAAAAACAGCTCAGTCAGGCGCAAAAGCTCACGCTGGTTGCCGAAGTCAGAGAAAAAGTCCAGTTTGATAAGGATATCTATCTGCCTGGTGTTTGCGCAGGTCTTTTCGTTCAGGTCGGAGAGCAGGTCAACAAAGTAATCGTAGTGTTTCTGCTGTGACAGATCATACATCTCAGCCGCAAGACGTTCTGACATATATTTAATAGAAGAAACCCCTTTAGCAATGATGCCGCGTTCCCTGTCAAAGTAATAATCGCTCTTGGAAATACCCCATTTTGGGTTCGCAATGATAATTTTCTGGCTGTTTGCGTATTTTATGATCTCAGCGGTTTTGTCGGTGTCGTCACTGAAGATGTTGAGCGCAGCCGTCAGGAACTCGAACGGGTAATAGGTGCGAAGATACCCGCAAATGTAGCCGATTGCTGAATATGCGTCCGAATGGTTCCAGCTGAAGCCGTATGCGGAAGCATCCAGGATGATTTGGAGGAACGGTTCAATGATTTCTGTACACCGTTCTTCAGATAGCCCGTATTCCCGCATACAGTATTCGGTAAATCTGCGTCCGATTTCCGGCAGAAGCGTTTCCGTGCCTTTTTTCTTTGCGATGGCGCGTCTTACTGTGTCAGATTCAGCATTGGAATACCCGCAGAACTGTACCAAAAACCGCATAATCGTTTCCTGCATGGCAATCCTGCCGGCTTCCGGCGCAAGCAGTTCGTTCAGGGCATCCAAACCATTGTCGTAGAACTCCCCTTTTGCCACGCTGTCACGAAAACTGGCGCAGGCCGGTCGCAAAAGCCCGTTGCCAAACGACAACCACTTCAACATGGAAAAATGCGGTATTTTTTCTCTCGCAATAGCGATTACCTTGTCGGAGAACAGCCGGCGCATATACTGACGCGCCATGTCAGACTCCCATTGGAATATTAACGTCGTGTCTGCACGAATCGCGTTCCAGACTTTCTCGTCTTCCAGGTCAACGTTGTCTGGCGTCAGGCGTTCAATACCGGCGAGTTTGCAGGTGTCGTTGATAACGCCGATATTGTCAAGTCCAAGGATGTCCAGCTTGACGTAGAACAGCGTGTCAAGTTCTTTCATGTTTACCATGGATACCGGATAGTCTGATGAGGAAACAGAGCACAGTCCAATCGTTTCTTCGATGGGCAGGTCGCTTATCAAGACGCCGCTTGGATGTGTGCCAACAGAGACGATGGTTCCGCTGACGAGGTCGACGTACCGGAAAACTTCCGGCCAGCGTTTCCGTGCTTCCTCTTCGTCTTTGTCCAGCATTTTGCTGATCTCGTCGGACAGGTTCATATAATTGATATCCTGTCTGTCTTTGTAAAGGGCGCGGCAGATGTCCCGTACGGCTCCTTTTGCGGCTATGGTGTTAAAGGTGATGATCTCGGCTGTCTTTATTTGCGGAAGCCCGATTTTATCCCGGAGCAAAAATTCCTTAACTTTATCACGGTCTACTCCTGCATAGTCGGAGTCGATATCTGCGTTTGTGACACGGTCGGGGTTGATAAACCGGAAAAAGTTAAGGTCAAAACGCAGGCTGTCCATCTGTGTGATGCCAAGAAGATACGCTACCATACTGCCGGATATGGAGCCCCTGCCGTACCCGCACTGGATTCCATGTGAGCGTTCCCACTGGCGCAGATAAGTCTGCATCAGCATGAAGTCGACGGAATGCGTTCTCTCGTAAACGCTTAATTCCTCTTCCACAACGGATTCCAGTTCTTCCCGCGAGTGGTTTTTCAGTGCGTATGGGTGTGTGTCGATGGCGTCGTAGACCATTTTCCGGAACGTTTGCTCCGGGTTGTCGTAAATGTGCGGGTATTTGGTACCGCAATCTACGGTAAACGGTTCGACCATATCAGCAAGCATATTGGTGTTTTCGATTGCCTGCAGAAAAACCGTTTCTTTCAGACAGCCCTGTTCACGGTACGCCTGAACCAGTTCGGGATATGTTTTGAACTTCAAATCCAAGTTTTCCTCGCCCTCGAAGCAGATTTTTTTTGCTTGCTGGAGAACGCTTCGTCCTTTTTCGTGGTCAGCGTTCAAGGCGTGGGTATCTGTACCTGCAATCAGCGGAATTCCAGTGCGCTCACTGAGCGAAACGATCTTTTTGTTGTACGCAATCTGTTTCGGGTCTTTGTGGTGCCCGATTTCCAGAAAACTGCGGTGCTTTTCCCGCTCCAGGAACCGCAGAAATTTATCCTGTGGTTCCCATTCACCTTTACCGAGTACGCCACCGACACATGCCGTTGTAATAAGGATATGGTCGGTCGTGTTGAACAGCTCGTCAAAGGAAATGCGCGGTACGTAATAGAAATGGTTGTCCTTGCGGTTAAAACTTGCAGAAACAAGCCGGTTCAGTTCCAGAAAACCGTCGTAATTACGAGCCAGAAGCACACAGTGGTAGTTATCACGCTCTTTATACTCTAGCGTTTCTGTCAGGTAACATTCGACCCCGTGGACGTACTTCATGCCAGCGGCTTCGATTGCCTGCTTCTTCTGAAACCAACCCATGATACTGCCGTGTTCGGAAAACCCGAACGTTGTCATGCCGCATTCAGCTGCGTGCCGCACATAGTCTTCGTACTTGGTTACACTGTCGATGTTTGTGACTGCGTTTGACAGGTCGGAGTGTATGTGGTAGCAGAAATAGTTATCGTTACCGATAGCGAAGCCTCCTTTCGCATAAAGTTCTAAAAACTTCTTCGCCCTTGTCAACAGGGCTGTCTTTATCGTCGAGCAGACCATCTCTGTCCCACAAATAGAAGACATTGACGAACTGTTTCAACTGTTGAATGTTGTGGTCTTTGCGAATATCAACACCTTTGTCGAGCGCAAAAACCACGTCGCAACCGAGCCGCACAAGGATGCGGGTTTGGTCTGGATTCAGGTGCGACGTCAAAATCGCCCCCGTGTTTTCGATTCCCCACGACGCCGCTTTCAGAACGCTCTTGCATCCCTCAAACAAAATTACAGCCCCGGCTTCTTTGATGGTATCTTTGTTTTCAGCAAGCCCGTACACGGTCTGCATCCGACCCCACGGAAAGAAATAGCAGTATTTCTTCTCCCCTTTTTCTTTCCAGTCCGTGTCAAGCGTTCTTCCACCAACGTTGACGATTGTTCCGTCCGGATCGCGTATCGGGTATACGATGCGGTTGGAGAACGGGTCGTAGCGAACAGAAAACCGTTCCATAACTTCATCCGGAATTCCCTCGTTCCGCCAAATCTCCAGCTTTTCCGGGCGGTTCTCGAACCTGTCCATGTAATCCGGAGCCAGCATTGTCATCTTGGACTCCTTGCGGTGCTGTTGCGGGGGACGGAAGATGCGCACGGTTTCCGCCATCGATGGCTTTATAATCATGTGCACACCATCATCTGTCACATGTGCCAGTGTTTTGAGTTTGGCAATTGCTTCCTGCCGTGAGTAGTGGTAGTAGTAGCGCAGAAATGTATAGGTATTTCCACCTATGCCGGAGGAGAAATCATAGAACGTTCCGGACTCCCGGCGAACGGAAAAAGACGGTGTGCGTTCCGGCGGGTCTGTGAACGGGCTGATACCCCAGAATTCCCCGTTACGCTCTTCCAGGTCAACGACCTGAGAAATAACGTCTACGATATCCACAAGATCCAGCAGTTCTTCCAGTTCCAGGTTTCTCCCTCCTTTTATTTTTTATGAGCGGGATTTCCACCCGCCTGCTTACTTCCAGCCAACGACGCCCAGTTCGGTTAAAAATCGGGTACGGTCAAAAAGTATCGGGCGCCAGCAGTCATGTGGCCTAATTTTAGAAAGGAGGTGCAGATGAGAAACTGCACAAACGTGTTTAGCAATTTAAAATGGGTCATGCGGTGCATGCTGTACGGCTTCTTCATATAGAATATGGTTGCCATCGAACCGCATGTCTATATATTCGCCGGACGACATCTGCATACCGTTACGATTGAAAACCACGCGGAGTTTTTTATTTCCGCATTCAGGTCCGTCAATCTCGATTTCCTCCGGCGTTTTGTCGGAAAGCATACAGATGGTGCTTGCGTTTCTGGCAATCTTGGCAGAGTCGGCAAGGTGTCCGGACGTTGTTGCCTGCGCCGCTCCGATAGCGGCGATTCCCATTGTTCCGGCAATTCTGTTTTTCACAAAGTCGATAAACCTGCCAAGTTCCTGATAAGTTGCGAATGCATCCGGGTCACCGGAGCTTTTGAAGTAGTCGACAATCAGAACGTCAAGGCCATCTTGTTTGTGTTCGATGCGTTTGACAGCAGTAAAGACGTTCTGAATGTCAAATGTCGGCAGATACAAGTGGGTGAACCGCGCTGAGTGGAGCCATCTTACCTGCTCCTCAATTAGCTCGCCCTCTTCCGGGCTGTAATTACCAGATGTTAGCCTGCGGTATTCAATACCGGTCAGGTTTGAAAGGATACGCGCCGTAAACATGCGTGTGTTCAGCTCGGAATCCAGATACAGAACTGATTTTCCCTGCTTCAGGAGGTCAACGGCACAGTTCAGGAGCATCATGGATTTTCCCTGTTTGGCTTCCGCACCAAATACTACAAGCTCACCGCGTTCTATGGTGACGTAGTCGTTCAGCGTTGGAAACTTGAATGGTATTCCCGCGTAACCAAATCCCTGGCGCTCCTGGATTTCTTTCCAGCAGGCGTCGATAACTTCCGGATATGTTTTGATTTCGTTGCGGTCGACATAGTAGCTCATCACGTCGTCGAGCAGTTCGTAAATTTCCTGCTCGATGTTTTCGCTGTTGTTCCGCTCAAGACGTGACTGACATTCCTGCAAGGCTTTCATCGTATCTCTGCGGAACGCTGCGTCCAGAACGTTGTTGACGAGCACCATATACTCTTCCGGTGTGTGCCGTGCAAGCAAATCTGCCATACCAATCAGGCTGTGGAGAGATTCTACGGATACAAAACCCAGGTACTTTTTCCTCGTCGCTTCCGTGGAGTTCAGAACTTCGATAATGTTATAGGCGTCAACGGTGTTTATATTGTTTTCCGCCATCATTATGAGCGCTGTGTAGACAGCCCGGTTATCGAAGCGGCTGAAGTGCTCCGGCTGGAGCTGTTCTGAATAAAAAATGTAGTCCGGATGGAAGATCAGCGTTGCTAAAACGCCGTTTTCGCTGTTCAAAGCATTGATTTCGTCTTTCACCACGTCTGGTGTCTCCTTTCCTCTTTGCGTTCCTGATATCGCTCGCAGTAATCATGCTGACCGCAGATCCACTCGCAGTAAAACCAGTCTTCGTATGCTGGAAAATCCTCTTCTGAAGCGATTTCTTCAACTCTCTCCTTTACCCATGCCTTTGTTTCCTCATAAACCGCGCTGTTAAAAGGTTCGCGGATCAAAATTCCACTTCGAAAACAGTTTAGACACAGTTCAACCGGCGGTTCGCCGTAATTTTCCTCGACGCCTGCCGCGTAAACATAAAGCTGGGTCAGAAGTTTGTCGATTTCCTCGTCGTTTTTGGTCTTTTTCTTTCGTTTTGACCGCTCACTCAGCGCCTTGGACTTATGGTCGACGATAACAAGCCCACCTTGTTCATTTCGACCGAGAAAATCCAGAAAACCGTGGAGTTTTACATTGTTTATTGTGAAGAAAATTTCCCTTTCCACGGAGACCGGTGTGAATGGAAGCGGTTCGAATGTTTGAAAATACCGGAGCCCTGAAATTTTGTAGCTCTCTGCAATTTTTTCACTCGGCAAACGTCCGAGCACCTCAGAAGAGAAGCGGTTTTGAAAAGCATCTGCCAGGTCTTCCTTTTTAAGCTCTCCGTTGTAGAATTCCGCGATAAGTTCGTGGACAAACGATCCATAAGAGGCATAGAACTGTTCCTCTCCGTCATTTCCTATGATATATCGCAGATACCATTCGTGCGGACAGCTTGAAAAGGAGTTGAGGCGGGAGAAACTCCACGTCATGTCCTCAATCAGAGGACGATAGCTGATCTCTCCCATTACTCACCTCAAAACGGAGGACGTCTGCCGTTGAAATCCTCGCGCGGTTCACCATCTTCGGTTTTTTGCTCCGCTCTTTCCGTTCTCTGGGGCGTGTTGCTGTCCGACGCCACCGGTTCGAACGAGAAGACGCGGATATTGGTGTAGCCTTTCTCTTTTTCCTTGTCATACTTATACGTGATATCGAAATCACCGACCTTGATGCGGTCGCCTTTCTTCAACTGCGCCGCTTTGGATGCGCAGGCGCCGATACAGGCAACATAACCGGTGAAATCGTCCTCCCACTGATCGGTCTGCTTGTTTTTTGCGCTCGTCGTGACACGCAGGTCGGTCACTTTCGGAGATTTTGCGCGCACATCCCACACTCTGGCGGTTGCGCCTGTTTTAAAACCCATTACTCAGCCTCCTTCAAAAAATTTGCTTTAAATTCCTCCAGAAGTTTCGCCGCAAGAGCAGGCTCCTTGATCTGGAAGTAATTTGCGTCCTTCACATATTTCTTGCACAGCGCCACGACCTCTTTTTTGCGGTCGGGCTGCTCCTCGATGCACCTTTTAACGAGGCTATCGAGTTCCTGCAGCGTTTTCTCTGTCTCAGCCTTGGCTTCCTCTGCCATTGACTGCCTCTGCTTGCTACGCCAGTTGTCCGGGTCGTCCTCAACGGTAGCGATGCCGAAGAATTTCAAGAGAAAATACCGGTAGGAGTACGTAAGCCCTGCGCCGAATGCCTGTGCGGCGTCTGCCTGTTGACCGACAAAAAACCAGGGCACGGAAAGCTTTTCGTCAGGGTTTACATTGTTTATCCAGTGGTACACGATGCGGGACTGTACGATTATCTCGTACACATCCTCTGTTTTCCCGCTTTTTGTTCTGGTATACGGGTACGGCGTGACTTCCGGTTCGCCTTCGATTGCCGGCACCAGTGAGACCTGGTACTGTTCCATTAAGCCGGAGATCTTGGAAAGAATTTCCGCGTCCGTGACGTACCGGTAACCGTATCCGGTCGCATCTTTCTGCAAAACCTCGACGGCTTTGCGGATTTTGGCGAGCTTCTGGTACAGATTAAGCTCACCGTTCTGTTCTGCCATAAATAACTCCTTTCGTATTATTAAAATCCAGTTGAGTAGACAAAAAGAAGCCCGCGTCTCGCGCGGACTTTCAATTGAACCGGATCTTATCTGATTGTCAGAGGCCAAAGGCCAGCTTCCATCGTTTATAATCGTTCAAACAATCGCTTGCGATTCGTTTTTGTACTACCTCAACACCTCTTGCGTCGTTATATTCGCCACGTGCAGTCTGACGAATTGCAAATTCCCGGAAGTCCGGTTCCAGACCGGCACATTCCTGAACATACATACTATAAAAAAGCCCGGAGTAGAAAACCCTTTTATGGCTGAGACGTTTGGTGGCCGCCCCGTTCTCGATTGCTTCCGCCACCCTGCCGTTGATGGTTTTTACCATGTACTTACTTGGCTGGCGGTTTTTAACAGTACGAAGAAGCAAGACTCCGCCTGAGCGCCTGAGTGTTTTGTCGCTTCCAGCTTGCTTAAACATCAGCTGCGTCAGCTTTGCGGCATCCAGCACGGCGCGCCAGCCCTCTGACGGAATATAGTAGGAAACGCCGTCATGTGTAATAACGGAACCGTCTTTGGAAAGTTCATCGTTTTTTGCCTGTAGGATTTCCTGCTCCGGCATACACGCAAAAGAAAGCCAAAAGTACGCGCGGTAGATCGTATCAACAGCCTCAAAATCCTCGGAGAGAAAAATCTCATTAAGACATTTCTGCAGGTGGAGAGGGTCGCGCACCATTTTGGAACGCATGTTTTCGATGCCTGGTTCCTGAATATCTGCGATACCGTTTACAGCACCTGGAACACCATGTGCAATACACCACTCGCAGTACCTGCGCAGAAGCAGAAGTTTGGTGTATGAACTGCGAATGCGCGTTCCAACCATGCCTTCGACCATTGGTTTTAATTCCTCTGCCGTCTTGGTACACACATCGGCGTTCCAGAATTTTTCATACTTTGCGGTTCCACGGAACAAATTAAAAGCCTGCTCTTCCAAATGGAGCGTAGAGGCAACATCGCGGATAAAGGCGACCTTTCTGCCCTCTTCATACAAATTCTGATAACGTCTTGATTTTGTTTCAGTCATACCCTCACCTCCTGACTGCATGTTCAGTGTATCATGGCGGAGAAAGGTTGTCAACTGGAAAAAAATAATAATTCACAATTGTTTACAAACTGTTCATATTTTCTCGCGTGTTCCCGCTGATTCCCGTTTATTCACTGGCAAGGATCAGAAATTTATCAGAAGACAAATCATTTGCAGTTCGCAAACAGCTCAGCAAAAGCACTGTTCCACGCACAGAAGCGTTTTCACAAATCTCTGCATAGCGGAACAGAGGAAAAACTACAGAATTAAATCCATGTGAGAGGCACACCCTGTCAGGGTTGTGGAAAATTTCGATACGGTTAAAGTGAAGATCAAAAACCGGCGCGTCCTTGTTTGCGCAATATTGGTCAGCAGATTGAAAGCGAAAGTGGTGAAATTTTTTTGTGTTCAAATATTGTTCAAATTCATACGGCTTTAAATAATCCATTTTTTGTCTCGCTTCTTGTGAAAAAATTCTTGACAGAATGCTTGTGTGTTGTTTATACTGCATTTGTAGGAAAATATTACTGAGTTTGAATAAAGTATAACAGCATATAAAACGGATGTCAAGTCTTATTAGTAAATTTTTACTATTACTTTTTCAAGGGTGAGTTACTATGACAATGGTTGAAAAAGTACGCTTTCTTGCGAAGAAAAAGGGAGTTCCTGTAGCTCAGGTCGAACGTGACTTAGGATTCGCACCGTCGTCCATCAGGAAATTCGATATAAACCGCCCTTCTGTTGACAAACTGATCCTTGTCGCAGACTACTTCGGCGTGTCGACCGATTATCTGTGTGGAAATACCGAGGTCGAGGAACCAGTGAGCACACTTCTGGATGAAGATGTGCTCAGTCTCCAGAGAGCAAAGCATAATATGAAGCCGGAAGACTGGGAGCGCGTTATGAAGATGGTGCGCGCCGGTTTTTCCTCCGCATTTGACGAGAACGATGAGGGATGACGTACAGGAAATCCTGGATGACTCCGTTTTGCGTATCTTCCAGACGATGCGTCGCCCAAGATTCCCTGTCGATCCGCTTCTCGTTTTTCGGCTGACTCCAAACTGCCGTGTTCTTTCCTATGAAAAACTCGCAAAAGTCAGTCATATGGAATACGATGATGTTGTTATCGCTTGCGGCAGTTATGATGGCTGCACATTTTACGATATCGCAAAAGACAGATATTTGACTGCTGTCAATACGTCAGAGCGACGCGGAGCTGGGAAAACCAGGGTACGCTGGACAGCGGCACATGAACTTGGACATATTTCCGCGGGGCATTTCCAGGAACTTGCAGAACTCGGAAGCGAGAACGCTTCTCCATCCGATTTTAAAGAAATGGAGGATGAGGCAAACTATTTCGCCGCGTCATTCCTTGCGCCGATCCCGGCTATGAAAATACTGCGCGTCCAAAAACCCGCTGATATCCGCGACTGGTTTGGGCTATCACAATCGGCGGCTGAATACCGGTGGGAGGAAATGAAAACATGGATTCCAGATCCAAAACTGGAGGAATATTTTACTTATTTTACACCAGTTTCTCTTGTAAAAAACCATCGCCGCCTGCATCGTAAACCGACCATCGATCCAGAACAGGACTGCGCATTATAATATATTTTTATATAATAAACATAAGAAGAGAGATAAATATATCTTTAAAAAATATTTATCTCTCTTCTTATCTGTTCAATATAAATATATTTTATATTTAATGTTCAATGACAAACTGAAGCGTTTCGTCCGCTTCGTCCAGGATAGACATCAGATCCTCGAGAGAATCGATACTGATTTCCGCCTGGGAATATCTCTCGGAGTTTTGGAGATTTTCCGGCGTGTTATCAAACGCATCCTGTTCGGCATCCAGAACTTTGCGAATAATCCTATATGCTCCGTTTATCATATCACGAGCAATCTGTAATTCGCTCCTTCGTTGTTTATTCATTTAAACTCCTCCTTTAAGAAAAAAAGCCGGCTATAAAGCAGGCTTTTAAACCGGTTTGAATACTTTCCAAAAATCCATAGCAAGTACCACTCCAGCCGGGTGTTCTTCAACCGCTTCCCATTTATCCGGGAACGTAAGCATATTTGCAAATGTCTCTGCGTCTTCGATAACCTCTCTCTCAATGTGCAAAGAGAGCGTAAATGTTCCGTCTTTTGGATGAAATTCCGTTTCGAACGCCGTTACCACAGCTGTTTCGCGAAGTTTGTCAACCATCTTGCATACGTTACGGACAACAGTGAGACGATTTTCAACCGGCTCTAAAGCTCCGGCGTACTTTTCAACAATATCCTCTAGTGACAGCTCAAAAATATCGCTACAAGTAATACCCATAAAACATCCTCCTTGCTCTAATCTGGATCTCGAAACACAAATCTAAAAACAACATCATTGTTATATCCGCCATATCCGTTTTCCTTTACAAATTGGCGAACAGAAACCGTTGGGGATTTTTTGTACGGCAGTTTTGCCACAGCCGTAACGTTAACTCCCTGAAACCGCAACTCATCCTCAAGTTCCAACATAAACTTTTCTGACATCTCCATTCTGTCAACCAATGTGTATGAATTACGAATCAGGTAAAAACTATATCCATTCTCTATATCCTGTCTTGGTAGTTTGCCTTTTCTTGCCATAGCAATTGATATCGCAAGGTCAAGTTTATGTGCGCGTAGATCGCGCCATTTCCAGTCATACCCCATGAAATCCTGTACGATTGTCTCTTTAACGGCATAATCATCTTCGACTTCTTTCCAGATTTTTGCTTCCAGAGAATCGTCGCACAATATATTACAAAGCGAGGCTTTACTGCAAAGATCTACAGTGTCTGCAGCATTTTGAACAATAAGAATGATAAATTTTGCAGCAATAACTGCAATAAGTAATCCAACCCACAGCATGCTCTCTCACCTCTCTTAATTTATACGGCTAAATTCTATCATTCATTACGGATGATTGCAAGAACGCTGTGTTTCGCTACAAGTTCTGTTGGGTCGCGTGCCCTACCAAGTTTCGTAGCCTTCCCGTCAACAACTTTATAAAGATAGTAAAAATCCCTGGACTCTTTGCTTGTGACGACAAACCGCAGATTGTCAGACTTGTCGTAGTACCCAACCCAGGCGTGTTCGCTTTTTGGAATTCCAGGTGTACTCATTCTTTTTCCCTCTCAGTCATCTGCATCGTCCCAAAAATGGTCAACAAAATATCTGAGTGCGTCTTGCGGTTTGTCTCTATCTTCTGGTTTATCACTCCAGTTACGGCAGGCATCATCGTTCGGCGGATATACATCAAACGGCATCCCTAGACCTCTGTCGTAGTTTTCGCACGACCACATTTCTTTTCCGTTGGATATGTACTTCATACATTGAATACAGTTCCCACATGATTTCACCATCATCCCACCTCTGCTTTCAGCCAGTCGAGCCAACAATCTACGCAGAATGATTTGTCCTCTTTGTCGCATTCGCCATGTTCAATCACCAAACCATGAACACACACGGGAGAAAGAAGAGAAGCCAACTCCTCATCCATCATGGAGCGGATGCTGTCTCCATTGGTTTTGGTTTGCTTTGGCTTGAAGTGTTTGCACCCAAATTCTGCGACATCTGCGTAGAACGCTCTGGCATCAGCGTACATTTTACAATGATCTTGGCGGTCACAGTTCTTGCAAGCAGGATTCGTCATTCTTCCACCCCCGCCCCAAATAATGAATCAAGAATATCTTTTATATCTGCTTTTTTGCCGTCAATGTAAATACCGCTTTCTTCTGGATTGCATTTTTTCACAACTGCTCCTGCCTGCCTTGCGGCCTCTATCAACTTATCAAGGCTAAACTCTTTTACGGGTTCTTTCGTCATTCTTCCACCTCTGCTTCTTGAATGTTTTACTCATATAATCCCTCTTCCTCTTTTAACCAAGAAAGCCAGAGTTCTTCTGATGACCGCTCCGGGTATGCAAACGCAAATGGTGCGTCTGGGCATATTTTACTGAGCCACCATGCAAGTTTCTCAACACACATATGCCGAATATAATCGGCGTTGGTCGTTATACATTCGCCCACATCGCTTTCCAGAATTGTTGGCATATCTGTGATATTCTGCTTTATGCAGGGTATCGAAACATGATAACGCTCATCGTCAATATCTTCGCCATTATAAAGAGCATTCAGTTCATCCGCATCAATCAATCTCCCATGCGGTTTTACTTCAACAAGTGGACAATCGGGATGCCGGATAGTTGCTTCAACGCCTTTTTCCCACGGCCCAGACATTCTTCTTGCGTCTACCCACAAACTACAATAAGATTCAAGGTTACAATCCTCACAAGTCTGCGGCATTTTTAGACTCGGTATATATACTCCCATAATATCATTCCTCCTTCGGTATTTCTGGTAACGGCATCCAATGAGTTACAGTCCCAATGCCATATTCCACATCCTCAAACAGAATGCGGTTTTCAAGCCATCCAAATGTGTCGCTATCCCACGCTTGTGCATCTGGTCTATAATATCCAACAGCACAGTATTCACCATCGGTTACAAGCACATCTTCATTATTTTCCGGCAATCGTTCTGATACGGGAATCCACCTAGCGTTCATCACTCGTCCTCCTCTGCCTTTTCTGTCAACGGGCATCTCACAAAGCTGAAATCCTCGTTACAGGCATCGCACTCTTCGTGCAGAACATCGCAAGCACATAACAAATCGTCAACGCTCATGTCCACAACATGGAAGTGCTTGCATTTCTTGTCCCAACAGTCCTTTGGAAATCTGCTCATGTCTCGCCACCCTCTGCTTCTTTTATTTCACACCAGTCTGGCTTTTCATATGGCCAAAGATCGTGTCTGGCAGGAATCCCGTAACTGAAAAGAATACAATAGCGATATTCCCTATTGAATGCGAAACATTCTCCGCATGATTGAGGCATTGGGATGTCTATTTTTATCATTACTAGCTCTCCTCCGCCTTAATCGTATGTTCGCCACTATGCGTTCCGCACCAATGAAAGTTTCCTGCCGTGTCAGTGTATTGACCATAGACTTCCTCTGGTAAATTGCTCCCGACAGAATAATAGAAATTCAGCGGTTCGTTTTGCTCAATTTGTATGGAAAGCATCTGCAAGTCTTTTCCACTTATCCATCCTCTCGGATATGACGCTGAACGTCCTATTGCGTGTTCATCTGCCCATTTGAGTAAGTCAGAAACAGAAATCATGTCTCGCCCTCGCTTTCTGCCGGGATGATGGTGGGTGCGGCATCAATAATTGAAACATCCATTGCGAGAATAGTCCCGTCTGGGCTATTGATTTCGATCACGCTGCTGTTGTTATCACGAAGCGCATCCGCATCAATCAATCTGCCATGCGGCGGGACGGGGATGAGAGGACAGTCGTCCATACGCTTTTCTCTAATTGGAAAATTATATCCACGCTGTTCTTCTGTGATACGGCATCTCGGATAATCGCCATACTCGTCTAATGCCCAACAGTTATCACAGCTTGTAGGCATTTCTATGCCCTTAATCAAAACGCTCACGCGGTTCTCCTCCTTCGCTACATTTTAAGAAGGCTGTGCGCCGAATCAACAATGGCTTTTGCCGCCTCTGAGACCTCTTCCTCTGTGGTATATCGGGAAAACGAAACGCGGATGGAGCTGCGTGCCTGTTCCGGTGTATACCCCATCGCCATCAACACATGGCTCGGTGTGTTCTCATGGCTGGTGCAGGCAGAACCCGCTGAAACACAAATACCCTGAGAGTCCAGAAACAGAATGAGTGTTTCTGCATCCACTCCGGCGATCCAGAAGTTCAGGATCTTGGACGGGATATTTTTCCCTGCCGTGATTTGCCAGTAGAACTTCCCATCGATTCCAAGCTGGCTTGCGTACCCTCTTACTTCACACACAAACTGGTTCTTGCGTTCCACGCACCAGACGCGATTTGCGTCCAAATCCTTTGCCGCAAGTTCACATGCCTTACCAAACCCTACGATTCCTGCGACATTCTCTGTACCGCCACGCATACCGAATTCCTGGTCTTCCCCACCGCGGATCAGTGGATACAGCGCACCTCTGTCTTTAACATATAATGCGCCGACTCCTTTCGGACCGTGAATTTTATGCGATGAGAACGTCAGGAAGTCGCAGTCGAGCCACTGTGTGTCCAACTCATAGAACCCTGCCGCCTGCGTACAGTCGGTGTGGAACAAGGCGTGATGTTTGTGTGCGATCTTCGCAAATTCCCGAACGTCATTCACGATTCCCGTTTCGTTGTTGATATACATGATCGACAACAAACAATTCGGCGTGTGAGAAACCTTTCTCTCGACTTCCTTTTCATGAATACTTCCATCCTGCCCCGGGTACAGACGTGATGCGCTGAACCCATCGCCTCGCAAAACACTGTCGTGTTCGATTGCTGACGTTACAACTCCGCTGTACCATGCACCAGCTTTTGGACTGCGCAGGATCATGTTGTTTCCTTCTGTCGCTCCGGATGTAAAGATAACATGCTCCGGAGAACAATTTAGAAAACCAGCTACCTGCTCCCTTGCTTCATCAACTGCCTGTTTGGCACGCCTGCCAAGTGCGTAAAGACCACCTGGATTCCCATACTCGTCCAGAAGATATGGCATCATGGTGTTCAAAACTTCCGGCGCGATGCGTGTGGTGGCTGCGTTGTCAAGATAAATCAAAAGCACCAACTCCTTTCACATGATTTACCCTCACGATTCAAATTTGTGTACGGATAATCCTTCCGCCTCAGGAAAGTCATCCGTAAACCCGTTATATGCCCAGTGACTAACTTCCTCAAATGAATCAAAGTTACGCCCAAACGCTTCTTTAACGAAATTTAACAGCTCTTTTTCCGTGTCAAAATACTCGTAGTATTCGTTAAAATCGTCCAGAACATACTGTTGTGGGTAGTATTTTCCGCTGATGTCGGTGTTGACAAAAACATCGCATCCAGGTTCCTCTGCGCAGTATACGTACTGCAGACCAAATTTGCGGCACAGATTCTCAATGGGGTACTCATGTGGACCCCACGCATCTTCGACAGCAATCGAAAACGAAGATTCGTTTCCGTCGGCGACAATATCACCGACGTCCTGGACGAAACCACGGCAACCATACTTTAGTCGATCAGTCAAATCTTCGTACTCTTTATATTCGCCGAAGTAACACAGCAAATTTCCGAGCCAACCTCTATCAGCGTTTTCCACGTATACTGTGTGGAGTGCTTCCTGGACTACATCGTGCGCCTTGCGCACATTCTCTTCCGAACCGAAAATCGTATAGTCTGTAAAACACCAGTTTGGCACAGGCTTCATCCCATTTCTTCCATGGTGTTAATCATTGAAATACCACTCATTTTCCCTCGCCACCTCATTAATGATGTCGTACAGAATATCCCACCCGACATCACACATACGTTCCTCGAGGAGATTGTGGGAGCCATAATTGATGTGGTTGCAGACAGCTGCAACCTTCTCAGAATCAGGAGGAATATCGCAGCATTCCAGCGCGTTCTTCACGTCCTCTTCCGTCCACGAACAAGTTGCGATGATCATAACCCAAGTTCCTCCAAATATTTTTTGCTCTCTTCCGTAAGCGCAAACACAGCATTCGGGGAGATATAATTCTCGTTTGCGTAATGGATCAGTTCCCGAAGTTCAGACGGCGGATATTCATATTCCAGAATTTTAACTTCTCCGCTTTCATATATTGTTGCTTTTAGTGCAACGGAAACACACATCTCTGGTATTTCAAGCGCAAACCAGGTCTTATAGTTCGGGAGCTCTTTATCTTCCGGCGGAAAATATCCGCACTCTGCATTGTAAAACCCCTCGGAAACCTCTCCGAAATCCAGCGTTCTTCCGACTGTATGCGGTTCCGCATCCACAAGAATGTCCGCGTTAATATCCAACTGTACAGTGTTACGCGGTAAAGCAATAACAATATCAATATTGTTAAGCATAATTTCGGACTCTTTTTCCAAATCCATCAGCCTGTCTTCCTTTGCTCCAGAGTCATGTTCCCGCGGGCGTCCATCGGTTCGAACCGATTAAACGCGAACCCGTTTCGATACGGATGCAGACGGTAGTACCCGCTGTAAAGTTTCTTTCCCCGCAGAGCAATTGCGTATGTCATTCCGCCGAACTGTTCCTGGTAGGAGAAAAGTTCTCTTGCTGACACGCGGTGGTCGTCCGGAAGGATCGCGATGTAATCCAGGAACGTAGCGATAAAAACCTTTTTTGTTCCTGCCGGAAGCAGTTTCCGTGCTTCCGCGTTCAGGGATAACGTCATGTTGTTGCCGTTGTTTTCCGGGACATAAATCACAGGGTAGTCAAAGTTCCCAACACCGGAAAACTTTTCCAGCACTTCGATGTCGCCGTCGAAAATCAAATTCCCGTTCTCATCAAATCTTACTGTCTGTTCTGCCATGGTTTTCTCCTTTCTTTATCCGTAATAATATCGGGCGTGGTCGTCCGCTTTCCACTGATTGCGCAGTACGATGTCAGTGCCGTTCCAGCTCGCATAAACCATATCGGTCGGACACGGGAGCGGGTCGTTGTTCTCGTACATCGAAGCTACTTCCTCTGCTACGGCGTAAACGTCTTTGGTGTACGCGTCTGCGTAACCCCACCACTGGTCGCGCGCCTTACATGCTTGTTCGATGGACTGTGTTCCGGCAAATTCCCCGTCAGCAAGAACACGGCAGACGGCGCAGAGCATAACCTTTTTCGCGTCTTCCATATCAGCGCCTTTATACGAATTGAGTAGTGCCTGACCGATTTTTGCCAGATGTTTTGCTTCTGCCGTAATCGCCGCTTTCCGTGACGCTTCGCCGGACAAAAACTCTTTTGCCTGCTGTTGTTCAGCACGCGTCTGCAATTCCTGCTCCAGTCTTTGCTCGTATTCCGCGCCCAATCTTTCCTCTGTTTTGACTGTTGCGTTATGCGCCGCAATGGAACATGTAACAGTCGTCCAAATGATGAGCGCGAAAATCGCGCAGAGCGTGGGAAGCCACCTCTTTACCAGCCGGTTTGTGTCGATTGTGAACACCGATCGCGGGAACGACACATCTCCCGCAATCGCTTTTACTAAGTGGCGCAAGCTGGATACACTCCTTTCATTAATGAGATCCAATTCCCTCCTGAATAACAAAATCAACGGCTTCTTCCCTTGCATATTCCCAATCAACATCATATTTGTCGATGTTGCGGCGCATTTCGATTGCCATATCAGGAATCAGCGCTTCGAACTTCTTCTTACTGATTCCATATTTCTTTTTGATCTCGTCATTTGACATATCAAGAATCAGATTCCTGACATCCTGTTCATCGAACAACCCCTGCTGATACTTGTAGGCGCTGTAAATCTCAACGTCTGTGAGCGGGATCGACAGTTCCGTTCCGTTGATGTTTCTTGTAATTACAAAGTTCTTTTTCTCCATTACAAACCCTCACTTTTTGATTTTACTAGGTCATCCAACCCATGTTCTTCGCAGAACAGTGTGAACACATATCCGCGCAGACTATGTTGGCCGTACCATTCGTCAAGTTTGTCCGCTGTCACACCCTGTTCAATGAGTTCCATATAAAAATCGAGCTCATCCATATCATTTTCTATGGCATTATAGACAAATTCTACATAGTCTTCGAAATATTTAATCATGACTTTTCTCCCGGTTCATCCTCTCTCGCGCAAATGGTATAAATTTCCGCGTCGAGCAGAACCTCACAACAATCCTCACATTCCAGACATATGTCAGCGGGGTCGTTCCGGTCACCGTACGTAGCAATGACAACTTTATGACCGCGGTGCCGTTTCAAAATATTCCAGAGAAGCTCGTTATCATAATGGAACCAGTCAAATTTAGTGGCATTTTCCATTTACTGAACCTCCCACTCTTCTACCGCGACATCGATTCTGTCGCACCCGAACACAATCATATCTTCAGCGTTCTCATTAATCAGTTTCTCCTGGACTTTTCTCGCCGCTTCTTCGGTCCTGAAAACCCCGACGATTTTCCCGACGTCGACCTCGACAAATTCCGCGTTTTCATCTACAAGTGATGCGTCAGGAAAACTCATAATAACAACATATACTTTCACCAATCCCACCTGTCCTCTTCTTCAATATGTTGATCGATGCTGAACTGGTCGGTGTAGTCTTCGTTATCGCAGTCACGCCACACCGTAACAGTGTAACGATTCTTTATGTATTCAGGATCTTTTTTACTTACAATGCTTGTACGCATTGCGTTTTGCACAACTACAAGATCCTGCCACCATACGCCGTCTGGACTCATAAGCCCAACATAGAGTTCACATGGATAAGCCGGGTTTGTACTCTGCTCTGCGCAGAGGTAATACCCGTTCGGCAAAGGGATTTTGATTTCTGGTTTCATATCTTCACCTCTTACACACCGTTACAACATGCAACCAAATAAACGACAACACCGGCAAGCCACCAGAAAGCTGTCGTTTGCAGAAACTCGCTATTAGCCCTGTCTTTTACGTTAAACCCGACAAAAAACATCCCAGCGGCTACACAGCATACGACACACAAAAGGCATCTAACATTCATGCGCATCACCAACTGGAAATGTAGTAGATCATCTGCTTTTCGAAATCGGTTTCCCGCAGAACACGACTGATAATCTGTTCGGTTTTCCGAATATCATCCAAATACCACTGGTCGTACTCCGTACTTCCGAAGAAGAACCCCTCTGTACACGGGAGAAGCTCCTTGCATAATTCCGGATTCTTAATAACGCGCCCGTCCTGCATAACCGGAACCATGTTTGCGTTGTCATCCATGCGATAGCCGTTAACGACTTTGCCGTTTACCAGGATGGTACTGTCAAGAATGTTCTCACAAATATCGAGCAAGTCTTCCAAATCCTTTTCGGTCACCTCGTTGTGGTAGTTGCAGTCGTCTTCGCCATCCTGCACACGATTAACAAACCAGTTGTGAATCGCGTTTGCTTTCCGCCAGTAACCGACGCCTTCGTGAATGCTTTTGTGCGGATACTTATGTTTGTCATCCCAAGCATGGAAACGCGTTTTATAAAGCTGCTTGAGATACGCGCGATCTTTCCCCTCAGGGACGAGAGACAGCGGTTTCCCTGTCCACTCCTCAAACGTGTAAGCTTTGCCGGTCGATTCATCTTTAACCTTCGGCTTTTCTTTCATTTCCAGAAAATCTTCGAGAGCGTTAATCTCTTGTGGCGTATACCCCTTATAGCGTGGGAAGCGCTCCAAATACATGTCGAGACCCATAATTATCTCCTTTCTTACGACATTTCACACCTGCTAATTTGTGTGAACCTCGAAGTCCTCTCCGCCGTACGCAAGGTACGGCGCGCTAAATTCGATTTCGCCCCAGTGATTATCGATATACTCCCTGATCTTATCTGGTTTCGTAAGCTCATCCGGGACATTGATACGTCCGTGTTGCATAGCAAACGGATATGCGGTAATCCATACTTCCTTCATCTTTGGCACCTCTCAGTCTGTCGTCTGGTAGTAGTACTGCAGTTCACTGCCGGTCAGATACCCGGCGGCATAGGTATCGGCGGCTTCCCAGAGATCCTGGTACAGCATCGACCGCTCTTCATCCCGCTCGTACCACTGCCACATTTTCCAGTTCAGAACCATGACGAGTTCCGTCAGATAGATGTACTCTTTTCGCCAGTCGAGAAAAGCTCTGGAAAACGTATCGCGAATCGCATCATTCCCAAATGCTTCCGCAATCGTAAAGTCGTCCCAGAACGTCGTCTTCGGACGATAACCCGTCAACGCTTCAATATTCCACATTATTTACACCTCGCTTTGTTCTTTGGAGATAGTGATAACAACCTTTCCTGATACAGTTGTGTTCCTGCCTTAGTTTCTTTGTCAGATAGCCAGGATGCCCCTCAAATTTGCAATAGCCGACGCAATCGGCGGAGTTTGCAATCTTGCCGTCTATGCACTCACGCTGATGCGGACCGGACACATGCCTGCTCATTCCGCACTCTTCCCCATTCCTCGAGCCAACGTTTCAACTCGCTCCTTTCCCAGAGATTCGTCCGCTCGTCAAACTTCATACGACCGATTTCCCGCTCACTTATAGCAACTCCAGCGTCCAGAACGATCCATTCGTTTCCTAACGCAGAGAAGTGTTCTCCCGGCTCCATCTGAATTTCGCGTGATTTCAGAGCGGGGCGGACCCCATAGTAGTTGATAACGTAAGCACCGTCATAGAAAACATCATTCCGCTGAGTCACATATTCAGCAAAATTCAAATATGTTTGTGCCGGTGTTTTAAGCCACCACCAATTCCAAATCGGCGGAATCAGGTCTCGATACTTCAGAAACTCTTCTTCCGACAGAAGAGTCAGCTCGTACTTCTTTGGATTTAGCATCATTTTCCATTTTTTCCTTTCGTTTACGTTCATCTTCCCGGTGTTCTTCCATGATGCGCTGGATGATATATTCCCCGTCAACATCTGTCATGGATTGCATATACTCCGAACGGAGAAACTGCATACACTCGTTCTTCAAATCTTCGTTGTTATAAGCAAGTGCAGAACGAAGATCAAAAGCCGCCCTTGTGATAATGGCGTTTGCAAGCAATACCCACGGGCTGAACCCGTCGAACAGGTCGTTATCCTCGCTCGTTGAATGATGGATATGTTTCCACTGTCTTGTGTATGTCAAATCCCCCATTCCACACCTCCGGTCTGTGGACGCCAGAACGGACGCTGGTTTCCCGGTTTCGCTTCTTCCGGTTCCCGGAAATCGCATTGACCGGATGCCGGGCAGGACAAATCATAAGTACCGTCATCCCGTACGTGGATCAGGAATAACCCACATTTTGTACAACGGACAGGTTCGGTGCTGACCTGACCGCCTGTGTTAAACTGGATATTGAACATAAATACCCCTTTCTACATACTTTTCGCCCATGCCGGTTCTTCGCCGGCGCTTTCCGTTTCCCCAATACGGGAGTTGAGATAGTTTTTCTGTGAGGAGCCGAGGTTCAGTTCGCGATATGCCTGCTCAATCTCCTCGTTGGTGATGCCTATATATTCCAACGTCATAGTGACGGAAGAATGCCCGAGCATTTTGGAAAGAAGCAACAATTTCCTCGGATCGTTGTTCGACATCAGCATCTGGTGATACGCAAACGTCTTCCGCAGCGTATGCGTAGACACTTTCATTGGCAAATCCAGGTCAGTTGCAATTCCTTTCAATACCAGGTCAACAGAATTCCTGTGCATGGGACGATTTTCCGACCTACCGTTGTTGGACTCACTGCGAAACATGAAATCGCTTAAACAAACGCCCGGTGTATGCTCCAGATACAGTGTCACTGCTTCTATAACGGCTGAGTTAATGGTGATATACCGGTTCTTTTTCTTTTTTCTCGTATTCCGCGTCTTCTGTTCGAAGATAGGGAAGCTCTCCTTGAACATGAAGTTGTCGCTGATGAGGTTGGAAAACCGCAACGAGCATAAGTCGCCTACACGCAGACCGAAGTTGATACCGACGATGAAGAGCATATTATCCCGCCACCGATGTTCGGATACCAGATACTGCGAGATGCGCATGATGTCGTCCATGTTTTTGATTGGTTCGGACGTATGGTCAGGCGCAAGTTCCTGCGTTACATGCTCGCTTGCAGGAGCAATCAAACCCATCCTCAGACGGCGTTCGGATTCCCCGCGAAGAATCGCCAGATCAATAACTTCTCCCACCGCTCTCTCCTTTCTTGTTTATACCAATGATGCATCTCATGGAACCCCGGAAGCACAAGTGTTGTCCAGCTTCCGGGTCTATGGCAGACTGAAAGCCCGCCAAGTTGTTACATTCAGCGAAACGCGTGAAGCCCTCAAAGAGGAATCTGCATACATCATGGAACTGTGTTGACGTATCTATTCAAATCGAAAAGCTTGACCTGGAGACTCCTCTCGGTGCTTCCGCCGGGTATTGCCTGGATTTATCCGGCAAGTACCCGGCGGAAGCGCCTGGAGGAGTCTCCAAGTCGAGCTTGGAGATCTGAAGACAGAGGGAGTGTTCCCCAATGCGTTACTCCGGTGAAACACGCAGAGCTATCCAGATGAAAGATCAGGATAAATCTACATACGTCATTCAAATTTCATACTTTTGGCATATCCATTCAAATTAATCAGTATCAATGCAGCAACAAGGGCGGCTTGACGGGCCTTGTTGCTGCGGTTGATTACTGATTGGTTTGAAATGCAATTTCGCATAGAAATCAAAGCGTCGCTTTGGTGGAACACGCAAAGCTATCCAGAGAAGTTTTGGATAAATCTTCATATGCCATTCAAAAACCAATAATGCATCCATTTGACGTACTCTTCCTCATATCCACTGGATCTTGCGACTCGTTTGTCGACGTTGCGCCGCTTTCTGCGCCTCTGGGACGCCCGTTGTCCCTTGAGGCGCATTCAGCGGCGTTCGTCGACAGAGAGTCGTGTTGATCCAGTTGGATGGAGGAAGATGTAGTCATATGCTCAGGCGAGCTTAATCAAAGTATCACTTCAGTGAAGCACGTGAAGCCTGCGGAGAACTTGGAGGATTTCCGACAGAATTTCCATGCATTATTGTTTGTTTACATAACTATTAGAACAGATACTCAGTCGCACTCGCGGTCACTGTTACGGTTCTCCATCCAGATAGGAGCGAATCGATGTTCGCGGCCGGAGAAAATGCAACTTCCGGCTCCACATAGTCAACGGTTTCCGTGACCGTCGTCGCAGACTGCGCAGGTGTACCGACTGTCTGCATCATATCGGCAACAGATGCAAGGATTTGCGCACCAGGCTGGGACATAGACGCCAGAACCTCGAAGTCGAATTCCTGGATCTCCCATTCCGGTTCTTCGAAAGCCAGCTCCTCGTCCACGGCATCCGCCACAGCGTCTTCCAGCTCTTCCAGATCGACCCCATCTTCTTCATCGAAGACGCCGCTCTCAATCGCCTCACTCTCCACGTCGTTTTTTCGATAATCGTCGACAAGGTCGCTCGGGTCGATTGCGACCCAACCATTCCAGTCGGAATCCATATAATAGCAATCAGAGTCAAAAACAGGCAGGTCATAAAGCCATCTCCGGAGGTCATCGATGCCATTTTCCCAGTCGTGTATATCATTCCAGACACTTTCTTCAAACGATTCGAAGCTGTAAATGTCCTCAATGCAGTCATAAAGGTTTTCCTGATAGCAGAAATCGATAAGCTCGCCCCATGTGGTGATGTTTTCGCGAAATTCCGTGAGTGTCATAATAATTTCTCCTTTCAAATTAATAAATGTTTGTCTGCAGGCTCTGTAATGCTGTGCAGGGAAGAGTCTGGAGGTGTACCTGCTGGACTGCTTACCACGTGATGGTACTCGTAATGTCCTGTTCGAGTTCTTACGTCAACAAGTTGGTATTTTCTCGCTTTTCTTTTGCTTTTGGTCATCTGATAACACATTTTTTTTCGTGTTTTGGAGTTGACAGCGAGCGTTGAATGTGTTATTGGTGGCGAATAGCCTTGGCTGTTGGCGTGGCACGCGGCTTCATCGGCGGGTGACTGGCTGCCTCTCTTCCCTATCGAATTGTTACACCAGTGGAACACGTAGTGCATATTGGAAAAACCAATATAATGCCCTGCAGAATTTAATTTAGACTGTTAAATCCTGTTTGATTTCTTTCTGAATGTCGATACCACATTTTTCGCTCATATGCTGAACGATGCGGTCAATCGTCTCGCCCTCAATTGAGCGATAGTAACTGCGGATACCATCCATACGTTGGATGTCTTCGAGCGGCCACGAAACTCCTTTCTTTTTGTCGCTCGCATAGGAGTACAGCATTGCCTGGAAATCTTTTTTGTTTTTGTTGCCTACGGTAATCTCGTTGTCTTTGTTCAGCATCAGACCGAGCATCCAGTTTTTGCCGGAGCGCGAACCATAATGCGTCTTTTCCTTATTCAAGCGGAACGGTGTATTGAATTGCTCGAATACGCTTTCCACGAAGCTCTCGACTTCTCGGAAGCTAAAGCTGTACCGGCAGGAGATGTCGAAGTCATCCGCATACCGCGTGTACACAAATGTGTTCTTCTGGAAATCCCTGAGAGCGTTTGATATCTCATGGTCGATCGGGATCATCAGAAGATTTGTCAGCATCGGCGATAACGGTGTTCCCTGCGGAAGAACCCCGTTCAGAAAACCAAGTTCCAGCGCCGTACGAAGCGCATCCCGTCCACGCTCCGTTTCCACAACAACGCAAAACGGATAGATCATCGAACACATAGACATCGCAAAATCCAGTGTAATACTTCCGAAGAAGTTGGAGATATCCAGTTTCAAAAACCACTGGCTCTCATTTTTCTGATGCTTTACCAGAACATCTTTTGTACAGCGATGCTTCACATACGCAAAGGCGCATGTGTGATACGATGCGTTGAATTCCTGCTCCAAAATCGTCTTGAGCTGAAGCAGTGCGACATATAACTCATCGTTCGGAGCGTCGATCCTACGAAGACCACCGGACTTTTTCGGACGATAGAACGTCTTATACAGAGACTGGCGTTCCACGGAGCGAAGCGGTTCCGTCATCTTGTTGAAATCTTCCAGAACCTGGATCATGTGGTCAAAATTCCTATACACTCTGTACTTTGCCGCCACATAATTGATTTTGTAGGTGCGTGTCGCAGACACACTGCCGACCATCGTCGGTTTCCGCAACTGCGGGAACAGCAATTCTTCCAAAGTCAGTTGATGGTACTTCGGGGGCTTGGGGGCGGTGACATAAATCATTGTTTTCTCCTTTCTTTTTGTTTGTACTGTAGCCTTGCAGTATCGATATTCAGGAAGACGGGCCGGCCGCGGCGATGAGTCGTCGTTTGGATGTCCATGCGGGCTGGTTTGTAAAGAGAACTGTTGAAAATTTCCGAGAGATTCGACATGTTTTCGGGTTGGGAGCTGTGGATTTTCGGGTTCTCTTGTATTTTCCCGTTATAGATTTGAATTTTTCCAGGAAGGCAGGATCGTTCGGATCTGGGAGCCTGCTATTCTTTTCCTGATCGAGTAGATACTTCAGTGGAACACGTGAAGCTTGCCGCTCTTGTTGGAGCATGCAAAATCCGCTACAGTTTATATTTGTTTATTCAAATGCGTCGGTCGCCATACCGAAGATGTTCGCAATAACGAACTTTTTCAGCGGGCGACCGTTAATAAAGTTTATATAGTTGGCGACGCCGTATGCCGAGATGACACGGACTGTCGGACAAACACCGAGGACAATTCCACAGGCAGAGAGCTGATTCCCGCCCTCTTCCGCTTTTGCTTCGTCCTGCGTAAACTGCATAGTTTTCAGAATGCGTTCACGGTCATCCAATTTCGTCCAATCCGCCGCAAAATGTTGAGCATCTTCCAGGCCTGTGCGGAAGTCAAAGACCCCCTTGACGTTCATGGATGCGCTGTGTGCTTCCAGAATTTCCCTGCGCAGGTCAATGTTGTCGACAGCGAGGAATAGATACCCGGACAGCGTTTCTCCGCGCCATCCGTTCGGCTTCAGTTTCAGACCCTCTTCGATCTCCGGATTAATCTCCAGGAGAATGTCACGCAAAGCCTCAACTTTCGGCTTGCCGATATCCTGCTGACGGAACATCTGATTGACGATGTTGTGCCTTTCCACGCAGTCAAAATCCCAGAGAGTCATGTTCGCGACGCCGCATCTTGCAAGGTTTTCCGCCACGGTGGAACCTACGGAACCACATCCGAGAATATGAACGCGGGACTTGTCATCATTCGGGTTAAAATAATCCATGCTTTTGGATAAATCCATTATCTTTCTCCTTTCTTATTTCCAGCTTCTGCCGTTCCAGTGTTCGCTGTATCCGAACGGACCATACGGGTCGTCGTCATACCAGTAGTTCGTATCATAGAAACGGTCGTCCAGGGCAGCGACTGCCTTGTTCTTTGTTTTGATCGGAACCTCCACTTTTTCTGGTGTAGTTGCAGGTTTTGTGGTAGCTACTTCGGTTTTGACGGACGGTGCGTTGCCAGCTTTAGTCGCTGCTGAACCGGATGCGGTAACGGCGGGCGATTTGTAATACACCTTATCTTTGACGTTTGCCTTTGCTTCATCGAGCAGGTCGAGAACTCCGCCAACGTCATGGATAACTTCGACCGTGACATCCGTGTTCTCAAACATCACGTTGTTCTGCAGGTCGAAAATCCGGATAGTGTGCTCATTTTTCTTGTTCCATATCATGAAGATATAAAACGTATCGTTTCGCAGATCGGCAAGGATTTCCCGCTGATGGTTCAGGTCGGTGCCGGACGGGCCGGTGCTCATATTTACATGTGAGTGGCCCTGCGCCCAAATGTTGTCGTATCTCTCATCGCCGGAAGAAAGCCCGTGATACAGCCAGTGACCGTAGTTTTCCATATCCATCTCTACAGTGGCGCTCGTCACTTCCTGCGGATATACCAAAATATCCGTGATGAGATACTCGTTTTCACCGCCACGCTCCGCGACACCATACCAGGCAATCTCCTTGTCATATTTCATGACCAGCGCCATCATTTTGATGTATGCCATTTCCGTGAACCGGAGCGTTGCTTTTTGCTTGTTATCGGCAAGATCCTTTGTAAAAGTGATCTTCCCGTCGGCGATTTTTGCCGATGAAACGAAGTTGATGATTTCCTGCGCAATCTGCGCCCTCTGCTCATCTGTCAGAAAAATCGGTTTGCTCAAAAATTTTCTCCCCTTTCTTTTATTCCTGTGTTTTGACATACTCATACAGTTCAGAGAACTTCATCAGCGTTCCGTTCGGGAACTCGAAACACGGGCGTTCGTCCACACCACGACCCATGATATTTCTGAGAAATCCCTGTGAAGTCGGACCCTCAGACCAGTTGATCACGCCTGCTGAAGCAATCGACTGACCGACCACGCTGGTGAAGTCGAAACGACTTGCATATTCCATGCATATATTCCTGTACTCGCCAAGACACCCGTATTCCTGGATGTGCGTGTTGGGAACATATGTCGCTTCATCGCCGTTAAAGTTGTGATAACTGTCGGCATTGAAAGTGCCGTTGGAATCAATCCAATATCCTGCGCAAATTCGCACCTTGACATCCCCGTCCAGAAAAATCTTTCTGAACACTTTTTGCAGAATATTTTTGTCGTAGATTTCCGGCGCAAGACGATAAAACACACCGTTCATATCATTCACCCTCTGTGTCAGCTCGTCCTCGTCCGAGATGTTCAAATACGTTTTGACATGATACGAAACCCGGGAAGAACCAACACCATCCACGACCAGAACCCCTTTGTGCGCATTAAAGAATGCGCTCAGCTCTGGGATACCGTTCTTTTTATGCATGGCATCTTCCATACCGAACAGCAGAGCGTTTTTCTGCCGCAGTTCCACGTCTATTCTCTGGATTTGATTATACAGGTCGTTGATCCTGTTAATGTAATTGTCGATGTCGTTTTTGATCAAATCGATTTGCCTGCGTTCGTAGGACGACTCAAACCCGTTCAACGCATTGAGTATATATTCAGCCTCAAAATCCATCGCATCAGCGATTTTCTTGAGTGCCTCCATATATTTTGTCGGCGTGCTTTCCCGCAAGGAATACATGAGCGCCATCTCATCGTCGGAAACCGTATCACCAACAGCCGGGTTAAAATACCACGGCATCGCCGTCAGCATGCAAATCTGGAGATAATGCATCTTCTTATAGTTCACGTCATCGACGAAGAACATGGTCATTTTCTCAATAGGATTAATGAAGCATACAACCGGGAAGTTTTTCTCGAAAAACGTCGTGATGACTTCGAGCTTTGCCCAGTTCTGATCCCTCAACTTCATAGCATCCTCACCATGTTCCGCAATCAACTCCATCGCCCTCCGATTCCCGTCACGGTGTGCAAGCCGAACGATTACAAGAGAGTTTCTGAAGTTGCTGTAGTTGCACGCGGATTCCAGGATGGAATTGAAGCTTTTCGGTGAAGCCGTATAATTTGACCACATACCATCGTTGTATGTGCATTTCATGATTCTGATATACAGTTCATCGCCTTCGCCCATACGCGGTCCTACAAGTGCGCGTGCCGTAGAAAGCCAGGAACGATCTTCGGCACCGCTGATTACCAATTCGTCTCCATTGATATTGCCGAACTTCGCATCTGCCGCCTGCGTTGTAAACGGCGTGTTATAAATCGGCGTTTTAAACATCCACTTCGCTCCTTTCCTTATTATTTTTAATAAAATGCTCTCCAACAGGAATCGAACCCATACAAAGCGCCAGCGGAGAGAAATAAAAAAACCCGCGCTTTATGGCGCGGGTTTAGTGGTGACCGTTGAAGCTCAGGCGTTGTACTTGCGCTTCACGATCATGACGTACAGGTCGCTGCCGTCAGCGGTGAGTTCGCCGACCGCCTTGGTCGTGACCTCCTCACCGAACTGGAAGCCATTGATATACCACTCGCCGGCGGCGGGGAAACCGAGGCTCTCGACGACACTGCCGAGGATCTCCTGGGGCTGCGCGATCTTGGTCTGGGAAGTACCTGCATCATTCTTGACGATTACACGGATCATTGTTTTTTCTCCTTTTTAATAAAATATTTTTTTATAAATTTTGCCGGGATAGATTACGCTGGGAAAAGACGCGGGGAATCTCCCCGCGTCAGACGATTTCGATCTGCGACATGACTGCCGCACGATCGGCGTTCACCTGGTCGAGAGCGCCCGGGATGGACTCCTCGATTGCGGCGATCTGGCGCAACGAAGCACCAAGCTGATCAGCGAGGAACTCCTTGAGATCCCCGTCGAAGGAACAGAGCGCCATCGTGATGGTCGCGAAACCATCCGCGCTGGTAGTGGTGGCGTCGAAGAGGGCGCCGAACCGGTCAACGGAACCGTTACCATTCTTGGACACGCCAAGACGGAAAACCGGCTCCTTGCCGTCCTCACCGCCGAACAGAACCAGAGCATTGGGTGCGTACTTCTCGAGGCGCTCCAGTTCCTCGAGTTTTGCCGTCGACTTGATGACAGCGCAGTTGCCAGAGACTACGATGTTTGCCATGACTTTTTCTCCTTTTTAATATATTCCAAAGCGGTTTCCCGCGTTGGTTACTCAGTAACGTATTCCGCGTTGTACGGGTACTCGTCGATGCATTCCTTGCCGTTTTCGTCCACATACGCCATCGGCGCATAAACCCACACATCCAAATCAGCAAGGGTTTCCAAAACCCGTTCCCGGATTTCGTCAAAGTATTCGTTATATTCGTTGACCGATAGATTACTCGTGTAGTCATCGAACTCTCCATCAGTGATGGCTTCCAGAAAAGCGATGAGCGCATCATCGATCTCGTCATTGCGCCAATCAATTTCCTTTTGCGTCAGCTGTGGCTCCTCTCCATCTTCCTCTGGATCAACATCGACGCAGTGTTCTGCATAAACCTCGTCCTCGTCGAAGATGTATTCACCGAAGTTTTCATAAACCCCGGTCAGGAAACCCTCAAGCGTCGCTTCATCGTGGCGCATGACCCACATATCCATAAAATCCTCGATTTCCGGGAAATCTTCGTCAAGACGGATAGATACAACATCCGTATCGGGATCATCGAAGTACCCTACAAGGCTATAGTTGTGTTCGTTTTTCTCGAATTTTGCGAGAACGATAGCCGCGCCGCCGCCGTTGCAAATCTTATCATGGTTTTCCAGAAGCGTTTCCCACGCTTCTTCTGGTTTTACAATGATCGCCATTTTTCGTACTCCTCTCCTAAACCAATTTCTTCCAGAAAAGCCTTAACTTCGCTCTCTGGTATCTCATAGCCGTTTATTATTCTTTCGCAGAAAGCAGGGATGACGAAATGTTTCTCGCCATGCAAACGGAAATTAAAAAACTCATCATCGAGCAACCGTGTAAGCCGCTGTTTACCAGGATCATTGACGAAATCTTTCTCAATCAGAGTCCAGAAAAGCGTATTGCTCCAGTAATCAAATACCATAAACCACCTCAACTAAAGCTCGGGCAGGAAACCAGCCGGCATGTCTTGGAGTGCCGAAGCTTGTTTACAAATTTCCTGCATAAATATTCACTGTCAAAGAACCGGCGTACAAATGCGCCGGATTCGATGACCACATATTCGACGCACAACATAAAAACCTCACTTTTCTCCCCTATAAAAAGAAAACCCCGCGGGAGGGGGTGAAGCCCGCGGGGTGCAAACGAAAACCACCAATGGTGGTTGTTGCTATTAAAAAACTCGGGTGCTTTCGAGCATCCCGAGTGCAAAAAGCTGGAACCATTCAAATACCTTGACTTTAATCACGGTATATTTCCTCCTTTTGAATAATCGCGACAAGCTCTTCCATAAGCTCGTCCTTTGTTCCTTGAAAAACCCCGAAACCGCCGTCGACCGTATGTTCGACGATTGCGCTAAGCATCGGGATAAGAGCGTCCTCTTTTTCACGGTTTCCCCAAAACCTGTGATAATTAATATCATGAGCAATTGCCTTGGCTATGGTCGTTGCGGCTTCCACACCGGTCATCTGAATTTCCTCGCCCATAAAGCCCTCCTACTCAGGCCACTTTAAACATCTTGGATTTACATTCATCATCGGTTCGAGAAGCATAAGCCAAAGTTCCCCATCTTTAGAGACAAGGTCACAAACGTTTTTGTTAAGATTGCAATCGTTAAGATGGCAATCATTCAAATTTTTCCCACTAATCACCCAATAACGAGGCGAAAGCCCACGTTGCTCAAACAAATGAGCGAGAGTTTCCTGTTGACTAACAGATACCACATCACAGGAAGCCCGACCAAGAAGATGCACGGTAATGTTCCCCATATAACCACCTACATCTGATAGATATCCTGAAATTCCTTGATCGCTTCGTCGATTTCTTCGCCAAGAAACTCAAGCCACGTGAGCAAGATTTCCTCTTTGCGTTTTTCGGAATACCCGCTCCAGTCGTCTTCAAAAATCTCGACCACATCTTCATATCTTCGCTTAACCTGGTGCAACTGCATACCAGGAAATATGGTTGCGCGGCGCAGACGATCGCAGGAGATAAAGTTGAGAACCTTGTACAGCGGAGAAATTCTCTTATCCGGCAAGAAATACCGAACCATTTCCGCATGATCCTCATAGATTTCTTTCACTTTCTCAAAAACCCTCATAGGCTATACTCCTTATTATGGTTTTCCTGTTTGCGCCGGTAAAATTCCAGCATCGCTTCGTGACCGGCGGCTGTGTCATAAATAATGGATACGATATTCCCCAACTCGCGTTCCCCATTAAGAGAACCGCGCTGACCGTGCCACCGCTTGATTTCCTCCTCGATCATCAAAAGAACCGCTTCGATAGATGCGTCATATATACTTGTGTTCACTTTGTCACACAAACCCCCTTATATTTTTTTGTGGGGTCTTTCTCGGCGGCTATTGCCCTGTGGTCTATTGACACCTGAAAAACCCCGCATACCCCGGCTCTGCATTTTCACGGGCTTGCCTATCCGTCCAATGGCTGCATTAAGGGTGGGGCGGGGAGAGAGAAAACCCGCCCCGATAGAAAGGGAGTGATTTTTTAGGTGGGGAAACACACAAAAACCCACCTAAAGACAAGGAGTAAATATGAATAACAGCAAAATAAAAAACCACCTGCATTAACAGGTGGTCGTTGTGAACTGTTCAGTTAAGAAAACACCGACAAAACGAAACTTGAAAAACCCGTGTCGACAAAACCGTCGATCGTAAACCACGTCGCAATATCCATCAGTTTCTGAAATTCCCGCATAGCATTTTCCGGAATCTCAAAAACCCGTGGTGAATCAGATTCCATGCTGAATATGATACCGCCGGAACCATTCCATTCGTCAGCTTCCTCGATGTCTAATTCCCCGAAGATACACTTCTGATAAAACCCATGCGCGATTTCCCGCATGATCGGAAATTTTCGCAAACTATCGAGCGAGAAAACCTCGTCCTGCATTTCCAGTTCCGTAAATTTCAGTAAACATTCCAGAACAGATTCATCGTCATCATAATCCGCGTCTTGAAAAGCCTGCACATAATTCTCGTTTGGTGCACGATCGCTGCTGCGAATCAATTCCTCGATTTCCGCCCTTGTAATCTCTCGCTCGAGCGGAGGAAAAACCAGCTCATTTTCCAAACCCGTGTCTATGACAAACTCAATCCGTATTGCCTGATTCGGAAGAAGAAAAACCCGCATAGCTTTACAGTTGTGAAGGAGCGATAGAAAAACCGTGCGATTCTTCATTTCTTCATCGTCTACGGATACCGTGATCCATTGAGCCGGATTATATTGCGGAATGATAAGTGAAATTCCCGCCTTGTTTGCTGATATGCCGAATTTGGAAAACCCATTTCTGATTTCATTCAGATCCATCATTCATCACCTGTTGCCTACTATACCACATAGATTTGCAAAAAACCACGGATAATTACAAAAAAACCCGTGATGTTTGGCGCTGATTATCCCACTGAATACGCACGGAATCGCGCGACGGATTTCCGATAATCGTGCTTCCGTTTGAAAGCCGGGCTGCAAAATACCCGTTTCCGCTATGAAATTCCACGGATATTTCTTCCGATTTTCTCTCGATGAGCTGGATTACCTTTTCCTGAAAACCCTCATAAGTCATAGGCGCACCTCTTTCTAAAAAACCCGCCTATCAGATACGCGCAATTGCAGAATGCCCGGAACCCCAGTCTACACGCACGGAATCGCATAACCGATTCCCGGTAATCTTTGTTCCGTCGGGAAACACTGCGATAAATTTCCCGTCCATAAAACGAATGTCAACTTCCGAGCCACAAAACCCGGCTTTCTGCATAAGCTGATAAATCTTTTTGCGAAAAACCCCCGCCGACATTATAAAACCCCCTTATGATACTTTTGAAAAAAACTCATCACATACGGAATCAAAAACCCGCCTATTAACCGCGTGGATATAATCCTTGGCGATATTATTTTCCGTGAAAAGCCCGATGATGATTTTTGCCGTTTCCTCATCGGTCAAAAACCCACGCCTATGCTGCTTGATAACCCGCTCGATATCCTCGAGCATTTCATCGAAACCCATGATAAAACCCCCTTTTTGAAAAACCATAAAACAAAGCGCATAATAAAAAGCACGGACAATTAATGCCCGTGCTTTTGATATACGTTTTGCCGCGGATTCCGGCTCAGGCTTTCTTGGCTTTGTATTCCACTTCATAGTGCTTATCCAGCACGATGCGGTGGCAGATTTCAGCCAGATAGCTCCGGAACTTGGCATGATTTGAGCAGGATACGGTCAGAGCCTTTTTGCCATGCTTGCTGTAGATCGACAGCAGGTACTTGACGTCATGCGACGTGGCAGAGAAACCATCGCCGATCATCGCCTGCACGCACATGTTGAGCGTGCGCAGGAGATTGGTGTTGGATGTGGGCGTTTTACCCATGTCCAGATCGCGGGAGATGTCAGCCATCGCATACGAATCGTTGATCTCTTTCGGGTCGATACCCAGGTCGATGGCTTTCTGAGCGGTCAGAAGAAAGTTCATCTTCTCCGCATAGTTGAGCCACTTCTCATCCGCGCCGATGCCCTTGCAATACTTGTGCAGCTTGGCAAGGTCGATCATCTTTTTCTTCTCGACCACCTTGCGCTCGGTCAGCTCGGAATTTTCGATCGGCTCATCTTTGACAGCAAGAACCGTATAATCGAGCAGGCAGATAGCCGTCATCATCGGATTCTCGCTCTCGCGGCATCGCTCGAATTCGGCGTGCTGAGCGTCGACTGCATATTCGCCGACCACCGTGTCGATGTCTTTGTCGATACGCAGTGCGTCCTCAAAACGCTTCTCCTGCGTTGCCGCATTGTAGGCGCGCACCAGCTCATCCAAACGAGCCTTGTTATTTTCCATACGCACCATAGCTTCTTCTCTTGTCATCTTTGTAACCCCTTTCAGAAGTGTTTGTATATTTGAGTGTCAATCACTCATTCGGAGCGCACGACGGTTGGCTGACGGTCATGCGCCCTCTATCAATGATTGACACTTGCGTGTCAGAAAAGTTTAAGCTATCAGCTATTCAGCCGTAGATCATCCATTTCTCCCGAAACTCCTCAGAGCTTCACTCGGATGTCCTCGGACATTATCCATGAACTTCTCCATCGTCTGAATCACTGCATAATTCGTCGTGTCCTCAGCGTCGATTCCTGTCATCTTCCGGCGACGTTAGACCTCACCGTGTATGGAACACTCCGACTGTTCCAGTGACACGGCTATTCATGTATAACCCACTGCACGCTCATTCACTTTTCACTGGGAAAGTGGAAGAAACTTTTTTACTTCTTCCACTTTTTAAGCTTTCCGAAACACTGTTTTACAACACTTTTGAAAAATTTTTTTCAAAAGAGCAAAACGGGAAACGGAAAACAAAAGAAGAAGAAGAAAACGGAAAAGCTTTTTTCCACTTTATAAGCTTTCCGAAAAAGCTTTTTACAACACTTTGAAAAAAAAAAAAAGAACAGTCTTTTTAGACTGTTCTTTTGTATGCTTTGAATTAATAACCATAGTATAATTTTTTTAGCTCTTTTGCTACAATACTATTGTTTTGGCAAGCTGTTTTTATATATCCAATATATCTTGCTATTGCTTGTTGTGATACGTGCATTTTAATTGCTATTTCTGTTTGTGTATATCCGTTTTGACTAAGAATAAAACAATTTATCACTTTATCAATTTGTTTTACTCTAGTATTTTCTGATAATGCTTTTTTCAAAAGCTGAATAATAAAAGTTTCTTGTAATTTATCTTCCGCTTTTTCGATATCATCAACGGGAGAAAAAGCATTATCTTGTGTTGTAGCACTCTGAATTATTATATCTTCTTCATCAAATAATTCGGATTCAGTGATAAAATCAGTAAACGGGTTTACAGTGATTTTTCCGTGATTCGTTTTTTGTGCTTTGATGTATGAATTAACAGCACTGTAAACACTTTTGCGATTGTTCCACGTGGTATCAGATAATCTAACAATATCTGATTCTTTCAACACTTTTTCTGTTTCTTCTTTTGCGCTGAATCTTTCAAGTGTTTTCTGTTCTTTCCGTTTCTGTTCTTCTTCTTTGTTAATGTGTTCAATCAAAGAAAAAACGGAAGAAAAAGAATTAATCTGTTTTGCTCTGTAAAGCAGTACAAGTGTTTCATAAGCAACAGAAAAGCAATCATCAAAGTTAATGTTTTCACTGTTTCCAAAAGTAACACTTTCAATAAATAAATCGTATGCGATATTTGTACCACTTTTGCAAAAGTTTGTTTTGACTGCTCTTTTTGCTAACACTTCGGAAACATGCCAAAAATAACAAGCGATTGTTTCGGGAATATCTGAATAATTCGGCTTTGTTTTCGAATTGATATAATCAATTCGAAAACTTGTTTTGTGCTGTTGCTGTTTCTTTGTATTTGGGTTTCCAATTTTAACAGTAACAACGGGAACAGAGTATGCTTTTTTCATGATATTTTTCTCTCTTTCATAAAAATTTTTTGTAAAGAATAGACACGATTTACATGCATATGCGAAACGACTTTTTTAACGTTTTAGCGAAACGGCGTATAATAGCACTGTTAACACGCTTTCAGATGTATTCAATTATCAAAGAGCAAAACGGGAAACGGCTTTACCGTATGGTTAAATTTTACCAAATAAATAGACGTTTTACAACACTTTTTTATTTTGTTTACAGTTTATTCATATATTTCTTTTGTTATCTTTTTGTTACCGTTTTGTAACTGATCCTCGCACGTATGCGCGCGCGTGTGTGCGTGTGTGTGCGCTCGTACGTATGCGCATACGGGTACAATATAAAATTTTTTCAACGTTGCTTTTTTGTGCTTTGCAACGTTAAGCAAATTTAACTATAGTTAGACGGGATATATTTTGGTTTAATACGTCTAACTGCGCCTTGGAATCCAGGATAGGTCTTCCTCCTCCCTCACACCAAAAAATTTTTCGTTCCGCCAGCCCTTCCCTCCAAAGGTACAGAAGCCGTTTTCCTTGTGATCACTAGATTTTTCGTTTTATGGCTGCGATTTTTGTATCGAGTTTGGTATCCAGGTATTATTAATCTTGAATAATACATTTTTTAACTCTATCCAAAAACAAGAAAACGGCAATCAATTCAAGCTGCAAAATTACGTATAAGACACTGGTACCGCCGCAATCTCATTTTGCAACGTTAATGTGCAACGTTGGCGGACTCCACAATGGGTTACATAACTTGTCCTTGACATTGGTTATAAAATATGTTATATTATTGCCAACAGGAAAATAATAATTGTTCGTTTTCTAAAATTCGTTTTTAAAAATTAGTTATATATTACTACTCACAATTATTATTTCTTTTTATATTATGCGCGGTGCGCACTTTACCTCCCCTCCCCTACCCCGCTGCGTCTACTCCACGCTGGTCGAACACCCTCTGGTTTGGACATTCGATACCATAAGATCCTGTCGCCCATGTATCGATCCGTCTCTTGGACTGACCGGCGGTGCAGGATCTTGTCCGCGATTGATACCCTGCGAATATCCAAATCAGCATTCCCAATTTAGCTTCGCGCTGCGTCAGGTAAAGCACGTCGCGCTGTACTTTATGGAAACAATTTTACGTTTTTTACACTGGGAATGTCCCAGTATTATACGGACTTTTATCAAAGTCCTTTTGGCTTTTTCTTTATTTTCTTTTATCAAAAACACTGTATTTTGATCCGAGTTAGCCACATAACGAGTGTTTTTGTGGCTAAACGATCTGAAAAAGCCCGTCATTCCTGGATTTTTTGGGCCATTCCGTATAAAGAAGGGGGTATGCACCCCTGACATTGTAAAATTGTTTTTTCTTATCCGTTTGATACGTCGAACAGATATTCACCAGCTCTGGCTGATCGCCGTGTGGCTAAATTACTTTATCGTAGTAAAAACGCGCCGGATGAGCCGGCGTTTATATAGATTAGGCAACTGGATTTTAATAATTTGTTTTAAGGAGAACGATGTTGAATTGAAAGAAAGCAAAGGGGCGGGTGGCATTTGGGTAAACATATCCATGTGATCGACGCGATGATGGGTCGCGGCAAGAGCTCGGCAGCCATCCGCTATATGAATGAGAACAAAGGGAAGCGGCGGTTCCTATATGCCACTCCCTTTCTGACAGAGGTAGACCGCATCTGTGAGGAGTGCGGGTTCCTGGCACCGGACGGTGAGGAGGCTCCGTCGAAGTCGTCATCCCTGATCGAGCTGCTCCACAAGGGCGCTAACATAGCGACTACCCATCAACTCTTCTACCTGATGAAGCCGGATACGCTGGAGCTCGTTCGGGAGAAGCACTACACCCTGATGATCGACGAGAACATCCAGGCTGTGGAGAAGGTTCTGATAACAGATAAAGACTATGAGATCGTGACTTCCTCGCTGACGGAGACAGATGAGGAGGGCCGCGTCCGCTGGCTGGACGAAGACTATGAAGGCAAGTTCAGCGAGTATAAAGGAATAGCCGATCAGGGGTGTCTGTACCTGTCTGGATCGGCTATGTTCAGTATTATGAATCCGGATCTTTTGGAAGCGTTTGACGAGGTATATATGATGACGTACCTCTTCGACGAGAATATCGCCCAGGCATATCTGGACGCATTCCATTTCACGTACGATATCACCGGCGTGGAGAGAGATTCGAAAGGATTTAAATTTTGTGATCATCGCGATCAGCCGCCTCCTTTTGATTACCGTAAGCTGATCCATATTATTGGTGAAGGCGGGAGAAGCGACCAGGGTGTGAACGCTGTCGGTGCGGGGCGTACCGCCCTTTCCAAAAGATGGTATGAGCGCCATTCCTATGACTCGCCGGACATGCAGGTGCTCCGGAAGAATATGTACAACTTTTTCCGGAATACGACAAAGAGCAGAGCCGGCGACCGGATGTGGACGACGTTCAAGAACCAGATGGAGAAGCTGATAGAACCAAACGGCAGGTTCCGTGACGACTATCTCCAGATCATGGCGCGTGCTACGAACGATTACGCAGACCGCTGGGCGGTGGCGTACATGGCGAATCGTTTTATCGATCCTCGCATGGCGAACCTGTTTGCGCAGTACGGCACAGCTGTCAATCCCGACCAGTTCGCTTTGGCGGAACTGATCCAGTGGCTCTTCCGAAGCGCTGTTCGCAATTACAAACCTATCGACCTTTATCTTCCCAGTGAACGTATGAGGAATCTCCTGAACGGCTGGATGGACGCTATAGCAAAGGGGGATGGCTCTTATGTCGCGAAGGAAACGTAGGTCGAAACTGCTGCAGGTTCCAGATGTACCCATGGAGTGGATACCGGTACAGGAAGAGCGTGTGCCGACTGTATACAGCAGTGACCGCCGGATCGATTCTTATATAGAAGAGAAACGGCGCGAGTTCTACGAGGAATGGTTCGAGTACCTGTACGAATGGGAACATGGTGAATAAAGATGATGATGTATGTCCTGGTAAAATGCTGCGACGACCATGGTGAGGTCGAGGACGTGTTTACCTCTTTTCGGGAAGCGTGCGCGGCCGCGCAGAGCAAATACGAAGAGACCGGTGCTCAGTATCAAATCTACGGCAAATGGATGGATAACAAAGATGAAAAAAGAGAATGATAACAAAACGATCGATACCGGGCTAAGTTTATGTGAGGTGCTCACAGTTATCTTTATTATACTAAAGCTTACGAATGTGATCAGCTGGCCATGGTTGTGGGTGGTCTCACCTATTTGGATACCATGGGGCATTGCGATATTTGCGATTTCGATTTGGGTGTGGGAACGCGAACACGAAAGAAAGCGAAAAGAAAAATTGATCGTTACGATCAACGGGAAGAATAAAGAATGACGGCAAAAGAGGTGAATCGGGATCGCTAAACAGCAGACTGTACAGCGTTACATCTATAAACTGCACAGCGCCCGACTGCGTAAGGCGAAGTGGAACCTTACGCTCTCACTGGCAGAAGCACGGAAGAACGATGAGCTTATTGCTCTGGCCGACTCCCAGGTTCTCCGGTGGCTGGACGAGCTGAACGGTATTACTGATGCTGACGAGAAGGCGCGCGCGATCCGTGCTGATATCCGGCGTCTGCGTGCCGGCGAGAACGCCGCGAAGAACCGGAAGGCGGTGAAGCAGCTGTACGCGCAGCTCGACGCTATCCAATTTAAGCCGGATTATATGCACCTTATAATAGACCGGGAAAAAGATTACCGGCGGGCGTGCAAAGGGTTTACCATCAACGGCATTCGGTATCGCCGTTTGCTCGGTACACCGGGCGGCATTAAAAATTCTACCATCGTATTTATCAGCGAACGGCATATCGATGAGATTCGCAGGCGCATCGATAACGGGCGCGACCTGAACCAGGCGCTTATCCCGGCGAAGCTGGAAGCTTATATGGCTTTATCCTGTTCTGCCTCCATTCCGGTATCCATGCCGCACGGTATCCTTGTGGTCAAAGACTGCGAGACGATGTTTCGTGAAAATGTGATCCGGCTCAACGATGAGGGATTTGAAGAGCCTGAGATGAAGCTGTGTGAGAACGAACTTATTACACTGGACGCCACAGACGGATGCGGGATGATGCTCCCCTCTTTGGCGGAACGATGGAGTAAAGAGCTTGACCTTGATTATGTTGTGAGCGGCGTTAATACACGGCTTGCCTATGAAAAAGGAATGGTGCTCGCTTTTGACTTCCAGGCCTTTGCGGAAGAGGTCGCAGGTTCATATTATGTAACGGATGTATGGGGCACAGTGCGCGATATTCGCGAAATAGAATTAGTGCTGACGGAAAGTATGCTGAAACTCTGGAATGCTTACCCAAATCTGGAGGCATATCTGGAGAACTGCGAGAATAACAACTACTCGTTGAGCATTACGAAGACGTCGCCCAAAGAACTGGAGAACGAGCGTAATCTCAACTACCAGTTTATCCAGCCGTACGCATGGCTGACGGAAGAAGATATCGAGGAACTGATCGCGCCGACAGTTCAGGAGTTGAAAGATGTACTTGGTGGCGATTGGGCAAAGACCGTGCTGTTTTTGCGCGGCGCGTCCGTCGGTGAGACACAGCCGGAGAATATGACGGATGATATCGCGAAAGCTATCATGGCGGACAGCCGCGTGCTGGACGATCCGTATATCCGTGGCCGTGTGTATCAACTGATACAGAAGCGTATCGATGAAGCGAAGATCGGAGTGCTGAAAGTCCATGGGAACTACTCTATCGTATCCGGTGATTTGTATGCGCTTTGCCAGAGTATGTTCGGGTTGCCGGTGACCGGGCTGCTGAAAGCCGGCAGTATTTACAATGAGTACTGGAGAGACAGCGGTGCGGAACAGCTCGCTATATTCAGGGCTCCCATGTCCTGTATGAACAATATCCGCATTATGCGCCCAGATCGCTCTGAGGAAACGTCGTACTGGTTCCGATATATTCATACTTGTACAATTTTGAACGCGTGGGACACAACAACAGCCGCCTTAAACGGAATGGATTATGACGGCGATATCATAATGATCACCGACAACAGCGTACTTGTAAATTGCCATAAGTTTGAGGAAGCTGTTCTTTGCGCACAGCGTAAGGCGGAGAAAAAGGTGCCGACGGAAGAAGATATGATCCGCTCCAACCTGAGCAGTTTTGGTAACGAGATTGGTCAGACAACGAACTGGGTCACTTCCATGTATGAGGTGCAGGCGCGCAATGGCAAAACAAAGAAAGAGCGCGACGTTCTGGATTACCGTATCCGGTGCGGTCAGCTGTTTCAGCAGAACGTTATCGATAAGATGAAAGGTATCGTTGCGATGCCTATGCCTCTCAACTGGCATGACAGGCACGCGGTCAATAAGATGACCGATGAAAAGCAGCAGAGGTTCTATCGCAGTATCGTCGCTGATAAGAAGCCGTACTTCATGCGTTATATCTATCCGGAGTTGATGAAGAAGTATCGTGACTATATCAGTAAAACGAACGAGATGGCGCTTACGGTATTTGGGCTGACTCCTGCCGAACTGCAGGAACTTCCAGCCGGTGATCTGACGGAGGATCAGCTTGACTTCCTGCGCTATTACGAAGCGCGTCTCCCAGTAGGCAACAGCGATTGTGTAATGAATCGCATCTGTCGTCGTTTTGAGCAGGAGTTCGACGGATTTGTCGGGAAGGCGGCAAAGTGCGCTGACTTCGACTACTATCTGCTCGGCAGTGGAAATGAGCCGCCATACTATTTGAAGGCTGGTATTCAGAAACTATTGCAGGATTATACCCGGCGCGTAACGGCATATGCGGCATACGCATCGTCCGTGCGGGAGAATACAGAAGACCGGCACGCCACTCTTTACGAGCTGGCGGACGCTTTTAAGCGGGAGTGTGCAGCTGTGTGCCAGAACGATACACAACTTTGCGATATTTTACTGGATCTTTGTTATCAGAGAGGAACAACGAAGACTCTGCTGTGGTCTCTATTCCCGACAACTATCGTAGATAACCTGCTTCGGAAGAACGGGAGTATTCTCCATATACCTATGCCGGATGCAGCAGGAGAAGTGTCGTTTGGCGGGCGGAGGTTTACCATAATCGACAAAGAGTGTAAGGAGAGCACGTTTGGAAATTATTTTGAATGAGAAAGCTTGGGCCGAGAATGCGATCAAAACGCATGAGCTTGGGAAGCACCCGTACGAAACACTAAGCAGGGTTGCCAAGTATTACGCAGATAAAGGGTGTGGGAAACAGGAGGTTCGGCAGAAGATTGAAGAGTTTTTTACGGAATGCGAACCGGCGCTCTCACCTGTTGTTTGGTCGGATGTTCTGGATGGAGCGGCAAAGTCAGCGATGAAGCATCCGCTCGTTCAAATTGATTGTATTAAAATTACAAAGCCCGAAATGGCGATTATCGAATCTATCCACGGTGTTCAGCTTCAGCGTCTCGCTTTCACACTCTTATGTGTGGCAAAGTACAGGTATGCCGTGAACCCGCAGACAGACCATTGGGTAACTACGCCGCGGAAAGAGCTGATGCAGATGGCAAACGTCAGCACATCTGTGGAGCGCCGGGCGGCTATGTTTCGCCGCCTCAGCGATTTGGAGCTTATTCGATTTTCCAAGCGTATCGACAATTTGAATATTCAGGTGCTGTTTTCATCAGATGGCGAAACAGCTATGCGTATTACGGATTTTCGTAATCTTGGCTATCAGTATATGCGGTACCATGGCGGTAAATTTATTTTCTGCGAACGCTGCGGTGTTACCGTTAAAGCGGATAATATGGGAAAGCGCGGGCGCCCACAGCTCTACTGCACGGAGTGCGCCAACAAAATACGAATGGAACAGAACGCGCAATCTGCCATGCGGCATCAGGCGCAATTGCGCAACGAAGTGAATGCAAGCTGAATGGTTAACATAATTCAACAAAAAAGTATAAAAACTTGGAATTTAATACACCGAAAAAAGCCCGTCATTTCGGGCTTTTTTTAATGTTTAAGAACTGCTTTTTTATGGTAATCATAATGGCGATTGCCAAATTTGAGAAAAAGGAATGATCAAACCACAGATGGTATTAATCACCCGTGAGGAGAAAGACCAGATTATTAAGCAGTACCCACATGTTCATATTGTACGGACAGTAAAGAGCAAGAGCAACCGGCACCGCTATTATATGGAAGAGGCGAAAGGTGCGATGGCTATGCTTGACCGCATCCGGCATCCTGAGCGGAAGCCGAAGTATAACGAGCGGAACAACAATCCGCGCGAAGGAAAGAATAATCGCAACGGACGACCGCGGAGGGGAAATAATGACGATAGACAGACTGCCGGATGAGAGCGATCTTGCTTATCACAAGAGGCTTGTTTACGGCAAGCTGGAAGATAAGACGCTCGCAGACTATGATTATTCAGAGTTAGCAGAGCGCATTTATGGAAAAGAATACGCAAGCGATGTAGCCCGTCGTATGATGTACGGCAGTCGCAAGACGCTTGATTTACTGGCAAAGGCTGACGCCGAATCGCGTGAAGACGACGAGGCGGAAATTCTGAATGCACGGATGATTGAGCTTCAGAAAGAGCGCCAGCGGTTTTTTGACCAGAGGCGTGAGTTTAATAAGCTGGTGGCAAAGGATAGCCGCGAGGATCATTTGACTGAGATGCTTACCGAAGCTGCGAACAGGCTTGGCGATGAGATCGGCATTTTGATGAGCGACCCGCAGTATGAAACTGCAGACCCTGATACAGAGGCTGTGCTTGTTTTCAGCGACTGGCATTACGGTATGAAGACACAGAACATTTTTAACGAGTTCAACACCGAAATTTGCAAGGAACGCGTGCGCACGATTGTGCGAAGAGCTTATTACCGTGTTCTGCTCCATGAGTGTTCCGCTTTGCACATTGTGATCCTCGGCGACCTGTATCATGGCGCCATCCATACGAGCGCGCGTGTTGCGTCTGAGGAGTTGGTGTGCGATCAGTTGATGCACGTGTCTGAGATCCTCGCTCAGGCAATTCATGATATTTCACGGGCGGTTCCACACACTTATGTTTATATGACGTACGGGAATCATGCGCGGACTGTGCCTGATAAAAAAGAAAGTATCTATAGCGACAACATGGAAAAGGTCGTGCACTGGTGGCTTCGGGAGAGGTTTCGTCACGATCAGGATATCACGGTAATGCCGATACCTGATTATGAGTTCGCGCTTCTGGATGTATGCGGACATTCGATCTGCGCGACCCACGGCGACTTGGACGATGTTCACAAGTCCCCGCGTCTTCTGACGACATTGCTACAGAAGCGAATGGGTATTGATCTTGAGTATATTTTACTTGGCGATAAGCACCATCGTGAGAGCTTCAATGAGCTTGGCGTAACTTCCCTGCTGTGCGGTTCGCTTTGCGGTACAGATGATTACGCAAATAATAAGAGATTATACTCCGACCCGTCGCAGACGCTTTTGATTGTAAGCCGAACATACGGCGTTGACGCGGAGTATCAGCTTCATTGCCGATCGCTTTCGGCATGACGGACAGAATGGAAGGGTTAATTTGGATAAAAGAGATTTAGTAGAAAAAGCCTACTGTCTTTTACGCGATGCCGGTATTAAACGTACTGTGAATTTTCCAAAGTCAACACTTCGTGTGATTGACGGCGAAGGACACGAGGAAACGTTTACCATGCCGCCGAAAACGCGCGAGCTTGTATATACAAGAGAGGACGTCAACAATGTTCTCGGAGCGTTAATCGGCGCAACAGAAGACAGCGTAAAACGTGGCGAAAAAATATCAATTTTTGGTTTCGGCCAGTTTAAGATTAAATACAACAAACCGGTTCGATATGGCGACCCAATTACCGGTGAGGTAAAAATGGGCAGAGGTTCTTATACCGTAAAGTTTGTGCCTGGGCACGCGTTGCAAATTGCTTGCCGACTCTATGAAAAGAGTCTGGAGGACGAAGATTTAGAAAAGAAGCTTCCGCCGCCTGTTTATGACGAGGACGATCTATGACTGAAAAGTATTCGGTCGATTCCGGTGTAACCGTATGCCGTAAGTGCGGGGTCGGTTACGGAAAGCTGCGTGGATATTTCCCGGTTTCCTATGCACAGCTGTATAAAGGCGTTGGCTATATGCCGTACTGTAAAGAGTGTGTCAATAAGTTATTTCAAAGCTACTATTTGGAATGTAAGGATGAGAAGGCGGCTATGCACAGGGTATGTAGAAAACTCGACCTTTATTGGAGTGAGTCCATCTACGAAAATGTTGCAAAAAGCAACGCGACGAACTCTCTTTTGACGGCGTATTTGACGAGGGTAAACTCAAAGACATATGCCGGAAAATCATATGACGATACGCTTTTTGAATACGGTATTACCAGCGAAGCGCTCCTGTCGATTTATTATGATGGGAAAAAGCCGGAGCCGGAGTCGCTTGAAAAAAATCAAGAGTCAAAAGAGATACTTTCTCCAGAGAACGATATTGAGATTACGCCGGAAATTGTTGCGTACTGGGGACCTGGGTATACAGAAGATATGCTTCGTGACCTGGAACAGAGGCGTCGATACTGGCTTGACAATCTGCCGGATGGCACAACCGTTGACGTTGGTATGGAAGCGCTGATCCGTCAAATTTGCAATTTGGAGATCGATATCAACCGTGACCGCGCCGCCGGCAAGCCTGTAGACAAACTGTCTGCTCAAATCAACAGCCTTGTCGGTAGTATGAAGTTGAAGCCGGCGCAGAAGGATGACACAGATTCGTCATACGACCGCACACCGATGGGTGTGTGGATCAAACGCTGGGAAGATCAGCGCCCCATCCCGGAAGTGGATGAGTCGCTTCAGGATGTAGATCATATCGGATGGTACATCTCCGTATTCTTTCTTGGGCATCTTTGTAAAATGTTAAATTTGAAAACGAAGTATTCCAGGATGTACGACGAGGCGATGGAGAAGCTACGTGTAGAACGCCCGGAGTATGACGACGAAGACGATGAAGAGTTCCTGTACGACATCTTCGGGGACGGAGGTGATCTGGATGGGCGCGAATAACTCCCGCTATAACCGTGTTATGGAGGGTGCCGCCGTGTGGGCGGCATTTTATCGCGCGAACTAGCCCGCATCGTTTTGCCGCAGATTATTTACATTTGCGGCTGCACTTGTTCCAGAAAATCGTAATCTATATGATGAACCGGTCAACCGTCGTTGCGTTTATCGCAACACGTGGTATTGGAAAAACATGGTTAAGCGCTGTGTTTTCCGTGATCCGTTGCATCCTGTATCCGGGAACGAAGATTTGTATCGCGTCTGGCAGACGCAGCCAATCAGTAAATGTGCTGGATAAGATACTGTTGGAATTGAAACCGGATTCTCCGGAACTTGCGCTTGAAATCGATGACAGACAAACAAAGATTACAACAACAGCGGCGCAAGTCGTATTTAAAAACGGCTCGTATATTAAAGTTGTGACAGCGAGCGATTCTGCTCGAGGCAACCGTGCCAATTTGCTTGTTATTGATGAGTTTCGGATGGTGGATAAAGACACGATCGATACGGTTCTTCGTAAGTTCTTAACACAACGGCGTACTCCGCGTTACTCGGAATTGACGCTGGATCAGCGGAGAAAAGAGCTTGACCGGGAACACAATATGACGATGTATCTTTCCAGCGCCTATTATGTGGATTCGTGGTCTTATCAAAAATGTAAGGACACGTTCCGCTTGATGTTGGAAGAAGACAAGCGCCAGTTTGTGTGCGGGCTCCCCTATCAGCTCTCGTTGTATGAGGGGTTGCTCGACCGCGAGGTCATCGAAGATGAGATGGCCGAGACCGACTTTAGCGAGTTTAAATTTATGATGGAATATGAGGCACTGTGGTATGGCAATACCGACGGCGCCTTTTTTGATTATGATTCCATCGCAAAGAACAGACATGTAAAGTATCCTCTTCTCCCGGATAAGTATTCGAGCAAGATCGCCGGTAATTCTCCATTACGCATTCCGCCGAAGCTACCTGGCGAACGACGGCTTCTCTCTGCGGATATTGCGCTTATGAGCAGTAAAAAACATCGTAACGACGCGACTTCTGTGTTTATTAATCAGATGCTTCCAACCAAAGCCGGTCGATATACAAATAACATTGTATATTGCGACGCAATGGAAGGGTTGCATACAGAGGATCAGGCGCTTGCCCTGCGAAAGCTGTATGATGAGTACAATTGCGACTACATCGTATTGGACACACAGGGTGTTGGCCTTGGTGTTTTTGATGCGCTGGCGAGAGATATCAGTGACCCGGAAACAGGCGAGCTGTATCCGGCACTCTCCTGCTGTAACGACCAGACAATGGCTGACAGATGTTCGTCGCCGAATGCACCGAGAGTTATTTGGTCAATAAAGGCGAACGCTTCGTTTAACTCTGACTGCGCAATTTTACTGCGTGAAGGATTTCGCACTGGTCGCGTTCGGCTTCTTGTGAACGAGTATGACGGTGAAGCGAATCTTTCAGAGTTAAAAGGATATAACAATTTGCTTCCGCAGGAGCGGCTTCAGCTCAGCCTTCCATATTTGCATACTTCTCTATTAATTGATGAGGTTGTGAAACTTCAACATGAGGAGTCAAATGGCAGAGTGCGTATTTATGAGCGCGCCGGAATGCGGAAGGATAGATACTCCAGTTTGGCCTATAACTATTATGTCGCCACCAAATTGGAGACCAGGATACAGAAGCGTGAGAGTTCACGTGGCGGCATAGAACAGGCCTTTGTTATTAAGGCGCCTAAATATAAAGGAAGGACGGTGAGCGGTTAGTATGGATGATTTGGGTATTACCACCGACACTAAGTTTGCCGGTGAGCTCCGCCCGCCGGAAAAGTACGCGACGATCGCAAAGCTGATTACAAGAGACCTGAATCGATATCGCAGTTATTATCCGCATGGAAAATATCGTGGATGGCGCCCGTTCCCTCGTTTTACAAAAGAGGATATCGCCAGATTTTTGGCTGACCCTGCGAGGCATGAGCGGCAGCTTCGCGATGCCGTCAATTATATATACAACGCGAGTTCACATTTCAGAAGACTGATCCAGTATTTCGTCGGGCTTTCAGACTTATCTTATGTTGTATCGCCTTATCGTATTGACGAGGAGACTGCCAACATCAAAACAACGCGGTCGAATTATAAGAAAGTTTTACGGACGATGGCGTCGATGAATGTGAAGACGCAGTTTGCCAACATTCTTACCGTTTGTCTTCGCGAGGATGTTTTTTACGGGACATTGTGGGTCAACGACGACAGTATCCTGATTCAGCAGTTGCCAAGCAATTGGTGCGCGATTTCCTCTATTGAAGAGAATGTGTTCAACGTATCTTTTGACTTCACCTATTTCGAGTCGCGCCAGGAACTGCTCGACTTCTATCCACCTGAGTTTCGCGAGAAGTATGAGATTTATATAAGTGACCGCACACATAAACGGTGGATAGAGTTAGATGCACCTAACTCATTCGCAATCAAGTGCAGTGCGGATATTCCGCACTACGCGATCCCGCCCTTTGCCGGCATCCTGCCGGAGGTCTTCGATTTGGAAGACTACAAGCAGATGAAGCTTGCCAAGACAGCGATCGACAACTACGCGATGATCGTGATGACCCTCGGCCTGACGCCAGAGGGAGACTGGCAGATCGATCTGGATAAGGCGAAGGAGTTCTATTACAACCTTGACTCTGTTCTCCCCGATGAGATTGGTTCGATTCTGACACCGATGCCGGTCAATAAGATCAGCTTCGAGAAATCGAATACGGGTGACAACAATACGATCACGGAAGCAGAACAGAATCTGTATTCCGCGGCCGGCGTATCTTCCCTGCTGTTCAACAATGCGAGAGCTTCTGCTAATGCGCTGCTGCTTTCCATCAAGGCTGACCAATGCCTGACATACGGTATCGTGAAAAACATCGAAGCGATGGTCAATCGGTTCCTGCACAGGCAGCGGTACGGCAAGAACTGGAAAGTTAACTTCCTGGATGTGTCGCCGTTTAACCGTAAGGAGATGGGCGATCAGTACCTGAAGGCGTGCCAGTACGGCATCCCGATGCTGTTCCACTACGGAGCATCTCAGGGCATGAGCCAGGAAGAGATGAATGGACAGCTGTTCCTGCAGAACGATGTGCTTGGTATTCGCGATCAGTTAAAGCCGCTCCAAAGTTCATCTACATTAAGTGCGAATGATGAGCAGGAAGCTGGTGCGCCGACAAAAGATATTGGTGAACTTACTGACAGCGGAGAGCAGTCCCGTGAAGACGGAGACGATTGGTAAGAAAGGATAGAAAAGTGAAACAGTTTGTTCTGGTATTTTCGGAATCGGCCTGCGTATGGATGCTTGCGCATAAGTTCCAGCTTGTAAATGAAGACAAGGTAAACGGATTCTGGGTATTCGTTAATCGCGAAGATTTTGAGAGTCTGGTACCGCCCTTCGGTTATTCCTATTCCGATATACTCACTTTTAATCAATAAGAAACAGGAGGTATCGGTGTGACACAGACTATGAAACTGCGGTTTCAAAACACCTCCCTCTATAACGTGCGCGAACTTGACGACTCGTTTGCGTCAGGTTCGATCCGCATCATGTACACCGGCCAGAACCGCAATAACAGCTTTATTCCAAGAGAGGTTGTAACAGAGGCGCTGCCGACCCTGTACAACAAACCGATCGTCTGCCATTGGGACTGCGACGCCGGTACGATCGGCGCACATGACGTTGAGGTTGTGAGGGATGAAGACAGTGTGCGGCTGCGCAATCTGACCGAGCCGTGCGGCGTTGTTCCGGAGAGTGCGACGTTCCGGTTTGAAACCGAGGAAGATGAAAGCGGCACGCCGCATGAATATCTGATCGCGGACGGTGTTCTGTTGTGGAAACGACAGGACGTGTTCCGCCATATTGCGGAAGATCTCGACGGTCGGGTCGACCACTCGATGGAGATCTCCGTTACAAACGGCTACGCCGACAGCGAGACAGGATGTTTCTATGTATCCAAGTTCTCGTTTGAGGCGCTGTGCTTGCTGGAGACAGCAGAGCCGTGCTTTGAGGGCAGCGAGCTGACGCTCTATTCCGTCAGCAACTTCCAGGAAAAGATGGAAGAGATGATGAAAGACCTCAAGGCGACCTTATATTCGCTCAACACTCCGACCCCGGAGGTTGATGATAAAGACAATGCTTCGACGGAAGGAGGAAGAGTTTTGGACGAAATGATAGTGCAGACGGAAGCGCCAGTCCCGGAAGAGCCGATTGCGGAACCCGCTGTCGAGGAAGCTGTTGAGGCAGAACCGGCAGAAGAGATCGCGGAACCGGAAGAGGACGAACTTCCAGAAGAGACATTCGCGCTTGCCGGCGATCTTCGCGCCGAGCTTTGCGAGGCTGTAAGTGGAATTGAACAGATCGAAATGTGGTACGGCATGAGCCCGCGCTACTGGTATATTGACCATGACACCGAGCTTGGTGAAGTTTACGCGGAAGACGAGGAAGACTGGAAACTGTATGCGTTCAATTATGTGATGAACGGAGACGCCGTCGCCGTCGATCCCGAAAGCAAGAAGCGTATGAAATGGGCGATCGTGCCGTTCAACGAAGGCGATACTGATCTGCCTGTTGCCGAGGCGTTCTCTGCCGCTCAGCAGATGGCTGAGACTATGGTCACCAGCAAGAATGAAGAGCTGCAGACTTACGCAGAGCAGTTTGCGGATTACGATGAGATCACCGCAGAATTGAACGATCTGCGCGCGTTCAAGGCAAACGCCGAACTTCTCGCGGACGCTGCAGCCCGGGAAGCTATTCTGGACAAGTTCCAGGATCTTGTCGGAAATGCGGCGTTTGATGCGCTCGTCGAAGACAACTCTGCGTTTGGACTCGCTGAGTTGGAAGAAAAGTGTTATGCCATTCGCGGCCGTGCTCATGCGCCGGCTGCCTTTGCGCTGGAACGCAAAGTTCCGAAAATCAAGGTCGATAAGACCGAAGCTGCGTCCAATGAACCGTACAACGGATTGTTCCAGAAATACGGCATAGACGTAAAAGAATAATTAGGAGGAATCATTATGTCTTATGGTGTTGTTCGTACTGATCTGATGTACGGAACCGACGTCCGTTCCGGCCTTGTATCCATTGAATACCTGGGCGCGGACGGCGCAACCCCCACTGCCATTGAGAATGGCAATGTGCTGAAAGCTGGCGCTCTGAAGAGCGGAGAGCGCGAGATCCTTGTCGGCGCGGCTGTCGCTGCCAACGATGATTTGAAGGACGTTGTCCTTGTCTGCTCCCCCGAAGTGATGTACGACGAGCGCAAGAAGGCTCTCGACGAGTTCATCAACGAAGCCGGTCGTCCTGCTCGCGGCTATCGCCTGCATACCGGTGATATCTTCTCCGTGACCAAAGACGCCCTTGACGGCAAAGCGACCCCAGAAGTTGGCGATGTGGTCGAGCTGAAAGCTGGCACGAAGCTGAATGTTGCCGCTTCTGCGACCAACGGCTCCACTGTTGTTGGCGAGATCCTTGCTGTCGACGTTGTCGGCAAGTACACCTTCTACGTCATCCGTGTCAACTGATTTGATGGCGAGATAGTTAACAGGAGGATATAACCATGTCTGAAATGAATGATATCGTAAAGCTTGCTGTTGATGCTCACAACGGCAATGTGGAAAAGTATTCCACCGGAGACGCCAACAAAGTTCTTCGTGAGGCTCTTATCGAGCTGAACGGCGGCTCCTCTGTTCTGAATTACAAGAACATTCGCGACGGCAAATGCAACGGCCTGTTCGCACTGGTCGAGGAAATCCTCGCCAACACTGTCGCCGAAGGTTTTGCCGGCGACGAGTATTTCAATTCTCTTATCGACTTCCGCAATGTCGCTCTCGGCGACAAGCCCATTTTCGAAGTCGAGGACGAGGATCTGTTTGTTGTGGCCAAGGCTGCAGACGGCACCCAGGGTATCCGCCGTCAGCGTCTGGGCGACGTGCGCGAAGTCGAGATCCCGACCGAATTCCGCGTCGTGCGCATCTATGAGGAACTGAACCGCGTTCTGGCTGGCCGTGTGGACTTCAACCACATGATCGACAAGGTCGGTGAGTCTTTCCGTCAGCAGCTCCTGAACGATATTTACGGCGTTTGGGCTGCCGCTTCCCAGGCCGACCTCGGCTCTGCGTTCTACTACAATGTCACCGGCACCTATGATGAGGATGCTCTGCTTGACATGATCGCTCATGTCGAAGCTGCTTCCGGCGGTAAGACTGCCACCATCATCGGTACCGCCAAAGCTCTGCGCGAGCTCCAGGAGTCCATCCAGAGCAACGGAGCCAAGGAGGAGCTTCACAATATGGGCTACTACGGCAAGTTCTTCGGCACCCCGTGCGTGAAGATCCCGCAGCGTCACATCGTTGGCACCACGACCTTCATGTTCCCGGACGACGTGCTGACTGTCGTTGCTACCGGCGAGAAGCCGATCAAGTGCGTTTACGAAGGCGATCCCATTGTCTTCCAGCGTGATCCCATCATGCAGGCTGATCTGACCATGGAATACTTCTTCGGCGAGAAGTACGGCGTTGGCCTGCTGGTCGGCAAGAATGGCGGCATTGGCCGTTACGAGTGGTAAGTTAGTTACCATTAACTATTACGAAATGATAACCGGGCAATCGGCGTACCGGGAGTCGACATGGACCGGCTCCCGGTGATTGCCATTGCCCGGACGGAATGAAAGGAGAAATTATGGCACAACAGAAAAAGAGCGTGGAGTCGGAAACGGTTGTTGAAGAATCTGCGCCGAAAACAATTAAAGCGAAACAGGTCGATCTGCATCAGTATATTCCGGTTAGGAACGGTTTCCAGGGCAAGCTGATCTACCGGAGCCGCAGAACCGGTGAGCTGTTCGTGTGGGAGACATTCGGTGAGACACAGGAGATGGAACTGCAGGAACTGAAGAATGCGAAGGCTTCCAATAAGAAGTTCTTCGAGAGCAACTGGTTCATGTTCGATGATGACTGGGTCATCGACTATCTCGGTGTTAAACAGTACTACAAGTACTCCCTGCCTGTCGACGACTACGACAGCTTCTTCGAGAAGGATCCAGATGAGATGGCAGACCACATCGCAAAAATGAACGCTGCGCAGAAACGCTCGCTCACCTATCGTGCCAGACAACTGATCGCGGAAGGCGCGATCGATTCCAACCGTAAAATCAAGGTGTTGGAGGACGCGCTCGGCGTTGAACTGATCGAGCGGTAAGGAGGCATGGATGAGCCTGTCCTATGATGTTTTTGCAGGAGAGTTTCTGGCAAAGATCCAGGAGTTTGACTTTGCCCAGATGGAGGACGAGGTTCGCATTGAAATCATTGACGGATATCTGATGCGTGCACTGGCCGCCTTTCGAAAGAACTGCCGGTACGATCTGTTCACAACGGCGAACGCACAGGATCGCGAATTCGATGTTGATATCGAGGACGAGGATCTGAGCGAACTGGTGGATATCGTATCGGAAGGCATGGTGATCCAGTGGATGAAGCCGATGCTCTATCGGCAGGAAAATCTGGAGAACGTGCTGAATACCAGAGATTTCACGCTCTACTCCCCTGCCAACCTTTTGTATCGCATTCGGGAGGCGTATACAAAACTGCAATCAGACTATACTCAGATGATCCGCGAGTATAGTTATAATCACGGGGATCTTACAGATCTTCATACATGATGATCCCGACTGCCTCCGGCGAGCAGCTTGACGCGCGCCTTGTAGGCAATTATTTCCGCAGTCTCGTAAATCTGATCTTTAAGATCCTCCCGATGCGGGAAAGCGGAGAAGAGTCGCTGCCGGTGTATCTGCAGAACCTGCGTTCTGAATTAGCCGGGTGCGGCGCATTGATCCATTCTATTAAGTACGACCCATCTTACCTCTCGATCCTTGCGACGCTTCAATATCTTATCGATACTCCGGATTGTCCGGTTGCCGATGTGCGGCGCGAGGTCTTCGGCATGATCTCGACCTGTAAAAAGATTGCGAGACGTTACGGAGATGAGGTGATCCGATGAACGGATGGGATTTGTACCAGGAACGGCTTGCCGTAAACGGATTTAAACGGCGTGAGAGCGATAAACGACGCGAGATGCGCAGGCTGGAGAACAAGCTCCAGAACTCCCTGTCATTTTTTTCAGGCGTGACGGTGGATGGTAAATTGCGCGATGTTGCAATTATCAACTCGGATAACCTGGATGAGAAGATGATCTTCTCTATGCCTGGCGAGAATCTGCGAAACGGCGCCTATGTTGAATGGATGGATAATGTCTGGTTGATCACAGAAAAAGACGCAAACAACGAAGTATATACGCGGTGCAAAATGGAGCAGTGTAATTATCTGCTTCGCTGGATCGATGATAACAATATCATTCGCGAACAGTGGTGTATCGTGGAAGACGGAACTAAATATCTTACTGGTGAATTTGAAGACCGATACTTCGTGGCGGCGCGCGGTGATAGCCGTGTTGGACTGACGATCTCCAGAAACTGCCATACCGCAAAGTTAAATCGAAAACATCGTTTTTTACTGGACGATCCTTTAAGTGGCAGACCACTTGCGTTCACACTTTCAAAACCGCTGAAAATCGGCGGCATTTTTAATGGTGACGGCGTATATAAGTGGGTGCTTCAGGAGGTCAATTCAACAGAAGATGATAATTTTGATTTGATGATCGCGGATTACTATAAGTATTTTCCAAGAGAAGCGGACGATGATGACGATGGAACGGCGCCTGGAGACGATCCTGACGGCGATCCAGGGAATGATCCGGGCGGCGATCCCGGCGGCAATGAGGACGATGGCAGCACGAACGAAAACGGGAGGAGGCAGTGGCTGTAAATGTACCTGGAAGAGTTTTATGACTATAAGAACAGGCTCATGGAAGACCTGCTGACGAACGAAGAAATCGTGAAGCTGATTGATCCAGATATGCCAATAGACCAGGCGGCATCGCTGGTCTATAAACAGGTATTTCCATATGAGTATATGCCGGAAACTGTTGAGTACGGGCGGACGTTTGTTTGCTCCGACGTAGATATTACTTCCGTGCAGAATCATATGGTTTACAGTGCGAGGCTGTATGTGTGGGTGTTTACACACCGGTCACTTTTACGTTTGCCGGATGGTGGCGTGCGTACCGACAAGCTTGCGAGTGAGATCGCAAAAGTATTGGATGGCAGCCATTATTATGGATTTGGAGCATTAGACCTGTCTTCTGTTAAGCGCTTTGCGTTGATGACTGATTATCAGGGAAAGGTGCTTACATTCGATGCAAAAGATTGGCATCGTACGAATCCTACCGGGAAAGATTGGCCTGTTAATAGAAAGCGGGGATAATGACGAATCTCCTGTACGCTACCGAAGTCCCCATCAACGACAACATAATCATTCATATTCCAACAGTAGGAGAAGTAATCGAAAAAGAAACTTCTTACTATGTAGCTATTAATATGCTGACGGCAACACCATATGATTATATGGTGGAATTGGATGATATGGGTGTTCGTTTTACAGATATCGATGATTATGAACTGTTTATCTTCGTTCTATTTCCTGTTTTACAAGAGATGGATACGAGCCTTGTGCTCGGCGAACTTGATTTAAAATTATTTAATGTTGAGTTCAGAGAAGACATTAATCAGTTTATATTGTATGACAGAAGTCACGATATCGTAATTGATCGCGTAATTCATGGAAAGATATCTAATGTTTTACGCAAGGTTCATCATATTGAACCAAATACAAAGAGACCGGGCAACGATGCCGCCCTGGAATATATGATCAAGCGTGCGAGAAAAAAGCGAAAACGGAAAAAGAAAGATGCTGTTGACTCGCAGCTTGAACAGTTGATTGTGGCAATGGTAAATACTGAACAATATAAATATGGTTATGAGGGGACACGAGAACTCTCCATTTACCAGTTTAATGAAAGTGTCCAGCAAATCCAGCACAAGGTCAACTACGAACATACAATGCATGGCATTTATGCCGGGACTGTTGACCCGGCGAAGCTGAGCCAGAAAGATCTGAACTGGCTCTGTTATTCATGAGGAGGATAAACCTATGATTGATCTGCTTATTACCAGTCTTGATACCATCAATGCATTTGATATCACGACCGGCAACCACCTCTTCGAGCTTGACGAGCTCCAGAGCGCCTCTCTGGCTCAGGGCGAAGAGAAAATTGACATCACCGGTAAGCAGGGGCGCAAGCTCTCCAGTCTGAAGCGCAACAAGACCTTTACGATCTCCGGCCAGAACGGTCTGCTCTCTGGCAACCTTATGGAACTGCAGGTGGGTGGCGAACAGACCAACACCCAGACCGACATTCTGTGGACCGACTATCTGACTGTTAACAGCAATGCCGCTACGACCAAGTATAAGGCTATTGGCAGCGCTGGCAGCGAAATCGTTGCGCTGTACGTGCTTGCGAGCGATAGTTCCATCAAAACCGCTCTGACGCAGGACTCTTCTGCCGCATCTGGTAAATTTGCTTATGCGCCGAACTCGAAAGCTCTTAGCTTCTCCGGCGTTGCGGACGGCACCGAGATCGCTGTTATCTACAAGCGGAAGATTACCGCTGACGTGCTGACCAACATGAGCGATAAGTATTCCAAGAAGGCTGAGCTCTATGTTGACTGCACCGGCGAAGACAAGTGCGCCAACATCTACCATGTTCAGTTCCACATCCCGAAGGCTGACTTCAATGGCGAGTTCACCATCGACCTCGGCGACGACCAGGTCGTGCACAACTTCGAGGCCGAAGGCCTGTCCGGCGCTTGCGGCGCAGGCGGCAAGCTGTGGGATATGATCGTGTTCGGAGAGAATACTGCGGACTACGTCGGCCAGTAATCAGCTCTGACAGGGAGGATTCCCAGGATGGCAAAAGGGTTAAAAATCTGCCGGGTGTGCGGTAAGGAATATGAAGCCTGCCACACACTCCGGCCGAATCTTGATAATGAGTTTCGCTGGCAGGAAGTCGCCTGTTCGCCGGAATGCGGACAGGCGTACCTGCGGGCGGTTCTGATCGCGCGTGGCGAGCTTGTGGAGGACGCACCCGCTGAAGCGGAAGAAGCGCCGGAAAAGACCACAACAAAAAAGAGCCGCGCGAAAAAGACCGCGATCGAACCATAATTTTAAAGAGGAGGCAGCCCTGCGCTGTCTCCTTTTTTTATGATTTGAGGAGATATGAAGACAATTACTCTGATGTTCGATGAAGATACGCTCGCGCGTTATGAAGCGTATTATTTTGAACAGCACCCAAAGGCTGTGAAGAAGCCGATTGCGCACCCATACCATGAGTCCATTAATGAGTGGATGATCATGAAACGGCCGATGATGAACGCGCTGAAACAGAAATGGAAAGACTTTATGGTCTGGTTTGTAGAAGACCAAGGTTATACTAACCTACACATCGAAAAATGTGAAATGACTTATATCGTTTATTATCCAAATCATCGTCGGCACGATATAGACAACACAACGCCAAAGTTTATTCAGGACGGGCTTGTACTAAGCGGGTTTGTTGTGGATGACGACAGTGAACATATTATTTCGCTGAAATTACAATGTTGCGTGGATGTTCAGCATCCGCGCACAGAAATCGTAGTTACGATTAAAGAATAAAAGGAGAACAACAATGGACAACAAAATTTCTATCGATGCAATTCGTAATGTTCTGGACGAACATGACAAAAACGAAATCACCGTTGATTGGTATGGTGAAGAGCTATGCATTAAAAGGTCGCTCAGCGCCGCTGAGATGATGCGGTTTGTCAGCGATGCTGTTGATGCGTGCTATACGAGCGATGGTGAATATATGCCTGAAGCGCGTGCATTTGCCGAGCGTATGCTGACGTTTGCATACTATACCAACTTTGAGTTGCCGGAAAATACAGCGGAGCGTTTTGCTTTTGTTTACAGCAAAATCATGTCAACGACTTACGATCAGCTTATGTGCGAAATCGATGAGGAACAGCATGATGAAATGATTTATGCAATTTCTCAGAAAATTCGCTATCGTAACGATGTTAAGCGCCAGGATCTGGAGAATAGAATTATGGAAGCCGCTGATGCAATGAATAACATTGCAGATTTGCTATCAGGTTTAGTAAACGGCGTTGAGCCAGGCGATATTCAGAATCTGATTGCCGCACTTGGAGAAAACGGTATCGATGAAGAAAAAATCGTTTCATTGATTGCAAAAGAAAAGTACGGCAGTGTACAGTCGACAGAAGAGGAATAATAGAATGAAGGAGTGCTGTGTATGGGACAAACGACAAGGCTTTCAGCCAATATGATTAATCGTATGACGAGCGCATCCGGTAAACAAAACCAGACAATTACATGGCACTCCACGAACCTGACTGTTCGACATTTTTTGCCGATTGAAGAATACGTAGACTGTGTTCGCGGCATCGTAGACGACTGTAAAGCACCAGACGGAAGTATCGCCATTGAGCTGCTTGACTTTTCTGAACGGCTTCATATTATTACGGCTTACGCTTACGTGGATATGCCTGAGGATTTTAAGCAGCTTTACTACATCGTATATAACTCCGACCTTTACGATACGGTTATTAAATACGTTAACGACGCGCAAATTAATGCGATACATAATACGGTAGCACTAATGTTAACGGAGGCATGTAAACTATGTCAGTAGCGTCTGTTAAGGCTATGATTGCCGATATGCGAAGAAGGCGCAAAGCACTTGCCACAAGAATTCTTGAGGTCATGAAAGAAGAAACAGAAAAAGAAATGGAATTGGCCTATCGGGAGTTTGGCGAATGGCAGCAGCTGAAAATCACGGAAATTTTTGTGAACGCTGTTAATGATTTTTACAGTGCGTACACTCCAATGTTTTACGTCAGAACGGATGGACTATACGATGTCCTTGATATCAAAACGGACAAACGCGGAGTCGTAAAATACGATTCGGTTGATGATCTTTTAGAGCCGTCATATATGCATAAAGACAGAAATGGCGGCGATCTTTACAACAAAGTATTTGTAAGTGGTTTCCATGGTGGTGCAACTGGAACAGACTGGCGTGGGGAAACTGCGGATTCACCGAGCTACAGAACGCTCGTTTCAACAAGAGATGGCAGGTTGTTTTATCCGAGATGGGGCGGCTATGCCGCCTGGAGTACACCACCATACGAGATATTTGATGAAAAGCTTACAGAAGCTGAAAGTGGAGTAATTTTTAAACAGTTTAAAGATGTATCTGACAAACATAATACAATCGCTATGGAGCGCGTGGTAAAACGCCTTCCTGCTATTAATGCGGAAATTATGGGATAGGGAGGTGGATAGATGGCTGAATATATAAATAAGATTACGCAAATTGTCGATATGAAGGGCGACGAGGAAATCGCCAGGTTAGAGGGCGAACTTCTTGCCGCCGAGGAAAATGCGGAGAATCTTAAAAGTGAAATCAAGTCTCTCGGAAGTACAATAAGAGAACTGCAAAGCGTCATCGACTCGATGAACGCAGCGTCCGGGTTTGACGAGATAGAGGGAAGGTTTTACAGGCTTAGGCGTGCGACTATTGATTTTGTCAAAGCGTGGAAAGACACTATACAGGGCGTAATGTTAAATCGCGAGTTTGGTGATAATAACCCTCGCATGGAAAACGCACTACATAGTATAGAACGCGGTATGATCGATGCCACAGAAGCATATGCCCAAGCGAAGGCTGAATTTAATAATTCTGACAACAAACTGATTTCCGGCGACACGTTCGATACGTCGCGCCTCGATAATTTTAATTCAGCGCTTAATAGATTTGGTGAAACGCTCGACGTCGTATTAACGAAAATCACGCGTATGGAAGAAGAGGGCACCAAGACTCTTGGTGGAGTTACTGGATCCACTTCATCCGGTTTTTCCGATGCGCTCCAGAGTATTGTGCAGTCAACACAGTCAGCCGTAGAAGGACTTGGACAGATTGGTACTGTTCTTGAAGATATTAACAAAAAGGCGCTTGGATTTAATTTTAGCCTGGACAATTCTGCTGGAAGATCGCAAGCGATAGCAGAGGCTAAACAGCAGGTCGTTGATTATGCTGAAACCGTTCAAAATATGGGTGAAGTTGTTAGTTCAATATCCAGGAGCGACGCTTTCCGTGCGGCTGCCCCTCGCGGTTCTGAACTCCAGAAAGAGCTTGCAGCGGTAACCCGTATAATGATGGAATTTAATTCCGGCAAAATTACGAAGGGTGTACAAAGTAATTTTGTTCAAACGTCAAGTGCTATTAATAAGTTTGTCGATCAGGTACGTACATCAGCTGATGTTCTTGTACAGTTTTTAAATAAAACAAACGAAGCCGGTATTACGAATATCGACACATCAAAATTAGCAGCTCCGATTATTAGCGACGAAACAATAAACGCTGCGTCTCGGGCGGAAAGTGCGCTTGATCCGCTACTTGGAGTACTGCAGAATTTACTCCAAACGATGTCGCAGACAAGCCAGGCATCATCTGCTATCGGAAGCGTTGCTGACCAGATGGCAAATATGGCTTCCTCTGGCGAAGCGATTGCACGCGAACCGGATATTATTAATGAAGCGAATCAAGCTGCGAGTGAATATGTAAAAGTTTACGCACAAGCTGCAGAGGCTGAAGCTAAGAAAGCGTCTGTGTCTGGCGAGGTGGCAAGTGCGCAAACTGCAGAAGCAGCTGCGATCAACGCGGCTGCGCAAGCATCCGAATCAGACGCACAGGCATCTCAGGCAGATGCTTCGGCAATGGAACAGCAGGCTAAAGCTGCAACAACAGCAGCGGCTGCAGTAAGTGAGCTTGGTGAAAAAACGGCACGCACAGCTGAGGAGCAGAGAGCTCATGACAATGTTATGGGTTCTGTATTCTCTACTCTTAAAAATGTCCAAGAGCTATATTCAAAGTGGACTTCTATAAGTCTTGATACAAATACAGAGCAGGGCGCTGGTTTAATGGAGCAGCTTGCCCGTTTGATAGCTCAGCTCGAAGAACTGAAAGCCGTAGGTGAATCATTTGACGCCGGGGTCCTTCAGAATAAGCTTGCCGGAATAACAAGTGCTTTTAAAAAGATTCAGCAGGAAGGAGCTACGCCGGCAAAAGAGGCGGAGTACTATCAAAAACAGGCTGAAGCGAGAGCTAAAGCAGAGGAACGGGCTGCTGAACAAATTATAGCCGCTCAGCAGAAAGCGTCTGAAAAAAGACAGAAAGAGTTGGAGCGGGAAGAGAAGGCAGCAGAAAAAGCATATCAAAAAGAATTAGATGCCTTTAAAAAGGCTGAAGATGAAAAAGCTGCCTATGAACAGCAGCGGCAGCTTGAGAGAGAATCAAGAACACTCAAAGGAAAAGTAAGTTCATTTTTAACAGAGGGCGAAGATAGGCTGAAGTCGCGTATGGAGATGACTATCGGTTATGTCGCCATTGTTATGAAGGCTGTGCGAATGATCAAGAAGATGGTCAGCACAACTATTGAACTTAATTCTGCCATGACAGAGTTGCAGATCGTTACGCGTGGATCAGATAAAGATATGGCTGATTATTCCAAAACCGTCACGCAGATGGCAAAGGATACTGCACAAAGCACGAAAGATCTGATTGATGCGACAACGGTTTATGCACGACTCGGCTACAGCATGGAAGAGTCTGCCACACTCTCTAAATATACAGCGATGCTCCAAAGCGTCGGTGGTATCGATGCATCCAGTGCGCAGGACGCAATGACGGCAATTGTTAAGGCATATGGCAAAGGCGTTGATGATGTTGAAGACATCATGAACAAGCTTGTAACGGTTGGTAACAACTTTCCTATCAGCGTTAAACAAATTGCTGAAGGTATGAATAATGCAGGCAGTATGTTAGCTGTTGCAGGCAACAGTATGGAGCA
>JAEEGL010891166.1_pt1 | contig 109899 bp, 105 predicted proteins | sample 9134231 | NCBI WGS metagenome assembly JAEEGL01 (sample SAMN16246548, study PRJNA631951) | gut metagenome | biome: gut microbiome; feature: rumen; material: fiber-attached | host: Bos | place: Iran: Karaj | collected 2018-10
GCCTGGCGTATGGTCTAAGTTTAAGCCCCGACGGGACGGCACAACCGCTTTTTTGTTTTGTGTCGCCCCGTCGGGGTTTGTGAGCATAACCGCGTGCCCCCTTCCCCGGCTGCTTCAGAAGCTGAAGGTGAGGCTGATGGGATAGTGGTCGGAGATGAAGGGGGCGCCGTAGTCGCCCTTGAGGCAATGGAACTCTATCGGAGTGACGTCGCGGATGAAGAAGTGGTCTATGACATCAGCATGACGGCCCCAAGCGTTATAGGTTCCCTCGTTGTCGGTAACGGGTGCCACATCGCGAGCCACCTTCATGTGGGCTTTCTGCTCCAGCGGACGGAAGATGTTGTCCTCAATGGTGCTGTTCATGTCTCCGCCTAAAATGACAGGTACGCCTGCAGGCACAAGCTCGTCGATGAATTTGCAGAGCAGCAGCACGCTTTCGCGCCGTGCCACAGGACCGACGTGGTCAAGGTGCGTGTTGAGGTAAGCTATCTTCTTGCCGGTTTTCTTCTCTTGCAGCAGGACGTAGGTGACAGTACGGCGGCAGGCTCCATCCCAGCCCAGCGACACCTGTTCGGGCGTTTCGCTGAGCCAGCGCGTGGCGCTGTCGAGGAGGCGGAAGCGGCGCTTGTTGTAATAGACAACCATGTTCTCGCCCTCGTTCTTGCCGTCGTCGCGCCCCACGCCGATATGGCCGTAGCCCTTGGCTTTTTTAGTGACGTACTCCAATTGGTCAGGCAGTACCTCCTGCATACCAATCATGTCGGGCTTTTCACGTTTGATAAGGTTGATGGTAGCTTTCTTGCGGTTTTCCCAGCAGTTTTCGCCGTCGGCCTTGTAGGCAGAGCTGTTACGGATGTTGTACGAAATGACTTTGAAATCCTTCGCCTGAAGCGATGCGGGAAGGGCAAAGAAGGTGAGCAGCAGGGCTGCCAATAAGATACGATGGTTCTTTTTCATTTTGTATAGATTTGATTACGTTTCTGAGCTGCGAAGATAAGAAAAAAGAAGCAAAAAACCGCAAAAAATGGAATAAAATGCCTTCTCTAGTGATTTTTTTCCACTTCTTTATGGTAGTTGCAGTTTTTTTTGTACCTTTGCGCGCTAAAATTGCGGTCGGGCAAGAAAACCATCCGCAAAAAGCCAAATTTAGGAAAAGAAATTTTAATTTAATAACAACAAAATGGCAACATTAGGAAGAATCAGAAAGCATGGGTGGCTGCTGCTTGTCGTCATCGGCATCGCCCTTCTCGCTTTCATCGTCGGGGACGGTATTAAGGCCCTCGGTCCGAGTAAGAACATCCGCAACGTGGGTGAAATCAATGGCGACAAAATCTCCGTCGAGGAGTATCAGAAAGCAATCAATGAGTATGAAGAGGTTGTCCGCTTTGCACGTGGCAGCAACACCATCACCGAGTCTGAGATTGCTCAGATTAAGGATGAGGTGTGGAACCAGCTTGTCAGCACCAAGCTGATTGAGGATGAGGTTGGCCGTCTTGGCATCACCGTTACCCCCGCTGAAATTGAGGCTGCTCTCGATGAGGGTACGCACTCGCTGCTTGCCCAGTCGATGTTCGTCAACCAGCAGACGGGTAAGTTCGACAAGGACCTGCTCTATAACTTCCTTAGTGAGTATAACAGCATGGACGCTTCGACGATGCCTTCGCAGTATGTGGAGTACTACCAGAACCTCTATCGCTACTGGAATTTCATCGAGCGTAACCTGAAGCAGGAGCTGCTGTTGGAGAAATACGAGGCTCTTGTCACTAACGCCCAGATGAGCAATCCTGTGGTGGCTCAGCAGGCCTACGACGGTCGCAATAACTATTGCAAGCTGGCTTTTGCTGTCATCCCGTTCTCCAGTATTGCTGATTCCGCAGTTACTGTAACGGATGCTGACCTGAAGGCTGTTTATACAGAACATAAGGAGAACTACCGCCAGTATGCCGAAGGCCGCGACGTGAAGTACATCGACGTTGCTGTGGTTCCGAGCGAGGAAGACCGTACGGCCCTGATGGCAGAGGTTTCGGAGATTGCCGGCCAACTTGCTGAAACAGTTGAAAGCGAAATTGACGGCGTCATTCGTATGTCTGAATCCATTATCCCCTTTAGCTTGATGCCTCGCACGGCTGCTGGTTTGGCTGAGGATGTGGCTGAGCGTATTGCCAATGTCAACGTCGGTGATGTCGTTCCTGCCTACTACAACGAGGCTGATGACAGCTACAACACCTTCAAGTTCTTGGCTAAGGCTACGGCTCCTGATTCCATCCAGTATCGTCAGATTCAGGTGACAGAGCAGGAAGAGGCTCGCAGAACGGAACTGAGCGACAGCATCTACAACGCTATTCTCGCTGGTGCCGACTTCGCAGAACTGGCTGAGCGCTACGGACAGGCTACTGAGCCCAACTGGCTCGGCTCTGCCAGCTACGAGCGTAGCACCATCATTGGTGACAACGCCACATATCTTGTTACGCTGAACAGCATGAAGAAGGGCGAAGTTCGCAAGATCTCTTTGCAGGGTGTGGATCTTATCCTTCAGGTGACAGACACCAAGAACCCCGTTGACAAGTATCTTGTGGCAGACGTCAAGCGCCCGGCTTATTTCAGCAAGGATACCTATAACGCCGCTTATAACCGTTTGAGCCAGTTCGTGGCTTCGAACCAGAACATCGATGAATTTAAGGCTAACGCTGAGGAGGCTGGCTTCCGTCTGCTTGACCTGAACGGTCTGCAGAACACGGCTCACAACATCGGTGGTGTTGCCAGCACACGCGATGCTCTCCGCTGGGCTTTCGGTGCCAAAAAGGGCGAAGTCTCTCAGATTTTTGAGGCTGGTGCTAACGATCATCTGCTGGCGCTTGCTCTTGAGGATATCCATCCTGCAGGTTATGCTTCGATGGAGACCGTTAAGGACATGTTGAAGTATGAGGCTACCAACAACAAGAAGGCCGAGAAGATTCTGGCAAATGTCAAGAACGTGAAGACGCTTGCTGAGGCTGCTGCCTTCGATGGTGCCAAGACGGACACGCTGGCACGTGTCACCTTCTCGTCACCCGTATTCGTTAGCGCTGTTCCTGCTAGCGAGCCTGTCCTCAGTGGCGTGGCTGCTTCGTTGGAGCAGGGCGAGACCGCAGGCCCCATCAAGGGTAACGGTGGTATTTACTTCGTGCAGGTGGTTGAGCGCGGACAGGGTGCCCAATCCTTCGATGCTGCTCAGGAGCAGAAGAATGCTGTCAGCACGGCTACTCGTAACATGGGCCACACACGCCTTGTCAACGAGCTCTACACGAAGGCAAAGGTGATTGACAACCGCTATCTCTTCTTCTAAGAATAGTTCGATTCAAAATATAAAAAATAGGTACGCGCACATGCGCGTACCTATTTTTATTTAGTGGAATGAATTCGTAGCCCAAGCAAATAAATTCGTAGTCCAGTGGAATAATCTCACAGCCCACTGGAATAATTCTGTAGCCCTATGGAATAAAAACGCAGAGTGGGCGGATGCTTTAGGGCTGTCAGACTATGTAGGCGACTTCCTTGAATTCGTAATGACGGAGGCTGTCATCAGAGAGGCGTAAGCGAAGGGTGCCATCGGGGTTGACGCCCTCAAGGGTGGCGATGAAGTCGCCGCTGGCATCACGATAGCGGGCGGGAGTGTTGAGACGATAGAGACGGCTGGTGTAGTCGGAGTCGATGTCGGCGCGTATGGAAGGGTTTGCTTCGTAGTGCGTGAGGTAGGTAACGTATCGCTCGGCAAGAGAGCGGAATAAATTTGGAATCAGAAAAGAGTTAAGAGGAGTTGGAGACGAAGACTCTTGCTGAGTTTCAATGACAATCTGCTGCAGGGAAATGGGGCGGAATGTGGCACCAAGAACATCGTGAGCGGGCAGGCGAAGGGTGGTGTCGCCTACGGCAGGTGCAAAGTCAGTCTGATGGACGTTGATTCCGAAGCCGATAATGGCCTGCTCGATAGAGGAGGCACTAAGTTCGTATTCAATGAGGATGCCGCAGAGCTTACGGTCTCGCCAATAGATGTCGTTGGGCCATTTGATGCGCAAGTCGGCAGCGGCATTGGGAATGAGTTCGGCTACGACGTCGCTGATAGCGAGAGCGATAAGCTGCGAGAGGACAAACTGCTCGTCGGGACGGATGAAAGTGGGGAAATGGCGGATGCTACACAGGAGGTTTTGTCCACGTGCAGACTGCCATGTGTTGCCACGCTGTCCCCGTCCTGCAGTCTGATAGTCAGCCATAACTGCCACATAAGGCTGCTGTAAGTCACGTGGTAGAGTCTTGAGAAAAGTGTTGGTTGAATCTACTTCGTCAAGATGGATATAAGTAATCATCGGTGTGTACGGAGAGGGGGAATAAAAGCGTCAATGATGTGCTCAATCTGTTGGTCGGGAGCGGTGCCGACAACCGTGATGATGTCAAAGCGGGGACTGAGGTTGAGTGTACAGGTGCGAAGATAGGATTCGGCAGCAAAGATGATTCGCTGTCTTTTTTTTGCATCGACGGTGAACGCAGCCGGTAGTACATTTTCGTCAGTACGGGTCTTAACCTCAACAAAGACAAGATCGGGACCATCCTGGGCAATGATGTCAATTTCCTTATGCCCACTTTTCCAGTTGCGCTCAAGGATACTGAAGCCTTTGCTTAAAAGGAACGCCGTGGCGAGGTCTTCGCCACGACGTCCCGTTTCATTGTGTTCTGCCATGAGGTTATACCAGACGGCGTGAGCCGTTACCAATGACAACGTCATAGACCAGTGGCGCGTGGCCAAACTGCTTTTCGAAGCCGGCCTTGGCTTTGGCAATGAAGTTGTCATAAAGTTCGTCCTTGACAAGATTGATGGTGCAGCCGCCGAAGCCACCGCCCATGACGCGGCAACCTGTGACGCCGCACTCCTTGGCGAGGACGGCAAGGAAGTCAAGTTCTTCGCAGCTGACGCCGTATTCCTTGCTCATGCCCCAGTGGGTCTCGTACATCTTTTGTCCGACGGTCTCGTAGTCGCCTTTCTCCAATGCGTAGCAGACGGCGAGCACGCGGTCCTTTTCACCCAGCACATAGTGGGCGCGACGGTAGTCCACCTCGCTGACAAGGGGCTTGGCCTCTTCGAGCATGTCGTAGGTGACGTCGCGAAGCGTCTCGATGGTGGGGTACTTGGGCTTGAGGGCAGCTACAACGTTTTCACAGCTCTTGCGGCGCTGGTTGTATTCGTCACCCAGCATGTGCTTGACGCAGGTGTTGATGAGTACCAGCTTGTAGCCTTTGGGGTTGAAGGGGAAGTATTCAAACTCCATGGAGCGGCAGTCGAGGCGGATGAGGCAGCCTTCTTTACCGAATACGCTAGCGAACTGGTCCATGATGCCACAGTTGCAGCCACAATAGTTGTGCTCGGTCATCTGGCCGACCTTGGCAAGCTCAAACTTGTCGATGTTGCCGCTGTAGATTTCGTTAAGTGCAAAAGCAAAGGTGCTTTCGAGGGCAGCGGAGGAAGACATGCCGGCTCCGAGGGGAACATCGCCTGCAAAAGCGGTGTCGAAGCCCTTGACTTCTACGCCGCGTTTCTGCAACTCGCGGCACACGCCGAAGACGTAGCAAGCCCAGTGCTCCTTGGGTTTATCCTCTTCACGGAGGCCGAATTCCACGTAGTTGGCTTCGCCTTCAGCAGGGTCGATGTCAATGGCATAGGCGCGAACCTTGTCCAAGCCGTTGGGCTTGATTTCGGCCACCATGCCCTTGTCGACAGCGCCGGGGAAAACGAAACCACCATTGTAGTCGGTGTGTTCGCCGATGAGGTTAATACGACCGGGGGAGGCGTAGACGAAACCCTCGGTATCGAATCTCGCTTTGAAAGCGGCTCTTACAATCTGAATATCCATGGTGTATGGTTTTGATGTTTATAGGATTAGGTAATTAATCAACGGGGATGTCCTTGTTGACGTTCTTGCAACCGATGAGAGCGTAGTAGAGCAGGTATGCCAGCATGGCGATGACGAGCCAGTAGCTGATCATGTAGCCAGCGCTCTTGGCGATGAGGTTTTGGATGAAAGGCATGATACCACCACCGACAACGAGCATCATGAAGATGCCAGAAGCCTGCTCGGTATATTTTCCGAGGCCTTCAACGGCAAGGTTGTAGATGGCGCCCCACATGACGGAAGTGCAGAGACCGCAGAGTACGAGGAACAGGCAGCTCAGAGGAACCTGGAACATGGCGAAGCCGTCGGCTGCGCTGTAACCGGGCATGTTGACCGTGGTGGTCTTGGGGATGAAGATAGCGATAAGGATGAGGATGATAGCCACCGTGCTGACGGTAATCATCTGAGTGCGTGTGCTGACCTTGCCGCTGATAGCTGTGCTGGCAGCACGGCCAATCATCATGAGTAACCAGTAAACGGCGGCGATGGCACCACCGATGGCCGCACCGTTGACGGCGATGCCGGCACCCTTCGAGGTGGCATCAGCAAGGAAGAAATTGACTTGTGCAGGGATACCGATTTCAATACCCACATAGAAGAAAATAGCGATGGCTCCGAGAACGAAGTGACGGAATTTCCAAGCGCTGTGCTCGTAGGTATGAGCGTTGCGCTCCTTGGCGGGCTCGGGAATCTTGACCAGGCTGATGATGATGAAGGCAACGGCGAAGACGCCCATGGCGATGAAGAGCAGCGGGGTGACGTCCTTCATTGATGTCGTGCTGGAGACTGTGCCGATGAGTGCACCTACGAGCAGCGGGGTGAGTGTGCCGGTGAGGCTGTTCAGCGTGCCGCCCGTCTGGATGAGCTGGTTGCCACGATTACCACCACCACCGAGGATGTTCAGCATGGGGTTGACGACGGTGTTAAGCATGCAGACGCAGAAGCCGCAGACGAAGGCACCGAGAAGATAGACATAAATGGCTGTGCCGCCCAGGAAGTCGAAGCTCGACAGATACTGGATGCAGATGCCGATGAAGCCAACGGCAAGGGCTGCGAGGGTGGTCTTCTTGTAACCAATCTTCATAAGCATCTTACCAGCGGGGATACCCATGAACAAGTAAGCGGCAAAGTTCATCAGATTACCAGCCATCTTGGACCACTCGTACTGGTTACCCCAAATGTTGCCGAACGGGGCAGCCATGTTGGTCACAAACGAAATCATCGCGAAGATGAAACACATGGTAACAATAGCTACTACGTTACCATTCTTTTTTTCTTTACTCATTGTTTTTAGATTATTAAAGTGAATGAAATGGAATAATAATTTCTTCTTTATTCAACCGAGAACTTATAGACGCTAGTCTGCGTATATACCTGTCCGGGTTTCAGCACCACAGAGGGGAAGTAGGCGCGGTTGGGACTGTCGGGGAAGTGCTGGCACTCAAAGCAGATGGCGCTACGCTTGGGGAAGGTGGCACCGTGAATGCCTTCGAATCCGTCGTGCCAATTGCTGGTATATACCTGTACGCCGGGTTCGGTGGTATAGACATCCATGCGACGACCCGTGACTGGGTCAACACACTTGGCGGCGAAGGATAGCTCGCCTGGCTGGCGTTTGTTGAGAACCCAGCAATGGTCGTAGCCTGCTCCGTTTTTAGTCTGCACGTTGTCGGCGTCGATGCGTTCGCCCACGCGGTGTTCGGCGCGGAAATCAAATGGCGTGCCCTCAACGGCATCGACGGTGCCGAGGGGGATGGATGTGTCATCGATGGGGATGTAGTGGTCAGCATTCATGGTCAGCAGATAGCGCTCGCACGAGGGCGTGTCCTTCTGTGTGCCGCAAAGGCTGAAGAAGCCGTGATGGGTCAGGTTGATGATGGTATCCTGATCAGTTGTAGCTTTATATTCAATAACAAATTCATTGTCGTCCGTGAAGGTGTAAATGACGGTGATGTCGACGGTTCCGGGGAAACCCTCTTCGCCGTCAGCAGAGACATAGTGCAGACGTGCACTATTCTTGCTCAGCTTTTCGGCATCCCACACACGGGCATGGAAACCCGTCGGGCCACCGTGCAAAGCATTGGGGCCGTTGTTGATGGCGAGGCTGTATTCCTTTCCATTGAGAGTAAAGCGCCCTTTACAGATGCGGTTGCCGTAACGGCCAATAAGGGTGCTCAGGAATTCGTTGGGGCTATTGACAACATGGTCGATGGTGTCGTGCCCCTGCATGACATTGCCCATTTTGCCATTGCGGTCGGGAACCATGATGGTACAAAGCGCTCCGCCATAGTTTGTGAAAGCCACTTCACAACCGTTGCGGTTCGTGAGGATGAATAGATCGGTCTTCTTCCCATTTATAACTTTCTGAAAGTCGGATTGTTTAAGACCCGATAGATTGTTGGGATTACATACGTTTTCCATGTTTTTGCATTTTTAGAGTGAATTGAGTATGCAAATATAAGGAAAAACTTTGTAGCCACAAAGAATCATTAGAAAACTTTGCAGAAATAGGCCTTTTTTTCATTTTTTATGTCAAACCAGGCTCAATTATTGGCATGAGATACCCATTTCCTGTAGGTCTTTCTTTAGCTTCTCAATGTCGGTGAATTGAAGACCATGGATGCCGACGTTTTCGGCGCCTTGGACATTGGCAATATTGTCGTCAATGAACAGACATTCGTCTGCCTCAAGCTGATAGCGGTCAAGAAGTAAACGATAGATTTCTGGCTGTGGTTTGATGACATATTCAAGTCCGCTGATGACCATACCTTCCATTTCTTTGATGACAGGGAAGTCGTCAATGATGGTCGAGAGTGTATCCCAATTCCAGTTGCTGAGTCCGAACACATGGTAGCCGGCGCCCTTCAGTTTTTGGACATATTCCAACATACCTGGGATGGGGCCGCCAATCATTTCATTCCAGCGTCGTCGGTAGGCGTTGATGGCATCGCTCCACTCGGGATATTGGGCTATCAGTTCAGCAATGCCTATGGAGAAAGGCTTGCCGGCATCCATCTGCACATTCCATTCCATAGTGCAGATGTTGTCGATAAACCAACGGGCTTTTTCTTCGTCGCCGAAGTAGTTGTTGTAGAGGTGCATCGGATTCCAGTCTATGAGCACGCCGCCGAAGTCGAAAACGAGATTCTTTATCATATTGATAAGGGTGATAATGGGTTTAATGGGGGGTGTCATTTATCGGGCTCTTCAAGCTCTTCCTTACGCCAGTTGACAAGAAAGACTTTGTGCGTGGCACGGGTAAAGGCGGTATATAGCCAACGGTAATATTGGATGTCGCAGACAGCCTCGGGAGGCAGCCACCCTTGGTCAATGAAGATGGTATCCCACTGTCCGCCCTGCGCTTTGTGGCAAGTAACCGCGTAAGCATGCTTGATCTGCAGTGCATTGTAATGGATGTCTTCACGCAGTTTTTTGTAACGTTCGGTCTTGTTGGGAATGTCGGCATAGTCTTCCATCACGGCATCGAAGAGTCGTTCGCTTTCTTCCTTGGTCAACGACGGGGATTCGGAGGTGAGAGTGTCTAGTAATACAGTCGCTTCCAATTCATAGTCATCGTAGTCGGGGAGGGTGAGCAGGACGTCAGCAAAACGGAAACCATAGAGCTCCCGTGTTTTCCGAATCCTTCGGACAACAGCCATATCGCCGTTTGCAAGGAAGGTGGGGACAGTAGTCTCTTCCCCTGCAGCTTTTTCCTTTATCCAATAATAGTTGTTCTTTACTATCATGATACGGTCGCCCGAGCAGAGTTCCTCTTCACGATACAGGATGGTGGCACGGATGCCGCGGTTGTAAATGATGGCGTTTTTGTTTGAACGGCAGATGACCATGGTTTCGTCTTCGCCGACATTCCGATAGCTGTCAAAGATTTTTTCAATCAAATCAGATCCACTGATTGGCTCCACGTCGGGCATACTGCGGAGGCGGAGAGGTGTCGTCAGTCTTACATTGGATGCCTGCTGACGTTTGTCGGCTAATTGGCTGATGCGATGTCGTATAGAGGTGGCGTTCTCCAAGATGCCCGACATCTCATCCTGACGCATGACACGTGTCAATTCCATGGTTTTGACGTGGGTGTCATATAAGCTCAGACGTTGTGGCGAGAGAGCGGGACTCTCATCCAGCCCGACAGGAGGCAACTGCGCCGTGTCGCCTAACAGCAGAAGACGACAACCCTCTCCTGAGTAGACAAAGCGGAAAAGATCGTCCAACAGACGCCCGCTGCCGAAAGTAGAACCGATGTTGTCGTCTCCAATCATCGATGCTTCGTCCACGATGAATAGGGTGTCGCGTGCCAGGTTGGGGGCAAGGGAGAAAGAGGTGTCGTCCGTCAGACTCTTCTGCCGATAGATGCGCCGGTGAATGGTGTAAGCCGGATGCCCGCTATAAAGGGCGAATACTTTCGCTGCTCTTCCCGTCGGGGCCATCAGTACCACCCGCTGTTTTAGCGCATCAAGTGTCTTTACCAGTGCCGCCACCAAAGAAGTTTTACCTGTGCCCGCAAATCCTCGAAGCAGAAAAACCTCGGAAGTCTCCTTTGAAAGGATGAATTCCGACAACTGATGAATAACTTCAGATTGCTCAAATGTCGGTTCAAAGCCGAATTTTGCCCGAATTTGGTCTGCTATGAAGTTATTTATCATAAACTTTGAAAGTTTTTTTCAAAAACATTATTCTTTTTCAAACAAAAGTCTTAATTTTGCGGCTACAAAAGTAAACAATAAAAAAATAATAACAATGAAAAAAGTCTTAAACGTGCTTTTGGCACTTTGTGTAGTGGGTCTTGCTTACATCTGCGTAGGCAGTATTATGGGTACTATTAACTTCGACAAGGTTCGTAAGGCTCGTGAAAAAGAGATTATCGCACGCCTTATCGACATCCGTTCGGCTCAGGTGGAGTTCCGTAACCAGAATGGCGGTCAGTACACCGATAGTTTTGATGAACTGATTAATTTCGTTAAGACAGGTAGCGTCCCCTTTGTGAAGAAGGTGGGTGAACTGACGGATGTTCAGCTGGAGAATGGCTGGACGGAGAGAAAAGTTACCTCTATGATTGAGGATGCCCGTAAGGCTACCAAGCCTGCTGTGGCAAAGAAGATATGGCAGGAACTTGTCGATGCCGGTTTTGTCACCCTCGCTGCCGATGGTACTCCCACGCTGCTCTATAGCCGTGACACCTCTTGGGTAGCTGTGCTTGACACGCTTTATCCGAAAGGCTTCAATGCCGACTCGCTCCGCTATGTGCCTTTCGGCAATGGCGCTCAGTTTGAGATGGCAGTGGGTTGCGACTCCAGCAACAAGTCTGGCACCAAGATTTACCTCTTCGAGGCGAAGACTCCCTACGAGGTTTATCTGGATGGCGTCAACAAGACCGAATTGGCCAACATCATTGACGACCAGGTAAAGCTGGGCCGTTATCCTGGCCTGAAGGTCGGAGATGTTGAGATTGGTAACAACAACGCTGGTAACTGGGAGTAATCATCCGTCCGTGGTTGACTACGTCCACGCCGAACAATACACATTGTCCATCCGCGTGAGTGCGGATGGATTTTGTTTTGCCGCTCATCATCCTGAACGGACTGATGAGTTTGCCTACATGCCCTATGAAGTCGATCCGTTGCTGCCAGTTGTTGTCAATTTGAAAAAGGCGAAGGAGACGTTGCCGATGCTTCAGCACCGGTATGGCGTAGTTCAGATGCTCCTTGCCGACGCTCCTTGTCAGGTAGTGCCGGAAGAGTATGCGGAAGTTCAGGGCATCGGTGAACGGATTGTCCGCTTGTCGGAGTACGCATTGGCTTTGCGCTTTCAGGCTGATACGATGTTGATGAAATGGGCTGAGGAGGCATTCCCTGGTCTGCACATATTCCCAGGGCTTTTTCTTGTGCTTCGCTTCGCCCTTCAGCGGAACGATATCACCCTTTGCCATCTGCATGGTAGGCGAATGGATATGATTTGCGTGCGTGGCGGACGACTTCTGTTCGTCAACACATTCGACAGCGATACCGCGGCCAATGCTCTCTATTATCTGCTGGGTACGTGGCAGACGCTGGGCCTCTCGCAACAGGACGATGTGCTGACGATAGTCGGACGCTCTTCTTGTCGGCGCGAGTTTGCTGCCAAAGCAAGCCGCTTCATCCGTCATGTGGTCGAACCGAATCCCGCCGAGCTCTTTCATACTACGGAGCTCGCTCGTCTTTCTGCTGTTCCCTTTGATGTGCAGACGTTAGTAAACGGATAGTCATGAGAGTGATTGCCGGCAAGTACCGCCACCGTCGGTTCGATGTCCCCAAAACCTTCAAGGCTCGTCCCACTACCGACTTTGCAAAGGAAAACCTTTTCAATGTTCTCTCCAACTATGTGGACTTCGAGGAAGTCCACACGGCACTCGACCTTTTTGCCGGTACGGGTAGTATCAGCCTCGAACTTCTCTCCCGTGGTTGCGGGCGAGTGGTGTCGGTGGAGAAGGACTACGCCCATTATTTATATATTAATAAGGTAAAGCACGAGTTGGGCGATGATGCCTGGCAGCCTGTCAAGGCGGATGTTTTTGCTTTCCTCGGACGCACCACTGAGCGCTACGACCTCATCTTTGCCGACCCTCCCTATGCCTTGGAACGTTTGGCTGAGCTGCCCGACCTCATTATGGATGGCACTCTGCTGGCTCCGGGGGGAATCTTTATTTTGGAGCATGGTGCTGACCATGACTTCTCTGCGCACCCTCGATTCCTCCAGATGCGCAGCTATGGTAGTGTCCATTTCTCGTTATTTACTCCTGCTGATTCGGAATCTCCGTCTTCTCTACCATCAGCACCTCTGTAACCGTGGGGGAGATGCGGAAGCGTTCGTCGCTGCGGACACCTACCACCCAGGCTATTTCGTCGCCCACGCAGAGCACCATTTGGCTTTCGCGTTCGGCACGGCTCAGATGAGCGTCGGTGAGGAGGTCGCTGACAAGTTTTTTTCGTCCACCCATACCAAAGGGGCAGAAACGGTCGCCCTCGCGCCAACGCCGTAGGGTGAGGGAAGCCGTGAGGCTGTGCACGTCAAGATAGAGTACATCGTTTGAATGGCGGAGATTTCCCTGTTCCACTTTTTCTATACTGAATCGCAGGCTGGGTATGGCGGCCTGCAAAGCCGATACGGAACGGGGAATAAGCGTGGAACGGTGGTTGCAAAGGGCTTCCAAAAGGTTTTGACTCTGTGTGCTGTTGTAGCCGTGCGGGGCAAGGTAACGGTAGAGTAAGGTGGCAGCTGCCTCGTCGGTAGCCTGCTCGTCCAGAAGGTTTGCTGTGCCGCGCAGGTTGCGGGCAGTGGTAAGGATGCTCTGCAAAGCCGCGGGATTCAATTCCTCCATCAGGGGAAGCAGGCGGTGGCGGATGCGGTTGCGGGCATAGTCATCGGTGTCGTTTGTGCTGTCATCCACCCACGTCTGTCCGAGGGCTGAAAGATAGCTGAGGATGTCGCTGCGTGTCACCTCCAACAGCGGACGGACGACAAAACCGTTGTGGGGCTTGATGCCCGTCAGCCCGTCGATGCCCGTGCCGCGCAGGAGATTTAGCAGAATAGTCTCTGCGCTGTCCTCGGCATGATGGCCGACGGCAATAGCGTCCAGCCCGTGCTGTTTGCGGAGATGCTCGAAGGCCTCGTAACGCTGCTCGCGTGCTGCCATCTCGATGGAGATTTTCCGCTCCGAGGCATACGCCTGTGTGTCGAAGTCCACCACATCAAGCTCCACGTTCAGTCCTTGGCAGAGCTGGCGGACAAACGCTTCGTCGCGCTGGCTCTCTTCGCTCCGCAGATGGAAGTTACAGTGCACCGCACGGCAGGCATAGCCCAAGCCCGTCAGCACACGCAGCAAGGCCACGCTGTCGGCTCCGCCGCTCACGCACACCAGCACGTGGCTTGTTTCTTCCAACAGCCCTTGCCGACGGATGAAATCCCCGACGCGATGCTCAAAGTCTTTTCCCTGTTTCACGCGGCGAAGTTAGTGCTTTTTCGGGAAAAATCGATGCTAAGACGAAAAAAAGTCGCTACGACTGTTGTAAGTTCGGATTTTTGTTGTACCTTTGCCCCGCAATACGCTCTTGGTGAGTTGGCCGAGCGGTTAGGCAACGGTCTGCAAAACCGTGTACAGCAGTTCGATTCTGCTACTCACCTCTTATTAACATTTGGCAGCCATCCCGGTTTCGGGGTGGCTGTCGGTGGTTATAAGAGGATGAACGAGTTAGGTAGGTACGCTATCTGGAGTACTTCCGTACTTTTGAACGAATGTTGTAGACCGTTTGTAGATTTGAAACCATGATTTGAAACAAAAACAGACCGCAATATGAACACGAATTTCTATCTGAGAACATCCACCAAGGACAGCACTAAAGGCTACGTCTGGTACTCATTCTATGTTAACCGCGAGAAAATCCATGAATCCACCCGGCTCCCCTTGGACGTGAAAGACTGGGATGAAAAGAGGTCGCGTGTTAAAAAGGGTGCCGAGGGTGCCGACGACAAGAACCTGATTATTGAAAGCATCGCCGCGCGAATCACGGACGTCGACGTGCGCTTCAGGCTGAGGAACCGCAAGCCAACGAAGGAGAGCTTCCTTAGGGCTATGCGCCGACCGTGCGACTTCGACAGCTTCTTTTCTTTTGTTGACTATATTCGCAAAAAGGATGTAAGGCTCGGCGAGAGCACAAAGAAGACGGAAGGCATAGTGATAACAAAACTCAAAAAGTTCCGCCCGGGACTGAGCATCGAAGAGATCGACCGCCAGTTCCTCGACGAGTTCCTGGCATGGCTGATGAAGGACAGGGCGAACAACCTGAACACGGCACACAAGAACATCTGCGTGCTGAAGAAATATGTGCTGGCTGCCAAACGGGACGGATACATCGACAAAGACCCCTTCGAAGGATGGAGAATGCCAAGGACGTCGCCGTCGGTGGTCTTCCTGACCGAGGAAGAACTGACAAGGCTGGTCAATATCTATAAGGCAGGAAGCTGCGACTACATTCATCATCGCTCATTGGAGGTATTTCTCTTCCTCTGCTTCTCCAGCCTGCATATTGGGGATGCACGAGGACTGAAGATGGAACAGTACGGCGAGAGCTGTTTCACCTACTTCCGAAAGAAGCTGGAGACACGCAAACCGGAGCCGATCATCGTCCCCATCAGCGAGCCTATGCGCTCCATCACAGTCAACATGGTTGGTGTGAGGAAGTGCGGACCTGTCATCGTGGGCGCCCCGTCAGACCAGTGTATGAACCGCTGTCTGAAGGATATCGCCGCGGATGCCAGGATATATAAGAACATCTCGCTGAAGGTGGGAAGACATACGTTCGCAACCATCTTCCTCCGACGTACACACGACCTTCTTTCCCTTAAGAGCATACTCGGACACTCCGACATCAAGGACACCTTGGTCTATGCACACGTCATGGACGAGGATAAGCGCGAGGGCGTGCGTGCAGCGTTCGGAAATTTTACGGTATAGAATGAGGGCTACACAATCTTTATGTAAATCTTCTTGCCGGCATCGCGGGCAGGAATGAGGTGCTGATCCATCAACTTAAAGTAATAGTATTGTGACTGAGACACGCGACCGACACTGTTATTGTCGCCTGGCAGGAGACAGCCTTCGGTGTCTGCAGCCGTGTTACCCGGATGGATGAGCACGCCATCAAAGCTGGGAACGTCCAGCAGACGCGGGACGATGCCACTATACTTAGACGCCCACGAACGCGTACGGAACTTGGGTGAGACAGTGCGCATGTCTATCTCATACTGACCGTAGGGGATGGCCGTCTGGCCCTTGATTTTCGTCTCGCCGTTGTCGAAGTGGCCGTTCTCATTCAGGTCCCGGACCTTGTCTTCAAGGATGTCGCAGAAATAGCGGCCATCGACATAGAGGCGTCCGATGGTGTACTTGTCCTCCAGGGCTACACGTTTTAGGAGGAGAATCTTCTGGCCGGACTGACCAATCATGTCAGGCAGGCTGGCCACTTGGGGAGCGAACGGGGATTTCATCAATAGTTAGTATGACGGAACGGAATGCTTCTTCCCCGACTAAATAAGCCAGGGAAGAAGCTGACGAAGGTTTTGGCTTATTCCTCCTCAGGGGCTTTCCAAAGGAGACCGAACAGAAGCTCTTCCACATCGCCGCTGAAGACGTCAAACTTCTTGTTGCCAATCTCCACAGCTCTGTTCTCGTTCTGAAGCACCACCCACTCTTCGTAAGTAAGCGGTATCTTCACGTCGAAAGTGACATCCTCGTCGTAGAGCTCTTTCTTCTGAGCGATCAGGTTCTTCAGCTTCTCGTTCATGGATTCGAACTCCTTCTTCTCCTCGTCGGAACGCTTTTCCAGCTGACGGAGTTCAAGCATTCTGGCATCAAACGCCATCGGGTCTTCAATGCCACACTCTTTTACGAGGTCGGATTCTGCCTCCTGCAAAGCCAAAAACGCTTTACGAAGCTGGCTCTTGAACTTGAAGACCTTGTAGCCGTCGCCACCTAACTCATGCTGTGTGGCACTCAGGACACCAGCATTTACCAATGTAATAACATCTGATTTTTTCATTTTGTTTTGAATTTTGGTTAATAAGTATGTCGTTAAACACTTCTATATTCAACTCTCTGCGAACTGTCTAAGTTCCTCCCACTCCTTGGCGTATGACGCCATCGTTTCTGCCGTAGGATTGCACGCCGCTATACTTTTCAGGCCTGTTTTGTACGCTGTTTCAAAGTCGTATATCTGCAGGTAACGCGGATCATGCTCGGCGAAGAACCTCACCAGGTCCGTTACGCAAAGCGTCCTGTACAGCATCTCCTTCAGACGGTCAGCTGTATGGGTGAGTGATTCGGGATTGTACGAATAGTGATACCCGCAATGTATCACAAAACAGTTCTTGTTTGCCCACCATAGGAGCATGACGCACGTCTGGACGTCTTCAATATATCTTCTGTCCGGATATTCCACCTTGTCATATAGTTCTCTTCTGACGAGACGACCATTAAGGAACAGCGTGACCTTACCGAAATACCGAAGGATTTTTTCATCGCCGGCCACGGTGCCATCCCCGTAAGAGGCCTCACAAATACCGCCATTATCTGCATGGATGCTTACGCCACCTGTCACCATATCCGCGTCATCGGCCATTGCCCTCTTCGCGAGAGCTTCCACATAATCAGGCTCCAGCCAGTCATCGCCATCGAGCAGCAAGATATAATCGCCAGATGCAGCCTTGATACCTCTGCGGCGAGATAGCCCGGCTCCGCCGTTCTCCCCGTTAAGGAGCACCTTCAGTTGTGGGTACTTGTCTTTCAGTGCCCACAGTACGCCGAGGGTGAGGTCCGTCGATTTGTCCTCAACGACAATTACCTCAATATCCTTCCACGTCTGCTTCATGGTGCTCTCGACGGCACGCCACAGCGTCCGCTCCTTGTTATAGGCCGTGATGACGACAGATATCTTCATCGCCTATCCGTTAGTAGGTTTGGTGTACTCGCCGCTGTAATCGCTCCAGCGCCTGCCATAGACATCTCCTTCACCGAACGTCTCAGAAAGACCGCCTACTCTTATAAGAGCTCCGCAGACATTGTCGACTCCGTTACCATATTTGGCATAAAAAAGGAAATCCGTGTAGTCGTCATCTGCCTGTTGGTTCGCCAGCGCAAGAGTCACCACATGGGAACCTCCCTGACCTGGTATGGTTACCGTCGCATTGCTTCCGCTGGACGGGTAGGTGTTGTTATCACTTAACGGATGCTCCAAAATCGGGGATGTATGGTCGTCATCGAGATAGGCGGCAAGCCAGACTTTGCTGAACGTGATTGCGTTGGACGTAGGATTATATATCACAAAAGTAGCGTAATAGTTCCTGGTCCCATCCTCATTGGTAGTAGCCTGGATAGGATTAGTAATCATCACATACGGGAATACTTCGCTCGTGTTGTCCGCATCAACAAATCTGACTGGGGTGCCGCCAACGACGTCGTCGTTGCCGCGGACCAGCTTATAGCTCGAAAGCACATTGTTGCTGCCGTCGCGCGGCTGATCGTTCGTCTTCGATATCTTTGCCGAACACCAGAACAATTTCACCTTCCACTCCCTAAGACCGTTTATCTCATCATTACTCGTTCCGTTCAATAGCAAGTCTTTAAGGGTTGATAAGTTCAGCCCGCTCATCACGGAACTCGGCAAAGAAAGCGTAATTCTGTTCCACCCCTCGTTCTGCGATTCAGAGAACTTCTTAGATGATGACCCCCAAAGGCACTGGTCTATCTTCACGTTATTATCTCCACCAGCCCATTCCGTATGATAAACGAGCGCGCAAAGGTACATATCGGCAAGACCCACATTGGTACCGAAAAAGCCTCTTTCCTTAATAGCATCGTTTAGTTCCGCAAAGGTAATGTTACCATCGGGCACAGACGGAAACGCAGCTGTGATAGGTATACTGATGGCTGTTGGGGTGTCTCCTCCGGTGAATGTCACACCGATAACCGCGCCCCTCTCCACCTTCGGCATGGGGTTCACGGCCTTACGGTTATAGCCGTCGAAATCCAGGGCATGGAACACAGCGCCGTTGCCTGACAGAGGCGGATTGTAGCGCCAACGCAACGTCACCACATCTGTCATGATGATGCGTTGTCCGTCAAAGAGGAGGCCGCACAGCCAACCCCCGTCCGATATGACCTGGTTATAGTTGGCTGTGGCCTGATTGATGCTAAACTGCCCGCTGGAGTCGAGGAAGGTTCCTGACCCCGTGGCAGTTCCAAAAAGCTTCTCCCCGGCAGGAATTTCATTTCCATAGACCATCTTGAATACAGGATTATTGGTTATATAGGGGTTTGTCCTTCCGCTCGGACTATCGACGTTGCCTTTCCTACGCGCTTCCCAAGCTGCCGCCAATGTGGCGTCCGTGCCGTTATCAGGAGCAAGAAAGGACTGAGGACCCGTGAACCACACCGGCTTCGCCTTCGACCATCGGGCGATAACGCCATAATACTCGTTGCTGTCCTTATAAAGAGGATTGTCGTTCACTCCTCCGACATGTCCTGTCTCGTAATCTTTGATACCTTGACACAGCGTGCCAAGGTCACGGCTGCTGCGCAGGCCCGTTCCCTTCGCGATATCGTCCAAGCTGATACCCTTTGTAGGGGAGCCTGATACTATCTCTCTATAGATCCTACCGTTACTTTGTGGCATAGTTATACATTAAATGTTGATGAATGATTATAAAGTCTTCGTGTATTTCGCCGTCACCTTCCAGCCTGACGAGTAGCCTATCTCAATGCAGTTCATTTCCACGCTGCCACTATTCGGACTGTTGAAGTAATAAAGCATGATACCTGCAGATCCTCTTCTTGCAACATGCACGTCAAAACGAGTAGTATAGGTGACGCTGTTGATGGTCACGCTCTCCGTCCTATACAAGACTGGTGTGCCTGTGGAGATAGCGTTCAGGAGCTGTGGTATCAGGAAATTCGCAACCGTTGTCGAACCCTGCCCGATGCTCGCTCCCGAAGCAAGGTCAAAGAGCCATCCGCAGTCGTAACCGCCACTCGTTGAAGGGCCACGTGATGTATAAAGGGTTGTCGCCCTATACGTAGAGGAGGCGCTTGAACTTCCAATGAATCCCAGAATCGGGGTGTCTCTCCATGTGAACGTCTGATGTGTGGTAGAACATTCGCACCATAGTTTATTGGTACTTCCGGCCGAGAGCAGGAGCTCAATGTGTGCCGTCGGATAAGAACTTCCTCGGTTAGCATTATAATAGACGATGCGGATTGCCTTTATAAACTTGTTATAGCCTCCCGTCTGCGTTATCACATAGTTGCCTTGACCTATTTTAGCACCTCCTTCTTTATATCCCTGGCTGATATTAAAGTATACAGACGCACTTTCATCGCTGTTATAGTTGTTCGTAAAGACGAAATCGAGCGATGAGTACGAGGTTCCTATCGAACCGACCCTCCACCACGTGTCAACGGTTGTTGAGCCGTTGTCGAAGTCGGTTGATGCGTACTCTTTGAAGAATCTGTGTTTACAGCCGTCATAGACTGCCTTTGAAGTAATAAGGTTAGTACTGGTGCTTGAAAGCGAAGTCACGACACCTTTAGTCGCGGCATCTCCCAACGAAGAACTCAATACGTAATCCTCCAGAACTGAGCTTGTCACGCAGTTCGCGTTGACATAGGTATAAACCGCCTTGGCAGTCGCGAGGTTGCTGTCCGTGCTGCTGCTCGATATGGAGGTAGCCGCGCCTTTGAACGCCGCAGCACCCAGCGTCGAGTCGTTTATCTGGACGCTGCTTCCCTTAATGTTCGTCACGCCCGCCGAATCGCCGAGTTGCAGGTAATTGTAGTTTGAGGTGGCATAGTACGCGATGGAACGTGGAGCACCGTTATAGTTATAGGTATACAGGTGCTTCCCATTGGGAATGAACAGGTCCGCACCCACCGACAGCCCTGTATAGGTTGTGCTGCTGATTGTCGCACGATAACCAGACAATGTTCCGAAGGTAACGTTCGTGCCGAGGCTGCCGTCATAGGCTCCTTGGAACGTAATGGTGGGACTGTTGTTCGTATTCCTCAGCAACAATCCGGATAGAGGGCTGGCACCATTCAGATAATTCGAAAGGTTATTGGATAACGTATTTAGCGAGTTATACACCTGCCTCAGTGCATACGCTGTTGGCACATAGGAGGTGTTCTCCGAGGCAACGCCTGTGGCGGTGCCTGCCTGTATCTGCGAATAGGTGTTAACGTTGACTCCACTACCGCCGCTGCCCGAAGAGCCGACACCGCCAGAGACAACGAAACTGTCGGAATAGAAACCGACGTTTGTATGCAGGTTGCCATCTGAATCTATTTCAAGAAACGCGACTGTCGACCCTGTCCCATTCCCAAAGTATATTTTTTTCCCGTTGACGGCAAGAGTCTTGGCTATATATGCGCCACCTGACACCTTCAATGCGGCCGTCGAACTGGAAGAAAATTCAGTGGAAGCGGCAATCGTCACGACACCACCATTGGTCACCGACATCTGCGTGCTGCTACTGCTGCCTATGGTCAGCGAATAGAGCTTGCTCGCCGCCGCGCCATTGCCAAGGTAATAGGTCGTGCCGCTGCCAAGATAGGTCGTACCGTTAAGCATGGAGCTGCCTACTACATGAAACTTATACGAAGGTGAACTCGTCCCGATGCCAACGTTGCCGCCGTATAAGATATTCAAATAGTCATTCGGTGTTGTATCGCTTGCCGTGGCCGTTCCTCTAAACCTGAACCCTGTACTATCCAACGTAATGCCACACATCCCCTCGTCATAACCAGTCACATTGATAGCACCGAACCAAATACTTGATGTGCCGCTAACCGGGTGGATTCTGATTCCCTGGGCATACCCCGTCTCTCCCGTGATGTTCAAGACGCCAACCATCTGCGTCTTGCCAGATACTGAAAGCTTGTTTGTTGAGTCTGCCGCTGTCCCAAGGCCCGTGTTGCCGACAACCGACAAAGTGCCACCTAACTCGGTAGCGCCTGTAACGCTTAACGCACCAGAGATGTCAGCCGACGATGCATTGAAGGAACCATCAACCTGCAGTTTGTACGAAGCTGCTGTTGTGCTGCCACCAATAAAGACATTGCCTGACGTCGATATGTTCATCGCCTCCGTTCCGGCTGCGCACAATCGCAGATTATAGCCAGATGGAGTGTCGAGATACCGTATATAGCCACGTTCGAATCTTTTTGAGGCAGAGCCAAGAGCATAAGATCCCGTAGCAGAAGGGACAATATTGCCTCCAACACATAAAGCGAATTCAGATTCCGAGGTTGGGACAGAACCTGTCTTGACGGTCATTCCGTATTGGTTGATGATAACATCACTATTGGCGGCGGTAACGGTCTTTCCACCTGTGACAATATTCAGTGAGCTTCCTTCTGCGCTACATCTTATATAATTATAGGTACTTCTATTTAGAACAAGATGGTCGTTGGCTCCTATTGAGGCTGCATCAATAGTCAGCGCCCCAATCTTTGAAGCGGCACCACCTACGCCGAAATAGAATTCCTGCCCTCCAAGATATATTTTCTCAAAAAACGTCATCCTTGCACTATTATAGACCGAATATCACAAGCCTGAAGGTATCACTTGAGCCGATGGCCGAAGCGAAGTTTAACCTGACAAAATAGGTGGTAATCGTATCGCCGCCAGAAGTGGTTGTCTTGGCCACAATACTTACGTCGGTCATCACCTGGCAGTCGGAACTGTCGTAAAGGGCGGCTACGATGTTTTTGGTAGAGAAGGCATCTGGTGAGTTATACTCCATGTAAGCGGAGGTGCCTGATGTCGCCGTCCACGAACCGTTGCCGCTGGCAAGACTGCGCTTGACCGTGTAAGATTTTGAGAACTTACTTCCTATGTTTTTGTCCGTTATCACTTCCGCCCAGTCTTGCCATTCAGAAGCTACGCCTGTCGCGCCTGGGTTATGACCCGTCGCCCAGCTGTTGCGGAAGTATAGTTTGTTGGATTGATGAGGGACAAAAAACTGAGACGCTGTATTCACACTTTGTCCCGTCTGGCCAACGCTTCTGCACCACTGAATCATGGAACCGTAAGAGGTCGGTGCATCAGTACATCCACTAAGGCTGAACACCTCCAAGCCTCCGCTTCCGATCATGCTGTTGACGGAAGCGTTCGAGGCAATGCTGGCACCTAAACTTAAGTGGGTGACTTTGCCTTTCGTTACAGTTATGGCATTGCCGCTTTTTGTGACACCTGTTACGACATCACCGCTACCGGACTGAGTCAATTGCGTTATGGAATTAGAGATAGCACCAGAGGCCTCCAGCCACATTTGTTTGATGGCATAAGCGTTAAAGGTGTCGTCATCGCTGTCAATATCAAAGGCATTGGAGCCAGTAAGGTCAGAGTATTTATACACATGCTCCATTCCAGAGCCCCCGGAAGCTCCTCCACTCTGCCCCAAGCCTCCCGATGTGATGAAGCTGTCGGAATAGAAGCCAACATTGGTATGAATGGCATATACAGGCGAAGCTGCCGTGCCGACATTCACGATTTCAAGATAGGGCAAGTCGATGTTGCTTGACGAGTGGGCAAACAGGATCCTGCTGCTGCTGCCAATAGTTACGTTGCCGGAGAAGGTGGACGCACCTGCGCCGAACGTGCCATTGACCTCCAGCCTATATTTTGGGTCTAACGTATTAATACCCCAGCTATTTGCGCTTGTCGCACCGCTATAAGCAACAGCGCCGGTAAAGAACAAGCCTGGTGTGTTAGTGCCTCCGATGTGAAATGGGCGAAGATTACCGTTACTGGCGGCACTCCAAGGCCGTATATGAAACGCCTCAATACTCTGGCCATTGATTGTATACGATTGTTTCCTGATTGAAAGAGTGGCCGCCGCGTCTGTTGTCAGTCCTGTCAAGGAGGTACTAAGAGTAATATAACCTGTAAACGTCTTGTCTCCCGCAAATGTTTGAGTCCCGGTCGTAACCACACCACTTGCGTCCGCAGATGCCGAGGGGATGGCAACAGCTGTCGACGTATTCCCCATAGCCGTCACGGTAAGCTTTGGGCCCGCACTTGTTCCTGCTGTCCAGCTTACCGTTGGGGTGTCTCTGACGACCGTAGCCGACAGCAGGCCGTTTGACATGCTGAAATTAACGCCTCCGACAACCGCCGTTGCAGCAACGCTGCCGACACCCGTAAGCGTGATGGCTCCTGTCGCTCCACCAAAAGTAGTGATGTAGTCCGTCAGGTTCATCTGGATTATATCGTAGTTAGAGACAGTGGTTGAAGGGCTGTCCTTACCGACGATAATCACATCACCAGCCTCTACCTTAATCGTTCCGAAGTAACCGTTACCCGTCACCTTGAACGTGTAACCCTTGGACATAAATGTCGTCAGGTTGTCAGGATTGCCGCCGCCCGTAAGCGTGAACATGCTCTTCGTCAACGTCACGCCTGATGTCGCCTGGGCCGCGAACGTACCCATATACACCATCGCGTCGTTCTTCTTGAACGCATCCGTGACGAAATCATACACGGCGCCAGTCGTAGGTATATGTGCTCTCGCATCATTGCCAGAAGCGACAAAGACATCCACGCCACCGACCTGTAAGCCTGTGGCGAGCGAACTGATCATGCTGTTGGTGACGCATCCGTCACGGCCATCGAGAAGCGCTCTCCAGAGCGAAGCACTGCTGTCGTACACCTTGACGGCGTTTACCCCTGTAGACGTATCAAAGTAAATGGCACCAGCCTTGGCGGTTGGGACAGTCGCGCTCGGGTGGAGAACTACATTCTGAATCTGGTTGCCACAAAGGTTTAAGTTGTTTAGGATATCCATATTATTCTGTATAATGTTAATTCAAATATGCCTTGCCGCTGAATATGCCGTTAAATGTAACTATGAGCGAGTTTTCGGACAAATACCTGACATTGCCGATTACAACATGATTGGCTGAGTCAATGACTGTCACATTGGGGAACTTACCCAAATTATGGGTAATGGTCCAGGAGTCTGAGGCAGCATCCTGCCTATGCGTATAGTGCTTGTCGCCATCGGACACCTGCAGCGTCTGAGCCGTCCAACACTCGCCATTAAAGACAAGCGTATCACCGGCCTCGGCTCCAGTGACATCCACGTCGTCAAGTTCTTCGAGCGAACCCCCACCGCCCGAATCGTCATCACCGATGCCGCCCGAAGCGAGCCAGCTGTCCGTGTAAAAAGGAAGGGACGTGTGAAGAGCCCTTTGACCACCCACTTCAACAATTTCAAGACCAACCTCGTTACCCGCCGGGCTGATGTTACCGCCAGGCCTCTTGCTGAATGATATGCTTGAAATCCCTGTAAGGGGTTGGGCTGCACTCATCCTCTGTACCCTCGTCGTGCCAATGAACAGGTCAGCCAGCAATGTCTCCTCAATATTCAGGACCTTTCTGTTCAGGTAGTCAAAGATCGTGCCCACCATGACATTGGTGACGCTTCCTGCTTCAACGGCATCGTTGATTTCCTGGATTAGTTGGTCTATATAGCTCTGTGTCGTAGGCATTTCAATTGAATTGGGCTGCAAAGACATCGGTATGGATTCGGAATCCAGGCGTAACGGAAACAGGAAGGGGCGAATAGCGCTCATCGGATTCGGCAAAACGCAGACGAATCTTCAGGGAACCAGGTTTTGGGGAAAGAAGCTGAAGGAGCACATCATCGGCCGACGGGATGACCTTGACGTTGTAGCCCTGCCAGTCCATCAGCGTGACATCCTCACTCTTGGCCATGTCCACCACCTCCATCAGGCTCGCCTCTGGCAAGAAAGAGGTGGACACAACAAGCACCGGGCGGAAGGCCGAACGGCCATCTTCCTCTCGTCCGCTGTCCGTAACCATATCATATACCTCGCCTGAAGGGACAGCCTCACGTTCACCGCTATAGTAGCCCTTGCCGGTCAGCTGCAGGGTGCGGTAGCTGCCCGACGGGTGAAGATAGCGGAGAGTGTAGGTCTTGCGGCTCATCAGTCTAAGGTTATATCGGCATCAACAAAACGAAAGTCAAAGTCAAGGCTTCCTGGGGAGAAGGAGGCCAGCGCCACTTCGAAGCTGTCACACGTGGCCGTCACCTTTCGGTCGGCGCCGCGGAAGGAGAGCAACGTCACATCCTCCGACTGCAGCAGCTCCTGAAGGAACAGCAGCTCGGCCTCTGTCTGATAACCGGTACTCATCTTAACGACGGGGTGCACCTCGAGGCGATTGCGACCCTCAGCATAGCTGTCAGTAACAGCGTCGTACTTCTGGTAGCTGACATCATCTCCCATGTCCACACCCTGACTTGCGCCACCTCGGAACTCCGTCAGACAGTAGCAGCCGAGAGAGTCGAGGAAGCGCACCAGATAGGAGTCCTTCGAGAGGGGCGACGCCTCAAAACGGATGGTGACTGCCTTGGCATGATAGCCATAGATATCAAAATGGTCTGGGAGGTAACCAAAGGTCGTCTGCCAATAGGCGCGGAGCCACGCCAGATTAAGGGCAGCAAACGTGCCTGCAACGGCGGAGGGGCTATAGGAATGACTGCCACAAACAACCTGTAGCGCTTCTGGAACAATCATAGGCAGCGGCATAATCTCCCGTTCCTTCATCGTGATGAGCGACGCGGTACCGCGTGCCGTGAAGAAAAAGTTCGTGGCAGCCATAAAGCGTGCCGTGAAGATGTTGTTACCTCCAAGGGCACGGAACGCCCTTCGGGAGATGCCGCCCAGATAGACCATCAGTGATTTCGTGACCGGCCCGTTGCCGTCGTCGTCGGACACGCTCACCATAACATTGGCATACTGGCCACTGATAGGGATGACCGCATTGCCGTTCTCATTGGAGCAGAGTTGTGCTGATAGGTAGGGAAGAATTATCTCGCTTAGGAACACATAGAATGCCCCCTGACCGCTGCCCGTGTAGGCAGGCGTTCCATCCACAATGACCGTGTAGACGGCGATGCCGTCCGTGGCTATCGTCAGTTTGATGGGGTTGCCGACCAGGGCACGACCCGACGGGGTGAGGGTGACTGCAAGACTCATAACAGTACAAAGGTACATCCCCAGGCTTTTTGGCAAAAGGACAAAATAGGCGTTCGGGCATCCCTTCCCATTGACGCGCAAAGGTAGCAGCTCCGTCAATCGCAGTAAAGTGCGCAGACAAGACCATCTTGCAAATCTTTCCAAAACTTTTCAGTTTATTCAAGATTGGAAAACTTTTGTCCCCCTTCGGGAAACATTTGCCACATTCACTTGACAGCGTTTCCGGCTGCCGCAAGTTGGGGCACGTCAATGGAAAGGGAATACCCGAATATAATTATGTTTCATCCTTAATCACAAAAAGCAATGGGAACTGAACTGATGGCCGCTGAACCTACTCAGCAATTTGACTTCACCGCTAATAAGGTGCAGTGCATGAATCTTGACACGCTCAAACGAACGGTCAAAGAAAAAGACTACGACGGCAACCCCGTCAAAGGTATCTATCATTATGAGGTCATCGAGCGGGTCGGACAGATCTGCGACCGCTACAACCTCAACTGGAACATCCACGAGATTTTCGCCAGCTCCACAGGACCGAAGGCCATGATGGGCGTTTCCGTCGCCCGCGAGCTGGAGGAACAGTACGGCGAAAGAGCCGTGGAGGCACACATCCTTCGACGCGTGTTCGCCACCATCGACATCCGCAACTGGGAAACGGACGAATTGACAACGGCACTGGCCATCTCCTTCCATCAGGACGGCCTAACCTTCGCCATCGGGCCATGCGTCAAAATCTGTCACAATCAGTGCATCCTCGGTGATGTCCACCGTTGTTCAACCTATGGCAGCAAAGACAAGCTGACCATCGAACAGATGTTCGAACGTGTGGACGGCTGGCTCAGAAACTTCGAGACGGAGATGACGGAGGACCGCGAACGGATCCGCCGACTCAAAAGCCGTATCCTCTCGCCGACGGATATCTACCTTCTCATCGGAATGCTCGTGGCGGCACGTGTCACACACGACAGCACTTCCATTAACACGCTTCTGCGTGACGAGGAGAAGGTCAAGACATATCCGCTCAACCAGGCACAGATTTCGGCCTTCACCGAGAACCTGCTCTACGATGCCAAGCAGAAAAGCGACAGGGGCCAGTCCGTCACCGCATGGGACGTGTACAACATCGCCACGGAAATCTACAAGCCTGGAAAGACAGACTTTCCATCCATCATCCCGCAGAACGCGGCCATGGCAGAGTTGATACTTGACTTCTGATTAACACGAAGGGGCTACGGCCCCTTCATTTTTTTTTCTTGTCCATGGAAAAGATTGTGAAAAAGACGTTCGAAGACATGAAGTCCAGGTATCCGGACGCCTTTCTGCTGTTCCGGTGCGGGGATTTCTACGAGGCATACAACGAAGACGCCGCCTTCGGTGGCGACGTTCTTGACATCACTGTTGAACAGGATGCTGACGATGGCACGCCGACAATCTCCTTCCCGTTTCATGCGCTGGACATCAATCTTCCCAGATTGATTCGTGCGGGGAAGCGTGTGGCCATCTGCGACAGGCTGGAGAAACCGAAGGAACCGTTTAAGAAAGAGAGTAAAAAACCCGAACAGCTGTGCCTCTGCTTTGAGTGATTGGCCAATAATTTGCCAATAATTTGCCGTTAATACCCCGTGGCGGTGCGTGAGATGGTTACGGCGGCAGTGGCTGTGGACCCATTAATTTGCCGTTAATATGCCGTGGCGGTGCGGGTGACGGTGACGGCGGCAGTGGCTGTTGACCGCGAGGCATTGCCCGACTCCCAGTAGAGAAAGCCTGTGCGCTTGTAATTATATCGGTACTCCACGCGCAGGCCGTAGGTATAAGATTGGGTGACGCTGTTAGCCACCTGCTGCGCCGTCGGATGAGAGGAGGACGAGGGGATATCCTTGTCAACCTCCACCCAGCGTAGTTCAATGATCTCATAGCTGCTGTACTGCGACGCGAGCGACTCGTGTATGGCAGTAAGCAGGTCGCCCTTCACCGTCGCCTCATTGCTCTCAACGGCCCAGTAGCCGAGAGGACTGCTGATATCAGGCACGGCAACTGGAGTCACCGGATCAAGGAGTTTAATGCTTCGGAAAGTAGCCTCGCGGCTGACATGGCGCGAGAGGGGAAACGTTTGGCCAAGGCTGTCGAGAAGGAGCGGCTGCCCGAATAGCAGCTTCGGACGGGAGGCATCAACGACTCCTCCGGCAAAAGCGCCGACAAACTCAGTCTTGACAGTACGATTGGCATAGCGGAGCAGGTGGTCAAAGGAAGACCAGTAACGAGCATAGGCGCCGCTTTCGCCCACATAGATTAGGCTGCTATGGTAGAGATTGCCCTGGGCGTCGCGGTAGTGACTGCCATCGGGGGCATAGCAGAGGGGACTACCGTAGTAGAGACCGTAGGACTGTTCATCGCCTGGAGTGATGTAGTTGCCATGGGCGAAGCAGAACGCCAGATCAGTCTTCTGCGTCAGGGTGTCGTCTTCCTGAGTGGAGGCCTTCAGGACGGTATGGGCATTGCGGACACCGCTCAGGAAGAGGGGAAGAGCGAAAAGACAGAACGGTGGGAAACCGCCGACAGTGCCGGTACCGCGATAGGTGTACATCGGCACAAGAACATCGGCACCTTCGACGGATTCCTCCGCTACCTTATCTGTCTTGCGGTTCCATGGCCACTGCATCGATGAGAAGAAGATCTTCTCCATCCGTGTCGCGCCGTTCAGGTAGATGGTACCAGTGAAGAGATCCTGTTCATATTTGGGAACTCCTTTCACAAATCGCCCGCCGGCGTTGGTGTCGGTAAGATTTCCGTACTTGGCCAAGAACTCAGCGAAGGTCTCCTCCTTCGTGTCAGCATAGATGTAGCTGCTCTTGCTGGCGAGTACCAGCTGGCGCGGCTCATTGAAGGTGAGCTCAGGGCGCAAGGCGTGGTACTGCGTCAAATCGACATCCGGATCCGCAGCCAGCGTGTCACGCAGCAGCACACAACGAGCGGTCAAGCTGCTGCCGTCGAGGTAGAACACAGCGCCGAAGTGGGCCTTCAGCGATTCCAGAAACTCATTCACCGTGCAGTCGGGCAGCAGGTCGGCATAAGAGAGCGTGCCTGTGCAGATGGCATCGGCCGTGTTGTTCAGGATGACCAGGCGCTTCAGCTGCGGGTCTGTATCGAAGATGTTGTCCGCAAGGGTGTAGCCATAACAGGCGAAGAGGGTGTGGAGAAAACGACCGACACGCAGAAAAGGTGTGATGCCGTAGCCTCGGGGCACATCGACGGTGTTGCCGTCCGAGGCCTTGCCTACGGTTACCGTGCGGGCTTCGCTATAGAGCGTTGTCCCGATTAGGTCACCCTCTTCGCGTACAGTGTCGTCGCGATAGACCTCATTGAGGATGGTGCAGACGGGAATGTCGTCTGAGCCTGTATCCTCGGAAGGCTCATTGAACTCCACGGCCACTGGGAATACGTGATAGTCGAGCTCGACCTGCCGGCGATAGCAGGCATTCATGAGGGAGATGAGCGTTCCAAGAGGGTCGTTGCCCGTCGGCGTATAGACGGGCAGGCCGGGAACCTCGCGCAACTTGCGGTCGTTCCACTCGGCATACATCAGGCTCTCGTCAGTCCCGAGTGAAATCTCAATGCCGTCGGCACTGCTGCCAAGGACGTTAATCTTACAACGGCGGTAGAAGATGCCATCGGCGAAGGCTCCGTCCCGCACGTCCGAACGCTCGGCCGCATCGATGCGCTCAGGATGGGCGAGCAGCTTCAGATTATGCGGCGTCGCAGGCAGTGTCAGCGGCACTGTCTGACTGCCGCGCTCGTTGAATATCGGTGAGGTGATATTCCACTCCAGGGTGTAGTCGCGAGGGAGGTCAAGAACTTCCTCGCCGATATATATTTTCAAGGCCATAGTTTTAAAATTTGATGCTAAACTGGATTAACGGTCGGACTTGTTCAAGATATAGCTCCTTTTATCCTTACGCGTAAACGGTGCTTCGCTTCGCTGAAGGAGTGTGCTTGCCTCGTCGATATCTGACAGGACGACATAAGACCTCAACCGGGTAGGCCATGCGCCGAGAAGGAGCTTGATTTCGTCAAGCCGCTCCAGCAGCTCGGCTTCGTCCACGGAGGTTGACACGTGCGATGCTTTCGGAGGGAGCGCCGTGTAGTTGCCCTCGGCACGCTGGGGGACCACACCCTTGCGGGCGTCATTAATCGCTTCCACGACCAGACCATAATTCACGTGAGCCTGAAGCCTGCGGAGGTCGGCAGCATTGACAATCAGCTCCGCCCCGCTTTCAGCGATTAGGGCAGGCTGACTGACAATGCCCGTTACTGGACTGCCTACGAACGGCACACGTGAATAAGTCTTGCCGTCGGAGGCTCCTATGACGTCATAGCGGCCGACAGCATACTGCACGACGCGCTCCATCGCAGGTGTCGGAGAAGACGCTGAGTTGCCGGAGGGTGCCGACGACAGACCCATGCCCTTCACCTTGTTGTACTCTGACAGGGCCGAGGCGTACTGTGCCGCACCCGTGGCGGCGAGCATGGCCGCCGCCGCGGCTCCTGCCACAGGACCGAGCTGCGCGAAGCCAGTCATAATGGCCACCGCCGTATCGGCCGTAATCTGAGAGAGCTTAACGACCAGGTTGGACAGGGCGTATTTCTTCTGTATCTCCAGTTTGGCATTGGCCTGCTCGGTCTCCAGCGCCTCTGTATCATCGCCGTTATTCTCGGCGGCCTTGATCAGCACTTCGTACTTCGCTTCGACGGCATCGATCTCCGCCTGCTGCAGGGACTGTATCATCGTGTCGGCATAGCCCTTCAGCTGGTCGTAGTAGGCCCTGACCTCCGAGAGGCGCAGCTCGCGCAGCGCGCGCTGGTGCTCGGCCTCGGTCATATACTCATACTTTAAATAGAGGTCGAGCTCCTTCCTCTTCAACTCATATTCGGAGACGATGCTGTCCTGGACCAACATGCCGTGCCACTTCTCTTCAGCGGTCAGCCCGCGACGTTCCTCATTGAACGCACGGCGACGTTCCGAGCGGTCGATGGAAGCCCGCTCGTCCGTGTACCACTTATCCAGCGCCAGACGGCCCTGCGTGTAGAGCATGTGTACCTGAAGGTCGGCCGCCCGATGTTCCTCTTCGTCTGTATAGAGCCTGGCATTGGCGGCCTTGGCCGTCTCATAGTACTCCTTCAGCGTCTTGGTGCGCTGGTCGTACTCCTTCGAGACCGTTCCGTAGGGGTCTCCCTTCTTGCTGGATATGCTGGCGCTCTCCTCCAGCTTGGCCAGGCTCTCATGCAGTGCCTCCTCGATGCGGATGCGCGCCTTGGCCGACTCGTTGTCAGCCTTCTCGCGCTCGCGGTGGATGGTACGCAGCTTTGCCGTACGCTTCGACTCCTTGTCTTCCTGCACTCGGCCCATCTCAGCATGATAGTCGTCATAGAGACGGGAAAGTACGGTGTAGTGCTGGCGGTCAAGCTCCGCCATCCGGACGTTATACTGCTCCTTGGTGATGACCTTCTTTGCCAACTGACGGTCGAAGTTACGTTTGTCGTCCTCATATTTCTCGTTGAGCAGCGTAATCAGACCGTTCTCACCCTCGTACTTCTCAACGAGGTCGTCAAGAGAGAGGCCAAGACCAGACCCCGAACCACCTTGAGGGGTGGTTTTAGAAGTCTGGAGCGGTTTGGCCATAACATCAATGAGACTCTGTCGCAGTTCCTCAATATGTTGTTCCAATTTACCATACTGTTCGTCCAGCGCCTCCTTTGCTTCGTCGAACTGTCCTCCAGTAAGGTAATCATACGTGGGCTTGAACGTCTGGGTGACTGGCTTCCAAATAGGATTGGTCAGAACCTGCCAGACACCCTGAGCTGCTGCTGACATTTTCTCCCAGGAGGTGAGAACGGTCTTTCCGGCCATTGCCGTCTTCTGCTGGTCGATGGTCTGCTGCTGTTCACGCAGCTGACGCTGACGCTCCAGCGACTCCTCTATTTCTGCCTGGATCTGAAGAACCTGAATATACCGATTGACAGCGGCCGCGGCTTCATCGGTCTTCAGACGCTGGCCATCAATGCAACCGAGGTATTCGGGATTCATGTCACGTAGCCTGCGCAAGGCTGTCAGCCGCTCATCTTCACTTTTGTTAGTATCCTTGGCAATTTCGAGATAGGTCTTCAGCTCCTTTATCTGTTCCTGAGTGGACTGGACGGCCTTGGTGCGAAGGCCAGCAAGAACATTCGTCTTTTTGATGCTCTCAGCAAGATGGAGATTCATATCCTTCAAGCGGGCAATGAATACGGCAACAACAGTGGCCACAGCTACCCAAGGGTTGGCAACGAGCACGGCCCACAGCCTCTTGAAGGACACAAGCAGCTTGTCATTCCAGAGGGCAACGATTCGCTGCTGGATAGCATGGGCCTTCAGCGCCAAGGTACAGGCCGCAATAGTGCCGGTGACGATCACCAACGCACGGCCATTCTTGCCAAGCCAGTCAACGGTGACATTCAACATCCTGACCAGAGCTCCTCCGACAGTATAGATGTGGGAGAGAATGGGTTTCAGTTTTTCGCCGAGTTCCACCCGCAGCTCCTGCAGACGCTTGCGCGCTTTCTCCAACTTGGCCTGCGTGGTCTCGTTCATGATGTTGAACTCGTTCAGATACTCGGTTCCCTCCTCGTAAGCCTCGCCCGCCAGCTGCTGTGCTTCGCGCAGCTGATCCGTATGGCCGGCAAGCGTACTGATAACCTGAATGGCACGCTTGCCCTGCATCTGCATATCAGCGAAGAGCGGCGCGAGCTCGTCAAAACCGCCCTTGGTATGCAGCGCTTCCAAGAACTGGACGACAGCCTCGTTCGCATCGGTATTCAGAAGGTCGGTGAACGCCTTGACCTCAAAACCTGCAATCCGGGCAAAGCGGGCAGGGTCGCGGAACATATTCACGAGAAGCGTCTGCATGGCCGTGGCCGACATCTCCACCTTCTGCATATTCTGATCAAGAGCCGATGCCATACCGAGAATGTCCGACTGCGCAATCTTCATGGAAGCTGACACACCACCCATTCGGGAAGCGAACTCCACCAGATAGGGCTCGGCGGCTGTACTATTCTTAGCCAGCATTGTAATCGCGCTGGCTGTGCTGAGCATGGCCTTGTCAAGGCCGAGTCGCTTATCCTCACCGAAAAGGTTGGCGAGCTTACCGATATTCGTAACGGCCTCTGCACCGAGGTCTTCGCCCAGTGAGAGGTTAATCTTATCCGCCGCGTCAACAAAGCGGCGCAGATCTTCGACGCCCTTGATACCAAGACGACCTGCAGACGCAGCCAACTCGGTGAGCGCCATCTGGGAGGTGCGGGTGTCGATAGACGCTAATTCGTGGCGAAGGCGCACAACTTCATCCGCCGTCAGACCTGAATACTTGCGCACCTTTGCCTCGGCATCCTCCAGCTCGGCGAACGCTTGGATTGCCCTTCGCCCAGTGGTGATCAAAGCGGTGACACTCGTCGCGGAAGCCGTCAGCATCAGAAAGTACTTGTTCAACGCTCGCGAGACTCGCGAGAAGAGCCCCGGGCGAGTGGATAGTTCGGCGTTCCACTGCCCGTCAGCAGCCTTCATGCGTATGGTAGTCTGACGCAGCAGCTCCAGCGTGCGGTTGTACTGTTCGGTACCGGGGACGAGCTCACGCAGTTCCTTCTTCAAGGCTGCTTGCGCTGCCCTCAACTGGTTATAGCTGGCACCTGAGAGATTATTCAAGGTCTTACGCAGCTGCTCATTCTTCTCTCGCTGCGCCTCTACTTTCTTCTCATAGCTGGCCAACGATGTCTCGGCACGTTTGGTCTCGCGAGAACAGTCGGCCAGTGTCTTGTTCATCTTCTTCAGATCACCCTCGTAGGCCGTTATCTGAACACGCAATTCAGCGGCCTGTTGGCTGTCACCCTTGCCAGCGGCTTCCAAGGAAGCGAGCTGATTCTTCATCGCCCCTAATGCAACGGTAAGATTAGTGACAGAGGTTTTCTGAGCATCACCGGCCGTCCGCAAGTCGTCAAGTTTGGAACGGTAACTCTCCAACGCGGCCTCCATGCTCTTCAGCGACTGCGCGTACTGGCTGCTGTCCAGGTAGACCTTAATAGCTCTTGTCAGATCTTGTGCCATTGTTTAATAAATTAAAGGTAAGGTTTAAAAAATTAAAGATACAGGAACTCCGAATGTACGACCATTTCGGCACAGTAGCGTGCCGCGATGTCAAGCAGTTGCGGGGCGAACTGGTCCATGACGGGATTGAACCAGTCCTGTTTCTTGCGCTTGCCGAACCCCGCTTTGCCCAAGCTGGCAGGGTTAGTCTCCTTGCGCACGCCAAGACGGTCGAGCCAGTGGGAACCGACCTTGCCGCCCTCGCCTCGTCCTGCTCCATGATGGAGGTAGATGCCGTGGCGGACAAAGCGGAAACCGATGGCCACAGGCTCCTTGTGAAAGCGCTTGTCATAGCGCACCTTGTAACTGATGCTGTAGGTGAGACGGCGCGAAGCGTCGTTCTCCTTCGAGACGCCTGTCTTCTGAGCCGAGCTGATACGAAGCGCCTGAACGACGGCATCGCCCCACGCCTTCAGCGCATCGTCGAACTCCTTCAATGCTTCCCTGTCCTCGATGCGTACAATCTGCATGGCATCGGCGGGACTCTCGAAGAGAACGTGCGGCTGGCCCGACCGCCCGCGCACTTCATAGGGCACGAAGATGTCGGCACGCGTGGCCAACGCCTTCATGCTCTTGAAACGCGAGGCAGGGAGCGCACGCTGCGCCTCCAGCCAGTCGTTCAGGGTGAACTCATCCAGCGGTTTGTTCAGCGGCATCGTCGTCCTCCTCCTCGATGAAAAGCGTCTCGTCAGGCGCGTAGTTGTCGTAGGCAACCATGGTGAACTCCAGCGCTACGCCGTAGAAGTTATCGGCCATCGGGCCGACGGGGAAGATACTGGTTGTCCGCGGCATCTTCGGGTAGCGGCGAAACAGCACGTTACGCACGGCAACCGCCAAGGTACGACAGGCCTTCATGGCCGCATGCACCGTGTCAGGATGGTCGTTGTCCGTGGCCTGCGCCAGAACGACGAAGAACTTCCACTCGTCCTCCACACCTTCAGCACCGAAGCCCTGCGTGTCCATCTCACCGCTGTCAACGGCGATGAGCACCGTGCCGCTGATGCTGCTCAGCCTGTCCTCTACATCGGCGTACCATTCGCCGCCGCTCGCCTTGAAGAAACGCTGCCGCTTGTCCGTGTGAGCCACTGCCCGGAGCGTCCTGGCCATCTCCTCGCAAAACTCAAAGTGATTGTAGTCCATTGTGTCACTCTTCTTTTAGGCAAAGGTAACCAGAACCCGACGGCGGCCAAAGGACAAAAAACCGACACGTGCGATGCGTCGGCAGGGTGCCGCACACGCTCCTTTCCCTGCCCTTGTCTTGCCAACATTGCACATGGCCCGACTTGGCAAGGGACTGCCCCGCACAGGTGTTCATCCATTTACGCCGCGAAGGTAGCGCAGCCTCTCAACGCCTGTCAAGGGTGAATGGAACACGCTTCGGAATAATTTGTAAAACTTTTCCTGCGTAAAACTTTGTAAAATTTTTCCGGCGTGCCCTTGACTGGCCATCGCTGCTGCGCTTATACCTGCAGCGTAAATGGGAATGAACCCTATGTTCAGCAGCCCCTTCACACCAAGTCAAACCATTAAACAATTACAATCATGGCAACAAGAACAAAGAAAGAGAGCGTTAACAAGAGTGCAGCAACCCAGCAGACAGCATCCGCACAGACCGTAAGCGGCTCCAGTCCAAAGTCCGCTGTCAAGTTCCTCAACCCCTTCGCACTTACTCCCAAAGAAGAGCGGCGCAAAAGACTCCACGAGCTCACTGGCCAGCTTATCGAAGAGGCCAAGGCTACAGGCGACAGCTCCAACAGGAACCAGCTGCTGCTGCGCTACTATCGCGAGCAATGCGGAGCAACAGTACTCAGGACACTGGAGGCGTGGGCCGCGCAGGGCAAGCGGATCCGCAAAGGCGCCAAGGCGTTCCTGCTCTGGGACAAGCCACAGGCCTCCAGCGACGGCGGCGCGGGCGAAGCGGGCGAACCCAGCAGCTTCTTCCCGATGAAGTACGTCTTCGACATCAGGCAGGTCTATTCAGTCAACGGATAATCATTCTCACGGGCGGGCCGCAAGGCTCGCCCTTACTTTTATGGCTATGCTCAAATTTGCACTGTACGACTATATCCCGAAACGACGCATCCGCAGGGCGTCGTTCGAGGAAATCGACATGACGCGAAGGATCCTGGACTTCAAGGACGGCAGGCGGTACGCCTCCAGATGGGCGGCCCGCGCCGTGAACTGCGCACTGTCGGCCACCAACCTCAAAGAGACGGTCATCGTCTGCATTCCGGCATCATGCCAGCGCACACACGTCAGGAGGTACAGACGCTTCTCCTCCGAGCTTTGCCGACTGAGCGGAGCCGCCAACGGCTTCGAGCATGTTCGCGTGGATGGCAAGCGAAGGAAGGTGCATATGGGACACAACCGCGAGGAAGCGGACACCGCCGGCAATATCCGCATCGACGACACTTTCTTCCAGGGTAAGAAGGTTGTCGTGTTCGACGACATCTGTACCACCTGCCGGACGGCGAACGCTTTCATCGACCGGATGAAAGCTGCAGGCGCTGACGTCAGGATGACCATCTTCCTCGCCAAGACCAAACGGATGAATTCATACTATTAAGATAACAGCGTTATGTATAAGATAAAGATTGCTTACAACAGGAAGGGTGTTAAGATGTATTGCGTCTGTCGTGACGGCAAACTGAAGTACTGCAGTAATTCATACGAGAGTGCGCAGCGGGCGTGCCAGATGTTCTACAACTTCTTCCGTAAGGAAGGGATTGCCGTGTAAGCGGCGGCTAAGGCCGCCCTTTTGAGTGTGGCTGTCAACGTTGTGATACCACAGGCGGCTCAAGTCTGCTTTTGTTTTTCATCTCAGGGAGGTCTATCTCTCTGTTTGTACAAAGTTACGGCGTCTTGCCGACACGTCCAAAAGGGTCGGAACAATCTCTGCAGGGAACCCACCATTTTACTTTGTAAAATCGTTACCCCTCCATAGTTTTTTCCGCTTCCTTTTGGAGCCAGTCGGCAAGAGGAACGGACGGAAGGAGCACATGGAACCATGCGCTCCTTCCGTCCGTTCTGGCGCCGTGGTTTCTGTACAAACAGATGAGAACGACAAAGTTTGAATCTGTTAGTTAATTTATTGTTTAACCCTTAAATCCTATTTAGCTATGGAAAAATTAAGGAACCGCGCTCAGCTGGAAGTCGCGCCCAGCAAGTTCTATGTGATTTCGGGACATCAGGACTGGCCCGAAACGTTCTTCATGGTATTCTTCTCGGAGAAGGAGGCTAACGAGGCCGCTGAAGCCGAGGCAGACAACAACTGCTGGAGCTACGTGGCCACAGCGTTGCCAAAGTCCAACAAGCCATATCACCAGATATGGTAAACTTCAACGGAGGGCAGTCGCAAGGCTGTCCTCTTCACTTTATTGTTCAACATTAAATCTCTATCAATATGGAAAAGAAATTCACAACCATCAACGATTTCGTCACAGTAACCGAAATTCACTATCACGTCTGCTTCAACGGCTGGACACGCACAACAAAGGTGTCTGTCACCTACGCTTCCTTCAGGGATGCCTTCGAAGCGTTCGTCGAAGGCAGGATGCGAACAGTAAGGAAGAACCTCGAATCAAAGAGGGACAGGTTCTCCATCCAGCTCAGCTGGGACATGCCGGTCATCGGCAAGTACGACCACAAGCATAGCTTCGTAGGTTAGACAGGGGACGGCCACAAGGCCGTCTCTTTTTTTTACTCGATAGGGAAGAAAAAAAGCGGCACTGCTGGAAGGGCTAAGGAAAACCCGTTTGCAGTGCCACTCTCCTATTTAGCGGCAGCAAAGATAGGCTGAAATTCACAAACTGCCAAAAAAAGACGTGAAAAAATAACTCCCTTATGCTGAACAACATAAAAGCCCCGACTATTGCCGGGGCTGCACAAGTGAGCGGTAAGTTGAAAAAGGGCGTAATAATCAAACAAACTTCACCGCGCTCAGGTCTTGTGCAAAGGCGTGGATGGCCGCATCCACCTTCGCCACCGTCTTGGGTGACGGATGGCGGCGGCCAGTGGCGTACTGCGACAGCTGCTGCTGGTTGATACCCGTCAGCCGTGACAGACCTGCCAACGAAAGCACCTTAGAGTAATAGGATAGGAACGAGGCCACATCATAGGTATAGACCATCTCTACCTCGGTGAACGGCTTGCCCTCTTCTCTGTACACTCGTTTGATATCCTCATAGCCGCCTTCAAAATACCTCATAGCCTCCTCGACGGATTCACCCGTACCCGTCACAAGATAACCCAAATCCTCGGCATCGCTGTAGATGCTGTATGAGCCATCGGAGGCACGTTCAATAACTGCATTTACTTTCCTTTTTTCCATTTTTTGCAAGTTTTATAATGTCTTTATCTGTGCAAGAGGGAGGGGATTATTTAATCCCCGCTGCCCTCTTGATGCTTTTCAGTGTTCCCGCAGCGACCTCCCGAGAATGATGATGACTCATTGCGAAGCGTTCGCCCGTGTTAGGATTAATCCAAAGCGGATGGCCTGCCTGTTCTTCGCCCGTAGGATAGCATCCTGCTTTCCTGACCAGCTTTTCAAGTTCGTTGTACTTCATTGTCGATGTCTGTTTGATTATTACGATACAAAGGTAATGCTTTTAATTTTAATAGCAAAATAAAAACGCAGTTTTTTTTATGATAACCGCATTTTTAACATTTCGCAAGGCAAGGTTGTAACCAAAGCCGTGGGAGGTTGCAACCCAAACCGCGGGAGGTTGCAACCATGGCGGGGAGGATGTGTTGCATAGACCGAGCGCCGCTCGCTCAGTCAGCTGGGCAGGCGCGCTCCGTCCATGCAGCAGAAAGCGGTATCATCGAGCATGACGGAATCCGATTTTCGTTTTGCTTCGCTTCATCGAAATCGAATTTCGCCACGCACGATGCGTTGTGAGGGCGCGGTCGGGCGCTGGTGCGCCCTCGCTGGGCTTTTCGGCTTTTCCGTTTGGGCGTGCGGGCGTTACATATAAGGGAAGGCATAGAGGCTCGGTCGAAGCTGTCCGCGAGGGCGGCGCGCGGTTCCGAGCTGTAGCAAGGGAAGAAAGCGTTCTTCCCTTGACCCTTGCGAGTTTAAACAGTGCTTTTTAAATGGGCTGAACGTGGGAACGGCCTGCGAAGCTGATTTCCGGGGGCATCCGAAAATCAGAGCGCATAAAAACAGGGGCAACCCGTGCCCCCGTACGAAGACCATGAGAAAAGTCTTTGCTGCCAAAGCCTGCCTCCCGGCTGTCCAATGGCATGGGATTGTTTAACTAATACCTATCTATGAAAAACATCCGAAAAGAAAGCTATTTTTTCAGGGATTTCCTCAGGTCGTCGGCCTTGCGGATGGCTTCATCCATACTAAACAAAGCATCATAGAGCAGACCGCTACGCACCTTGTCCTTCTTGGTCATGTCGCCATCGGCAAGGGCATCAATGACGCGCTGCTGCTCCTCAAACGGATTACCACCCTTGCCGCTTCCGCTAAAGATACGGGGAAAGAGCAAGCGGATGGCAGAGAGACAGCCAAGCCAGTACCAGAACATCACCATCTGGCGCTCCTGGGAGAGACGAGAAAGGAGACGGGCATCCTCATCGACACGCTCGGCATCCCACTTACGGCTACGGTGCCAAAGACAAGCCAACAGCTTGGGCAGGACCGACGGGTCGGAGGAAAGCTCCACGGTAAAGGTGTGGGCATAGGCGAACTGATTGTAGGTGACGCGCTCCAACGCATCTCCAGGCGTCCGGAACGGATAGACCATGACACAGAGATGAGGATAGGGGTCGGAGGTGAATGTCGGACGCAGCACCTGCACGCCCTTCTTGCCTTCGACGTCCGCATAGAAATGGTCATAGACGGCCGTGAGCTGCGCCATCTGCTCCGTAGTGATGACACCGCGACGGTGACGCCATACGAAGCGGAAAGTATCGTCCTCAACCTTGCGCGTGATGCGCAGGCCAAGCAGGTTGAGGACGATATAGAGCTTGGCTGTCTCTACGGGCACCGGCTTCGAGGAGATGCGCGCCAGCAGCTCCAGCTGCGACGTGGTCAGCTCCGACCAGTCGGAGGGGAGCTGCGCTTTCTTATTACCTATAACAACGTCTCTCATTTAGCCGTAGATGTTAAACAGCCGCTTCCCAGGACCATTCCAATCGTCGGCACAGGAACCGTGCTCGACACCGAGTTCCTCGGCATTCTCCTCAATAAGGGCCTGAAGCGCGGCAAGCGCCTCCGATGCCATCGTAGCATACCAGTTGCCGGTGTCCTCCACGTCATCATAGAGCGGCCGGAGAACGGGCTTCCATTCGACGACACCAGGACGGCCTCGCTGCTGACGGGAGGACATCGTGGTATAGAGTTCGGCACAGCGGTAGGCAATATAGTCCCTGCAGCCGGAGGCCAGCGTGATGAGCAGCTCTGTGTCAGGATTGAAGAGCCTGTCGAATAGGGACGTCCCCACGATGGTCCGAAGCTTCGACTGCACGCCACGCATGATGGGCACCAGCTCGAAGAAGGAGATGTAGTTGCCATCGAGGCCGACGCTGAGCTCAAAGGTGTCTATGTCCTGGATGAGCAGCTTCTTCAGCTCCGTCAGACGGGGACATGAGGACGAGTCTATCCCGTTCGGGCCAAGGACGTAGCGGATGGCATCGGAGAGGGCAGCCAAACCGCGCAGCTGCATGTTCTGCTTGGCAGCGGCGATCTTTGCATCACTGGCCGGACTGCGCTTGCCCTGGTCGTTCTGGACGGTGATGCCGCTGTCGCCGATGCTGATGCTCATTTCATCCGCCGAGAGGCTGACAGCCAGCGGGCCTATGGCTCGCTTGACATAGCCCCAGAAAACAGCGTTGCTGTCTGGAATAGAGGCCAGACAAGTAGTGCTGAAGTAGCGCAGGAGATACATGTTCCAGGCACTGTCGATGTAGGGAAGCATCGATGCCCATGGAATACTGGCGTTAATCTTTATGACCGAGCGCAGCGCCTCTGCGTCGGCAAACAGGGTGGAACTGGTCATGAATCACGTGTGTCTTGATTGGTTTCAGGTTTTATGCCCTTCTGCTTGACAGCACCGCTGTTGGCATCGAGCACCGTAAGCTGAAGATTGGCGATGGAAAATTCAATGTCCTCTGGCCATTCATTCATAGCCTTGGCATAGTAGAGCGGTTGGACAACAAGCTGCTGGAGATACTTAGACAGGGCTTGCTGAATCATGAACAGCTCCCGGGCTTCCGTGCCGTTGATGCTCTTGCTCTTGCCGGGACTGTTGCCGAGGATGCTGCTGTGAACACCCATACCATAGCAGAGGACATTGCTGCTCTCCTCGCTGTCTTCGATGTAGTCGCCGCCCTTCTTGCGCTCGTCAATTTCCTCGATGATGATATCCTTCATCTCGCCGCCCTTCATCTGGTTATACTCAAAACGGCTGATCAGACTGGTGCCGGCATTCTCCTCACCGGCAAGGAAGGAGTCGAGGTCATTAAGGAACTTCTTGCGCACGGCCTTCTTCTTCTCATCCGTGTCGGCAGCGTTGTCCTTATACAGCCTCTCATAGAAGCTATCCTTGACATAGACGATGTGACGGGGCACCATCTCATTATGGATAAGTGCCTTCTTAAAGTTGATGATGCTGTTGCTGAAGTCATACCAGCCAGAATCGAAAATGCTCCACCAGTAGGGATGCGCATAATAGAAACGTCCCGAGGTGGGCAGGGAGAGCATCTGAATCAAACGACGCTCACCCGTTGCCTTCAGCAAGCCTTCACTGTTGGGTACCATGCCCATCCGGCTCTTCAGGTCGTAGAGGGGAAAATTACGGTCAAGGAGCGGCGTGGCAATAGTCTCCGTCATTGAGTGACGTGCCCAGTCGTCGCAATAGCCGTGGTACTGGATATGGCCCTTTTCGTCCATCTTGCTGACCAGACTGTAGCAGGCCTCACGAGAACGCAGCTGCACCAACCGATGACTCTCCTTGTCACGGTCGAAGATATATTCCACATAGGCGTCACTGAAGATGCGCAGGTCGTTGACGAGCTCCATGATAAAGCGGTTGATATCGTTCAATTCAAGGAAATCGAATATCTCTGGCTCTTCTTTGCGAAGCACTTCATCGACGTGTATCTTCCCGTCATCGCCACGGTAGCGACGCAACACCTGGACCCCCTCGCCATAGGCTATACTTGTCTTGAAGTCAAGGTTACTGCTGACGGTGACATTCTTACCTGCCTTACGGATAATGTCGAGCGGAATAAAATTGCCACCGCCACGCGGCATAAACTCAATCTGTCTGCCTTTCATGTTCTTCGGCACTACCGGATAGCCGTGTACTTCGAAGTCCGGCAACGTGTCGGTGGTGTCGAAGGAGAGGACAACGCTCGACGAACGGCCAAGCATCGTGTAGCCGCCGTGTTCCTGGATATAGGTTTTATGTCGTTTGTTTGCCATAGGATAGATGGGATTAGTGATAGACTTGCTTGTTGTTGAAGACTGTAATCAGACAGGTGCGCACCTTACGGGGATGAAGGAGATGGGGAGCCTGGATATTGACGGTGCCACCGCTACTGTGCCGCGATGTCATACGGCACCCCTTCCAGGTGATGAAAGCGCCGTCGCTGCGACTCCAGAAAGTGAGGGAAAATGATTTGGCCTTTTCCATCTCCTCCATCATGCGGCTGAACTTGATATAGGAGCTAACCATCGTGAAAGGCTCGTTTGATGATACGATAGACAAGAGTGAGCAGCAACAACTGTACCGCCGCCAGACAGATGACAAGAAGTAAATAGTTCAGCCATTGCAGCGTACGGCTTATCTCTTTCGGCTTCTCTGCAGCCGGCTTTTCTGCTGTCTCCTCGGAAACAACAGAAACAGAATCCTCGGCCGTGGCTATGACCGTCTTGATTCCTTTTTCTTCCATCTCCGATAAAAGGGTCTCGATGTTCTTCGACGTGGAACGGACATCCATGAGTCGTGTGGTCATGCGGTTACGAACGATGGATGACGGTACGACGTGGCTGCCTAAGGTGTCCCATGTAAGCACAAATGAATCAGTTTCTATCGTCACCTCTGCCACAGCGCTACTGGCGGTGTCGGTCGTCGTGACGATGGCGGCGCCTGTGATCTGCAGCGTGTCGGAGACGGCATGTGTCGTCGCCGTGTGGGCAACAGCCGTGGTGCTGGTGACAACACGCCTGCTTCGGCAGCCGGTAAGCAGCCAAAGGGTGATGACAACAGCCATCACCATCGCCAAGTATCGGCGAACGGTCATTGGTGTTTTTTTCGGTTCAGACATGTCATGTCGTAGCATTTGATTTTTTTCAGTGACTCAATCTCGCGCCCATAGTGCTCCAGCTCGGCACGGAATTCATTGATCTGCGCAGTCAGTTCATCCTTCTGGCGCTTTTTCTCCTCGCGCAGGTCGCGGATGGTTTCCTGATAGACATCCTGAATGCTCTGCATGGCGTCTGCCTTGGCTTTCGAGCGAATACTTGGCAATGTCAGCAACGTAACAAGCCCTCCACCGACCACAAAGGAGATGATAATGTTAATCAATTCCATAAGGCTTCTAATATGACAGTACAAAAATAGCACGCACAAGCAGCCGGAGAAAGGACAAAAATCTAAATCACCGGCCCAGAAAGACTACGCCTTCACCGCTGTAGTTCCCCTCCTGGTAATAGTAATTCATGCCATACCAGAGTGTGTCAAAGGCATCTGTGACGTGGGTCTTGTATTCGTCAGGATTATCCGGGGTGTCCTCCGTTCCTTCCGGTGTCTTATCCTTCTCAAAGCCGTTCTTGCCTTGCTTGATTCCAGTCTGTTCCATGGCAAGCTTCAGGAACTCGTTATTGATAGAGTTGATGCGAATGGCAAGATAGTTCGGGTCTCCCTTCAGGGAAAGGTCTATACCCTCATGTTTCCAGGCATGCTGCGGCGGCTGTCCGACGAACACCATGCACACGTTCCAGCCGTTTTCGGTGAAAACGCGCTCGATCAGGTCGGCATAGCTCTCACTGCTGCTGCCTGTCTCCCAGACGAAGGTCGTGTCATAATAGACGGTGCAGTCATGGCTGAGCTTCGGAGCATAGTAGTCGCAGATGGCTTGCACCAGTTCCTGTAGCTTCTGCGGCGTCTTGACATAGAAGCTACGCAACACCTTCATGGTATGCCCATCCTTCTGCGCCACCACCGCACTGTTGATGGCCGCATTACAGTCAAAGGCCAGGTGCAGCGGACGGTTGTAGTCTATATCGTCATCGCCCAGACAGTTGTTCGCTGTCGCGCGCAAGGACTTCCAGTTTCTTGGTAGCCGGTCAATGGTGCCGCTGTCTAAAGGAATATAGAAGTGGATATCATCGTCAAGCGCACTGTAGAACCCGTTGGGAACCTTGAACAGCCTTTCGTTCAGGAAGGCCGTTCGCCATATCAGCGGCGGAGAGTCGCGATACATCTGCCAGATATAATCCTCCCCGACGACCTCCAGATTGTCGAAGATATCATACTCCCCATAGAACACGGTGAACTCCCTGGTCTTGCCCTTCTGCTTGATGACAGGTGGCTGGAACTTACGGGCAAGGTCGAGGTCCTTACGCAGCAGACGAATGTTGCGCTCCCTATACTCATCGCTGAGACCCTCGGCACGCTCGATCATCTTCAGCTGACGATAGAGGTTCCGGATATAGTTAATGTGCCCAGAATCCATCTCTTCCTCCTTCTCCAGTATCCAACGGCCACGGGAGGAGGTCGGCATGTCGGTGGTATAGCAGACGCTGTGATGATGCGGACAGTCGCCGAAATACTGCTCATTGCCTCGGTTGGCCGGATTGACTTCGCTCTTTATCTTCTCATAGTCGAGGAACTTTGACTCAGGACCAATCACCCAATCCAACGACATACTGTTGGCCGACATCCCCTGATTGAATGAAAGAACAACCATGAAAGTACCGTTCCAGAAGTGGACTCCGTTCTTATAGGCATCCATCAGGATAGGGCGCTTCGGCTGAGCGAAGTTCATACTTGGCGGAGCCTTATGTCCCACGACATAGTGCACTCCTTCGACATAGCCCCACGTCTTCAGCGCATGACAGATGGCAGGAAGGGTGTTGTTCCAGGCCTTGGAATAGGTGGGGGATAGCAGGGCTCCCGTGCTGCCTGGCATCTCCCAGACGTTGCGGAGGATGAAACGGGCATCGACGCCCTCGCTCTTTCCAGTACCGCGCGAACACACCAGGTATTCGTCATGGGCACTGATGGCCATGGCCGCCCGCTGCATCTTGTTGAAGAACTTCTTCTGGACATCGGCGGCCCGCTTGCGGAACAGCAGCTCGTCAATCATCGGTAACCTCTTCAAAATGGGCATCTTCAGCCTTGCCGAGAAAGAGCTCGCGCAGGTGCTTCCTTCGGGCTTCAAGCTCATCCGTCGGAATGGCTTTCATGCCCTCGATAAGCGTAAGGTCATCGCTCGGCTCAAAGATGGGCGGCAGCATCTCACTCCAGTCCATAGCCTCGTCATCCTTGTCGCAGCGGGTGTACTTGCCCAGCTTGTCCAAGGCAGCTGCAGCACCCTTGGTGTCCTCCTTGCGCATGGCCATCGCATAAATCTCCTTGGCTCCTTCAATGATGAGATGGCGGTACCAGTTCTTGCCGGCAAGGTTAATGTTGCCCGTGATCTTGGTGATGGCCGCCACATCACGGTAGGCCTGGCTCTTGCCGACAGGCTCCACAAGACCGTTGCAGCCGTTCATCAGGAAGTCCACAATTTCCTTGTCAGGAATGAGCGGGTTGTCCATCTTACGGGTGATGCACAGCTCATACCGGCGCTTCAGCTGAAGCTCGGTAGCCGTCAGAACGCTGCACGCCTTGGCATCCTTGAACAGGAACTGCGTCACGTCTCGTCTCATAGGTATTCGTTCTCTTTCAGGTAGCTGTCAGCAAGAGGCTGTGCCGCCGGACTCCCCTTGATGGCGAAGGCTACAACCTTCTTGCGTAAGTCCAGCTTGGTCTGTAGACGACCTTTCCTGTAGGCCGTCACGACAGGCAGCTCAAATTCGTTCTTCAGCGCATAGATGAAGGACTCCGACTCCTCGGCCGTCATACCCACCAGCACGGCAACCTCACGGGCAGGCATCAGCGCCTTGGCCATGTCGGTGATGGAGGCAAGGATCTCATCGGCTTCATACTTCGACAGGCAGCGCATTGTCGAAGATGTGGTCGAAACAGTTTCGGAAATAGGCATAGTGTCGTCCATTGGTAAAATAGAAACCGCTCTCATAGCGGGATGCACGGTTCAAGTTCGCAGATCCGACAATCCCGAATGCATACGATTCGTTCTCGACAAGCAGCACCTTTGCGTGGTTGTGCTCGATCCGGATGTCGGAGGTGATGCTGGAGGCGAAGAGGAGAAGGTCTATCTTATGACGCTGGATGCCCTCATCGAGCACCATCTTCATCGAGCGGATGCCTTCCACTTCGGAGAAGGCGCGAAGACTCTCTTCGCTGATGTTATAGGACATGACGCGCACGTCCGCAGGGCCTATGGCATCCAACAGAGAGGGCAGCACATCATGTACTGCCCAGTCTCCTTTGTTCATGAAGGGTTCTATTACACCGGGCTCCAGAGCCAGCGGAAAGAACAAATCAAGCAGATGCTTCTTCATCGGCAATCTTCTTCTGCAGTTCTTCCAACTCCTGCTTGTAGCGGGCAAGACGTTTGCGAGCTTTCTCTGCAGCGGCAGCATTACCCTCGGAGGCGTACTTCTCCGCTGCTTTGCTGGAGGTTCGGATATTATCACGGAGGCGCTTAAGGCTTCGTGTCAACTCCATGCCCTTGACGACATCGCTTTCCTCCTTCTTTACAGGTGTCGTCTGTGTCTTGCCGTCCGCCCAGGCATCCAGCTCATCCCATAGCTTGCGACGCTCATCGTCGAGCTTGCACAGCTGATCTGCGAGCTTGCCAGCTGTTACGGGATCCGTGTTGGAGAGGTTCGCATGCAGTTTGGCCATCAAAGGAACAATCTCCTTGATGCGGTCATACTTCTGACGCAGTTCCTCGGGCAGCTCGGGATAAGTGACAACCTTAACACCATGCCCCGGACGCGAGAAACGAAGCTCTTCCACCTTGTCGTCGGGAACATGACGCGCAGGTTCCGGAACAGCCGATGGCAGGAACTCTCTTTCCATCTTCTCCTGAAAAAGAAGGGGATTGGCGCGGATAACCTGTGCCAGACGTCCCAACTTATCCAGAAGCATATTGAAATGCAAGCCTGAGGGGGCAGCTTCCGCATGAAGGAACGATCCATAACGGTCTTGCATCTCCTTGTCAGCAAGAACATCGAAAAGCACAAGACCCTCGGCGTAATCACGCCGAGGACCTTGTAACCATTTGTTTAGCTTTTCCCGTATATTCATGGCGGGCTACTTTTGAGAAATCAGGTGCCGGAAGGATAGCTGAGCGTTCCTTCGGCCTCGTTGACCTCGAACTGTGTCCCGAGGTAGACAACAGGCTGGTTCGACGGTGCCGAGAACTCGAACTTGGTACCGCGGAGGTCAGCACGTGCCTGACCTCCGGCCATACTCGGAGAGATATGGCAGGGCAGAGCAGGAGTACCGATCATCTGCTGCTTGCCGTCGGGATCGGCAATGATGACAATACAGGGACGGTTCTTGATGAAGGCAGCGAAGCCGGCGGCCTCTTCCATATTGCCAGGGAAGAAGAATTCACCCTTTTGTTCGAAGCTCTTACCGTCAATCTCTCCCACGCTGTCGGCATCATATTTGACCTTGGCTTCGGTAGAGTAAATAAAGATGGGTGCATACTTCGTATTCGTCTCACCTATATCCTTGAAGGTGAACTGGCCCGTTGCCACTACATAGTCGTCATAGTCGGAAGGTGCAGCAGGTAGTTGCGGGACGGCGGAAACATATTCCATGGGGATGACAGCCGCCCAGTTGCTGTAGCCGCCCATGTTGTTGCGGCCCTGCTGATAGAGCAGAGCACCGAATGCGGCCACAGAAAGGCCATCGCCAACGGGTGCCCCCGTGGCCTGAATGGCAGAGAACGCAAGGGCTACGGCAAGAAGCCCCACGAAGACGAGAAGAATTTTCTGAAATTTTTTCATGTTGTTTGTTTTTATGGAGGGCTGCCGAAGCAACCCTCCTTGTTTGACTTAGTTGGTCACAGACTTACTCGGTGACGGTGACTGCACAAGTGGCAGAGTGACCGTTGGCGGTGGCGATGATGTTGGCTGAGCCTGCAGCAACACCGACAACCTTGCCGGAACTGTTCACAGTGGCCACGGCTTCGTTGTCAGACGTCCAGGTGACAGCGCTGGTGGCATTGGCCGGAGCCAAAGTGGCTTCCAGTGTCTCATTGGCGTCCTTGGCGATGGTGGTCGTGGACTTATTCAGGGAGATTCCCGTGGCTGCCACCTGGGCAGGCGCAGTCGTATAGGATGCAGTCTTGGAGACATCCTCACCAGCCTTGACGGTGATGTTGATGTCGGCAGGTGCACTGTAGCCATCGACGTCGTTGAACTTGATGGTGTAAGTGCCGGGGGCAAGGCCGAGGATGTACTGGCCTGAGCTACGCTGCTGAGTGTAGCCGTCGAGGTGCCAGCGGGCACCGGCAGGACCTTCGATGGTGACCCTCACCGCACCGGTGGCAGTGTAGTCGCCGGCAAGATCCAGACAGGCATTCGTCTGGTCGTTGACACGGAACAGCTTCTCGTGCCAGTCGCGGAGACGCGTGCCATAGCTTGCCTGCAGCCAGAACTGGACGAGGTTCGGATCCTCGAACGGATTGCGCACCTGAACGAACTGGGCTGCAGCATCAGTGTTCCAGCCGAGGTCGAGGAGACCAGGCTTGATGAGCATGACGCGGTGGCCGACACCCAAAGCGACATGGGTGATGAACTCCAGACCGGGGCAGAGAGCATCCTCACGAATCTGGTTCTTGACCTCCTCCATGGTGGGCATCTGGAAGGCCTTGACCTTGTTGCGGTAGGCAGCACGTACGTTGACAAGCACGTTCTCAGGGACGTAGAGCAGAGGATCTCCGCCGATGCTGCTGCGCAGCATGTTGTGTGCGCCGCCGATGAAATCAACCAGGTTCTCATAGGCAGCGGTGTCGTTGCTGTCAACGGGAGCATCAAAGGCGCCGGTGGGGGCGTAGTTGCCACGGGCGGCCGTGAGCTTGCCAGCGCTGATGAGCGAGTCGATCTGGCTGTTGTAGCCGTAGAAACACGAGAGGGCATTGGTGCCTGCCGTGTTGCGCTCGGCATGGAAAAGGGCGAACATAACGTCCTCAGCATGGGTCTTAATCATCGTCTGGATGATCTTGTACTCCAGCGGGTGCTGCTTCGTCTTGTTGTCGAAGGGCTTACCACCAAGGAACTGCACGTCGACATCCTTGTAGTTGGTGATGTTCTCCTTCGCCTTGAAGACGGTTTCATAGACACTGAGGTCGGCACTCTCATAGTTGAGCATGTCTTCCTGATAGGTGATGGCTGCACCAGGCACATAGGGCATGGTGCCACCGCTCTTACGACGCTCCAGCGTGATGACATCCTTCATGTCAACCTTCTGGACATTGAGCCTCAGGGCGGCGATGACCTCCCGCAACGCATAAGCGGGAAGCTGGCGAAGTACCGGATCGTACTTTTCAGCGGCCTTGCGAAGGCCGTCAACGGTAACAATGTTGGGCATAGTTGTTGGAAACAGGAAAAAGGTTAGTCGAAGAGACCGAGCTTCTCGGCATTCTCAGTGATGCCCTGGAAGTCGTCGTGTGTGGAGGCGTATTCAAGCAACTTGTCGACGTCGTCGATGGCGCCATCAAGCTGCTCTTTGTCAGGATTGAGGTCGGGACTTTCGGTCGCCGACTTCTTCAGGTTCTTAACTTGCTCCTTGAGGGCTTGCTCGGAAGCCTTCAGCGTAGCAATCTCACTGTCCTTGGTAGACAGCTCGGTCGTGTGCTTCTCCTGGACGTTGGAAAGTTCCTTCGTCTTGGATGCCAGCTCGGCATTCTTCGACTCCAGTTCTCCGCGCAGGCGCGCCATCTCAGCATCCAGCGACAGCAGCTGATCATCGGTCAGCTCCGTCTCGGACGCTTTCTCCTTCGGCACGCCGAGGAAGGAAAGCACCGCAGAAAGGGTTTCTTTCAGTTTCATTGGCTGATTGGGATTGGGGGTTGATAATTCGGGTATAAGGTTCACGTCGTTCTTCAGGGAAAGGTTCAGCGTGGCATCCGAACGGCCATAGAGCCGGACGGCATTCGCATTGGCAGGGATATCCACAAAGGATGCTTCGATGAGCTCCGACTCCGTGACAGTCTCTCTGGTTTGACCGGGGACGAGTAACTTTTCATCCTTCGAGGTAGCAATGATCGTCATGCCGATGGAGGTGGCATTGATGGTACCCTCCTCTACCTTGGCACAGATGAGCTTCGAAAGGTCGTCGGTCAGGTCGAAGTAGGGAACGGCCGTAACACGGTCCTCCTCCACCTCAATGTCCTCCCAGTGACCGATGGGCTTACTCTCGCCCCAGTACTGGCAGCCCTCGTCGCGGAAGTGCATCCACAACATAACAGGATTCTTCTTGAAACGATCCAGGCGAATGCCTGATGTCAGCACACGAAAACCGTAGCTGTTCAGCGTGTCGTCCGTCAAGACGAAGCGTTTATCGAGTTTCTTACCCATTGTGCATTCTTTTTTGCACAAAGGTAACGCGCGAACGTTCGCGCGAAAAGGACAATGAAGGCTATTTAAGACCCTGATAAGGTTCTTCCGAAACAAGCGAAAGACGGAATACATGACCGTCGGAGGCACCTGTCCCTGGTACGCGGACAAGCGATCCGTGCATCGGCCACTCCATCGTACCATATAATATAACGTCACCGTTCGAGTAGAAGATCCTGAGCAGGCAACCCTTCGTGGCTGCTTCGGTAACTATGCTCTTCACCGCTGCTGCCAGCTCGCACAGATATAACACGGCTTCCGTCTTGAGCAGCTGTCCTGCGTCACTCTCCTCCACTTCAGGGGTAACCGTCGAGCGAAGCATTGCAAGCTCCAGCGGCTGCCATGCTTTGCCCGTGGCAAGCACGGCCGATGATACGTAGCCGCCACTGATGGTTAACGATGCCACATCTGCAACGCTGATGATTTGCGCGGCAAGCACGCCGCCAAGTCTGTTTTCTGATTCCATAGGCTGTGATTAAGGATAAAAAGGACAAATCGCCAAAATTAATACACGTCAGTTTTTATTTATTTTAACAAAAAGAGTAAGCAATTAAACTATTTTAAGTTTTTCTTTCCTTCGGGGCGTGGAAACGTCGCCGCCAGCGCTGGTAGTTCTTCAGGATGGCATCCTCGTTGGACAGCGTCAGACCATGCACGCTGATGAACGACGATGCCGCACCGATGATGGTGTCACCATGGACGTGAATGCGCCGCTCCATGTAGCGGTGGCACTCTTCCCAGTAAGCCGCATAGACCACACTCGCAATCCTGTCTTTGGCATAGGGAGCGAGATAGTTGATACGATAGGGCCTGCGCTTGCCCGAGTAAGGGGAGGGATTCGGAAGCATGAGCTCCACGTTACCCTCTTCTTCCGCACCTTTCGGACGAGTGCGGAGACTGGCAAGGACCAGGTAGTAGAGGTGGCTGCTCGGCGGCAGCTTCACCAGACCTGGCTCGGTTGCAGGGTACCGCTTCTGAAGGTACTCCGCAAGGTAGGGTTTTAGGGTAAGTTTCACTGTTTGCATAGGCGCATAATCCGCACAAAGTTACTGATTATCTTGCAAAAAAGCAAGAGAAAACAAAGATTTTTTTTATAAAAAAAACACCTTTTTTCCATCCTCTGAAACCTACCCTTTCAAAAAGTGGGAGCAAAAAGTGTACTTTTTTGTATTTTGTACGATAACGGGACGTGATACTCTGATTATTAGGTCGTTTAATGCCGTACTAAAATAGTACGAAATCCGCACTGTCCGTACTATTTCATGAAATCGTGCAATTCGTGCGGAATCGTGCAAAATAGTACGAAAAAAGTACGGGGTTTTCTCGCTGATACCATGATAGTTATTTCCGAGCCGTACGAAAGTACATTTTTTTTGGTTTTTAGGGGTAGGGTATTTTTGAAAAGAGAAAAATTTTAAAAAAAGAATAAGAGCGCCTGCGATTTTTCGCTGACGCCCTTGAGGGATAGGATGTTGTTTCGTGCCGTGGGATGCTTCCCCCGCGCCCCCCTCACCGGCTCACCATGCGACCGTACGGTTGTCCAAATGGTTTTTGGATTAAAAAGGGGTTGCAAGGGGAGGCGGATGGCGCTTCTAAAGAACAGGGGGCGGCAGCTCGAAAAAGGTATCTTTTGAATAGTCCCAGGAAAGGTTCTTCCGGATAGCGAAGTACTGCAGGCGGGCGATGTCCTCGTCCACCTTGCCGGATTCGAGATGGATGAATCCGTCGGAACCGGCGCTGAAGTTGATATGTGCGCCGTGGCCGGACGGCTTCACCTCTTCGAGCTTCCAGCGGAGAGTGTAGATGAATGTGTGGAGCGTGGCGTCGTCCATGCAGGACTGATGGGCGGCACGCATCAGGTCAACAACGGGCTGGTAGAACTTGGGCCGGCCGCTCTTCTCGTAGAAATAGTGGAAGACGATCATGAAACACCTCCTTCCTGATCATCATCGTCATCATCCCCGTCGGTCAGGGGACTGTCTTGTATATCGACGACGGGCTGGCCATTCTGGTAGAACCGGCGCTTGCCGATGGAATGGAAGAGGACACGGGTGCGGTTCAGGCAGTCCAGGAACTCGATGGTAGAGGGGGCGTCCATGCCGACGAATCCCTCGTCGGTGCCGGCGGCTGCAATGACAAGGGTGAGCAGGCGGTCCTGCCATTGGCCGAACCAGCTGCCGAGGTTCTTCACCTCGCTGAGCTCCTCGATCAACGCCTCGTCGGCAACAACGCCGTAGCGGCCGATGGTGACCTTAACCTGGGAACCGGCACTGGCCTTGATGCTGCTCACATTCTTCGGAGTGTTCTGCGTTGTCATAGCGCACCTCCTTCCTTCAGACGCTGACCGATGAGCTGAAGCGCCTCCTCGAAAAGGTGGAGGTCTTCAGCAGGGACGTGGGTGATACCCTCTGTGTGAAACTCATCTTCCTCATAGTAGAGGTCGATAGTGCGTGACTGCCTCCCGTCACTGTATTCCTTGAGCGTGATGGCAAAGCTGACCTTGGATTTGGGCTCGCTCATAGCGCACCTCCTTCCTTCAGTTCCCGCTCGATGGCGAGGATGGCAGCCTTCAACGGCTGCAGGCAGGATAGGGGGAGGTTCTCGAGCTTCTGGACATCGACGACGGCGTCTTCGACTATCAGGTCGAATGTGACTGACGTGGATGTGTGCGACTGGCCGGCGATGCTATACCTGTGCCAGCTGACTACGTAATCGACCTCGGGCGAAGGCAGTTCGTCGCATTCGATGGAAGAGACACGTCTCATAGCGCACCTCCTATTCTCTCGGCAAGACCGAGGATGATGAGCAGCAGGGCGACGCCGGCATAGCAAGCCAGCACCTGGAGACGGGTGAACGCTTCGCCCGCCACACGGCTGTGCAGCGGGGCAGTGGCCCTGAGCCACGCCAGCAGACGATGAGCCGTCGCCTTGAAAGATTGTTTGACACTGGCCACCGTGTCGGTGACGTTTCTTCTCTCTTCTACCGGAACTAAGGTGAATCCGGTAACCACCTTCAATGACTGTTGCATTGCTTGATTTGTTAGAGCAAGGCAGACAAAAAGAACGGCTGCCGATCCGTTGCTCTAACAAACCAAGACGGTGCCCTACGGCATCAGAAATTTGTTCGGATGGCAGCCGCCTCTGTTTCGTACAACACCATTTTCGTGACGTTACGAAAATGATCGAGGGCATAAAGAAAGCCCATTTCGTGATGGGCGTCTCTGCGACGCCGGAGGGACGGTGGCTGACCGTCTGGGTTTATTAGAGCGCTGCAAAGGTAAGGCATATTTATTAACTAACCAAGGAAATCAGCGGAAATTTGAGGGGAATTTCCCTAAATATGCTGCACAACATAAAAAGGCCCCCGGCGCTGTGGGCGTCGGAGGCTCCTCCCATAGTCTTTGAATTGATTGTTATTGGTTCTCTACCTCAACTTCGTTTATCTCCAAGCCATGCACGAAGTCCCAATCAGTGTAGTCAAAGCACTTCCCATTGTCATATAAAGGAGAAATACAGCTATACCCGTCTGTGTCGTTTTTCACGACAGATGCTCTTAAATCAGACAAAGCCTCTAACGCTCGTTCAAGCGTCGTGTATGCCTTTCCTTCAATATGGCTTTTCACCATTTCTCCGCTTCTATCGGAAAAGGTATCAATAATCACATAAAAAGTTCCCATGGTCGAAGTTTGCTATAGTTTGGAACAATGTCAACCCTGCATCTGAGCAACAGCCTCTTGAAGTTCCTCTTTGTGAGCGTCACGAAACTCAAACATGTGAACCATCAGTTCACAAAACTCGACGCGAGTGAGAAACGTAACCGACTGCTGATTGTCAGTCACGAACCCTACCGCGATACGATCACGGCTCAGCTTTACGATAGATGATGTTGTTTTCATGTTGTTTATTGGATAAAATCCTTTCCATTCAGTCCTCCTTGAATGTATCTAAACTTCTAATGTAGTCAGCTGCAGCCAGTATCGTGACAGGGTTCAACATGCCATCAAACATCAATGTCTGACCTTCGCGTGCATAAACGTCGGAAGAAAAAAAGCGTTCTTCGAGTTCTTGCATTTGCTCCTCTGTCAGTATGGTACGAGCATACTTGTTTTGTTCTTCTCCTGTCATAACTTTTATTTTTGGGCAAAGATACGGTTTATTTACTTCCTGACAATAGAGGATGCGAGAAAAACGGCGCATTTTTAACATTTCCAACCGTCAACGGGAATAAAAGAGGTGCCCTGCAGTACACAAAAATGATACTGCAGGGCGGGGAAGGTGGGCGAGGTCCTCTAACTCTCACGGCCTCAGACACGGTAGGAGCGGCCTCAAAGCTGAACGCAGTGCGAAGGTAGCTGCTTCGCGAGAAAGCGGAAAGGACATTTTACCACCTTTTTGACTAAAAAAGCCCCGCAGTACAAAAAAATGATACTGCAGGGCAAGCCCGTGCTGTTGCGGGATGTCACCGGTTTAAGGCCTTCACGCGGGGATTCCGCTCCGTTGGCACTGGTATAGAGAGAGGGATTACGTGTTGCCTCGGGAAACGATGTCCCGGACTCTCGGCCCATTGACTTTCTCCATCTCCGAGAAATACGGGGCAAATACTCCGTTCAGGTTTCCGTCGTGAATGCAGACGAACATTGTGCCAAGGATGACGTGCGACGTGAACTTCTTACCAAGCTCTTTACACAGCAGAAGGATGCAGTAGCGGAAATAGCCCTCGTCAAGGTCAGGACTACTTTGCCGGTGGAACAACCGATAGTCCTCCATGAGCTCACCCAACGACCAGACCCTGCCCAGATGGCCATCCATGGAAACCCATTCCTTCAGCCATGCCCGAACACGGTCCATCAGCCCCCAGCCTCCTCTGATCCCTTTCATACGCTTGTTCCTCGGGAGGGTTGGACTTTTCCTGGAACGCATGCCCTATTCTCCCAGATATCCTCCTTACGCCCGTCAGAATAGATGCGGTAGAGGGATTCCCAGCGATAGAGGCTCTCGTTGTAACACTGGACGGTGATGCCAATCTCGGGATGGCCAAACTTCTCGGCCGTTCGCTTGGCATGCTGCAACGCCGTTGTCTCGGCTTCGGTCATGGTCATCTCAGCGGGCTTGGTGTCGAGAGCTCCGCCGTAGATGAAGATAAAAAGATGTTTCAGTTCCATAGGTCAGGAGTTTTGAAGGTCAGACTCGTACCACACTTCACAAAGGAAGCGGTACTTCTCAGGCAGGTAGCTGGTGCCGACGACAACGGCTATTCCGGCCACTGCCAGCTGATAGAGGCGGGCCACAAGCTCGGTGCTGTGGCGGAAGTCGAGGAAGTCGGCCAGCACGAAGTAGGGGTCGGTGGCAAGCACGCCCTCATCCACGACGGGGACGATAATCTTGCGGGCATCGCTCCTGGTGCGGGCAAAACCGAGACGTACGGCCAGCGCTGCCGTCAATATGCGCCGCCGTGCAGGGTCAGCGCAGAACACGACTTGAATCTTGCGGGGTTTCATAGGGGCTTATTTTCGATAATGGCTCGGCAAGCGGATTTCCAGCTGAGTTCGTTCGAGGCATTGGTGCAGCCTATCCATTGGCGGGCAGGGTTGAACACATTGTACTGTGGCCAGAGGTCGGTAAAGTCGGCTACAACGACGTGGTCCTTGTAGCGATAGACTATCTGATGAAAAAGGTCGATGGTATATGTCATAACTATACGGCGAGGGTTTTGCGGATTCCGGAATAGTCGGGAAGCATGGTATAGAGGACGAACTTGTCGGTCTTCTTGTCCCTTCTGCTGGATCTTGCATGACGTGACAGAAATGCCCGCCAGCAGAACCATTTGACGATAAGGTTGTACTGCCGAGGGAGCGAGGTGCATTCGGTGACGTACAACGTGCTGCCGACGGGAAGCGCCTCGAGGCGGGCATTGAGCATGCCGGTGAACTCCATGAAGCGGACCCTGTCGTACTTTACGAACAGTTCGAAGTCGCCCGGTTTGTCAAGCTGCCAACGTCTGAAGTCAGGTTGTGACATGAGAACGACTTTTGCGGTAGACCATGTTACAAGGCAGAGCTCCTTCTCCATGTATCTCCAGGAGAAGGCGGAGCGCACGGGTGCTGCACTTCATCCGGATACGTCCGTCCGAACGATTGACTTGCTGCCCGTGAGAGGCCATCATATTGTACAGCATGGAGGCGTCGGGCTCAGCGAAGTCCGAAAGTTCTACTTCATAGAGCAAAGGCTCGGAGGGGAGCGGGGAGGGGCTAACGGACGGCATGGGGACAGGGCTTAAAGTTAAGACCAAGCTGGATGCGGATAGCGGGCTTCTTGTAGGGTTTCTTTTTCATGATTCATAATTGCAGTTAATAGTATAGGACTAAAATGCTTCATCCGAGCTGGGCAGGCCGTCGGGTACATAGTCGAACGATGGCGGCTGGCCATCCTTTGTTCCGACCATGAAATATTCAACACCGCCCTTTTTGTAGTCGGTGACGGGACGGCCGTCACGGTCAAACTGGTAGGGCTTGCCCGTGGCGGGGTCGTACATGTTGGGATTGAACACCCAGCCGTAGAACTCGCAGGCTTTCCTGAAGCGTTTCTTGAAAAGCGTCGGCGATGTGTTCATCTCTGTCTTCTTGCGGCACTGTTCCTGGAGCTCGCTGCGTGGCAGCAGCACATTGAAACGGCCCGGGTCACTGAAGTACTCTGAGAACCACTGCAGGAAGCCTTCAGTAATCTCCTGACGGAGGCGACGATGCTCAGCCCTGTCGCCAGGTGCCTGCACGACGCCATAGGTGAGATATAGCTGGACGCACTGGGCAACGAGGTTCCATGTCAGCGACCACTGCAGGAACTCCCATTCCGTGAAGAACTGACAGCCGAAATCATCGACAGGCTTATGCGTCTCGTTGTAGTAGTCGGAGAACAGGATTATCCACTGGCGGTCACGGAACGACGAACCGCTGCCAGCCACGGCATGGTTGGTGGGGATGTAGATCTTCGGCGAACGCTCGAAAGGCATGGTGATACGCTCACCGCCTTTATGGTTCACCATCCAGTCGCCCGTGATGAGCGGGAAGAGCATCTCGAAGTCGAAGTTCTGCTTCACGTCATCGATGAACACCAGGCGCGTCTTCTCGGTGATGGCATCCCAGATGAACTGGTCGTCGAGCAGCTTGTCCTTTTTGCCGCCGATGTAGGCGGTGTCCTTCACGCGGCGCATCAGCTCACCCACAAGGCTCTTGCCGCTTCGTCCGTTACTCTCTCCTACCTCACTCTGCTTGCCGTCCATGGCAATAACCGCACGGGTGACACCGGCATCCTTGACATCCATGGCCATATAGCCGATGGTACAGAGCTTCGACAGAAGGTGCTGCGCCATCTCGGCCTTCTCATTGGCATCAGTCTGGCCGTTCTCGTCCTTGCGCCAAGAGAAGTTGGACGTGTTCTCGAGAAACCGCAGGAAATTGCACATCTCACCCACAGGGGTGATGGAATAGGTGTAGTGTCCGCTCTCGTCCAAATCAAAGTCCACGAGCGACGTGTAGCGCACCACGTCGATATCCCGACGTGAGTCAGCCCACACGTCATGGGTAAGCATGTTGTATTTCATCTCCTCGATGCCGCTGCGCGTGACACGCCAGAATACATCGCGGAAGTAGAAGTACTGGCAGTCGCGCGACGGCTGGAGAAAGTTCGGCTTCAGCTCCTTCAGCATACTCAGCTTGTCCGGGCCGAGATACTGGACACTTCCCTTCAGCAGCATCTCCAGTACCATCTTGCCGCAGTTGTCCTCAGCGAAGTTCACCAGGTAGTCGCGAACGTCGTAGGATTCGACAAAACTGACGAAGTGTTTCTCGACGAAGGCAAACCTGTAGGCGCTCTCGCTGATACGGTAACGACCAAAGCCATGACGCTGGAGGAAGTTCCTCGCATTGACATAACTGTACTGGCACTCGATACGCTCGTTGCCGTTGCGGTCGCACTTCGTGACCTCCTCCCAGAACTTCTCATCGTCATCGAACGCCTCCGCGAGAACAGCCTTACCGCCGTCGATGCGGTAGCGGTGGCCACGGAAGGTGAATTCAGGAAGAACCGACAACTCCTGAAGGTGCATCTCCGCGAACGACTGTACATTGTCAAGACCCCACAGCCGCATGAGTTGGGCGTCCTTCATGGTGGAGACCTTGTCGACGTGGACGTAAGTCCCTGTCATCACCTTCTGCGTCATAAGGTGATTGATGTCTTCAAGCAGGTCTTCCTCATGCCCCTTCAGCGTGTGAGCGAGGAGGTCGTCAATACCTTTGTCTCCGTTGTGGCTGATGGTGTGACCGACGTAGATCTCCACGTTCAGGTCGTAGGCCTCAAGTCCACGCATATAGTCCTTGAAGTTCTTGGCCGCATGGAAGAAGTTGTTGGGGCGCTTCTCTGCAGCTACGCTGACGCGAAGCCCCTTGCTCAGGTCGTTCCAGTCGGAGTCGAAGAGGAACACCACTTCCTGCACCTTGCACTTGCGTATGAAGTCAACGACGTCCTGAGGGAGGGCGCCATTGAAGCCAAGGTTCTGAATGCCGGAAATGCCAAAGGAGAGAATGCCGTGCTTGCAAGCTTTCTCGGCTTTCTTCTCTCCTTCCTGGATAAACAGACGGCTCACCTCCTCGCCGTTCTGATAGGCGGTGCGCAGACGCTGGGGAATATAGACAGGCGTGCCCGCGCCGTAGGGCGACTTGTACTTGAAGCTGTTTCCCTCCTTGTCCTTGTGCGCCTCGGGGTATTGCCAGCGGACACGGTAGTACTCGGCCATCACGCCGGTACCGCGACGCTTATAGTCCTTGCGCTCATAGGTGACGGGCTTGCCCTCGAGGTCGTAGTATTCAATGATGGCATCGTCGCCTTCCACAATCTCACCCTTGTCATTGACAGTGCCGGCGCGAAAGGTGCGAGCCGTGGGCTTCGTTGCTCCGTTGCCAAGGTCCACGGTGGCGGTGACATCCTTAAAGGTCAGACCACTCTCCTTCAGCATCCGCTCGCAGAAGGACTTCTTGCCCGCTTCGCCCATCGGTTTGGCTGGAGCCTGCTCCACTTCGCCGAGGTCGATACCATATTTTACAGCTGTAGCTCGAAGGCCTTCCTCGTAAGCGTTGCCAGTGACGCGCTCAATAAGCGTGAAGACGTCATCCCCCTTGAATCCGCACGACTCACACCGCCACAGCTGACGTCCTTCAGGTCTTACAGTCAGCTGTGCACTTCTGCAGACAGGGCAGCTGCCTACGTAGGCGCCGTGCTTCTTCGTCAGACTAATGTAATCGCCAAGCAACTCAAGGGGATGCGACGTGGCCGCCTCGCGAATCTTCTCTATAACGCCATTCTCAATCATAGCGCACTACGCGAATTATTGTTTTTCAGATAGGGTTCTAAAATAATCATACCAATCGGGTCACTCGAATGGTTCTCGAATCGCGAATTGTTTTGGTGCAATAGTAGCGACCGAGCTTCGTGCCCAGGATGGACGCTGTTGATTTTACCACGTCCATTCGTTCGATGGGGTATTCTGCTGATGCACCTATTCCCAGACCCTCCAAGACGGGCCGAATTGGCTGTTGACCATTGTTTTTTGCCATGATAATTTTGTAATGTAAAATAAACTTATTAACTTTCGGGTGCAAATGTAACTATTTTCTTTACAAACTGCCAAGCAAAAAAAAGATTTTAACATTTCGAAGAAAGTTTTTCCCTTACAAAAAGGAATATGTTTAACCATACTTAAGTTTAATTTTACATTATGAAATTCGAGAGAGTAAACATGGGGGAAATAATCCTCCAAAAGATGAAAGAAAAGGGACTGAAAAAGAGTCAATTTGCAAGGTTGCTTGGAAAAAACAGGCAAGACCTTGACCGTGCCGTATTCAATAAAAGAAGCTTAGACACAGAGTTCCTATGCGAGATTTCAGAGAAACTTGATTGTAACTTTTTTGACTACATAAATTGTAGCGAAAATGATGACAATTTGAAAGTCATTGCTAAACTCACCTTAGAAATAGAAGGCGAGAACAAAGGCAGAGAGATGAGATTTGAATTCAAAAAGCCATAGAAAAAAAATGAGAAAACAGAAGAAGGGTTTTAACACAGCGGAGGAGGCCTATGAAGAAATAATTAGGAGTTTGAGTGCTTTAAAGTACCTCAAACAAAGAAAGGCAAAAGATTTAGATGATGAATATGACAAAGAAATAAGATCATGCATCGACGCATTAATAAAACCTTATAGTTTTTTGGTGGAGAGAATCAAGGCCAAGAAAAGATGGGATATATATATAAGAAAAAGAATCGAAAAAGAAAATAAGGAGTGGGAAGGAATGCCTTCAATGGAAAATCTATAAGAAAAAGTAGCCCGAGACGTAGCCCGGAGAAAAACGAAACCTTCTTTCTGAAGAGACGCAACAATGCACAGAACAATCATATATGAATATTTGGACGGCACGATTACTAAACGTGTGTTCACCTTTGCTACTCACCTCAACGAATCAGGTTAAAGGAAAGCCTTTAACCTTTTTTCATGAACAACACAGCCCATGGAGAGAGACCGAATCATTGTGCGAGGCGCACGGGAGAACAACCTGAAGGATGTCTCGCTGGAGATTCCGAAACAACAGATAACCGTCTTCACCGGCGTCAGCGGCTCGGGCAAGAGTTCGCTGGTGCTCGACACCATTGCCGCCAAGTCGCGCCGTGAGCTGAACGACACCTTTCCCACCTTCGTCCAGCAGTACCTTCCCAAGTACGGCCGTCCCCATGTGGATGCCATTGAGAACCTGCCCATTGCCATCGTCATCGACCAAAAGAAGCCTGCGCAGAACTCCCGTTCCACCGTGGGCACCTATACCGACATCGCCGCCCTGCTGCGCCTGCTCTTCTCGCGTGTCGGACAGCCCTTTGTGGGCTATGCCGAGTCGTTCAGCTTCAACCACCCCGAGGGCAGCTGCCCCCGTTGCTCGGGCTTGGGCGAGATTCGCGAACTCGACATCCACAAGCTGGTGGACTTCGACAAGAGCCTCAATGACGAGGACACCATCCACTACATTGCCTTCGGCAAGGGCGGCTGGCGCTGGATACGTTATGCCCACAGCGGCCTCTTCGACCTCGACAAAAAGATTCGCGACTATAGCCCCGAGGAACTCGATCTCTTCCTTAACAGCCCTCAGATACGGCTGAAAAATCCTCCGTCCAACTGGCCCAAGACGGCGAAATACGAGGGGCTCATCCCGCGCATGTACCGTAGTATCATCAATAGCGAAGAGGGACTGCTGCATGCCGCCGTCCTCAACCCCATGCTGCGTATGGGCGTCTGCCCCGACTGTGGCGGCACACGTCTCAGCCCGCGCGTTCTATCTTGTAAGATTGACGGGAAGAACATCGCCGAGGTCAGCGCCCTCTCCATCACCAAGCTCAATGCCTGGGTGCGCTCCCTCACGTCGCCCCTTGCCGTTGACCTTCAGGCGGCTATTGGTGCGCGGCTGACGGCGCTGGAGGAGATTGGCCTTGGCTACCTCAGTCTTGACCGCGCCGTGGGCACCCTCTCCGGCGGCGAAGCCCAGCGCTGCAAGATTGCCAAGTACATCAATTCCTCCCTCTCCGACGTCCTCTACATCCTCGACGAGCCCAGCACGGGCCTCCACAACCACGACATCGAGCTGATGAAACACTCCGTGCGCCGCCTGCGCGATGCCGGCAACACCGTCCTCCTCGTCGAGCACCACCGCGAGATGATTCGCATTGCCGACCATGTGGTGGACATGGGGCCCGGCCCGGGTGCCGACGGCGGACAAATCATCTTCGAGGGCACCTACGACGCGCTGCTCCACAGCCATACCGCCACGGGTGAAGCGCTGGGCATGCGCGGCGCCTTCAAGGAGAGCCCCCGTCAGGCCATGCAGCACTTCCCCCTTCAGCATGCCACGCTCCACAACCTCAAGGACATCTCCGTGCCGCTGCCGCTGGGCGTGTTCGGTGTTATTGCCGGTGTGGCAGGCTCGGGCAAGAGCTCGCTCATGGAGTGTTTCCGTCGCGACTATCCCACGCCCTCCGACATTGTGTATATCAGCCAGAAGAACATCGGCGTCAGCCTCCGCTCCACCCCCGCCACCTACCTTGACGTCGCCTCCGACATCCGCAAGCGCTTTGCCAAGACCCACCACATGAAGGAGCTCTACTTCACCTTCAACGGCAAGGGAGCCTGCCCCGTCTGCGGTGGCAAGGGCGTCGTCATCTCGGAGATGGCGTTCATGGACAACATAGAGACGGTTTGCGACGCTTGCGGAGGGCTGCGCTATTCGAAGGAGGCGCTGGAATACACGATAAGCGGACCGTCCTCCGAGCTGTCCCGTGAGAGCGAGACGTTGAACATCGCCCAGGTTTTCGACCTCTCCGTGCGTCGCGCCAGCGAGTTCTTCCACGGTACGGCGATTGAGGAGAAGCTGCGCCCCTTGATGGACGTCGGCCTCGGCTACCTCCACCTCAACCAGGCCCTCTCGACGCTCTCCGGCGGTGAACTCCAACGCCTCAAGCTGGCTTCACACCTCGGCGAAAAGGGCAAGATTTTCATCATCGACGAGCCCACCGACGGCCTGCACCTCAAGGACGTCCATCACCTCGTGGCACTTTTCGAACGGATGGTGGATGAGGGCAACACCCTCTACGTCATCGAGCACAACACCGACGTCATCCGTGCTGCCGACTACGTCATCGAGCTTGGCCCGGGCGCAGGTGAGAATGGCGGCGAACTCCTCTTTGCCGGTACGCCCCATGCCCTCGCTGCCTGCCCAGCCTCCGTTACCGCCCGTTACTTGTAATTATACTTCAAAACGAGACGGACAGTCGAAGACCGGCTGAGAGTGTCGGTGTATGCGAAGCCCCTAAAGAAATCGGTTTGCTGTTTAGCGCGAGGTCGGGTGAGAGCCTGACCGTACAAGCTTCCACCCTCGTGTGGGCTGCATCGAAGTTGCGCGTGTTTGCTGTGTTGATGGCATCGACGGTTGACCAAATAGTATTGACGAGAAGGGCTAGCCCGGAGGCGTAGGCGGCTGTCCCCCATAGTGTTTCCCCTCCTCTCGTCGAAGCATTCATGCTACAGTCAATAGAGGCCTTCGTGGCGAGGAGCGACGCTGCGCCCAGCATAAGGTGCCGCACGCCCCGTTCCGCATCGCCGTTGTAAATCTGCCCTGCGCCTGGGATGAGGGCCGAAAACGTTCCGGCAAGGATGGGCGACTTGCGCTTGTAGCCTTCGGGAAAGACCAGCGGCCCGTCTCGGTTGATTCTGTGAGCCGACGCGGATGCATCGAGCGCGTCTGCAAGGATAGCCCACGTGCAGATGTACATGCAGTACCCTGCGGCTATTAGTCTCAAGGCGAAGTCGCCGTCGTCCTGTGCCTTCTCGGCCGACGCTATCAGCACGCCTCCTGCTGCAAACGACCCGAACGTAACGCCCATGTATTCCCAGGCCTTTGCCCTCTCTCCGTTGTAGAAATGGCCGACCCCAGGGAAGACGACGGAGAAAATCCCCGCTAGAGCGGGCGAATGATAGTCGTCGTCGGGCAAGGCCGATGCTGTGCTGTCAGCCGGTAGTGTTGTCAAAGCAGTTTCGCTAGCCTTCGCTGTGTCCGGAAGCAGAGAAAGCAGAAGGAGGGAGATGATAAGTAACCGCTTCATAATAACTGTCTTTTACGTAAATGATGATAAATAGATGAATACTCACATCCTTTAAACGGACGGATACTGAAAATACTGCACGGAAAAAACGCGTTTTTTTTCGCATCTTTTTGATTTTTATCCCATAAAATCTTCCTATCTTTGCAAGGTCAACGGAAAAGTTGCATCGGACGCGTCCGATGCATCCATCGCAGGCGTCCGTTGAACATATCGCAGGCGTCCGTTGCGCTCATCGGACGTGTCCGATGCTGAAAAATCAAAGCAAATGATAAACCAATAAATAACAAAGCCAATGAAAACAAAAGCCCCCCAAACGCCCCCTATTGAGAATCCGAAGCGGATTGTAAAATTCCAGGTCAAGAACCGTCACGACCTCCACCACGGAGGCACAGGCTACAACGTCGTCCTTGTCTCGCCTGGCAAGGCAACCCTCGATTCTCTTGCCACCGACATCGCTCACGCCACCACCATCAAACGTGCTGACATCGCAGGAGCCGTCAGCGCCCTCACTCTTTACATGGGCAAGGCTCTCGCGCAGGGCTACGAGGTGGAACTGAAGGGTCTCGGACGCTTCCGCCTCGTGCTCACTACCAAGAACCCCATCAGCGACCCCGCTCATGTCCGTTCGTCCGACATCCTCGTTAAGCGTATCAGTTTCGAACCCGATTTCGAGCTTACCGCGTATTTCAACGACATCACCTTCCATCGTGACAAGGATAAGCCCTTCACCCCTTCTGCCGATACCAACGAGCAGGAGCAGCAGCTCAGCGACTACTTCTGCGGACACGATTCGATTGATAGCAAGACCCTTGCCTCACTTCTGCATTGTGGCCTCACCACCGCTCGCGCACGTTTGAAAGTCCTTGTCGCCCAAGGCCGTCTTGTTGCCATTCCCCACACCCGCACCTGGTATCAGCCCACTCCCGGCAACTTCGGCCACTAAACGGTTTGTTCGATTTTTCCCGAAAAAGTTTCCACTGATTTTCTTGAAAAACAAATTATATTTTCCATCTTTGCAATGGAAATCTGAAACTAAAAGCAAGCAAAATAAAGACAGACAAATAAATTGCTGCGGCTGCTGATGCGCAAGAGAATGCCTATGTTATATAGCATATTTATATAGGAACTCGTTCTGCACCACTATCTCTGCGTAGTACTGCGCTACGATGTCAAGCTGGGTGCCTACCATTCCATGACGGGATTGAATCTGTCCTGCCTTTTGCGACAGCCAACCCAACAGTAAAATTTTGCGTATATAGTATGAAGCAAGGAAAGCCGGCTCGGGGGAGCCGGCTTTCCTTGTCATGGGGTGGTGGGCGGTTTTTTGCCTCTCATGCGGACGGGGCGGATGCTGTGTCCGCTGCTGCGGCTCCAGTTGTAGAGCATGTAGGCTCCGTCGGTATAGAAGATGAATCCCTGCGCCTTTCGTGGGTCGTCTTGCTGAAGTGTTGAGGACCAGTAGTCGCCGTAGGTGTCGATGCCGTAATGCGTGGCACCGTCTTTGTCGCCTGCGGCAGGGAGGAAGATGAAGTTCCCGTTCGGGCCTGTGACTCTATATCCCTTCACGGATGCCGTCCCGTCCCATCCCTGCAGCCACATCCAGGAACAGGAGTCCTTCAGTTCGGCCCACTGGCTGACAGACGGCATGCGCCATTTGCCGTGCCAGCGACGGCGGGCAACGTCGTTTCTGATGCTTAACGTCGTGCGGGCTGTCAGGAAGGTATAGTTCTCGGGGGTGTAGGTCTCCTTGGGCTTTGTCTCGCCCCAGGCGTAATAGTCGCCGAAGTCCTCGGACTTCTCAGCGCCAAGGTTGCAGGTTGCCCAGAGGGTTCCACTGGGCAAACCTAAATCAACATACTCATGTACTTTGCAAGATACCAGAGCGGTACTTACGAAAAGCAACATCAGGGCTTTGTTCCTCACAGCGTGTTCTGCTTCAGCTTCTCCACATACTGGTCGATGCGCTGAAGCTCGCGGGGGATGTCGATGCGCTGGGGGCACTCGTCCACGCAGGTGCGGCAGCCGATGCAATGGTCAGCCTGACGCAGGGCGGGCACCGCTTTGTCGTACTCATCGAGGAACGAGCGGCGCAACTTGGCGTATTGCGGGTTTTCGCGGTCAGTAGGCAGGGACATCTGGGTGACTCGCCTATTATAGTAGGTGAGGATGGAGGGGATATCGATGCCGTAGGGGCAGGGCATGCAGTATTTGCAGTCGTTGCAGGGGATGAGCGGGTACTTCTGGATAAGCTCGGCAGTCTCATAGAGGAAGTGACACTCCTCGTCGGTGAGCGGTACGAGGGGACTGTATGTCGAGATATTATCTTGAAGGTGCTCCATGTAGGTCATGCCGCTGAGGGCTGTGAGCACACCTTCGGGAGTGCCGGCAAAACGGAATGCCCACGAAGCCACGCTACGCTCGGGTTCGCGTTCCTTCAGACGGGCCACGATGTTATCGGGTACCTTGGAGAGACGGCCTCCCAGCAGCGGTTCCATGATGACAACGGGGATGCCACGCTCGTGGAGGTCGTTGTAGAGCTTTTCGGCAGGGGGATTGGAGAGCTTCCAGTCAGAATAGTTCATCTGAATCTGCACGAAGTCCCAGTGGTACTTTTCGTGGAGCTCTACGAAGCTGTCCCACGAGTTGGGGTCGCCGTGGAACGAGAAACCGAGGTTACGAATCTTTCCTATCTTACGTTCTTCCTGCAGGAAGTCCATCATGCCGTTATCGACATATCGGCTGTTGAAAGCAGGGACGCCGCCACCGCCGATGGAGTGGAGGAGGTAGTAGTCAATGACATCAACCTGAAGTTCGCGGAAGGATTTTTCGTACATAGCCAGGCCCCCTTCGCGGGAGTTGTCGCCGAAGTTGGAGAGCTTGGTTGCCACAAAATATTTGTCGCGAGGATGGCGTTTTAGGGCGATGCCCGTGGCAGCCTCGCATTGTCCCTGCAGATAGACGGGTGAGCAGTCGAAGTAGTTAACGCCGTGTTCAATGGCATAATCGACAAGGGTGTTGACAGCCTCCTGGTCGATGACGTCGCGTCCGTTTTCGTCTTTTTTCATGGGCCAGCGCATACAGCCGTAACCTAAGATGGATACTTTGTCGCCCGTTTTGGGGTTGATGCGGTAAGTCATGCCGCCTTCTCTTGCCTGTTGACTCGTTGACTTGTTGACTTGTTGACTTTTATTGTTGCACCCTACCAATGTTGTTGCAGCCACAGCACCGGCAGACCGTTTGATGAATTCTCTTCTATCCATAATACGTTTTTTAGATTGTTTTATGTACTTGATGTCCTTCGACGTAGATGGCGCTGAAGGGACGGCTGGGGCAGAGACTCTCACAGGCTCCGCAGCCAATGCAGCGTTCTTCATCGACAACGGGGATTTGCAGACGGATGTCGCGTCCACGGCGATCCTTAAACTTCGAGAAGCCTTCGGTGTTTACCATCTGTATGGCTCCCGTCGGACAATGGCGGGCACAATTGCCACAGATAACACTATCGGTAAGGACAACACAGTTGTCACGTACCCAAACGGCATGGCCGATTTGCGTGGAGGATTTTTCCTCGACGGTGATAGGATGAATAGCTCCTACAGGACAGACATCGGAGCAGGTGGTACATTCGGGACGACAATACCCCTGTTCGTAGGACGACTCGGGCTGCATGAAGTGCTTCAGGTCTGTGGAGGGACGGAGCACGTTGTTCGGGCAGTTATCCACACAAAGCTGGCAGGCTGTGCAATGGCTGTACATATTGCGGGCACTTTGTGAACCCGGGGGAGTGATGCGTGTCTGACGTTCGGGGACTTTCTTATCGATGATCTCAGCCAAACCGCCGTCCATCTTCATCTCCTGTGCCTTGACAGCAGCGGTTCCGACGGCAATCAGACTTCCGGCCAGGAAGGCACGGCGTCCAGCATCGGAGGCTTCCCCTTTGCCCTCCTGAAGAATAGGAGACTTTCCTTTAGGAGAAACTGCCAGCCGATATTTCATGGCACCGAAGTTGCATTCGCTGAGGCAATCCATACAGGTGACGCAACGGCTGTAATCAATCTTTTTGTCCCCCTTGATGTCGATGCAAGAGCTCTTGCAGTTACGCTCGCATTTGCGGCAGTTCGTACACTTCTCCGAGTCGATAACAGGCTTGAGGAGCGAGAAACGAGAGAGGAGTCCGAGCAGGGTGCCCACGGGGCAAATGCTATTGCACCACCAGCGTCCAAGGAAGAAGGCTAATAAGATGATAAGGATAAGACTGACACCCCCAACTATTTTCACAGCTGCCGAAGTGGGATGGCTGAAGAGCGAAACCATGCGTCCGAACATGCTGTATGGTTCAATCAGTCCCGCAATAACCGAAAAGCCAGCCACAAGAGCCGCGATGAACAGGACCAACACCGCATAGCGAAGCCAGTTATTAGCTTTCTTATACTTAAAACGGTTTTTCTTGAAGCCGTGTGCACCGATAGCGACATCTTGAAGAATGCCTAACGGGCAGATGACAGAGCAATAGACCCTTCCGAACAAGACCGTTAACAACAGGACGACAATAAAGGCTCCGGCATTAAGTGCCAGTATGGCCGGGATGAATTGCAGGCGTGCTACCCAACCTAACGACTTGGGAGCCCAGTCGAAGGCACCGCATAGCAGCACGACGATGGCGGCGAAGAAGAGCAGGGCTACGATTCTCCGTATCCACCAGAGAGGATGTTTCTTTTGTTTTGTCTTTGGCATAGTTGTTATTTTGCTTCGGTGATATATTCAAAAGCTTCCTTGCATTTGGCGGTAATGGCAGGCCAATCCTCGGCTGCGATGACTTCTTTGGGGAAGAGCTTGCTGCCCATTCCCACACAATAGACACCTGCCTTGAACCATGCTGTGAGGTTTTCCTTCGTGGGCTCAACGCCTCCCGTCACCATCAGTTTTGACCAGGGCATCGGAGCCATCAGTCCCTTGACAAACTTTGGCCCGAGCACGTCGCCCGGGAATACCTTACAGAGGTCGCAGCCTAGTTCCTGCGCCGCACCTACCTCACTGACGGTACCGCAGCCAGGGGTGTAGGGGACAAGCCTTCTGTTGCAGGCGCGCGCCACTTCAGGGTTGAACAGCGGCCCTACGACGAAACAGGCACCCAACTGGATATAGAGTGCAGCTGTAGCAGCATCGACGACCGAGCCCACACCAAGTGCCAGTTCGGGGCATTCCTTAGCAGCATATTTCACTACCTCGGCAAACACCTCGTGGGCAAAATCGCCGCGGTTGGTAAACTCAAAGGCACGGACGCCGCCCTCGTAGCACGCTTTTACTACCTGTTTGGCTACAGCAGCATCTTTATTGTAAAACACGGGTACCATTCCCGTTCGTCCCATTTTCTCCAGTACGGACTGTTTGTCAAATCTTGCCATATATCCAATAATCCTTTTTTATCGTTGTACTCTGCCGTTTGCAGCACCACCAGCAAGGGCTTCTACCTCCTCGGCGCTGACCATGTTGAAGTCGCCTGGTATGGTGTGCTTCAACGCGCTAGCTGCAACGGCGAACTCAAGTGCTTCACCCTGTGTCGGTTTGGTGAGGAGTCCGTGAATTACGCCGCCAGAAAAGCTATCTCCTCCACCCACACGGTCGATAATGGGGTCGATGTCGTAACGTTTACTTTCGTAGAATTCCTCGCCGTTGTAAATCATCGCTTTCCAACCGTTGTGCGTGGCACTAAAACTCTCGCGCAGGGTGCTGATAACGTACTTGAAACCAAACTCCTTCGCCATAGCCTTAAAGATACCCTTGTAGCCCTCGGCATCGGTGTTGCCACCCTCTACATCAGCATCGGGTTTAAAGCCAAGGCAGAGCTCTGCGTCTTCTTCATTGCCGATGCAGACATCTACGTATTCCATTAGGGGACGCATAATGCTTTGTGCTTTCTCCTTCGTCCACAGTTTCTTGCGGAAGTTGAGGTCCACACTCACCGTGACACCATGACGCCGTGCAGCCTCGCAGGCAAGTCGTGTCAGGAGAGCAGCTTTGTCGCTGATTGCAGGGGTGATGCCACTCCAGTGAAACCACTCTGCACCTTCCATGATGGCATCGAAGTCGAAATCTTCAGGGTTTGCTTCGCTAATAGCACTATGCGCACGGTCGTAAATTACCTTTGAGGGACGCATTGATGCACCTGTTTCACAATAATAGATACCTACACGGTCACCTCCTCGGGCGATATAGTCTGTACGGACTCCGTAGCGACGCAATGCGTTCACTACGCTTTGTCCTATTTCGTGTTTGGGGAGCTTGCTGACGAAGTATGCGTCGTGACCATAATTAGCCAGGCTGACGGCCACATTGGCTTCGCCTCCGCCAAAGATAACATCAAACTTCTCAACCTGCACAAAACGATATTGTCCGGCAGGTGATAACCGTAGCATAATTTCACCCAAAGTTACAATCTTTGCCATATAAAGTAGATTTTTTATTGTCTATTTAACATTCATATTTCTTCTTTTCCGGTGCAAAGGTAAGACGTTCCCTAAAGAAAAGCAAGCAAATAGGGAAAAAGTGTTGATTTTTATTATCGAACCATTGTGAGGTCGGAAACAATGAGGCAATGGTCGCTAAGCGTGGGTTCATTGAAAACACGGACGCGGGATGGAACGAAACCTTTGACGATGATGTTGTCAAGAGCCGAACGAGGCTTGTCGCCAGCGGGAAAAGTGGGAAGGTCGCCCACGTTGCCGTGATTGGCCATGCGGAAACCTGCTTGGAGAAATGCATCGTATTCCTTCGGGTCGCTCACATTCCAGTCGGCGCAGAGGATGACATAAGGATAGGATTCAAAAGCCTCGATGAGTTCCTTGATTTGGACAGCACGATATTCTGCGCCGTGCTCGCCCTGATTCCAGTCGAGATGGGTGGAAACGATTTTCACTTTTTCTCCACCGATTAGGATGTCCGTTGAAATGTAATAACGGGGCTGTGTGGCCTGAGAAAAACGGACGGTTTCGGCTAAGCCTGTAGTGAATCCGTTTGAGAAGATGGCATTACCGTTGTAATCCCACTTGGGGCCGATGATAGCACCCTCGTAGCCTGCAAACACTTCCTCGCGGGCGGAGAGGAGCATCTTGCCGTCAGCATCGCGGACAAACTCGGGACTATACTCTACCACAGCCATAATGTCGGCCCCAATGCTGTCAATAAAGCGGCGATAGGAGAGAGCCTTTTCGGAGGCTTCCTCTGGTTTGATACGACTATCGGGAGCTTTGCCCAATGCAAAGTGTCCGATATTCCACGAAGCAACGGTAATCTTTGTAAAAGGCTCAACTGCCTGCATGGCGACAGATGTCGCCAGCAGGACAGCGAATAAAAGGTTTCTTTTCGTCATTTCTTAATGTTCGGTTCCTCAAGGCCGAGGTGGCGTTTCTTGTCGAGAGCCTTCAGGTAAAGGGCAATGAGGAAAGCAGCCACACCGAAGCATGCGAAGATGATGAGGGGAACGGTGTAGTTGTAAGGAATGAAATCGGCACCTGCTTCCTTGGCTGCAATGACGGCGGGATTGTTGGCGTTGCTGCTGGCTAACACGCTGCCGATGAGGGCGGGCACAAGGCAGAGGCCAATATTCTGTACCCAGAAGATAAGGCAGTAAGCTGAGCCGAGCACCTTTTCATCGATGATCTTCGGCACAGAAGGCCAAAGGGCTGCGGGCACGAGCGAGAAGCTGATGCCAAGCACAACAATGGTGGCGTAGGCAATAAGCTTGCTATGCGTAGCAGGCAGCACAAAGGCAAACACCAGATGGCAGACAATAAGCAGCACGGCACCCCAAATAAGCATCGTCGCACCCTTTCCCTTATGGTCAAGGAAGGAGCCGAGGAATGGGGTGATAGCAGCTGCACCAATGGGGAACCAGCGGAAAATGTTTGCAGCAGCCTCGGGCGTGATGCCGTTGAGGTTACATTGCAGCATGTTAGCGCCGTAACGCTGGAAGGGGAAGATGGCGCTGTAATAGAGCACACAAAGCAAGGCAACTACCCAGAAGTTGAGCGAACCGAAGATTTTGCCAAGGTCTTTTACCTTGAATTCGTCTTCGGGGTCTTTTTCCTGCGTCTTTTCGCCGGAAGCAATCAGCTGGTTATCCAACTTCTTGTCCATAAAGGTGAAAACAATGAAGTTGATGAGGCCGATGAGGAGTAGTACGGTGCAGAAGCCGACGGGTTTGGAAACAGAACCGAGCTTGGTGGCGATAATGGGACTGATGGAGAAGATCGCAAAGACACCGACACGGGCAATAGCCATCTCGATGCCCATTGCTAGCGCCATTTCTTTTCCTTTGAACCACTTGGCAATGGCTTTGCTAACGGTTGTTCCTGCCATTTCGCAGCCACAGCCGAAAATCATAAAGCCCAGAGCGGCTAACTTGGCACTTCCGGGCATAGCGGTCCACCAACTGTTAAGCCATGTTTCAATGCCACTACCGGCAAACCAGTCGCTGACGGCATAGAACTTGATGGCGGCACCAATGAACATCATCGAGGCGGAGAGCACACCTGTGAAACGGATGCCCATCTTGTCGAGGATGATGCCTGCAAGGATGAGGAAACCGCAGACGTTGAGAATGTATTCGGCACTTGCATAAGTGCCAAAGACACTGGGCGTCCAGCCCTTTTCAGATTCAACAAGCGCCTGAAGGGGCGACATAACATCAACGAACATATAGCCAAAGAACATCATCAAGGCTATAAGGATGAGGGCTGTCCAGCGTGCCCACGCTTTGTCGTTCAACTTTTGCTGAACATTGCTAATGATTTCTGACATCGTTTTTTTGTATTAATGATTCGTTTTTTATCCTATTTATTTAGATGTTCGGTTCTTCAATGCCGTAGTGATTGCGTCGGTCGTCCTTACGGATGAGGGTTGCGATGAATACGGAAACAAGGGCAAGGCAAGCGAAGATACACATAGGAAGCGTGTAGTTGTAAGTGGGGGCCCCGTTCGACGAGGTACCAGTAACGCACCAACGGTCAAGCACAATGCCGATGAGCAAGGGTACATAGCTGAGACCGATGTTCTGAATCCAGAAAATGACGCTATAGCCCGTACCGAGCCGACGATGGGGAATGACTTTAGGAATGATGGGCCAGAAGACAGCAGGCACCATGGAATAAGCTATTCCTAACACAACCATAAGGATGATGGCGAATCCCTGCGTGGGGAAGATAGGCAGGGCAAAGCAAAGCAGGGAAGCCACCAGGACTAGGCAGCCAATAATAAGGAAACGTGTGCCGTGTCCCTTTTTGTCGTAGAGCCAGCCGAACACAGGCGTCAGGCACAAGCTGCACAGATGAAGCAACGAGGGAACAAAGTTGACAAAAGCGGAGTCCTCAGTAAATCCATACTTGTTCAGCATCAGACTGGTGGAGAACTTGTTGAAGGGCTTGACGGAGGAGTAGAAAATCAAGCAGAACAGGGCGATGAGCCAGAAGCTACGTGAAGTGAGGATAGCCTTCAAGTCGGAAAGCTTGAATCCATCGTCATCCTGTTGACTTGTTGACCTGTTGACTCGTTGACTTGTTGACTTGTTGACCTGTTGACCTGTTGACCCGCCCGCTTGTTGACTCTTAAATTGCGTGTCGAGCTTCTTGTCCATCACATTGAAGACAAGATAGGCGAGAAGGGCAATGCAAAGCAAAACACATGAAAGCAGCAAGGGCGATGACATCTGCCAGCGCTTGGCAATCATCGGGCTAAAGAACATAGCAGCGAAGGAGCCCACGCGGCACAAGGCCACCTGCGTGCCCATAGCTAAGGCCATTTCGTGGCCTTTGAACCATTTTGCAATAACCTTGCTGACGGTGATGCCACACATCTCGTAGCCCATCGCGAAGACGGCAAAGCCGATGCAGGCGACGACGACCTGCCGATGATGTCCCAGAAAAACGATGTGGCCAGGGTCGGCAGCGGGGCTGGGGACGTACTGCACGGCAATGTACTTCACGAATGCCCCGATAACCATGAGCGCACAGGCGATAGTGCCTGTAAAGCGAGGCCCCATCTTATCAAGGATGATGCCTCCGAAGATAAGCATCAAACAGAAGACGTTCAGCCAACTGTACGATGAATTAAAGAAACCATAGTCACCTGCTGTCCAGCCATACTGCCCTTGCAGGGCTGTCATCAGCGGAGCCATCGCGTCGTTGAGGAAGTAGCCAAACAGCATCGTCAAGGAGACGATGAGCAGTACTGCCCAACGCGAGGCTTTGTTATCGGAAAGAAGCTTCTCCATTTAGTCTTTCAGCCATTTATCCAGCCACTCGAAGTAGGTGCGTTGCCAGAGGACGCCATTCTGGGGCTTGAGTACCCAGTGGTTCTCGTCGGGATAGAGAAGCAGTTCTGCTGGCACGCCTCGCAGGATGGCAGCATTAAAGGCACTCATAGCCTGACTGGCCAGGATGCGGTAGTCGCGCTCGCTGTGGATGCAGAGGATGGGGGTGTCCCACTTCTCGATGAACAGATGAGGCGAGTTGGCATAGCTGTGGGTTGTCTTGGCGTTCTTCTCCCAGTACGGGCCGCCGAGGTCCCAGTCGGTAAACCAGAGTTCCTCGGTTTCGAGGTATTGCATCTCGAGGTTGAAGATTCCGTCGTGGGCGATGAATGCCTTGAAACGACCGTCGTGATGGCCTGCCAGCCAATAGACGCTGAATCCGCCAAAGCTTGCACCGACGCATCCCAAACGGTTCTCGTCAATATAAGGTTCTTTGCTGACGACGTCGATAGCGGTGAGGAGGTCCTTCATGCATTGCCCGCCATAGTCACCACTAATCTGCTCGTTCCATTCATTACCGAAGCCTGGCAGTCCACGACGGTTAGGCGCAACGATGATGTAGTCGTTGGCTGCCATGATGGACATGTTCCAGCGGTAGCTCCAAAACTGGCTGACGGGGCTCTGCGGGCCTCCTTCGCAGAAGAGGAGGGCAGGGTATTTCTTGTTGGGGTCGAATTTGGGTGGGTAGATAACCCAGACGAGCATGTCCTTGCCATCTGTTGTCTTTACCCAGCGCTCCTCGCAAGCTCCTCGGTCTATCTGGTCGTAGATGTGTTTGTTTTCTGTCGTGAGCTGGGTAATCTGCTTCGGATTGTTGACGGCGAAGGAGTAGATTTCGTCACCCTCGAGGAAGGAGTGGCGCTTGCAGACAATCTTGTCGCCCATCGGGCAGAAGCTGCCGAAATCATATTGCCCCTCTGTGAGGCGGATGACGGTGCCGTCCATGGCGAGATGGTAGATATGGGTTTCGCCATGCCAAACGCCGCTGAAGTAGAACCCGTTGCCCTCAGGAGTCCAACAGAATTCGTCCACGTTACTTTCGAAAGCCTTGCTGAGGAAAACCTTGGCGCCTGTGGCGATGTCCATGACAAAGAGGCGATTCTGGTCGCTCTCGTAGCCATCATGCTCCATGCTGAGCCAGGCAATCTTCGTGCCGTCGGGACTGAATGCGGGGTTGGTGTCGTAGCCCATATTCTTGTTTGAGCCACATTCCTTGCAGATGTTCTTTACCGTGCCGTTCTCTGTATTAAAAAGGTATATGTCGCTATCGGTACTACGGGCGTACTCCATGCCTGTCTTCTTGCGGCAGGTGTAGGCAATCGTCTTGCCGTCGGGGCTCCAGGCAAACTGCTCCATTCCACCGAAGGGACGGAGGGGGCTCTCAAAGAGCGTGCCCTCAAGCAAGTCTTTCGGTTCGCCCACATTCTTTCCGTCGAAGTCGGCGAGGAAGGGGTGGGGGATTTCATCTGTCCACTCGTCCCAATGCTTGTACATCAGGTCGGTAATGATGCGTCCTGTGGTCTTGGGCAGGTCCGGATATTTGTCCACAACGCGTGGCCCGTTCTGAACCGTCATCACCAGCAGCACGCGGCTCTCGTCGGGCGAGAAGAGGTAGCCCTCCAGGTCCTTTTCGGTATGGCTGAGCTGGCGTCGTCCTGTGCCGTCGGGGTTCATTTCCCAAAGCTGGTTTGAACCTCCTTCGCTGCTGAGGAAACGCAGCTTCTTGCCGTCCTTTTTCCAGCAGACGTCACCCTCAGAGGCAGCTGACGTAGTGAGCAAGGTCTGCCCCGTACCATCGGCGTTCATCATATATATAACGCGATGGCTCTTGTTGAGCGGCACACTATAGTAGCTGACAACATAGGCTACCCGCTTGCCGTCGGGGGAGGGGGCCATACTGCCTATACGTCCCATAGCCCACAGGGCCTCGGGCGTCAGACGGCGTCCTTCGATAGTGATTTCGTTCTTGCCGATAAACGGGGCATCTTCTTTCGTTTCTTTGCTGCCCGTACAGCCTGCGGCAGTCAGTAATGTGACGATAGCCATGATGTTACAGAGAGTTGCAGATTTCATGTTCTTTTTTAAATTATGATGTTTTGTCGGCAAAGTTAGGGAAAAAAAACGTATCTCCCAAATACTTCAGTGAAAAAAGCGCTTTTCGCGCGTCTTTTCGGTTGAGGGAAAACGCCTTGCCGACTACATTGTGTTTCCATTCCACTGGGCTGGTTTCATAACGTAGTGGAATAATTTCTCAGCCCACTGGGTTAATTTCTCAGCCCACTGGGTTATTTCCGTAGCCCATTGGGCTAATTCTTCAGCCCACTGGGTTATTTCCGTAGTTTGATAAAACCAGAATTCAGACGTGCATTTCATTCTTTTTTCCTTTTTTCTGCTGAAATATTTTTTTCTGCCGAAAGAATCTTTTATCTTTGCAACGTTAATTCCTAATTAGCGTTTTTACTGAAACCGATTGCACAAAAACAACAATAGTAATGAGCAAGTTGTTCAACCGTCTCTCCCAATACTTCTCGAAGTATCTTGATTCGAGAATCATTTTTGCTTTGGACTTTATCCTGTCGTTTATGTCTTCGCTGGCCATTCTGGTCTTGCTTACAGGCATAACGCGTCGGGGTAGTATTACTACAGCGTTTGCCATCTGGTGGATGACATCGTCGATAGTTGCCACTTTGATAGTAATGCTGACGTTCAAGAACTACAAGACTGTTATCCGTCATACAAAACTGCGCGATTTGGTGGGCTTTATGATGGAGTCGTTTGTGAAAATGATTCTCATGCTGGTCATCATGTGGATTGGCTTTAAGATAAACTCTGTTGTCATAGTGGCTCTGTTCATTGATTTCCTGCTTACTATGGTCGTCTTTGTCAGCATACGTCTGGTGATGGTTGTCGTGTATGACCATGTAAAAGACCGTGTGAAGGAGCAGGGAAACGTGAATCGAGTGCTTGTCTTTGGCACCAGTGAAAAGTCGGTGGCAGCAATCACGCGTTTTCAGAATTCCTATCAATATCATATTGTCGGTTTTCTCGTAAAAGGAAAGGAGCCTCATCTGAAAGTAAACGAGTTGCCCGTTTATTCCTATCTTGATTTTACGGAGCTTAAGGAACTTCTGGGCAACCTGAATATACGCTGTATCCTATTCCCTACGGAAACTGCTGTGCGCGAGGAATCAGATGGCTTAGTGGCATTTTGTAGCAGAAATAACCTCAAAGCGCTCATTATTCCTTCTGTCGATGAGGTGGTTGATGGAAAGTTGATGAACACTAAAATCCGCGAGGTGAAGATTGAAGACCTTCTTGGGCGACAGGAAATCAAGCTTGAGATGGACGCCATTATTGCGAATTTCAAGGGTAAGACGGTTATGGTGACGGGTGCTGCCGGCAGCATCGGCTCAGAGCTGTGTCGTCAGTTGGCTGGCTTTGGCGTAAAGCAGCTTATCCTGTTCGACAATGGGGAGACGCCCATGCACAACATTCGTCTGGAGCTGGAGGAGCGTTACCCTGACCTGAAGTTCGTACCTGTGATTGGTGACGTGCGTCAGATTCAGCGCCTTGACTATGCCTTCCGTACCTGGCATCCTCAGGTGGTGTTCCATGCTGCTGCCTATAAACACGTGCCCCTGATGGAGGAAAATCCCTGTGAGGCAGTACTGGTGAATGTCTTTGGCTCGCGCAACGTGGCAGATAAATGTATTGAGTATGGTACGGAAATGATGGTGATGATCAGTACCGACAAGGCTGTGAATCCAACCAACATTATGGGCTGTACCAAGCGTTTGGCGGAGATTTATGTGCAGTCACTCGGTTTGGCTATCGCTAATGGCAGTTACAAACCGGCTTTGAAAGAAGGTGTAACGGAGTGCAAGACAAAGTTCGTTACCACCCGTTTTGGTAATGTGCTTGGCTCCAATGGCTCGGTCATCCCTCGCTTCCGTCATCAGATAGAGTATGGTGGTCCTGTTACCGTCACAGACCCGCGCATCACGCGCTTCTTCATGACTATCCCTGAGGCTTGCCGTCTGGTAATGGAGGCCGCGACGATGAGTTCTGGTAACCAGATTTTCGTCTTTGATATGGGTGAGTCTGTAAAGATTGATACTCTGGCACGCCGCATGATTTCCTTGGCAGGATTGGAAGTAGATTGTGATATTAAGATTGAGTATTCCGGCCTTCGTCCAGGTGAAAAACTCTATGAGGAGGTTCTATCTAATAAGGAGAATACCGAGCCTACCTCACACGATCGTATCCGTATTGCCAAAGTGCGCGAGTATGACTACAATCATGCCTTAGAGGTCGTCAATCAACTGGAGGAACTCTCCCGTTCTGTCCGTATTCCTGAGATGGTCAAGTTGATGAAAGAGACTGTACCTGAATTTATCAGTATGAATAGTGAGTTCTCGAAATACGACAAACCTGCTGAGGATAAGGAATCTTTGAACCCCTAAACCCCCAAATATCTGCACAGTGGAAGATATCGTAAAACTCATTGAAAAGAGTGTTAAAAAGAACTGGACGCTGGATGCCTTGACGGACTATAGGGGGACTACGCACCAGTTCAAGGACGTGGCGCGAAAGATCGAAAAACTCCATATCCTCTTTGAGACTGTTGGCATTGAGAAAGGTGATAAGATTGCCATCTGTGGCCGTAATTCCTCTCATTGGGCGGTGGCTTTCTTAGCCACAATGACTTATGGGGCTGTGGCTGTGCCTATCCTCCATGAGTTTAAGCCCGATAATGTCCATAATATCATTAACCACTCCGACTCTCGCCTGCTGTTTGTGGGTGAGTCAAATTGGGAGGGGATGGACGAAAACAGCATTCCGGGCGTCCTCGGGGTTCTTTTGATAAATGATTTCAGTGTGCTGGTGTCTCGTACAGAGAAGCTTACCTATGCCCGTGAGCATCTTAATGAGCTTTTCGGGCGCAAGTTCCCTAGTCGTTTCGAGCCCAAGGACATTCATTATGAGTCGCCTGACCCTGAGTCGCTGGCTCTCATCAACTACACTTCTGGTTCAACAGGCCATTCAAAAGGGGTGATGATTCCCTACCGTGCCCTTTCGTCAAATATCGAGTTTGCCTATGGTGTTGTCCTGCTCAACCCAGGCGATAAGATTGTCTCGATGCTTCCGATGGCTCACACCTACGGTATGACATTCGAGTTCCTCTACGAGTTCACCGTTGGGGTACACATCTATCTGCTCACGCGCATCCCTAGCCCAAAGATAGTCTTTCAGGCATTCAGCGAGGTAAAGCCCAACATCATTGTGGCTGTGCCGCTTATCATTGAGAAGATAATTAAGAAAAACATCCTGCCACGCATGGCCACGTTCCCAATTAACGTGCTCAGTCGTATTCCTCTTGTCAATGATGCTGTTCGTAACAGTGTGCGTGACCAGATGGTGCGCTCCTTCGGGGGCAATTTCTACGAAATAATCATCGGTGGGGCTGCCTTCAATCCTGAGGTTGACAAGTTCCTTCACACCATCCGTTTCCCATATACTGTGGGCTATGGTGCCACAGAGTGCGCGCCCATCATTTGCTATGAGGACTGGAAGTCTACCAAGGTGGGCAGCTGTGGTAAGGCCGTCATCAACATGGAGGTCCGCATCAACTCATCTGACCCTCAGCATGAGGCTGGCGAGATTCTCTGCCGCGGTAAAAACGTTATGCTGGGCTATTATAAAAACGAAGAGCTCACGCGTCAGACCATTGATGCTGATGGTTGGCTCCACACAGGTGACTTAGGCATACTGGACAGTGAGGGGCGCATCTACATCAAGGGGCGCAGCAAAAACATGATTCTCGGGGCTTCTGGACAAAACATTTATCCTGAGGAGATTGAGGACCAGCTGAACAGCTATCCCTTTGTGGCAGAGTCGCTTGTCGTTGACAGGGCTGGTGCGCTTGTGGCTCTTGTCTATCCGGATACTGACCGTGTGGCAGCTGAGGGAAAAACAGCTGATGACGTCATGGAGGTAATGGAGAGCAACCGGGTCAATATCAACAAGACGCTCCCTGTCTATTCGCAGATTTCCCGTTTTGTCATTCAGGAGGAGGAGTTCGAGAAGACGCCCAAAAAGAGCATCAAAAGGTTCCTCTATCAGTAAAAGTCAACCTTTATTTATGCTTATGCGTACCAATTAGTACGCTCTCTCGCCGAAAATGGCACTGCCGATGCGTACCATTGTGGCCCCCTCGCGGATAGCAAGAGGGTAGTCAGCCGTCATGCCCTCAGAGAGGGTGTTGAACGAGGGATCGTCGGCAAAGAATTTGTGCTTCACTTGGTCGAAGAGTGTGCGGACAGTGCGGAATTCGCTGCGGATAAGTGTTTCATCATCAGTGTTTGTAGCCATTGCCATAAGACCAGTGATGTGTACCCCTGTTAGATTGCGCCATGGCTCTATGGTTAGCAGTTGGATGAGCTCATCGGGACGGAGGCCATACTTTGTTTCCTCGCGCGCCACATGGAGCTGGAGCAGGCAGTTGATGACTCGCTGATGGCGCAGGGCGTGCTTGTTGATTTCACTGAGGGCATGGAAGGAGTCGACACTTTGGATGGTGTGGACAAATGGGGCCATGAACTTTATTTTGTTTGTCTGCACATGGCCAGTGAAGTGCCATTCGATGTCGCTCGGCAAAGACTCAGCTTTGGCCGACATCTCCATGACGTGGTTTTCACCAAAAAGACGTTGCCCAGCAGCGTACGCCTCACGGATCATCTCCTGTGGGTGATACTTGGATATGGCAACGAGCTGCACCCCCTCAGGCAGTGTGGCTCGTATTTCCTGCAAACGCTCAGCAACATTCATTATTATAAAAATATTTATTAACTAACGATTGTCTAGTAATCTAAATACATCCATATAAGGGGCTTCGCTGACAGAGGCGATGGTGAAGTCCATCATGCTACCGTGCATGTGTTCGTCAAGTTTTTGCACTGCATCGTGTAGGTCGCTGGCTTGGACGAGGACATCCTGACGGGTCTTTTTCTCGGCAGCGCTTTTCTCATCGAGGGTGATGAAAATGAGCTTGATTTTGAAATATCGGTCGGCAGCATCTTCTTCTGTGAAGAAAAGGTCACCATATTTGACGCGCTTGATGTCGGTGACCATGAACTCACCGCTGATGTAGCTCTTCATTTCATTGATCATGCGCGTCTCAGCCTCGGAGCAGCTGATGGCATTGGTGAGGTAGCTCTCGCCCTTGACGCGCTTCATCGTGCCGTTTTCCATCAGCTTATCATATTCAAGTTTACACTCAAACCATTCGTTTTGCATAGCTTTTTTGTCTTTTTTTGATAATTTGCCTGCAAAAATACAAAAATTATCGCAAATGGCGGGTTGTCCAAAGGAAAAATTATTATCTTTGCCGAAATTTTCTGTAAGAGTATGCCCCAGATATCTGAGCGCGGCACGTTGATGCCAGCATCCCCTATCCGTAAACTGGCTCCTTTGGCTTATGCTGCCGAGGACCGTGGTATTAAAGTCTACCGGTTGAACATTGGACAGCCTGACCTCCCGACTCCCCAGGCAGCGTTGGATGCTATCCACAACTTCGACCATCGGGTACTGGAGTATAGTCCCTCGCAGGGTTTCCGCAGTTATCGTGAGAAGCTCGTGGGCTATTATGCAAAGTACAATATCCACGTCACTGCCGATGATATCATCGTCACCACAGGAGGTAGCGAGGCGGTACTTTTTGCCTTCCTTGCGTGTCTGAACCCGGGTGACGAAATCATTGTCCCTGAGCCAGCATACGCAAACTACATGGCTTTTGCCATCTCAGCAGGAGCTATCATACGTACCATCAGCACCACCATCGAGGAGGGGTTCTGTCTGCCGAAGGTGGAGAAGTTTGAGGAGCTCATTAACGAGCGTACAAAAGCCATCCTTATCTGCAACCCCAATAACCCCACGGGCTATCTCTATACGCGCCGTGAGATGAACCAGATACGCGACCTTGTGAAGAAGTACGACCTCTACCTATTCTCCGACGAGGTCTATCGCGAGTTTATCTACACGGGCTCACCTTACATCAGCGCTTGCCATCTGGAGGGTATCCAGAACAACGTTGTCCTCATTGACTCTGTCAGCAAACGTTACAGCGAGTGCGGCATTCGCATTGGTGCCCTCATCACGAAGAATGAGGAAGTCCGCAAGGCTGTGATGAAATTCTGTCAGGCTCGTCTGAGTCCTCCTCTTATTGGACAGGCAGCAGCTGAAGCCTCGTTGGATGCCCCGGAGGAATATACTCGCGACACCTACGATGAGTATGTTGAGCGGCGTAAATGCCTCATTGATGGCTTGAATCGCATCCCGGGTGTGTATAGCCCCATCCCGATGGGAGCCTTTTACACGGTGGCACGATTGCCAGTGGATGATGCAGAGAAATTCTGTGCCTGGTGCCTTAGTGAATTCAGTTACGAGGGTGAAACCGTCATGATGGCTCCTGCAGCTGGATTTTACACCACGCCTGGACTGGGTCGCAATGAAGTCCGTATGGCGTATGTCCTTAAGAAAGAGGACCTCCAGCGTGCTCTCTTCATCCTGAGCAAAGCCCTCGAAGCCTATCCGGGAAGAATAAACGTGTAGTCTCATGCGGCTTGAGCAGTTTCTTGCTGGGCGTCTTGCCAAGAGTGGGAAGGGCACGCGACAGGTGTCTCGTCCAGCAGTGGTGATTGCCGAAGCAGGAGTGGCTCTTGGACTGGCAGTGATGATTGTCACCATCTCTGTCTCGCTTGGCTTTAAGCACGAAATCCGCTCGAAGGTCGTAGGTTTCAATTCCCATATCCACGTCAGCAGTTTCGACTCGTCGTTATCTTATGAGACGACGGCTATCGTTGTCAATGACACGCTGATAGATGCGTTGACACAGCTGTCGGGTGTGAACCATGTGCAGCGCTATGCCACCAAGCCAGCCATCTTCCGCACGGACGACGAGTTCCTTGGCTTTGTGCTGAAGGGGGTGGGCGAGGAGTACGACTTGTCGTTTTTCCGCACATACTTGCAGGAGGGCACAGTTGATTCCGTGGCTACGGGGCGTGATGCCCTCCTCATCTCGCGCTCAATGGCCGATAAGCTGGGCTATCGTGTGGGCGACCGTGTGGATTGCTATTTCATTGGCTCGTCGTTGCGTGCCCGACGTTTTACTGTCTGTGGTATCTATGAGACAGGTTTTGGTGACTTTGATAAGCTCTTTGCCGTCAGCAATCTATCCGTTGTCCAGCGTCTCAATGAATGGGAAAACGACGAAGTGACGGGACTTGAGGTGAGCCTCAACGACTACAACCAACTGACAGCCTGTGCCTGGGAGGTGGGCAGTTATCTGGATACCTACGGCAAGGAACACCATGAGGGCTATTACGTCCAGACCATCGAGGAGCAAAACCCTAACCTCTTTGCCTGGTTGGATGTGCTGGATATGAACGTATGGATTATCCTGCTGCTGATGTTGCTTGTGGCTGGGTTCACTGTTATCTCTGGCTTGCTCATCCTTATCCTCGAGCGCACACAGTTCATCGGCATCCTCAAGGCGCTTGGCTCGCCCAATATCTCAATCCGCAAGACGTTTCTCCACCTCTCTTTGTATATCATCGGCAGGGGAATGCTGTGGGGCAATATCATCGGTTTGGCACTTTGCGCTGTGCAGAAGTACACCGGTATTGTTGCTCTTGACCCCAAGAATTACTACCTTGACCGTGTGCCCATTGAGTTTAACTGGGGTTACCTTGTGCTACTCAACGTTGGCATGTTGGTGCTCTCGGTAGCCATGTTGATTATTCCTTCGCAAATTATCTCCCGCATCTATCCCTCGAAGTCCATACGGTTCGAGTAACTATCCGGTACAATGAACTTTACGGCGTGCTGTATGTTCTCCACTTCGATGTGGGTGGCGGGGAGGATTTCACCGTCTAGCGAAACGCAGAAGCCCTCGGGGCCATCGATGGTGATGTGCCGTGCCCGCACGTAAGTGATGTAGGGCTTGAACATCGGGTCGTTCAAATGAGTGCCTTGTTTGTAGCCGTTCATCATACGGAGGAAACGCAGCCGTGACAGCGGGCGCACAAGGCACACCTCCATTAGTCCGTCGTTGTTTCGGCTGTTGGGGGCACAGCAATACGAGCCGCCCACATGGGTGCCGTTGGCAGCGGTACAGAGCAAGATGTGGTCGAAAGCCTTTTTGTCGTTGTCACTAATTCGCTCATTGTCGGCCCAGACGGTGCACTTGTTTTTCATGCCCGTCAGGAATCCCCACGCCACAGCCGTAGGGTAGGCCATACCCTTGCCGATAAGGGGAAAGCGTCTCAGTCGATGCATGGTCCGGGCTACCTTGGCATCCAGTCCGAAATGTGTGGCGTTCATTGCCCAAGTCACTTCATTGCCCTCGCTTCTCACCTTCATCATATCAATGGGCGTCATAGTGCCGTGCAGCAGTCGCCCCACGTTGCGAAACTCGTCAGGGCCACCGTAGTACTTCACATAGTCGTTGCCGCTGCCTTGGGCAAAGGCTGTGAATGCCACACCCTCTACGCCGATGCAGGCGATGGCCAACTCGCGCAGCGTACCGTCGCCCCCGCAGGCATAAAAACGCAGATCTTCTTCAGGATAGTTGGCACGGTAGCGACGCACTACCTCGTGGCTGTCGCCTCGGCGTTGTTTTACATAAATCTCGTAGTCAACCTTTCCGTCGTATGCCCGTAGCGCCTCGCGCACCAGTGCCTCGCACGACTTAGACCCTGCATGAGGGTTCACAATGAAAATGTGCTTCATGGGCTATTGAAAACTTGCTTCTTCTTTTTCGTTAGTTCCTTTTGGCGTGCGAAGGTAGTGCAAAATGCACAATTATGCAATAAAGTGAGATGAAAAATGTACAAAAATACAAGGTGCAGAAGGGCTTTCCTGTACACGCGCAAATAGCAAATGATTTTTTTCCCATTGTAATATAGTGCGTATGAGGATGGGGGTGTTTGTACCTTTTGTACCTTTATTTCTTTGTACTTTCTTCCTTTGTATCCCTTTCCTTCTCTTCCTCTAAAAAACAGCTGATTCTGTCTGCTCAGAAGCTGATTTTAGCAAATTAGAAGCTGATTCTGGCAAATTAGAAGCTGATTCTGGCAAATTAGAAGCTGATTCTGGCGGGGCAGAAGCTGATTTTATTGGGTAAACAGCCGCCTGTCAATGTCAAGAGCCATCCCAAATAAGAGTTAAAAACTATTTTATATCGCTATAAGTGACAGCTTAAATCTGCCCTTTTTTTTCCGCCACACTGCGAAAAAAATACCCAAAAAACGGCTATTTGTTTGGCAGTATAGAGAAGATGTATTATCTTTGCAAAAGAAATCAAAGAATCATTTAATATCCCCTTTTGAACCATGAGAAAATGTTTGTTTTCCTTTATGACAGTTGTAGCAATGTTGGTAGGGCTCACGGCTTGTGAGAAGGAAATTTATTCGGAATATCCTGCCTACGGCACCCTGTTCTTCTCTGCCGATAGCATTGAGTGGAAGGGCGAGTTACGGAGCGTCCACACGTTCAGCCCCGGGCAGACGGTGTATGTAGGAATAACTATCGAGCGCGACGGGGCATACATTACGCGTGCCACGCAGCAGTGGACACTGCGCGGGCTGGGCAAGGCGGATGAGCGCTCGGAGACAAAGATTGTCGTCGACCCTGTGGGGCGCGAGCCGGTGTGGAAGTTCTCGGCACCGATGGCTGAAGGAGAGTACAGCGTGACGTTCAAGGAAAAGTATTCCTTTTCGGCGCAGCAGCCTAACGGCACCATCTTCGGCGAGTCGGCCACGCTGAGCAGCAGGTTCAGGGTAGTGGAATGATAAATGGTAGTCAAGAATTAAGCATTAAGAAAAAATGAATTATAAAATGAGGCGAGCGTTCTACTGTGTAGCGTTCTTGTTCGTCCTGACAAGCTGCCACGAGAACTATGTGCTTGACGAGCAAGAGCCCGATTGGCTGGGCAGCAGCATCTACGACTACCTGAAGGAGGCGGGACACTATACGAACTTCGTCCGCCTCATCGACGACCTGGACTATGCGGAGGTGTTGGCGAAGACGGGCAGCAAGACGCTGTTCGTAGCCGACGATGCCGCCTTCGACGCCTTCTACAAGGACAATGAGTGGGGCGTCAGCAGCTATGCCGGGCTGACGATGGCGCAGAAGAAGCTGCTGCTGAATTCGAACATGCTGAACAACGTCTACTATACCGACATGCTGGCTCGCGTGGAGGGTCCTGTGGAGGGCAAGTGCGTGCGCCGCACGACTGCCCTGAGCGTGATGGACTCGGTAGAGTGGGTGATGGCTGAGGATATGCCCGAGACGGACTTCTGGGATGTGCCACGCAGCAAGGGACGCATACTGCTGATGAAGGACAACACGGCTGCCCCGATGGTACACTTCGCCCAGAAATACATGACCAACAACAGCATCACGGAGCGCGACTTCAGCATTCTGCATAACGGGCAGACGCGTACGAGCCGCAGCGAGGTGTTCGTGAACGGGGTGCGCGTGGTGGAGCCGAACATCAAGTGCAAGAACGGCGTCATCCACAGGCTGGAGCACCTGCAGGTGCCGCTGGTGAACATGGCCGAGGCCATACACAAGGACGGGCAGTCGAGCGATTTTGCACGGCTGATGGACCGCTTTTGTGCCCCCTATTATAATGCAGCCGCCACGCTGGACTATCAGCGCCTGTACGGCGGCGAGGACTCGGTGTTCGTGAAGCGCTACTTCACCAGCCGCGGGCAGAACAACCTCGAGTTCCTGAGGACGCCTGCCGACACGCTTGCCCTCGGCTACCTTTTCTTCGACCCGGGCTGGAACAGCTACACCGCCGATAACCAGACCGACATGGAAGAGGATATGGGCGTGATGTTCGTCCCCACCGACGAGGTGCTGGCACAGTACTGGAACGAGGGCGGCGGACGATTCCTGAAGGAACGCTACGGCACATGGGAGAATGTGCCCGACCGCGTGCTGGACGATCTTGTGTCGAACCATATGAAGCAGTCGTTTGCGGGTAGTATTCCCAGCAAATTCTATCAGGTGAAAAACGACGGACAGGTGGATATGGGCGTGAAGGAAGAGAACGTGCTGCGCACACAACTTTGCTGCAACGGCGTGGTCTATTTCACCGACCGCGTCTATCCCCCCGTAGCCTACATCTCTGTGAGTGCTCCGACGCTGGTGAACGACAATATGCGTGTAGCCGACTGGGCCATCGAGGAATTGGAGTTCTACGCCTATCTCCGCTCGATGGACTCGTACTACAGCTTCATTTTGCCTACCGATGAGGCCCTATCGCACTACATCGACCCCATCTCGTTGGCTCAGGGCGAACCGGAGGAGTATGAGTTCTATTACGATCAGAAAACGGCCAAGGTGGGTGCTCGCGTCTATAGTTACGACCCTGAGACGGGGATGCGTGGAGCACAGAAACGGCTCATCAATCCGGGTAACGCCATCGTGGCCGACCGTCTAGAGGACATCTTTGACTATCACATCATCGTTGATACCATCGACCATTGCAAGGACGGTCGCATTTACTATCGCACGAAAGGCAACGGTACTGTTATGGTTCGTTACGACGGTGGTGCGCAGTCGTTCAACCTCTACGGAGGCTATCAAGTCGATGGTGACCGTCCGGCTGTAGTGCGTGAGGCCGATGTCTATGACTATACCCGCGAGGGCAACGGCAAGACTTACGTCACGGATGTCTGCCTGCAGCCTTCAATGAACTCCGTCTATAATGCCATTCGCGAGAGAGCAGGGACGGACGACGAGCCGGGGCCATTTTACGAGTTCTTCCGTCTGATGGAGGGTAGTTCTGCCGTCTTCTACAAAGATGAGGACTATGCTACTATCGACTATGCAGTCAAGCCATTCAATACCTACCACTATACCGTCTATGTGCCCGACAACGCTTCGGTACGCCAGGCTATTGCCGACGGACTGCCCACATGGACATCCATCGAAGAGCTGGTTGATTCGCTCCGTGCCTTGGACGAGGAGGGGCTGCTGCCCGAAGATGTGGTCATCGAAGACGTGGAGGATTCGTTGGCGAACATCATCTCAGCCTTCGTGCAATATCACATTCAGGATAATTCCGTTTATATCGGCGGTGGGGCAAAGAGTGGTTCGTTTGAGACCTCGACGATGAATTCCGAGACGCTGGCATTCTATCGTCTGGGCGTCCGCTGCGACAACGAGAGCATTACCATCACCGACGCTATGGGCAATGTGCGCCACGTAGTTACCTCCGACCCCCACCTTTATAATATCATGACGCGCGACTATCTGTTCAATACGAAAGACATCCGCACGGCCACCCAGATAGAGACTTCGTCATTTGCCGTCGTCCATCAGATTGACGGGGTGCTGTATTACAAATAATGGAGAATGAAAGATGAAAAAAAATATGTCCCGTATACAACGATTCGAAAGCAATCTTCTGTGCTTCCTGTTCTTCATTCTTCATTTATCATTTGTTGTTCCTTGTGCAGCGCAGGGGGTGATTATTAGCGGTACGGTCAGTGACTCGGAGGATGTGCTGATGATGGTGAACGTGGTGGAGATTGACGATGCTAACCGTATTGTCGAAGCTACTACCACCGATATCAATGGACAGTTCTCCATGCAAGTGAAGAACACGAAAGACCGCCTTCAGATTTCCTACATCGGCTATGCCACGCAGACGTTATCCATTGGCGACCGCCGCGTGTTCAATGTCGTTCTCAAGGACGACCTCGTGTTGGACGAGGTCGTCATCAATGCCGTTAAGAAGGAAAGCGTGGGAGGCCTCGAGATTCCCACGAGGGAGATGTCTATTGCTGCGCAGAGTCTCGATATGGCTGAGTTTGAAGGTCTCGGCATCACCTCCGTCGACGAAGCGTTGCAAGGTCGTATTGCCGGTCTTGACATCGTGTTTAATAGCGGTAATCTGGGCAGTGGAACCACCATGCGTCTGCGTGGTGTTAGCTCCATTAATGGCAATAGCGAACCCCTCATTGTGGTCGATGGTAATGTCTTTGAGACTACCGGCAACGACAATTTCGACTATGCTAACGCCGACGAGGAAAAGTTTGCCGAGCTGCTGGCCGTCAACCCCGACGACATCGAGAGCATCAGCGTATTGAAAGATGCCGCTGCTACTGCCGTCTGGGGATCGCAGGGTGCCAACGGCGTCATCCAAATCAAGACCAAGCGAGGTAGTCGTGGTACGACTCGTGTCACCTACAGCTATCGCCTTAACCTCACCCATCAGCCGAAAGGCATCCGCATGCTTAACGGCGACGACTACACCATGCTGCTCAAGGAAGCCTACTTCAACCCCGAGCAGAGCGACCACACCAGCAACATCATCGAACTCAACTACGACCCTTCGTTCAGCGAGTACCAGCAGTTCAACAACAACACCGACTGGGTGGCCGCCGTGCAACAGCTGGGCGTGAAGAACAGCCACAGCCTCTCCCTTACCGGCGGCGGCGACAAGGCCACCTTCCGCGTCAGCGGCAGCTGGGACGACGAGAGCGGCACTATCATCGGTCAGCGTCTCGACCGCCTCAGCACACGTGTCAACCTCGACTACTACGTCAGCGATCGCATTAAGATTTCGTCCGACTTTTCCCTTACCTACGTCGATAACGACAAGAATTATCCCTACCGCGAAGGGAACAAGGACATCGGTATGCTCGGCATCGCCTACAAGAAGATGCCTAACCTCGCCGTCTTTGCGGAGACAGCCGACGGAACTCCCACCGACCGCTACTACTACACGTTGCAGAGTATGTCAAGCGAACTCAGCGACCAACGTGCTCTGCCCAATCCCGTAGCCGTAGCGCGGTTGGCAACGAACAAGTATAGCACCTACACGCTGAACGCTCAGTTTGAGTTGCAATACGACCTCCTCAGCCCCGATGCCGGCGGTCATCAACTGCGCTATGCCGGACGCGTCTTGCTCAGCACTTTCAACGACTACACCGACATGTACTACCCTCGCGAGCTCACCACCGCACAATGGTACGACTCGTCCGTCAACACCACCACCCAGTCATCGGGACGTAACCGCTCCTTCACCACCCGCCATACGCTCACCTTCACGCCGAAGTTCAACAGCGACGACCATTTCTTCACCACGATGGTGCGCATGGAGCTCACCGACGGTAGCGGTGGTGATACCGGCACCACCACATACGGCCTACCCAACAACATTCCCTCTGCTACGGCGCAGGGACAGCTGGGCAACATGTGGACCAACCTCAGCCAGTGGCGCAGCGTCTATTTCACCTACTCCGGCCATTATAGCTACAAGTCGAAGTATGCCCTCGACCTCACCGCCCGTCTCGACGGCAGCACCAAGTTTGGTGCCGACAACCGTTGGGGTTTCTTCCCAGCCATCTCCGGCCGTTGGAACATCAGCGACGAGCCTTGGATGAAGTGGTCACGCCCCTGGCTCTCTATGCTCTCTTTCCGTCCCGGCTGGGGACAGGTGGGACAACAACCCGGTGCCCAGTATCTCCATTTCAGTCGCTACGGACGCTACACACAGTATATCGACATGCCCGCCGTCCGTCCAAACAATGTCCGCCTTACCGACCTCCGCTGGGAGACGAAGACAACCTGGAACGTCGGTACCGACATTGGTCTTTGGAATGACCTCATCACGATGGACATCAACGTCTACGACCAGCTCACCGACAACCTGCTGATGCGTGACGTCGGCATACCCACCTCCACTGGCTTCTCGTCATTGGCGTGGAAGAATGTCGGCTCCATGCGCAATCAGGGATGGGAACTCAATGTGAACGGCAATCAGATTTTTCGTCTCGGCGAGTTCAAGGCCGGCTTCAACCTTACTCTCGGTAACAACGTTAACCAGATTGTCCGCATGGACGAGACCACGCTGATGGGGCTCAACAGCGACTTCAATTTCGCCAACGGCTCGTACCTCACCCGTGTGCAGGTGGCCAACGCCTTCGGCTCCATTTATGGCTTCCGCTACAAGGGCGTCTATCAGTATAGCGACTACATCGCCGGTGAGCAAGAGAATGCCCCTGTGGCTCGCGATGCCGACGGCCGCGTCATCGTTGATGAGGAGGGTAAGCCCATTCCCATGATGTTCGACTACGACGACATCCGCTACGAGTTCAAAGGTGGTGATGCCATCTATGAGGATATCAATCATGACGGAAACATCAACGAGCTTGACATCGTCTATCTGGGCAACTGTAACCCCAAGGTGACGGGTGGCTTCGGCTTCCGTTTCTACTATGGCCGCTGGAGTGCCAATGTGCAGTTCAACTATCGCTACGGCAGCCGCATCCTCAATATGGCACGCATGAATGCCGAGAATATGTATAGCAATAACAACCAAAGCTACGCTGTCAACTGGCGTTGGCGCACCGAGGGCGACGATACCACCATCCCCCGTGCTCTCCACTATGCCGGCTACAACTACCTTGGCAGCGACCGTTTTGTCGAAGACGGCTCCTTCTGCCGCCTCAACTATGCCCAGGTCAGCTACTCCTTCCCACCTGCCTGGATGAAACGCCTCGGCGCCCAGAGTGCTTACGTTTCTGTTTCGGGTAACAACCTTCTCAACTGGACGCGCTACAGCGGCGTTGACCCCGAAGTCGGCTATGGCAGCTACGGCCTTAGCAGCGACTACTCCCAGACGCCCCGTGCCCGCTACTTTACCGCCAGCCTAAGTGTCACATTCTAAAAGAAGATGAAGATGAAAAAAATAGCTTTAGTCTTGGTCGTGAGTTTTAGTCTTCTTTCCTGCGAAGACTTCCTGGGCATCCTGCCGCTGAATGAGATAGTGCTGGAAAACTATTGGACAAGCGAGGACGATGTGAATGCTATGGTCAGCGCGTGTTACAGCCGTATGGCCTCCGATGATTTCGTTAAGCTGGCGTTTGTGTGGGGCGAGTTCCGTTCAGACAATATCGTCCGCGGCCTTGGCACCAGCAATGAAGAGATAGAGATTCTTGAAGGCAACCTCCAGCCCTCGCACAGCGTCACCCGCTGGGCACCCTACTACGACGTCATCAATCTTTGCAACACGCTGCTGCACTATGCCCCCGATGTTCTCGACCGCGACCCCGATTTCAATGAATCCGAGTGGCTCGCCCTTCGCTCCGAAGCTCTCGCCATCCGTTCGCTCTGCTACTTCTACCTCGTCCGCACCTTCCGCGACATCCCTCTTGTGCTTGAACCCACTATTGACGACAACACAAGCTATCAACAGGCGGCAGCAAACCCTGACGATGTGCTGCGACAGATAGTTGCCGACCTCACCGAGGCCGAACGCTATGCAGTTAAACGTTTCAGCAAGGACGAATACAATCACGGTCGCATTACCCAAACTGCCGTTCAGGCCATTCTTGCCGACGTCTATCTCTGGATGGAGGATTACGAGAACTGTATCACTTATTGCGAGCGCGTCATAGCCTCCAAGGTCGAGGAGGCCGAGCGCCAGCGCTTACGCTATGACGGCTCGTGGCCCCTCATCGGCAACCAGCGCGAGAATGCTACGGCCGAGATGCACGAAGCTTACAACCGCATCTTTGGCGAGGGCAATTCATTCGAGAGCATCTTCGAGCTCCAGTTTAACGAAGCCCAACAGTACAACACCATCATTCCAGGCTATTACGGCCGTTCCACATCGCCCATCGGAGCCGTCTCAGCCGCCTCGTTTATCTGCGACGGCGCCACCAGCGGCAATGAGCTTTTTACCAAGAACGACCTCCGTGCTGTGGAGAATTTCAACGCTCGCTCCACCAGTTTCTATCCCATACAGAAGTATGTCGTTAACCATGTCGATAATCAAGACCGCGTGACCTACATCACGCTTGAGCTGACCAACTGGATTTTCTACCGCCTTACGGATGTCATGCTCATGGAGGCCGAAGCCCTCGTCCAGCGTCGCGACGGTGAGGAACAGGACATGCGCCGCGCTTTCCGTCTTGTCACATCTGTCTATAACCGGGCCAACATCGGCCAAGTGGCTAAGGACACCCTCACGTTCGCCTCGTTCAACAGCCGCGCCAAGATGGAAAGCCTCGTCCTTGAGGAGCGCCAACGCGAACTGATGTTCGAGGGCAAGCGCTGGTTCGACCTCGTGCGCAAGGCCCGTCGCGAAGGCAGCAACAGCGCCATGCTCGACCTCGCTAAACGTAAATACACCTATCCCGATGCCGTCAAAAGCAAATGGATTAAGCCCGATATGCTCTACTTCCCCATCAATGAGGATGAGCTGAAACGCAACCTGCTGCTCCGTCAGAATCCCGGTTACGACATGGGAGAAACGATACAGAGAAATTGACAATAGATAATTGATAATTGAAGATGAACAATAAGGTATTTACTGTTAGTCTAAAGTCTGTCACCTTGATAGTCTTTTCGCTACTTCTCTCATCTTGTGTGGAGGAGATAAAGGAAGAGAATTTCTATACGTTTACGGGGGAAATGATTTCCGACTACCTCGACAACCGTTCCGAGACGTTCAGTTCGTTCTCCTATGTGCTCCAGCGTGCAGGTGTCAAACAGTTGTTGGCCGCCTATGGTGAATACACCTGTTTCGCCCCGACGAATGAGGCCTTTGACATCTATCTGCGCGAGAAGGGCTATGCCGACATCACCCAGCTCACCGATGCCGATTGTGACACCATTGCCTTTGGTCATGTTATCAAAGTGGCTTACCTGACTACTGACCTAGACAATGGTGTGGTGGGTACGGCCAATATGAATGCCCGTTTCATCCAAGTCTATATCGACTCCATCACCAGCGATTATTACGTCAACCGCGATTCGCGCATCATCCTCAAGGACCAGGAGGTGGAGAACGGCGTCGTTCAGGTGGTGGACCGTGTGCTGCTTCCCTCCACCGAGCAACTTCCTGACCTGATTGAGGCCGATGAGAAATGCAGCCTTTTCAGCGCAGCTCTCCGGCTGACGCATCTTGACGACTCGCTGCAGCGATACATGGACGAGACCTATGTCTATGACGAAAGCATATACGACTATACCCGTCAGGGCGAGAAGTGTCCCAAGCCCAAGCACCGGCGCTTTGGCTATACGGCGTTTGTCGAGACAGATGAAGCCTTCCGTGCGGCAGGCATCACCACCCTTGACGAACTGATAGCCTATGCCCAGACCGTCTATGGTGCCTCCTTCCCTGAGGAGAAAGGCCGGTTCGATAGCGACTATACCCATCGTCGCAACCCCCTTAACCGTTTTGTAGCCTATCATCTGTTGGCCCGCACCATCTATGCCAGTAAGATGACCACTACCACCAGCATCATGCCCCAGTACGAGTCTGTCGATTATTACGAGACCATGTGTCCGGGCACTATCATCCGTGTGGAAAAAGGGCAGGGCACCCGCTACAAAGGTCTGCGCATCAACCGCCGTTGGGACAAGCAGTTCACCATCGAAGGAGTCCTTGTGCACGATGAGAGTGGTTTTGACGGAAACAACGGCGTCTATTATTACATCGACCGTCCGCTGGTTTTCGATACCGATGTACGTGACAAAGTGCTCAACGTGCGTATGCGTTTCGACGCCGCCTCGCTCATGCCCGAGCTCTCCACCAATGGCATCTACCGCAACGACGAGCGGCTGTGCTACTGGATTCCTGATGGCTATTCCGAGAACATGAAGTTCTTCCAGGAGTCCATCGTCATCTACCAATATCCCCAGCCCGACTACTGGTGCTGGTATGGCGATGAGATAATCGGTTTCGGCCTCTACGACTTTGCGCTGAAACTGCCGCCTGTACCCGAAGGAACCTACGAAATCCGCTACGGCTACGTCCCTATGGCCCAGCGTGGGATTACGCAGATCTATGTCGATGATATCCCGCAGGGAATCCCCATCGACCTCACCGTAAACACCTACGGCACGCCATCAAGCCCGAAAATCGGTTGGATTGCCGACACCGGCGACGAGGAAGAAGACAATAAGAACGACAAGGCTATGCACAATCGCGGATACCTGAAAGGACCTGACAGCCAGTGCTTCACCTCTGCCCGCACCCTTGCCCGTAGCCAGCAAAACCTGCTTCGGAAGATTGTGGCAACCCAGTATCTTACGCCCGATGAGCCTCATTATATCCGTTTCCGCTCGGTGACGCAGAACTCGCTTGAGTTTATGCTCGACTACATTGAACTCTGCCCCAAGAGCGTGTACGACAATCCTATTCAGCGTGAGGACAGACATTGATGCCGTTTATGAGTTAAGAATTTGGACTTAGGACTTATGAATCGAAAATTATCCATTATCAATTGTCAATTATACATTTTTATAATTGCGCTATTGTGCCTTTCTTGCACGGAGGCGTGGGAGTCTCATTACGACCCTGACGGCAAGCAGTCCTCGTCAAACAAGACCCTTTGGGAGGAGATTTCGTCAAGGAACGAGTTGGCTGCCTTTCGTGCTGTAGTCGAACGCACGTCCTACTGCGATCTGTTGGACGGTGACCAGATGTTCACCGTGTTTGCTCCGCAGGGGACGCTGGAGACGACGGGATTGTCGGTGGAGGAACTGGAAACGGAGATTGTCGGCAACCACATGGCGCGGTTTGCCTTCCCGGCGAATAACACGTTAGCGACTACCAAGAACATCCGGTTGCTGAATGGTAAGCGAGGCGAGTTCAGCCAGACGGACGGGAGCCTCTATCAGTTGAACGGCAGGCGGCTCACGGAAACGAACATTGCCGCCAAGAATGGCGTGCTTCACATCATCGACAGCCAGCTGCCCTTCTTCTGCAACGTGTGGGAATACATGAATAAGGACACGGCCTTCAGCGCCGTGCGCGATTACCTCTATTCGTTCAACGAACTGGTGCTCGACGTGGATGCCAGCGTGGCCGGAGCGGTAGTCGATGGGGAGATAACGTATGTCGATTCTGTTGTCGTCACCGCCAACGAGATGTTCCGGCGCATCGGGCAGCTGAATAGCGAAGACAGTACCTACTGGATGGTGTTGCCCACGAACACGGCCTGGCGAAAGGCTTACGATCGCGTCAGCAGTTTCTATACCTATTCGGTGAAGAACGCCGACAGGGACTCGCTGCAAAGGCTCTACACGCAGATGGCGTTGGTAAACGACCTGGTGTTCAGCCGCAGCATGCAGACATCGCCGGCCGATTCGCTTGTCTCCACTACGGGCGGGGTGTTCCGCCGCCCGCTGCGTACGCTATTGCCTGAGTACGGGAGCTTCGACGAGGGGCAGCCCTGCAGCAACGGACGGGTGTTCCGGGTGGATACGCTACGCTATCAGCCTTGGGAGTCGTGGCAACGGCCCATCCAGGTGGAGGCGGAGAACACGCGCGGACGTGAATACACGCTGTGCGAACTGTACAAACGGAATCTGAACGTCACGAGCGAATACTATTCGAAGGTATCGGACGCCAGTTATATTGAGATGGTGCCTTCATCGACTTCGGCTAACCCGACGGTAACGTTCTCGGTGCCGGACGTGCTGTCGGCAACGTATGACATCAAGGTGGTGTTCCTGCCGCAGACGATGGGTACGGACAAATCGACGTGGGGGCTGCCTAATAAGATGGTTGCCAACCTGACGACGGTGGATGCGAACGGCAAGCAGGTGACGGAAAAGACGGATGTGTTCTATGCCGACCCCACGCGGGTGGACACGGTGACGGTGTTTGCAGGCTATCGGTTTGAGGCATGCAACTACGAAGAGGAGACGGTGGCGACGAAACTGAAGATTCAGAGCCAGGTGCTCAGCAAGGAGCGTAGCCAGTACTCCCGAACGATGCTGATAGACTGTGTGATTGTTGAACCGACGAAAGAGTGAGGATATGAAACGGTATGCTATAATAATTCTTCTTCAGCTTTCATTCATTTTTGTCGTTACTGCCCAGGACATGCGCCGCATCAGCGGTACGGTGGTTGACGCCGTGACGGAGACGGCTGTGGCGGGTGCCCGTGTGACGGCACACGGTGATGCCTCGCTGGCTGCCATGACGGACGAGACGGGCAGCTTCACGCTGAACATTCCGCCGGCGGTGGCCCTGCTGGATGTGACGGCTCCCGGGTATAACAGCGTGCTGCTGGCTGTCGGTGCTGCCGACAAGGTGTGCCTGTGGCCCGAGCGTTTTGCGGCTGACAATCCCCCGTCGTTCCGCACCAGCAGCGCTGTGAGCGTGGACGACGAGATTGCCGCCCGACTGGGGGGCGAGGTACGCACCATCACCCGCAGCGGCATGAAGGGAAACGGCGTCATGATGCTCATCGACGGCCTGAACTCGCTGCATGCCAACGCTATGCCTCTCGTCATCGTCGATGGTGTCTATCTCGACCAGCAGCAGGGGCGCGAGACGCTGCACGACGGCTTCTACAACAACCTGCTCGCCAACATCAACGTAGCCGATGTGGAGCGGATAACGGTGTTGAAGAACGGCACGGCGCTGTATGGCGTCAGGGGAGCCAACGGAGTCATTGTCATAGAGACACGCCGCAGCCACAGCATGGCCACACGCATCGAGGTGAACAGCATGGCAGGCATCGAGTGGGCTCCTGACGGCCCCGACATGATGGATGCCAGCGCCTTCCGCCTCTACGCATCGGAACTGATTGGAGGCACGGCCACACGGCAGACGACGTTTAAGTTCCTGAAGGACGACAAGGACTATTATTTCTATAAGAAGTACCACAACGAGACACGCTGGAACGACTACCTCTACCGCGAGGCGCTGACGCAGCAGTATAACATCAGCGTGCAGGGCGGCGACGAGGTGGCGGACTACTGCCTCTCGCTGGGCTACGTGGATGCACAGAGTACCCTGTTGTGTAACGACTTCAGCCGGCTGGGACTGCGCTTCAACACCGACATACGCCTGTCAGAAAGGCTGCGGACGCGCTTCGACGTGGCCTACAACCAGAACACCCGCGACCTGCGCGACGACGGTGCCCCTGAGGACTTCACCTCCAGCACCATCCTCGCCCCAGGTTTCCTCGGTCTCATCAAGAGCCCCTTCCTCAATCCCTACCGCTACGACGAGCAGGGCCAGCTGACTACGTTTGTGGAGGATGCCGACGACTTTGCCGAAGGGCTGGCGCTCAATAGCTCTTGGGCCAATCCTGTGGCTATCAACACCTACGGCGAGGCACGCAACAAGAATCGTCAGGAGACCAGCTTCTTCAATATCACCATCGCCCCGCGTCTTGACCTCGGACGGGGTCTGACGGCGCAGACGCTTTTCAGCTATGGGCTGACGGGTGTGACGGAGCGCTCGTTTGTGCCCATGACGGGTGTGCCCGTGTTCTATATCGATGGGGTGGGAGCGAGCAGCAACCGCGCAGCATCGCTCACCGCCAAGCAGGAAAGCCTCTTCAGCGACACGAAGCTGATGTGGACGCTCACGCCTTCGGACGCGACGGGAAAGCATCGTGGGCCGCACGGGCTGGAGGTGACGGCAGGATTCCGCTACACGTCCGATAGCTACACCTCGTCGCGACAAGAGGGACATAATACGGGCAACGACAAGACGCCCGACTTGGCTGCATCGTTGAGTTACAAGGACGTAGGCGGTACCGACGACAGCTGGCGCTCGGCTGCCCTCTATGCACAGGCCGACTACAACTGGCGCTACACCTGGTATGCCCAGGGGGCGTTGGCCATGGAGACATCGTCGCACTTCGGGCGCGATGCCCGCGATGGCGTGCGGCTGGGCGGCGTCAAGTGGGGGCTGTTCCCCTCGCTGCAGGGGGCTTGGCAGGTGTCGAACGAGCCGTTCATGGCTCGTCTGAAAGCCGTCAACCTGCTGAAGTTGCACGTGGGCTACGACGAGAGTGGCAACGACGACATCCCTGCCGCAGCAGCACGTACCACGTTTGCCTCGGGCAAGTATCTCGGAAATGCCATAGGCCTGAGCCTCAATGCTATCGGGAATAACACGCTGCAATGGGAGACCACACGCCGCCTGAGTGCCGGCCTCGACTTGAAGGCATGGACGGGTCGTCTGAGCCTTGCGTTGAACGTCTTCAAGAGCTTCACCTCCAACCTGCTCACCCTGAAGAGCCTGCCTGAGCTGTCGGGCGAGGACTACTACTGGAGCAACGAGGGAGCGCTGGAGAACATGGGTGCCGACGTCCGCGTGAACGTCAAGCTGCTGGGCACGCGCGACTGGTCGTGGGAAGCGGGTTTCTCGGCTGCCACCTACCGCAACCGCATAACCTCGCTGCCTGACGGCGATTTCACCACGCAGCTCTATGGGGGCGAGGTGCTGACAGCCGTGGGGAAGCCCGCAGGCGTCTTCTACGGCTACCGCACGGCTGGTGTCTATGCCACCACCGCCGAGGCTGAGGCTGCAGGGCTCTACAATGTGCTCACTACCGGCAGCCGCAGCTACTTCGGGGCAGGCGACGTCATCTTCGTCAATCAGGACGGCGATCCCGCTATCGACGACCGCGACAAGGTGGTCATCGGCGATCCCAACCCCGACCTCTACGGCAACATCTTCACCACCGTGGGCTACCGGCGCCTCACCCTCGAGGCCCAGCTGGGCTACTCGTGGGGCAACGACATCTACAACTACCTGCGTCGCCAGCTTGAGAGCGGCAGCAACTTCTTTAACCAGACTACTGCCCTCAACCGTCGTTGGATCTGCGAAGGGCAGCAGACCGACGTTCCCCGTGCCACCTTCGGCGACCCGATGGGCAACGCCCGTTTCTCCGACCGTTGGATTGAGGACGGCTCGTACCTGCGCCTCCGTCAGGTCACCCTTTCCTACCGCCTGCCCGTCAACTCCATCTGGATGCAGGGGCTCACGCTGTGGGTGACGGGTAACAACCTCTTCACGTTCACCAACTATCTGGGTGCCGACCCCGAGTCGTCCGTCTCGTGCAGCGTCCTCAGTCAGGGCATCGATGCCGGTCTGCTCGCCCAGGGCCGCAGCCTGCTCGTCGGCCTCAAGTTGAACCTGTAATGAAAAACTGAGAATTAGGAATTAGAAATTAGGAATTATGAGAGGCAAGAGATATTATATTTTCGTTCTTCTTTTTTCATTCATAGGGCTGTGCAGCTGCGCCGACCTGTTCGACACCCAGTCGTCGTTCTATTCGACGGAGGATACCCACACCCTCTCCTCGGCTGCCGACACGGTCTATTCCGTCATCGGCATCCTCAGCAAGGTGCAGGCCATTGCCGACCGTACGGTGCTGATGGGTGAGCTCCGTGCCGACCTCGTCTGCGAGAACGACTACACCACCAGCGACCTGCGCGAGATTGTCCGCTCGGACGTTTCGTCCACAAACGCCTATGTGGACTATCGCGACTTCTATGCCGTCATCAACAACTGCAACTACTATCTCTCCCGTGCCGACACCACCGTGCGTGTGGCAGGGCAGAAGGTCATCCTCAGGGAGTATGCCGTCGTGAAGGCCATCCGTGCCTGGACGTACATGCAGCTGGCGCTCATCTATGGCGAGGTGCCGTTCTACACCGAGCCCATCCTCAAGTTCACCGACGCCGACAAGGAGTATCCGAAGTACGACCTCAGCCGCATCTGCGACTATTTCATCCCCGACCTGCTGCCCTATGTGGAGGTGGAGCAGCCCGCCTACGGCTCCATCAGCGGTATCGACGCCCGCAAGTTCTTCTTCCCCGTCAAGCTGGTGCTGGCCGACATGTACCTCTGGCAGCAGGACTACCGCCATGCGGCGTTCTACTATGCCGACTACCTCTCCGACAAGAAGCTGACGACGGGCTTGGTGGCCTCGCGCGTCAGCGGCATCAACACCAGCGACGAGGTGACAGCCTACACGTCCAACTGGATAAACGCCTTCCAGTTGCCGGGCGTCGAGGAGATCATCACCCTCATCCCGATGGCCAAGACGCGCCTCGATGGGGTGAAGAGCAAGCTCGACAACGTCTTCAGCTCCACCGAGGAGAACGCCGATCATTACCAGATTACCCCCTCGCCCTACTACGAGGAGCTGGTGGGCGCGCAGGACTATGCCTATTCCGTCAACGAGCGCACGCTAAAGCACCTCAGCTGTGGCGACATGCGCTACTATGCCACCTATCCCACCAAGTTCGTCCCAGCCGACAAGCAACCCTCGGCCGACGACTGGAAAACCGACGACGAGGACATCCAGGAGAACGCCAAGTTCACCTCAGGCCACGTCTATGTCTATCGCGTGGGTACCGTGTGGCTGCGCCTGGCCGAAGCGCTCAACTGCATGGGCGACTACGAGGACGCCTTTGCCATCCTGAAGCGCGGAGGCGAGGTGACGACGCGGGGCGACTCGCTGCTCTTCGAGTTCACGCAGACCTCCGTGGGCACCGAGCGCTATCGCGGCATCCATGCACGGGGTGGGGGAGAAGCCTTCCGCAACAGCGTCTATGACCTGCCCGATATGTCGGGCGACACGCTGGAGGTGCGCGTGTGGACACCCGAGCGCCTGGTGGAGTATGTCGAGGAGCGTATCGTCGAGGAGCAGGCACTTGAGAACGCCTTTGAGGGACATCGCTTCTACGACCTCATGCGCGTGGCCCTCCGTCGGGGCGACCCCACCTACCTGGCCGACAAGGTGGCCCACCGCAACGGCACCCTCCAGCCCGCCGACGACGCGCTCTACAACCTCCTCTCCAACCCCGCAAACTGGTATATCCGTCACGACTAATTAATCCTCAATCTTCAATCCTCAATCCTCAATCCTCAATCTTCAATCTTCAATCTTCAATCCTCAATCTTCATATGTTTACCGAATCAGACCTTCTCTTTCTCGCAAAGCGCGGAACCTCAGTCGCACAGGCCGAGGAGCAGCTCGCCAGTATCGAACACGGCTTCCCCTTCCTGAAGCTCGAGGGCGCCGCAGCCGTCGGCAAGGGCATCGTCAAGCCCGACGAAACCCTTCGTGACGACGCCGTCAGCGCCTGGCAGGACTACCTTGCCGCCGGCCATCGCGTGGTGAAGTTCGTGCCCGCCTCCGGTGCCGCCAGCCGTATGTTCAAGAACCTCTTTGCGTTCCTCGACGCACCCTACGACGAGCCGCAGACCGACTTCGAGCACATCTTCTTCCACCACATCACCTGCTTTGCCTTCTACGGCACGCTGGATGCCTGCTGCGTCAGGCTCTACGGCAAGGGCGTCGCCGACCTCATGGCCGACGGACGTTACAAGGCCGTGGTGGAGGCCCTGCTGAATGCCGACGGCATGAACTACGGCAAGCTGCCCAAGGGCCTGCTGGAGTTCCACAGCAGCCTCGAAGGCACGCCCCGCACCCCCCTTGAGGAACATCTGGTGGAGGGCGCCCTCTATGCTGCCGATGCCGACAACCGCGTCCACATCCACTTCACCGTGTCGCCCGAGCACCGCCGGCTGTTCGAGGAGAAGGCTGCCGCCGTCGTCCAGAAGTACGAGCAGAAGTTCAACGTCACCTACGACATCACCTTCTCCGAGCAGAAATCCTCCACCGACACCATCGCTGCCAACCCCGACGGCACCCCCTTCCACGATGCTGCGGGCAACCTCGTCTTCCGTCCCGGCGGACACGGCGCCCTCATCGAGAACCTGGGCGACCTGCGCTCCGACGTCGTCTTCATCAAGAACATCGACAACGTCGTCCCCGACCGCTTCAAGGACGATACCGTCGAGTACAAGCAAGTGCTTGCCGGCATCCTCGTCAGCCTCCAGCAGCAGGTGTTCGACTACATCCGTCTGCTCGACAGCGGGGCGTACACCGATGCCCAGTTGGCCGAGATGCTGCGGTTCCTCGAGGAGAAGTTCTTCTGCTACAGCCCCTGGTTCCACCCCGACGGCGTCGGTACCGACAGCCGCGCGGCCCTCGTGGCCTATCTGCGCGACAAGCTCAACCGCCCCATCCGCGTCTGCGGCATGGTGCAGAACGTCGGCGAGCCCGGCGGAGGCCCCTTCCTTGCCTACAATGCCGACGGCTCCGTCTCGCTGCAGATTCTGGAGAGCTCGCAGATTGACATGACCAATCCCCGTAGCGCCGAGATGTTCAGCCGGGGCACCCACTTCAACCCCGTCGACCTTGTCTGCGGCATCAGCGACTATCAGGGCGAGCCCTTCGACCTGCCGCGCTACGTCGACAAGTCCACCGGCTTCATCTCCTCCAAGTCGAAGGACGGGCGCGAGCTGCGCGCCCTCGAGCTGCCCGGGCTGTGGAACGGCGCCATGAGCAACTGGCTGACGCTCTTTGTCGAGGTGCCCCTCTCCACGTTCAACCCCGTCAAGACCGTCAACGACCTCCTGCGCGAGCAGCACCAGCTGTAGGAAGCAATTTTCAGTCTTCAATCAGAAAGGATTAGCAGGCTCTGAGCCTGCTAATCCTTTCTGTACCCTTGCCCGAAGGCGTTGTAGCGCTTCATCTGGCGTCGGTTGGTGCTGCCCTCGGGCCGCAGGCCCACGTGGAAGAACGAGCCGTAGTCAATCATCTGGTCAAACTCCAGCCGCTCCGCGTTTTCCCTGAACCACTGGCGTACGGTGTCCATCTGCTCGTCCGTCGCATGCAGCGGGCGGAAGTCGGCTGCAAGGCCCAGCAGGTGCTGGCTCGTGGGGCTGCCCCCCACGTCGTGGTTCAGGTCGCGGCAGCGGTAGCCGCTGGTGATGACGATGGGCTGGGCGAGGTGTTCGCGCAGAGGGTCCAGGACGGTGTCGACGAGATACTCGATGTTCCGCCTCGCCTCACGTGGCGCCGAGTTGTCGTACCCTTTCAACGCAGCCGTCACGCTCTGCTCAAACTCGGGAAAAGAAAAGTATTTCATAGAGAAGCCTCCCCCGTCCCCTCCTGAAGGAGGGGCGACCTGCGGGAAGTGACAGGGTTTAAGCGATTAAAAAAAGTGAGACAATAAGTAAAATGATTGAGAGAGGAAGCCTTTCGGTTCGCCCCTCCTTCAGGAGGGGGTGGGGGAGGCTCTTTAGAGGCAGCTTTGAACCGAGAGCGTGCCCACAATCGCCGTCAGCACGGCAATCACAATTTCGATGACCTTTTTCCATGAGATAGCTTTCATAAGATTGAAAATTGAAAATTGAAGATTGAAAATTGGTTTAGTTCCGGCTTTGCCGAAAGACTACCCCTTTTCCCCGCTCCCCTCCCTCACGGGAGGGGTTCGGGGGTGGGTCTTAGGCCAGCAGCTCGCTCGGCACGCGCTTCAGCTGGCGGTTGGTGCGCACATAGCGGAGCAGGTCGGCATCGGCGCGGAAGCGGATACCGCAGCCCTTGATGTACGACGCCGGGTCGAAGGCCTCCAGCGGGATGACGCTCTGGGCGAAGCACTTGCTGTTGAGGTTAGCCTGCAGCGCGCCGATCTCCTGCAGCACGATGCGCTGGCCCTGGAGCAGGTGCGTCTTGATGAACTCCTTGGCAGCCGTCAGCACAGCCACGACGTCCGCCTTGGTGACGGTGGTGGCAAACTGGATGTCCTCGGCGAGGCTCTTGAAGTCATAGTCGCCGGTCTTCACGGCGCGGTTGGTGGCGTAGTCGACGCCCTCGGCACCATTCGGGTTGGTGCAACCCACAATCTGATAAGTAATAGGCATAGTTTTAAATAGTTAAGAGTTAAGAATTTAGAACGGCCTTCGGCCTGTAGAACGCTTTGCTGTAGAACGGAGGCTTTGCCTCCTGTAGATCCACCCCCCGCCCTGTCGGGCCCTACAGCGCGAAGCGCGTTCTACGAATGAGCGAAGCGAATGTTCAACGAGCGAACGACGTGAGCGCTCTACAAGTGAAACGTTCTATTCACGTTGCAAAGATAATACATCTGTTTTTGCCAGTTTCCGATAGCTGCGAGAACCCCCTCTCGCGCCGATTACGCAGCAAGAGCAACGTTATCTTCTTTGTCCGGAACGGGTCCGAGGAAGTGGAGGATGGCTGCCACGTGAGCGGGCTGGAACACCTTGGCCGTGTCGCACGGGCAAATGTCGTGGAGCACGTCGGAGAGATAGACGTTCCCGTCGTCGCGTGCCAGCGCGCGGTCGTCGTCCGAGAGCCGTCCCACCGGCTGCCGCGCATGGAGGAGTTCGTAGTATAGCGCTTTGCGTGCCAGTTCGCCCTTCGGTTCATCGGGGAAGTACAGGCCAGCAAGCTCGCGTTTCGTCATCGTGCGTACGGGTGTGAGCGCGTCAATCGAGAAAGTGTACGTGCGTGTGCGCCCCTTGCAGGGGTAGAGCGTGAAATATACAGCAGATTGAATCATAAGCATACAGATTAGAAATAACGTAGTGGAATAAATTTTCAACGCAATGGAATGAGCCGTCAGCTCTTTTAGTTAAGAATTAAGAGTTAAGAGTTAAGAAAAAATGTTCTGCAAGATAAAGAACAAGTCCCGGAGCAGCCAGCGCCCTGAAGGGGCAGAGGGCTTCCAGCCCAGGGCAACGCCCTGGGGTAACAGGATTGCATGGGTAGTTTCGCCCTGAAGGGGCAAAAGCACGATTCACGGAACACATACCTCTCGTCATAATCAATAAAACTCTTCTAAAGCTTTTGCCCTTTCAGGGCGCAGTTACAATGGGTCGTACTTTTCCCAGGGCGCTGCCCTGGGCTATGTGCTTGCTGCCCCTCCGGGGCGTTCCTACGGCCGTTCTACAGGCCGGAGGCCGTTGAACTACGTTCGACAGCCGTCGCGACTCGGGATAATTGGAGTAAGCTCCATTAACTTCGTTTTCCTCCTCCTTGCAAGGCATAGCCCAAGCCCGCTTGGGCTATGCTCTTGCTTCGTTCGTCGGTTCTCCGCTCGCTGCTCCGGCCGTTCATAATTGTCAATTGTCAATTAGCGAGTTCTTCGCGAAGAACTCGCCGTAGTCCTTGCAGCCGGGTGGCAGCTGGTGGTGTTCGAGGTTGGGCAGGAGGTCGCGCAGTTGCAGGAAGAGGCGTTCGCCGGGTGCGTCGCGGTCGGGGTACATGTGGAACCGTGTGGCGCGTTCGTCGCCGAGCGACCTGAGGAGGGCAATGTCCTTCGGCATCAGCAGGGTGGCCGACGGGATGGCGACAGCCTTGTGTCCCGCCGAGAGCATCGCCCAGCAGTCCGAGCAGCCCTCGGTAATGTAGAGCGCCTCGCCCGTGGCGAGCCTGTCCAGCACCGGCAGGTTGTAGATGCTGCATGCCGCCCCGGCGGGGAAGCGGAAACGCGGCAGCCTCACCCCCGTCCCCTCTCCTGAAGGAGAGGGGGGTGCCTCCCCCTTCAGGGGGAGGTTGGAGGGGGCTAAGTTGCGGTTCTGGATGCCGATGAGGCGGCCGTCGCGGTCGAAGTACGGTATCTGCAGCCAGTCCGTGCCCTGTCGGTCGCGCCACGACGTCAGGCGGCACCACGTGACCACGCGTGGGTCGATCCGCCGCTCGTCGAAGAGGAACCTCCGCGCCGCCTCGCTCAGCCACGGCCGTTGGAAGAACCGCTCGTAGCGCCCCGCGTCGAACGTAGCGGCCGCCTCGCCCGCCAACCGCTCCCCGCTAACCGCCAACCCATCATCCGCTAACCGATAACCGCTAACCGCTAACCCATCGCCCGCTACCCCAAACTCCCCCGCCAGCCATCGGCAGGCGTCGAGGAAGTCCATGCCCAGGCGCCGCATCACCAGGTCGATGGTGCCGCCGTGCGCCCCACACGTGAAGCAACGCCACGTGCCCCGCCCCGGGCGGAACGACAGGCTGGCGTGGTGGTCGTCGTGGAACGGGCAGAGGCACATGTGCCTCGTGACGTGCAGCCCGAGCCGCTCCGCGACCCCCTCGATGGGGAGGTCGCGGAGCTTCTGAAGGTCATATCTGTCCATCATCGTCAATTGTCAATTTTCACTTGTTGACTCGTTGAACTTCGTTCGACACCTGTCGCGACTCGGCAAAATGAGCAAGCTCTTTTGCTCTCGCTGCTCCAGGCGTTGACCCGTTGACTCATTCCGGGTTTTACGTTTCCGTTTCCAGTCGGCGACCTCACCCCGGAGGTACTCGTCCGTCTTCGTGTAGAGCCCCGTCTGAGCCGAGAAGGTGATGAAGCCGCGGTACATCCACACGCGCAGCTGCCGATTGGCCCCCTCCTTCGGTTTGCCGGCACTTACGCGGAGAGCCTCCAGCTCGGCCTCGTTGAACGTGTCGGGCAGGCTGTCCAGCATGTTCTTCGGCCCCGCCTTCGAGGCATCGGCTTTGTCGACGTCGCCGCCCTTCAGCATGTCGCCCAGCACCTGGTACTTGCTCCACAGGTCGTGCCACACCAGCCACTCCACCACCTCGCCCATGGAGCGTGTGAAGGTCTGGTCGTTCAGCACCCACATGACGCAGCCGGCCTTCCATGCCGACACGAGGCTGCGCTTCGAGATGTCCCACAGCACGTCGTCGTCGGTCAGGTCGCCCAGCGAGGCCATGTCGGCCGCCAGGCGGTTCACCAGCTCGTTCAGCGGACGGACGATGAAGCGGCCCTTCGTCGTGTCCAGTCGCACGAGATACTCGTCTATCTGCCTGTAGAACTCGTCGGGGAACTTGCCCACGCGCGGAATCCTGCCCTCGCGGCTCTGACGGGCCTTGTAGCTGAACACCATGCGGCCGAAGGTGCCGTTGAAGAGGTCGTTCTTATAGAACTTGCGTGCGGCAAACGGGGTGGACGAAACCGTCAGGCAGGTGCGCAGCAGCGGATTGCCCACCACGCCGTCGGCCGTGGCACGCAGGGCGCCCGCCCGCTGGCGGTCGTAGATGTTGCGGAGCATCTGGGTCACCTGCCTGTGACCGCCGCAGAGGGCGTCGAGCATCTCCACCTCGGGCAGGTTCATGTACTGCGTGCGTCCGCCCAGGCACTCGCAGGCCACCGAGTTCTGCAGGTAGGCCGCGCGCGTCATGTCCGACGGCGGGAACCAGAAGGCCGCCTCCGGGCGTGCCGGCTTTTCCTTGTTCGCCCCGCGGGTCTTCACCGTCCTCTGCCACTCCACGAGGCGTTTCAGCTCCGCCTCGTCGTGCTGGCGCAGGTCGCGGCACAAGGCTTCCACCAGTAGCGACAGCTGCCCCTTGTTGCAGCCGGTGTCGGCCACCAGATGGGCCATCTGCCCGCACAACTCCTTCCATGTGAAGTCGGGATACTGGAATTCCGCGCCGCTGACGTGCGCGCCAAGAATGGGGAAAAACATCGGAACAAGCGGTTCCTGCATGTCCTTCGAGGCCTGCGAGAGCAGGATTTTGATACATTCCGTGCCCTTTCCGAGCGTCGGCATGGCCGGAGCAGTCGGTTTTGTAATGTCGTATATCATTGTCTGATTGCTTTTTAGATAAAACAAATCGTGACCGAGTGTTTCAGTTTCAGTTGTTTCAGTTGTTTTTTAAAGGGTATCATTCTCGCTCTCCCTTCCTTATTTTATATTATAACATATTTATTATTAATTAATTATATGGTATTATAAGGGGAGATTGAGAAAACACATACCCTCAAAAAACCTAACTGAAACTGAAACAACTGAAACACCCGGCCACACAACACTCTCTCCTACACCTCC